>Ga0326727_10007234_pt1 | contig 29550 bp, 25 predicted proteins | sample MB2enrmetagenome_FD_207643 | JGI IMG/M metagenome (GOLD analysis project Ga0326727, IMG submission 207643) | Lab enriched peat soil microbial communities from McLean, Ithaca, NY, United States - MB29MY | ecosystem: Environmental > Terrestrial > Soil > Wetlands > Peat | place: USA: New York... | reverse complement strand
CCCGGTGTCGCCGGTAGAGCGGTACTGTGACCAGGTCCTCCACCCGAATGTCAGGCCGAGATAGACCACCTGGGCTCCCATGGCGACCCGTGCAACGGTGCGATCGGACATGCATACAGATTGCTCCATATGGCGTTGCCCGCGACGGCGTACTTGACGCAGCCAAAGCGAAACGACGTCTCCACGCTGGTTCGCCCGGGTTCCCCTGCCAAATACGGGAGTCTGGTGCCTCGAATGGAGGCGGTCATTCGGGACCGTCACTTGAGGGACCGGCTGCCTTGGCGCTCTGCAGCGACCTGGCTCGGGCGCCACGGAATATGGAAAGATAGGGTCATGGAGCTGTCTGACAACCTGGCAACCGACCTATCTGGTCAATCAGACCCGGACGTGCCACCTCTGTCCTTCAATCGCATCGTAAGGAGGGGAGCGGCCGACGAGGTCCGAGCCCAACTCGTCTCCCTCATCGAAAACGGGCACCTCCGGGTCAACGATCGTCTGCCCTCTGAGGCGGAACTCGCGAGGCGTTTCGGGGTCAGCCGCCCGGTCATAAGAGAGGCTCTAGGAAGGCTCGGGGCGCTTGGTCTCACCGAGTCCCGCCCCGGCAGTGGCACTTTCGTCGCGTCCAACGTCACAAGACTGACGATGTCGTTCGGAAAGTACTCAGCTTCGGACCTGAACGCAGTGCGGCGCTGTCTGGAAGTGCCGGCGGCCCGGGCAGCTGCCTCGCGCCGTACGCGGGCGGACATCGACGAGCTCAAGGCGGTCCTCGAACAACACGAGAACGCTCCCACGGTCGAAGAGGTCATCAAGTTCGACGGCCAGTTCCATCGTGGTATCGCTGCGGCCACAGGCAACCTCTTGTTCGTAAGGCTGCTCGAAGACCTCCAGGAGACCCTCAGAGAGCAGACGCTGGCGGTCTCGACACTCCGTTTCCGAGGCACTCGTGCCGCACAGGAGCACCACAGGATCCTCGAGGCGATTGTCAAGGGCGACGGCGACGCAGCCGCGGAGGCGATGGAGGCGCATCTCGACGCCGTTGAAAGGGCGATCCTCAAGTTGCCGTCCAATTCGGAAGGCGCCGGCGAACGCCTCGACGACGCTCCTGCTCGAAGACGCTCATCGACGAGTCGGGGCCGTCGTTCCCGAGGCGCAGCGAAATAGCGTCGAGTATCGAACCTAGAAGGCAACGTGACCGACCCGGGGAGCTTCTTGCAGGACCCTGCCCGTGGACACTGCCCGAGTTCGACCTCGCGGCTGGAGTCAGCTCTGCTGACAACCTCGGCACGGCCGGCTTGTACTGAGCTGTTCGCAACGATCTCGGCTCCTTGTGGCTACGGCCACGGCGCTTTCGCCCCGACTGGCAGTGCCAAGGCGTCGTCGAGCGCCGCACCACCCCGGGGCGCGAGTGCCCACGAGTTCGAGTACCGAACGGGATAGGAACAAGAAGGGGGACCAAGACATGATGAACCAGGTTTACAGGGACGAGGACGTGAGCCTTTCCCAGCTCGAGGACAAGGTCATAGCCGTGCTCGGCTACGGGATCCAGGGGCGCGCCTGGTCACTCAACCTCAAAGACAGTGGGCTGAACGTGATCGTCGGCGACGAGTCACGGACCCACAACAAGGCCGAGGAAGACGGCTGGAAGGTCTTGTCTTTCGCGGACGCCACCCGTGAAGCTGACGTCGTCTGCCTGGTGGTGGCGGATCCGGCCCAGCCCGAGGTCTACGAGAGGTCCATCGAGGAGAACCTCGCCCCTGGCAAGACGTTGGTGTTCGCGCACGGCTTCAACGTTCTCTACGGGCTGATACAACCACCGCCGAACGTCAATGTCTGCCTCTTCGTGCCGAACGGCCCCGGACACGTCGTGCGGGACAAGTACCTTCAGGGCTCGGGCATCTACGGAGCCATTGCCGTCGAACAGGACTTCACAGGTGACGCCCTGCGACTGGTGCTCGCCCTGGCCAAGGGACTGGGAAGCACTCGCGTCGGGGTCGTTGAGGTCGACTTCTGTTCTGAGACCGAAGGCGACAACTTCGAGGAACAAGTGCTCTACGGCGGGACGATCGCGCTCATGCGGGCGACTTTCGAGGTGATGGTTGCCAATGGTTACGCCCCCCACTTCGCTTACGCGAAAGCGATCCGGTCCCTCCGCTCCGTCGTTGACGTCATGGACGAGTTGGGTATCGAGGAGTACATCTCTCGGCGCAGCAGCCGCACCTGCGAGTTCGCAGTTCGCACGAGCGGTCCTCGCGTCGTCGACCGTGCCGAGATCGAGAAGATCTTCGAGGAGACTTCACGGGGCGAGTTCGCAGCGAACTGGATGACCGAGTGGCAGCGCGGAATGATGCGGCTGCACAGGATGCGCCGGACGGGAGCGCTCTCGCAGATGGAGCGTGTGGGAGCCGAATGGCGAGCGTTGTTCGGCGAAGGATAGGAGAGATGATGACATCGGACGACAGACTTCTCATGCCGAGCCGCGGCTGCGTCGCGCCCAGCTACTTTCTGATGACGCCGGACAATTTCGTGGGCAACGCCTTGCCACACTTCAGCCGTACGGTGATCGTGCTCCTGGCTACGCCGCGTGACACGGCAGCGAAATTCGCCCAGTACCTGCTCAAGCTGGAGCCGTCCGCGGGCTCGGAGCGGCCTCAGGGCGCGGGCTTCGAGAACTTCATATTCCAACTCGAGGGCCAGACCACCATTGCCAGCGCGGGTGGGAGCTGGAGCCTTGTGCCCGGCGACTACTGCTACCTCCCCCCGGGCGATGAGTTCACGCTCAAGGCCGCCGACACCGGCCCGGCTGTTACCTTGTGGACCAAGCGCCGCTACGAGGCCGTCGACGGGATAGCACCCCCCGCGGCGCTCTTTGGTAAGCAGACAGATGCCGCCGAGATCGTCCCGCCCCTGCCCGGCCGCTACACGTACAGGGAGCTGCTTCCGGCCGCGGACCCGTCCTTCGACTTCGCCATGAACGTGCTCACGGCCAAGCCCGGCGGTTCCATAGGCATGATCGAGATCCACCATCAAGAGCACGGACTGCTCATGCTCAGCGGCGAGGGCGTCTACTACCTAGCCGGCGACTTCCACGAGGTCCGCAGAGGCGACTACATCTACATGGCTCCCTACTGCCCTCAGTCCTTTTACGGCGTAGGTGACGAGCCAACCTCGTACCTGCTTTACAAAGACGTCAACCGCGACGGGTTCTAGACGAGTCAACGACCGCCAGGCACGAGCGCTTGCCCACGGGGCTCGCTTTGTTTACATGGCTTGAGCTGGTTCTTTGGTGGTGTCGAGCTCCTAAAGTGGTTGACCGCGCAACTTCGCGAGTCCCGTCGTGTTGCCTGCCTGCCTGACAACTTGCCAACCTGATGTCAAGTGACTTTTGGCCCTAGTCGCGACTAGGAGCCGGGCGTACACCTACCTACGTGGCAGTCCCAGCCAGGCCGGGGAGGACGGTCGGTGGAGCTTCTCCGCGCTGGCGTCCGGTCGCGCCCGACGTCCCCGAAGCCTCTGACGCTGTCTCATCCCGTCACGACAAGCCGCGGGTGAGCTGATCATGCGGATCCTCGTTGTGAACCCGAATACCACGAAGACGATGACGGAGTCGATCCGCCGCTCGGCGCAGCACTATGCCAGTCCTGGCACCGAGATCCTGGCCACCGAGGCCAGCTTCGGCCCGGAGAGCATCGAGGGGTACTTCGAGGGCTACCTGAGCGTCATCGGAGTGTTCGATCGCTTGCAAACCCTGGAGGTTCCTTTCGACGCCCTGGTGATGGCGGGCTTCGGCGAGCCGGGCCGGGAAGGCGCCCAGGAGCTGCTGGACGTCCCCGTGTTCGACATCACTGAGTGCGCAGCTCACGTCGCTTGCCTACTGGGGCGCTGCTACAGCGTTGTCACGACGCTCGACCGATCCGTGCCGGCCATCGAGGACAGGCTTCGGCTGGCCGGGCTTTACGACCGCTGCGCGTCGGTACGTGCGAGCGGGCTCGCAGTGCTCGAGGTGGACCAGGACGAGGAAAGATCGGTGGCGCGCATCGTCGAAGAAGCTCGCGCCGCCATCGAGGTCGACCGGGCCGAAGTCATCTGCCTCGGTTGCGGAGGGATGGCAGGTCTGGACGAAAAGGTTGCCGCGGCCCTGAAGGTGCCCGTGGTCGACGGGGTGGCCGCGGCCGTGAAACTCGCCGAGGCGGTGGTCGGCCTCGGACTGCGAACGAGCAAAGTTCGCACCTATGCGTCACCCCAGCCCAAGCAGATCTCCCACTGGCCAATAAGCGCCAGCTACCCGGGAGCGACTGACGACGGAAGTGATCATGACTGAGTTACCACCGCGTCGTGCGGCGGTGAATAAGGGGCTCGCGTCGAGAGTTCCGAAGGCGTAACACCCGGAAGAATGTCGAAAGGAGAAATAATGGCAACAAGACAACGGCGGTCCCGTCGGCTGATTCCGGCGATCGTCGCGGGTACCGCGGCGCTGACTTTGGCGCCCCTCGCGGTTAGCGCGGGAGCCGCGGCATCTCCGAAGGCAAGTGGGACCGTCACGATCGGTGTCAGCGAGATGCTGACGGGTCCGAGCGAGTACTACGGCAACGCCGCTCTGACGGGCGTCAAGCTGGCCGTCACCTACTTGAACGCGCACGGCGGCATCATGGGCAACCATGTAGCGATCACGGTCCAAGACGACGCCTCCTTGAACAGCGAGGCCGTCTCGGAGGTGCGCAGCTTCGCCCAAGACAGCAACATCCCGATGATCATTGCCCCCACCTACCAGCCCAACTTCGAGTCCTCCTGCACCGTGGCCTCGTCGTTCAACGTCCCGATCGTGGGAGCGCAGAGCGCGCCGCTCACCAAGGCGCAGAACCCGAACACCGACTGCTTCGTCGTCACGTCGAATGTCAACGTCCAGGCGAAGGACGCGCTGAAGACCTTGATCAAGTACGACCACATCAAGTCGATGACGCTCGTGTACGACCAGACGAATGCCTACGTGTCCGAGTTCACGCCGGTGATCAGCAACCTGGCCAAATCCCTTGGCCTCACGACACAGGTACTGGCTGTCACCTCGGGTCAGACTGACTACGGCCCACAGATCACAAAGATCCTGTCGTTCAACCCGAGCATCATCGTTCCCAACATGGTGACCGAGGACGCGGCGCGCTTCATGCTGCAGGCCCGCGAAGAGAAGGTCACGAGCCTGTTCGTTGACCTCATCTCCGAGCTGACCAACACCCGTATCTACAAGCTGTCCAACGGCAAGGCCGCCGGTCTGTTCGCCGCGACGCCGCAGTCCGTCGGGGTCCCGAGCTTCAAGGCCTTCGTCAGCTTGTACACCAAGTACTACGGTGCTCCGCAAGACCCGACCTACGCCGGCTTCGGATACGACTCGATGATGCTCATTGCAAAGGCGATGACGGTGGCCCACACAATCACTGACCGCAGCGCCATCTTGAAGACGCTGCGCAGCCTCAAGTCGATGTGCGGTTCGATCTGCTACAGCAACGAAGGTGGTGGTGCCTACCTGACCAACACCGTCTACTACGTGACGTTGACCGCCTCCGGCTACGTCCCCGCAAAGCTCTGACCGGCCCCTGATACGAACTTGCTAACGAGCTTGGACATCCAATGACCGACTCGGCCTCGACGAGCGCCGGTACGGCTCGGGCACCGAGGCTCGAGTCGGTCATCTCCAGGTCGCGTGATCCCGGTGCGGGTGAGCTCACCTGCACCGGGATCAGCAAGTCCTTCGGCGGTGTCCAAGCGCTGAAGGATGTTTCCCTGAAGGTCGCCGACCACGCCATCACAGGTCTCATCGGCCCCAACGGCGCTGGCAAGACGACTCTGTTCAATTCCCTCACGGGATTCCTCCCCCCGGACAAGGGGGAGGTGTGGTTCCGGGGCAAGCGCGTTGACCGCCTCGCCCCCTATCGGGTAGCCCGTCTCGGCATGATCCGCACCTTCCAGAGCATCCGCATGTTCGAGGGGCTCACGGTTTACGAGTCGGTTCGTGTTGCCCGCTACAACGTGTATGCGGCGAGCAAAGGACTTCTGGCCCGGTCGATCGGCTGGAGCCATAGGCAGAGGCAACAGGACGAGGAGACGATAAGGGACATAATCGCCTGGCTCAACCTGTACGAGGTGCGAAACCGCAAGTGCACCACTTTGCCGCTGCTCACCCAACGCAAAGTCGAGGTAGCCCGGGCAATCGCCTGCGAACCGCTGTTGCTGCTGCTTGACGAGCCCAGCGCGGGGGCGACGGCGTCAGAGCGTGAGGAGCTCGCGAGGGTCTTTGCAGCGCTTCCGGGGATCGGTGTGACTGTATTCCTGATCGAGCACAACGTGCCCTTCGTGGCCGAACTCTGCTCGTCTGTCTACTGCATGAACTTCGGAGAGATCGTCGCCGAGGGACCGACGGCCGAAGTGCTTGCGAGCCAAGTCGTACAAGAGGTTTACCTTGGCAGCTGATACCTCATCATCGAAGGGCGTGGCACCCCCGCCCGTGTTGAAGGCACGGGACATCAGCGTCGCTTACGGCCCAATAAGAGCTGTGCAAGAAGTCTCCATCACGGTCCAGGCAGGCTCCACGACGGTGCTCGTTGGCGCCAACGGCGCCGGGAAGTCCTCCTTGCTCAAGGCGCTGGTCGGCCTGGTGCGTATGAGCGCCAGTGAGCTGACGGTGGGTGGCACCGACGTGCGCCGTCTCAATACTCTCGCCCGCGTTCGCGACCTCGGCATGGTTCTATTGCCAGAGGGTCGTGCCGTATTCACCGGTATGACCGTTGACGAGTGCCTTGAGATGGGCCGTCGTATCGGCCATATGCGCGAGCGTTCGGGCAAGGTCGAATCGGCCCTGGAGCTTGACACCGTCTTCGAGATCTTCCCCAACCTCAAAGAGCGCCACCGCTTGCTTGGCCAACAGCTCTCGGGCGGCGAGCAACAAATGCTCGCGGTCGCCAGGGCGCTGCTCATGGCACCCTCGATCCTGCTCGTGGACGAGCCTAGTGTGGGCCTCGCCCCGAAGATCGTGAAAAGCATCTTCCAGACGCTCGAGGCAATCATCCGGCAGTACAAGGTGTCCATACTCCTCGTCGAGCAGGACTCGAAGCTGGCTCTCGACGTGGCCAGCTACGCGTATGTCCTCTCCCACGGTCGCGTTGTGGTGGAAGGCCTGCCCGAAGCGGTGAGGGAGCTGCCAGAACTGCGCGCCGCCTACCTGGGTGAAGTGTCGGCTGTTCCCGGCGGCGAGGCCAGCACGGCTAGCGACGAGGGCGAGGCGGTGAACCAACCATGACGGAGCTCGTACAGGTTGTGCTGAACGGCCTAATAATCGGAAGCGAGTACGTCCTCGTCGCGATCGGCTTCACTCTGATCTTCGGGGTGATGGGCGTCATGAACGTCGCCCAGGCGGACTTCTACGCCCTCGGCGCCTTCGTGATGATCTGGATGTGCGTAAATGCCGGCCTCGGCGTCGTTGCTGGGGCAATCCTCGGCAGTCTGTCAGGACTGCTGTTCGGCGTGCTGTACTACTTCCTCGTCTTGAGCCGGCTGGGGGAGAAGGACTTCTTTGCAGCCTTCATCGGCTCAGTGGGGGTCTCCTATTTCATCGAGAACCTTCTGACCAGCATCGTCGGGTCGCAGGGCGAGGCGGTGCCTCCCTTGCTGCCTTCCACGTTCCACAGCTGGGGCGGCTTGCTCATCTCCGACCCGCAGATCCTCCTACTTGCCGCCACCCTCGCGATCTCCGTCGGCTTGCTGCTCGTGTTGAAGAGAACGCCATTCGGGCGAGACATCCGCGCTGTCTCGGAGAGTCGCTTCCTCGCGGCCGCAACTGGTGTCAACTGCAGGCTGGTCATCATCGGCTCGGTAGCGATCGCCTCCGTAATCGCCACCATCGGTGGCGTGCTGGTGTCGGCGACGACCCTTACGATTACTCCCTTCAGCGGCGGCGACGTGGTGCTCGAGATGTTCGTCGTCGCCATCGTCGCCGGCATGGGCAGCGTCGGGGGAGCCACCATCGTCGGTTTCGGTCTCGGTGTCATCGAATCGATGACCGTCGCGTACATCGGCTCCAGCTGGGAAGAAGTAGCCGGGCTTCTAGTTCTGGTTGTCGTGCTCATCTTGAGGCCGCAAGGCCTGTTCGGGAGGCAGGTGCGGATCGGATGAGCGAAAGATCTTGCGCGAGAGCCGGTGCCACGGGCCCGGACCGAGTCGACAAAGGAGCCAGGGACTGATGTTCGGGTTCATGAGTCTGTATGCCCAGAGCATCTTTGTGACCGGAGGCATCTTCGCGATCGCAACCTGCGGGCTGTACGTGACGCTGGCGGCCGGGCAGACCTCTGTGATGACCCAGGCACTAGTGGGCGTCGGAGGCTACGCCGCAGGCTATGCGTCCGTGCAGTGGCACCAAAGCTTCCTGTTGAGCCTCCTCTTGGGGGCCATCGCGGGGGCCATCGTCGGGGCGATCGTCGCCTTCTTGCTGCGAAAGATGAGTGGAATGGTCCTCGGCGTGGCGACGATCGCCATCGGCCAGGCGCTCTCGATGATCGCCTCGAACATTCCAGCCATCGGCGGCAGCCTCGGCTACTCTGGCGTCTCACTTGAGACGACGATCAACTGGGTGGCGCTTTTCCTCGTCATCGCCCTACTCGTGTTCACCTTCCTCAGGCGGACGCATCTCGGCCTTGCGCTGCTCGCCGTTGGCAAGGAGCCGGCCGTCGCCGAGGCACTCGGGATCTCGTCCACATTCGTGCGAGTCTGGGCTTTCGCCTTCGGAGGAGTCCTCACCGGTCTAGCGGGCGCCCTGCAAGCGCACTGGCTCAGCGTCGTCGAGCCAACAGACCTGGGCTTCGCCAACGAGGCCCTTATCTTCATGTACCTGATCGTGGGTGGCCTAAGTTCGCCATGGGGAGCCGCCCTCGGCGCAATCGGCATCAATTGGCTTCTCGAGGCGTTGAAGTTCACCGGTTCCGACCGCTTTTGGATTCTTGGCATCCTCCTCGTGGTCGTCGTGCTTTCCCGACCGCAGGGCATCATTCCCCGCAGGAACCTTCCCGCAGAGCGGAAGAGCCTCCTTCACCGCAAACCCAGGGCACCTTCGCTCCCTGTAGGCGTTTCCATAGGAGATTGAGATGACAGAGTCTGTCGAGACTAATACCCTGAAGCCCCTCGTTGACCGGATAGGGCTTAAGGGCCAGAGCCTGCTGTCCATCAACGACGTCTCCAACGAGCAGATCCTCGGTCTGTTCGAGCTCGGGCGCATCCTTGAGCCTTGGAACCGCTCCAGGATCGTCTTGCTCCCGGGTCAGGTCCTGGCGGCCCTGTTCTTCCAGCCGAGCACCCGGACCAGGATGAGCTTCGAGACGGCGATGCACCGCCTCGGCGGTTCGGTCCTGACCGAGACCACCCCTCTCATCTCCTCGTCTGCGGCGAAGGAGGAGAGCCTGAGCGACATGCTTCGCGTCGTGTCGAAGTACGCGAATGTGATTGTGCTGAGGCACTTCGACGACATCGAGGCTCGAGGCGCGGTACCGAGCAGCGAGTCTCCAGTCATAAATGGCGGCTTCGGACAGTGGGAACACCCGACGCAGGCCCTGCTGGACCTGTTCACGCTGTGGAGCACCTACGGGCACGTCGAGGGGCTTCGCGTGTGCATTGCCAGCACGGACCTCGACCACGCTCGCACCGGCCACTCGATGGCTTACGGCCTCGCGCGCCTCGGGGCTGAGGTCACTCTTGCCTCGCCGCGCGATGCCCGCACACCCGCGGAGGTCGCCTCGAAGGTCCGCTCTCTCGGCGCGTCCGTCGAGGAGGTCTTCGATCTCGACCAGGACGGCTTCAACGAGCTCATCTTCGACAAGGATCTCGTCTACCTACCCGGCTGCAGCGCCCCCAAAGGACCTGAGGCCGAAGCCTTCAAGTCAACGATGGAGAAGTACTTCGTCCGCTTCGAGACAATCGAGCGCGCGCAGGCCGAAGGCCACACTATCTATGTGACTCACACCCTTCCTCGTCGCGCCGGAGAAATGGACCTGAGGATCGACTCGACGCAAAGTGAGCTTTACTTCAAGGCGATCGCCTACAGCGTCTCGATCCGTATGGCCCTGCTCCTCGCCATCGCCGGTCTGGACGAGTCGACAGGACGGGCGTTCACGAGTCAACGATGACCGACCGCCTCGACCTCGTCATCAGAGCCGCTCGCGCAATCCTGCCCGGCGATGGCGAGGTGCCCCGTGCCATCGGCGTGCGCGGCGGCAAGGTCGTCGCCATAGCGGGCCTTGACGAGCCCCTCGAAGCCTCGAGCACCATCGTGCTCGAGGACGACGAGGTGCTGCTTCCCGGCCTCGTCGACTCGCATGTGCATGTGAACGAGCCCGGGCACACCGACTGGGAGGGTTTCGAGACAGCCACCCGGGCGGCTGCGGCAGGCGGCATCACCACCATCATCGACATGCCGCTGAACTCGATCCCGGTCACGGTCAGCACCGGGGCACTGGCTGCAAAGCGTGCCGCCGCGGCCGGGAAGTGTCACATAGACGTCGGCCTGCTCGGTGGATTGATCCCCGGCAGCGCGGGCGAGCTGGTCGCTTTGCACGAGGCAGGTGTCTTCGGCTTCAAGTGCTTTCTCACCGACTCGGGCCTGAAGGAGTTCCCACCCGTAGACGTCGAGGAGATGCGCGACGCCCTCGGCGTGCTTTCAGAACTCGGCTCGCCGCTGTTCGTCCACGCGGAGATCGACCGCGCGAGTGCCGGCCGGCCCCGACTGAGCAGCCGCCGCTATGCCGGCTACCTCGCTTCGAGGCCGCGGGGGTTTGAGAACCTTGCCATCGCGGAAGTGATCGAGGCAGCTCGCCAGACCGGTGGGCACGCCCATGTCTGTCACCTCTCCAGCTCCGACGCTCTGGCCATGATCCAGTCCGCCCACCTCGACGGCGTCAACCTCAGCGTCGAGACCTGTCCGCACTATCTCACCTTCTGTGCCGAGGAGATCGCCGACGGGGCGACCTACTTCAAGTGCGGGCCTCCCATTCGCGAGGCGGAGAACCGAGAAAAGCTCTGGGAAGGCTTGCGCTCGGGGCTCATCGACCTTGTCGTCGCCGACCATTCCCCGAGCACGCCCACGCTCAAGACGGCTGGCGACGGCGACTTCGGCGCCGCCTGGGGAGGCATCGCCTCGGTGCAGCTGACCTTGCCGGCGATGTGGACGCAGGCGCGCGAACGCGGCCTCGGCCTTAGCGACGTGTCGCGCTGGATGTCCGAGTCGCCGGCCAAGCTGGTCAATCTCAGGTCCAAGGGCGGCATCGTCGAAGGGCACGACGCGGACTTCTGCGTTCTCGCCCCGGAAGAGTCCTTCGTGGTCAAAAGCGAAGCCCTGTACCACAAGAACCCTGGGACGCCTTATGAGGACAGGCGTCTTTTCGGCGTCGTCCGGTGCACGATCCTGCGGGGCGAGAGAGTCACCGGAGATCGACCGCTCGGGTGCTTGCTCTTACGGGGCGAGGCGTAGAGGCCGTCATGTCGCAGCAGTGCAGGAACAACGCTCGAGGTTGTGAACAGTGAAGATCATCGCGCTGGTCAAGCACTCGATGGACGTGGCCGAGATCCGCGTCGATCCGGCGACGAAGGCGCTCAAGACCACGGCCGCGCCGAGGCGCTTCGGGGATCTGGACAAAGGCGTCGTCGAGGCGGCGGTCCAGCTGAAGGAGTCGACCGGGGCAGAGGTGGAGATTCTCTGTTTCGGGCCTCCCGCCGCCACTGCGGCGGTCAAAGACCTGCTTGCCATGGGCGCCGATTCCGCCACCGTGGTCGCGGACCCGTTCGAAGGAGAAGCCGACGGCGCGACGGTGGCCCGCATCCTGCAGGCTGCACTCGAGAAGCTGTCGCCTTTCGACCTTGTCCTGTGCGGCTTCGCGAGCGACGACGGCTACTCCTTCCAGACGGGCCCGCGCCTCGCCGAGCGATTGGGCCTGCCCCTCGTGTCCTACGCCTGCAGTATCTCGGTCGATTCCGGCATGCTCGTGGCAGAGCGCGATCTCGAATCGGTCATCCAGACGGTTAGAGCCGCTCTCCCGGCTGTGGTGACAGTCGCCGAGGAGGCATTCATGGCGCGGAGCGTGACCCTGCTCCAGGCCATGAAGGCTCAGAAGAAGCCGGCCCAAGCCTGGGCCCTCGGAGACCTCGGCCTCGACCGCGCGGAGCTGGAGCAGGGCTTCAGCTACGTGTCCCTCGGCGAAACCGGAGTCATCGTCTCGCGAAGACAGAAGGTCCTTCGCGGTAGTGACATGGGCGATCTCGCAGACGAGCTGATCGACGACCTCGTCGACGTAGGCATCCTCGACGTCCAAGGGGGACAGTGATGGCCGGCGGCATCCTCGTCTCGAGCGAGAACCCTTCGCTCACGCTCGAGCTGTTGGGTGAGGCGCGTCGGCTGGCCGGCACCACGGGCTTTCCCGTCGCCGCCTGCGCGCTTGGAGAGACCGGTCCTGAGTTGCTCGAGTCCTACCGGCACGTGGCCGACGTCGTCTACACATTTGAGAACCCGGCTGATTCGTGCCGCTGGCTCGGCGCTCTCCGCGCTGGTGTCGACGCGAGCAAGCCAAGCCTCGTCCTGCTCGGCGCGACGAAGACGGGGACCGAGCTTGCCTGCCGGTTGGCAGAACGGACCCAGGCCTCTTATGCGGCTTGGGCCGTGGCCGTCGACATCGAGCCGAAGACGGCGGTCGTCTCGGCCAGTTGCATGCTCTATGCGGGGGCGGCGTTGGCGAAGTACCGCTTCTCGAGGCCGATGACAGTTCTCACGGCAGCACCGGGTGCTTTCGCCGCTTGCGACTCAGAACGCTCGGAGGGTGTGCTGGCTGTTCTCGAGCCGACGACTGGGGACACGGGCGTCACCGTTGTCGGTGAACGAAGAAAGGATCGGCGCGGCACCGGCCTCGAGAGCGCCAGGACCGTCGTGGACGTGGGCCGCGGCGTAAGGAAGATCGAAGACCTCGAGATGGTGCGCGAGGTCGCCGGGCTGCTCGACGGTCAGCTGGGATGCTCGCGGCCGGTCTCCTCGGATCGCGACTGGATGCCGGACTGGCTGGGTCTTTCCGGCGCCAAGGTACGGCCCGAGCTCTGCCTGACGGTCGGAGTCTCCGGCGCCATCCAGCACATGATCGGGATCCGCGACGCCCGCGTCATAGCGGCTGTGAACAACGACGAGGACGCAGCGATCTTCAGCCAGGCCGACGTCGGGGTCGTAGCCGACCTGTACGAGTTCCTGCCGGCTCTGGCCGACCGCATCAAGGCTCGCGCCGTGCGGCCCGCCTGGCCGTAGCGGGCGCAGAGCTCACGCGAGCTGCGCCCGAGGTGGATCTTCACGAGGAGGACAGATGAACAAGAGAATCGGGGTAATAGGCGGAGGCATCATCGGAGCCTCCATCGCCTATTTCCTGAGCAAGTACCCGGACGCCGAGATCACGCTGTTCGAGAAGGCGACCATCGGCTCCGGAACGACCGCCAAGTCTGCGGCCACCTTCTGCCTGATAGACGACTCGGTGGCCCACGAGTTCTGGTCTGTGCGGCTGTTCGGCTTCAACTTCTACACGGGTCTTGAGAGGACCGAGCCAGGTTCCACAGGGTTCGAGCAGACGGGCACGCTGACGGTGGCTCCTTACAAGGACTACGAGATGTACGTCAAGCAGGCGGTGGACTTGAGCGTCGCCTCGGGCTACCGGGCGGAGTACTGGCAGGACCACGCCAAGATCCTCGAGATCATCCCGGACCTCCAACTCGACGGTGTCCTCGGCGCAGGATGGTGTCCTGACGACGGCTTCTTCGACGCCACGATGATCGCCAACACCCTCGTGCGCCACGCCCGAGAGGCAGGCGCCCATGTCCTCACCGGCACCAAAGTCGAGGCAATTTCCAAGAAAGACGGCAAGGTCTCGGGGGTGACAACCAGCAAGGGCGACTTCGACCTCGACGTAGTCGTCGACGCCACAGGCCCGTGGGCGCGGACCACGGCGGGCTACGTGGGCCTCGAGCTGCCGCTGTGGCACACCAAGGCCGAGGTCTTCATCCTCGTGCCCGCCCCTGCCCTCGGCTACCCGTTCCCGATCCTCAAGTACCCGCGCTTTTACGCCCGCAAGGACAAGGACAACATCTTCATCTGCAAGGCGCACATGACGATGGACCTTTCCGACGAGACGCACGCCGGGATCTGGGACCCCGACGAGCTCCCCATGACAGGCGGCACTGACGAGTACTTCTGGGAATTCCTCACCGGCGAGCTGCTTGAGGTCTACCCGCGCCTTTTGGATTCTTCGATCGGCAACGAATGGGTCGGCTATCGGGCCGAACCCCCTGACTTCCTCCCCATCTTGGGAGACACACCCGTACCCGGCTACATGCTTGCCGCGGGAGCCGGGGGCAACGGCGTGATAGAGGCCCCGACGATTGGCCGGGACATGGCCCGTTTCATCATGTCCGGGGAGAGATCCTGGTACGTCGACAGGCTGCCCTTCTCGCGCTTCTCCGACGTCGACAGGGTCCTGGCGGAGACGCAGGCCTTCAAGCTGCAGCGCTGAAGCCTTGCCCCCGATCCCCGCGCTCGACTGGTCGGCTGAGCGGTCAGCGCCGGACGGCTGAGGCAAAAGGGGGTCATATGGAATCTGTCGAGTGCATAGTTGTGGGCGGTGGGCTCGCGGGCCTCTCTGCCGCGTACGGGCTCGCCTGCGCGGGCCGCGAGGTCATGGTGATCGAGCGGGGCGACTACTCCGGGGCCAAGAACGTGACCGGCGGAAGGCTGTACATGACGCCGATCCGAGACCTTTACCCTGAGCTTTGGGGCGAAGCTCCCTTCGAGCGGCCTGTGGCGCGCGAGCTGCTGACGATCGCCGGTGAAAGCGCCGAGACGACGATCGACATCGCAGCCGACAGCTTTGTCCGCAAGAGCCCCCAGTCCTACACGGTCCTTCGCGCCAAGCTCGACAGGTGGTTGGCGGAGCGCGCGGCGGACAAGGGCGCCATGGTGGTGCCGAACATGCGGGTCGACGCTCTTTTGCGCGAGGACGGTCCCGGAGCCTTGCCCAGGGTGAAGGGCGTTCGCGCGGGCGATGACGAGATAGGCGCCAGTGTCGTGATCGTGGCCGAGGGCGTGCTCGGGCTACTCAGCAGTGTCGCCGGGTTGCGGGAACGTCCGACCGCTGTCCACCACGCGCTCGGCTTCAAGGAAGTCATAGAGCTTGCGCCGGAGGTAATCGAGGAGCGCTGGCACCTGCGCCCCGGCGAAGGCGCCGCCCAACTCCTCGTGGGCGCTCCCACGCGCCAGATGAGCGGGGGCGGCTTCCTCTACACCAACCGCGACTCGGTCTCGCTGGGCCTCGTCGTGGGGCTGGACCAGCTGCGGCTGCGCTCCGACCTCGAAGCCTGGCAGCTGCTCGACGAGTTCAAGAGCTTGCCCTGTGTCGCCCCGCTGATCGCCGGGGGGACTGTCCTCGAGTACTCGGCGCACACCATCGCCGAAGGCGGCATCCGCCAGGTGCCTCGCCTCTTCGGGGACGGCTATCTCCTCACCGGCGATGCCGCGGGCCTGTCGCTCAACGCTCTGCTCACCGTGCGGGGGATGGACCTGGCCATCGCGAGCGGCTATCACGCCGCCCAGAGCGCCCTTGCCGCCCTGGCCGCCGGTGATGTCTCCGCCGACGCACTCTCGGTGTACGAGGCCAGACTGAAGGCGAGCTTCGTCCTGCGCGACCTCGAGGCGGCCAAGGCCGTTCCCGACCTTTTGGCCAATCCCCGCCTGTTTGCCAAGTATCCCGATGCGATCTGCCGCTTGCTGACCGATCTCTACACCGTCGGGCCGGTTTCCACCGGTAAGTTCTCGCGCCGCGTGCTCCGCTCCCTGCGGCGCGATTTCGCGAGCATCTCGACGGCAAAGGACCTCTGGTCACTGTTGAAGGTTTGAGGGAGGACCCGTGAAGGTCGACGCGAAGCTTGCCCACGACTTGTTCAAGCTCGACAAGGAGCCGCACATCCTCATCGACCACCACATCTGCCAAGCGGTGTGCCAAAGGCGCGTCTGCATGACGGTGTGCCCGGCGGATCTCTACGAGCTCGGCGAGCAGGGCCACGTGGTCGTCAACTGGGAGGGCTGCCTCGAGTGTGGTGCCTGCATGATCACCTGCGACAACGGCGCGCTCTCCTGGACGTACCCGCGCAGTGGCTTCGGGGTGCAGTACCGCGCGAGTTGATCCATGACGGGGCCGCCTCGCGCAAGCTAACAGCCCTTCGCGACGGTGGTCCTCGTTGCCGCCCTGAGCGCTTGTCCCTGGCAGGGCGCGCGCCAAAGTTCCGGAGCTCTTGTGCCCACTAGGGGATGATGCAGGCCATCACGCCCTTTTGCGCGTGCAGGCGGTTCTCGGCCTCGTCATAGCAGGGGGTGCCCCACTTGGGGTCGTCCAGGACGGCGTCCGCCACCTCGAAGCCGCGCTCACACGGCAGGCAGTGCATGTAGAAGGCCGAGTCCTTCGCCAGGCGCATCCGCTTCTCGTCGGCGATCCAACCCCGGTACTTCTCGAACAGCTTCGACATCTCATCGTGCTCGGGCTTGGCGGTGATGGGCGGGAGCAGATCCAGGCAGACGTAGTTCTTCGCGTAGACGACGTCGGCGGACTCGCAGGCATCCTCCATGTTGTCCACGACTGAGTACGAGCCCCCGTTGAGCTCGACGTTCGCCTTGATGGCGGCCTCGACATCGGGGTCGAGCCGCATTTCCGGCGGCCGGGCGAAGACGATCTCCGGTCCGAAGAAGCTCGCCGCGTACATGAAGTCGTGGTGCGGGGCGATGGGCTTTTTCGTGCTCGGCGAGTACGTCCACGACACTGCGAGCTTGCGGCCGCGCAGATCTCGACCGAGATGCTCCCACAGCGTCATGACGTCGGCCATGCCCTGGCAAGGGTGGTACTTGTTGTCCTCCATGTTGATGACGGGGACGTCCGCGTACTTCGCGAATTCCTCGATGATGCGAAGTGACTTTCCGTACTCCCACTCGACTGCACCACCGAGGATGCGAACGGCGATGGCGTCACCCATACGCGAGAGAACGCGGGCCATGTCCGCGATGCGCTCGGACTGGTAAGGGACGTCCTCGCCTTCCAAGGTGGGCAGGCGCGTGGAGCCAGGCTCAAGAAAGTGGGCGTGGCCTCCGAGCTGGAAGATGCCGGCCTCGAAGCTGTTGCGGGTGCGCAGCGACGGGTTGAAGAACATCATCAAGAGCGTGCGCACCGGCAGGATGTCCTGGTGGGTGCGCCGCATCTTGTTGTCGGCCTTGAGGCGGAGGCCGATCTCCAGCATCGTCTCGATTTCCTGGCGGTTGAAGTCTCGAAGCGTGATGAAGTCACGGCCTTTGAGGTCCCTTGTGAGCACTTGCGTCTCTCCTTCCCGTGTCCCCGCGGGCGCCTCGAACCCACCTTGGTCACGGCGACTGCGGCCGTCATAGCTCAGGCAATGGGTCAAAGACGCCCATGTGCTGACTTGCAATCAGGTTGTCAGACAAGCTTATCTGCCCTGATCTTCGGGTGCGAACCGTCAGCAGATCTCCGAGAAGCAGGCACCGCGTCGCGCCTGGCGCTGGGTCGCCTACGTTTCTCGACCGCCCAGTCGGGCTGCCATCTGTTGCGCCTCGAGCGCCCGAAAGGACGGTATCCGGTCGTGTTCGATGTGGACGTACGCGATCGACTCCGCGAGCGGTTCGTTGCCGGACCAGATCGCATTTCGGAGCTGGTCGTGTTCCTCGAGAGCGATTTCGGCCGCAAGCTGAGAGGTGAGATAGAAGAGCCAGACCATCCGACCCGTGACCAACCGCATGATGTTCTTCATCAGCTGATTGCCGGCTACCTCGACGATGGCCTCGTGGTAGGCGGTGCTCGCCTGGGCGACCTTGTAGGGGTCTCCTTCGCGCACGACCTCTCGCGAGTACGCCAGAGCCCGGTCCAGCGGCTCGGGCGATTCTCCGGCCCCGACCTGCCTAGCTGCATACCGGGCCGCGCCCACCTCGAAGCAGAGGCGTAGATCGAAAAGATCGTTGACCGCCTTGGCGTCCCACCGCGCTACGACAGCGCTCCGTCGGGGGACGGTGCGCACGAAGCCTTCCATCTCGAGTTGGGGAAAGGCTTCCCGCAACGGAACCCGGGAGACGGCGAGCTCCTCCGCCAGGCGCTGCTCCGCGAGACGCTCACCCTCCCGGTACCGGCCCAGGATGATCCCCTCCCGCAACGCGAGGTAGGCCTGTCGGGCGAGGGTGTCAGATCGGTTGGAGTCGAGCTCCGCCGGTAGTCGCCCACCCGAGGCGTGATTTGCCTTCCCCTTGACGGGTGGTCGGCGCAGAGCACCCGCGTCGACAGCGTCAGTATTCGATCGACTGGTCTGTGTCACTTCCATGATTCCCCGCTCTTGTCGGCTCCGCGCTTGTCACGAGCAAGGAGTCGGGGCGCAGCCGGAGGGGGCTGGCTCCTCATGCGGGCTCCCCGATCGTCGCCCGGTGGATGGTCTCGTAGTGCTCGGTCCGGACCTTCTCCGAACTGAAGTTGTAGCTGCGCTTTCCCAAAGCCTCGGCGAGATGGAAGCCGAGCAGGCTTAGGGGCAGGGCGCACAGGATTGGGGAGAACTCCTCCGGCACTGGTCCGATGATCGGCAGCAGGTGAGCTGCATTGGCATCGGGCTGGTCGGATACCAGGATCCCTCTCGCACCGATGAACGCGATCTCCGACAGGATCTCCTGGGCCCGACTGTGCCCCGCCCCGCTCGGCGACACCACGACCACCGGCGCGCCGGGCTCGGTGACGAAGTACTCCTCATGTGCCCACTCCTCGACATTCGTCGAGACCCCCAAGACCTGCGGACCCTCGAGGAGCTTCGCGGCGCCGAAGTGCGCGGTTGCCTCGTTAGGACCAGCGCCGAGGAAGGTGACCCACGGGCGAGCACGCAGCAGCTCGGCCGCAGCGATCGAAGCCTCGGCGTTGGCTTCGAGCGTCTTTCGCGCGAGCTCGGGCAGCGTCCTGGCGAATGACCGCGCCGATGAGGTATCCCGCCCCTGCGTCGTACCCCAACGAAGGGCCAGGTCCGTCAGTGTCGCGAGCATGCCGAGGTATGTGCTCGTGCCGGGCGAGAAACCCAGGGTCGGGACCTCGATGGGCAGCAAGTGCTGTGCGGCACGCCCCAGCGCACTGTGGGGGTCGTTGGTGAGGCCGATCGTCAGGTGTCCGAACCGCTCGGCTTGTACGAGAGCTTCGACGGGACGCCCGGTCTTGCCCGAGAACGAGATGGCCAGCACCGCAGAGCTCGGCGGCAGATACCGCGCCCGATAACGGGCCAGTGTGAAGGCATGGACTGCCTCGGCCTCGACGCCCGTGAGCCTCGCGAAAGCGAGCATGCTGGCTGCCGCGGCGAACGCGGAGTCGCCGCAGCCCGTGAGGTAGAGATGCTCGATGCCGCCGGCGACAAGCAGGTCGACGGTGGCCTGGACCGCGCCCAGGGGATCGCTCAGATGCTCGTCGACGACGTCAGGGATACCGCCGATCTCGTCCATCATCACAGCGATGTCATACCGCTCGCTTGTTACCGACGGGGCCGTCGCTGCCTGTGGGTCGGCTGAGGTTGTTCCGGTGAGCCGAGCAACGGCGGCGCGAGGATCGACTGTCGCCAACGACATCGAGCCAAAGCTTTCGACGGCGAAGCTCGCAGAGACACAGCCCCGCTGCACCGCCGCAGAGATCGGCTCACCAGCCGCAAGGCCGGCGGCGAACCCACCGCAGAAGCTGTCACCTGCGCCGGTCGTATCCAGAGTCTCGACGGCGTAGGCCTGAACGTGTTCGCCACCGCCGGCCGCTGTTGTCATGTAGGTGCCGTCACCACCGAGCTTGACCACGACGGCGGGAACGCCGGCGACTATCAGCTGGTTAGCCGCCCGCTCGGGCTCGTCATAGCCGACAAGATCGGCGAGCTCGTTCCGACTGGGTATCAACACGTCGACCGCACGGGCAAGGTCGATGAGCTGTTCGCGGTAGTCACGAACCCAGTCTTCATGGGTGTCCATGGTGATGATCGCGAGCGGGCAGTCGGAGCGGACCCGCCTGACGATTGCCTGGGCAGCAGGCAACGGCATTGGCGCGACGTGCACGACCGGTGCCGGTACCTCCTCTAACCACGATTTCGGTACATCCGTTGGCTGCACCGCGACCTCTAGGGAGCGTTCGGCGGGGGTTCGGTAGACCCAGGTACGCGAACCGTCGGCTCCGTAGAGAACCCAATTGCGCACCGTCGGGCCGGGGATGTCGACCACGCCGGATGTGTCCACACCGAGCTCGGCGAGATGTTTCAGGTGGGATTCTTCGAAGTCGTCTCCCCGTCGCGTTACGAGACCCACTTGTACTGACCAAAGCCGAGCGCCCAACGCAGCGTAAATGGCTCCGCCACCGAGGCTCCCGATACCCGTCCGTCCGTCCGCGAGGACGACGTCGTCGATCGTGAGGTTTCCCACGACGATCACCCGTCTGCCCCTGCCGTCTCGATTCACCGTGCTACTCCTCTTGAACCTTGGTGCTGGTCATCAGACAGCCGCCTCGTATTGACGCCGGCGGCAACTAACTCAACGCCGGTCAGCGGCAAACCTGTGAAGGACATCGGTCTGGCCGAGCAAGAAGCCGGTCCTGCCGGTGTCGTAGAAGACAAAAAGCGTGACATCAACAGATGCTGAGCCTTCACTTGAGGCCCCTGGGTTCCGGGGAGGAGAGCACGCCGTCAAGAGTGCTCCCTCCCCGTGCACGGCTCAGCCGAGCATCGGCGGGCCTCACCCTCAAGACAGGAAGGAGTAGTCCTCGAAGTTGAAGTTTCCGAGTGGCTCGCCGACCTCCCCCTTCTGGTACCCGATCAGGTTCGTGCTGTAAGCGTCGAGGGAGTCCACGAAACAGGGAATGATGTAGCCACCCTGGGTGAAGTCGATGTTCTGCATCTCGTGCTCGATCTCGCGCTGCAAGCTCGCGTTCTGCGTCTTGTTCGCCTGGTAGTACAGGCTGGTGTACTTCGGGTCGTTGAAGTGGGTCTCCAGGAACGGAGAAGTTGGAAGGAATGTCTGCGCCACCTGGGACAGGTACGGCGAGTAGTCGTAGTAAATCTGCGAGAACGGCACCTTGGTGTAGTAGTTCGGCCCGAAGAAGTCGGACGCGCTGACCTGGTCCAAGTTGACGGTCACTCCTACGGCGCTCGCCTGCTGCTTGAAGAGGGTCGCCATGCTGAGCGCGCTCGAGCTGACCGCGAGCGAGGTGTAAAGCGTCACGGTCAAGTCATTGTCGTAACCGGCCTTCTTCAGCAGGTGCTTGGCCAAGTCGACATCCTGCTCGCGGTGAAGCGCGTGGTCGTAGTCCGGGTCATAGGGCGAGGTGACGTCCGCGGCGAGCGTGCCGTAGCCGGAAAGCGTCGTCTCGATGAACTCGGGACGATTGATGAGGTACCTGAACGCCTGGCGAACGTTGACGTCGTTGAACGGCGCCTTGTCCACCCGCATCGTGAACGGCTGGATGGCTCCGGTCTGCGAAGGAACAGCCTTTACGCCCGTTGTGCCCTGCAGGACCCTCATCTGGGTCCCTGTGAGCTGCCCGGTGCAGTCGATGACGTTGCTGGTGAGGGCATTCAGCACGGCGGTGGGGTCCGAGAAGTCGAGGATCGTCACCGAGTCCAGGTACGGAAGCCCTGCTTTCCAGTAGTTCTTGTTGCGCACGAAGACGCTCTGCTGGCCCGGCGTGAAGCTCTTGTAGACGAACGGTCCAGTGCCGTTCGGCGTGTCCTTCTGTGTCCAGCCGTCCGGCGCGATGTACAAGAAGTACCAGAAGGCAGCCAGCTGCTCGGGGAAGCTGCCGAAAGGAACCGACATCGGAACCTCGACCGTCAGGTTGTCGACCTTCTTCAGCCCGTTGACCTTGACCGGGCTGAGGACGAGGGCACCACCCAGGGGCTTCTTGGGGTTGAGGATGGTCTGGAGCGTGTAGATCACGTCGTCGGCGCCGAAGGGTTTGCCGTTGTGGAAGGTGACACCCTTCTTCAGGCGGATGATCCAGTTCGACGTCGACCCGTTCGGGACGATCTCGTCGGCCAACACGTACTGAAGCTGTGCACTGTTCGACAGCTGGACGAGCGGCTGATACAGCTGCTGGGCGCGTGCCGTCCCGATCGCGCTGATGCCCCCGTAGAACGGGTTGAGCGTGTCGGTGCTGCCCCCGCCGGTGAGTCCCACCTTCAGGTTGCCGCCCCTCCTCATCGCCCTGGGCGACGAGGACCTCAGGGTTGTAGCCCCGGAACCGGTCCCGGAGGCCGCGTCGAGCAGTCCGCCAGCCGCCAAGGCTGCGCCGCCCACCAGTGCCGAGCGAAGGAACGTTCGCCGGTCCAGCGGTCGACCGCCCATGATCTTGTCGCCGTTCTGTCCACTTGTTGTGCTCATCGTCACGACCTCCTCTTTTCTATGCTCACTTTTTCTCTGCTCACTGTCACTTACGCTTTTCCTAGGCTTCGGGAGCGCTGCCCACCTCCGCCAGCTTCGGGACATCTTCGATCAACCTGACGGTGTAGGGATCCGTGGGGCGCTCGAGGACTTGTTCGACAGACCCGATCTCGACGATGTGGCCCTCGCACAACACGACGGCTGTCTGGGCAATGCTCCGCACGAGAGCAAGGTTGTGCGTGATGAAGAGCATCGCCAGCTTGCGCTCGTGCTGGAGTTGCCGCAGCACCTCCACGGTGGCAGCCTGGACCGAGACGTCGAGTGCCGAGGTCACCTCGTCGCACACGAGCAGGTCGGGCTCGACGACGATTGCCCGAGCTATGGCTACTCGCTGGCGCTCCCCGCCGGAGAGCTGGGCAGGGTAGCGGCCGAGGAAGTCGGAGCTGAGCGAGACGTCCTCGAGCACGCGGGTGATCCTGGCCCTGCGCTCGTCGGCCGAGATCCGGAAGAAGTGCTCGAGCGCCTCGGAGAGGATCTGATTGATCGTCTTGCGCGGATTGAGCGATGTGTACGGGTTCTGGAAGATGTACTGGATCTGCTTGAGCACGCCCTTTTGCCGGTGCCTCGCTCCGTTCTCGAGTGGCTTTCCCTCGAAGGTCATATCGCCCGTCCAGTTCGGGTGGAGCCCGACGATGCAGCGGGCGAGCGTCGTCTTGCCGGAACCCGACTCGCCTACGACGGCCGTGCAGGACTCCGGGTAGACGTCGAGGTCGACGTCGAAAAGCACGCGCTGGCGACCGTAGGAGGCGTCGAGACCCCGCAGCTTGAGCATCGCCTCGTCGGTGCCGCCGAGCGTCACGGGCGCCGGCGCTCGGTGACCGTGTGACTCGTGCTCGATCTCTCGTGCTCGCATGCAGCGCACGAGCCGATCTCCCACGCCGACAGGCACCGGCGTCTCGACAAAGCAGTTTTCGACCGCGTAGGAGCACCGCCGTGCGAAAGCGCATCCCTTCGGCTTGTGGCCGGGACGAGGAGGCTGGCCTTCGATCCCCGTGAGCACCTCTGCCCGCTCAGGTGAAGGGACAGCTGCCAGCAGCCCCCGCGTGTAGGGGTGGACAGGGGACTGGAATACCTGCTCGGTAGGGCCGATCTCGACCACGCGACCCGCGTACATCACCGCTACCTGGGACACGAGTCCGCCCACGACGGCGAGGTCGTGGCTCACGTAGACGGCGGCCACCCCGTATGACCGGCACATTGATCGCACCGTTTCGAGCACGTGCCGCTGTGTGGACACGTCGAGGCCTGTCGTCGGCTCGTCGAGAACGATGAGCGAGGGGCGACAGGCGAACGCCATCGCGAGCGTCACCCGCTGCTGCTGACCGCCGGAGAGCTGATGGGGGTAACGCTTGAGCATTTCCAGCGTGAAGTCGAGCTTCGCCTCGCGGAGCACCTCAGTCACGCGTGCTTCGGGATCGTCGACGACCCCGGGGTGGACGCGGAGGGCCTCCCGCAACTGAAACCCGATACGAAGTGTCGGGTCGAGCGCGGCGGACGGGTCTTGGGGAACGTAGGCCACCTTCGCCCCACGCAGTTCCCTCAGCTCGCCTGGCTTGAGATCGAGAAGGTTCTCCCCGTCCAGGAGAATCTCGCCCGTGGCGAAGTCGAGACCCCGCCTGGCGTGCCCGAGCAGGGCGAGAGCGACGGTCGTCTTGCCCGAGCCGGACTCGCCGACGAGACCGAACAGCTCCGCGGCGTGCACGGTGAACGACACGTCGCCCACGACCTCTGCACGGGTCGAGGCGAGCTGAATCCTGAGGTCCTTTACCTCGAGCCTCACAGGGCCGTTGTCCGGAGACTGGTTCACGGAGCTCTCGTCCAAGGCGGTCATGCGGCTATCTCCGACTCGTCAATCAGCGCCTCTTCAGGACGGCTCTCGACGCCGATGGCAACTCGTGCAACTGCGTCGGTGAACGTGTTGATTCCGATGGTCAGAAGGGCGATGAGAATGGCGGGCACGGCAACTGCCCAGACGTTCAAGGACAAACCGATTCGGTTCTCCTGGATCATGTAACCCCAGTTGGGCGCAGGCGGAGGCAGGCCGAAGCCGAGGAAGGAGAGACCGGCCATCAAGACGATCGAATATGTGAACCGGAGGCCTGACTCCACCATGAGAGGGCTGACGAGGTTGGGGAGGATCTCGCTGCTCATCACCTTGGCCGGCCTCACGCCCTGAAGCTCGACCGACTTCACGTAGTCGCGTTCGGTGGTCTCCAAGGCCGCCGAGCGGATCACACGAGCGACTGCGGGTGCGTGTGTGAAGCCTACGGCGACGATGATGAGCCAGATCTTTGGCCCGATGATGCTGACGAGCAGGAGGGCGAAGACAAGTTGTGGGAAGGCGAGGAGAACGTCAACGGTCCGCATGATGAGGCCGTCGACCCGGCCTCGCAGGTAGGCAGCCGATATGCCAGCAGCGGCACCGATGAGGACCCCGAACGCGGTCGCCGCGAGTGCCATCAGGAGCAGCTCCCATCCTCCGGCGAGAACCCGCGAGAGCACGTCGCGGCCCAGCTGGTCGCTTCCGAGCAGGTACTGGGACGAAGGTGCTGCGAACGGGAATGTCACTGTCTGGTCCGGAGAGTACGGGGCGACGAACGGACCAATGACAGCAAGCAGCACGACCGAGCCGGCCACCGAGAACCCAATCGCGCCGCGTCGGGTGCGGATGGCCGCTCCCAGGAGCTGGACCCACTGGGGGTGGATCCGTGGGGTGGCGACTACGGCGGGAGATGGAGCGACAACGGCCACGGCTACCTCGCGATCCGACGGCGGGGGCTGACGAGCAGAGCGATCACGTCGGTGATGATGTTCATGAATACGTAGAAGGCGGCGAGCACGACCACGATGAACTGGATGACGGGTATGTCCCGATCGCTGACGGCATTGACGAGGCCCTGGCCTATGCCCGGGAAGTTGAAGACATCCTCGACGATAACGATCCCGCCGGCCAGGTAGAGGAAGGTGAGCCCGATGACCTGGATCGTCGGGGCGATTGAGTTCGGGAAGGCGTGGGCAAGGACGATCTGCCACTCCGGGACGCCCTTCAGGCGGGCCATCTCGACATAGTCCGACTCGAGCGCCTCGATCATCGCGGCGCGCATCATCCGCTGGATGTAGGGGATGATGACGATGACGAGAGTCGCCACCGGGAGCACGAGAAGTCTCGGTTGGCTCCACGCGTACGTGCCGGGCGCGACTGGCGAAACTGCCGGTAGCAGGTGGAACACCACCGTGGCGAGCAGGATGATCAGCACGATCGCCACTACGAACTCGGGGAGCGAAGTGACGGCGAGCGATACCACGGAGCTGATGTGGTCGAACCAGCCGTCCTTCCGCAAGGCCGCAATGGCGCCGAACAGCACCCCGAGCATCGTGCCGATCACCCCGGCGCCGACCACGAGGACGGCGGAGTTGACCAAGCGGGGTGCTACCTGGCCCCAGACCGCCTGACCGTTGGCGAGGGAATTGCCGAGCTTGCCTGTCAACAGGCCGGAGAGCCAGAGCCAGTACTGGTCGAACAGCCCTCGGTTCAGGTGGAGCTGGACCTCGAGTGCCCGCAGGCTCTGCGGTGTGGCCGAGTGGCCGAGCACGGAGTACGCGGCGTTGCCGGGCAGCACCTCGGTCGCGAGGAAGATGACGACCGAGACGACAAACAGTGTCACCACGCCGATCGCCGCCCTCACACCGACGAGAGCGGCGATCGGGTGCTCGTTGTGCCAGAGCGATGGCGCTTGCGAAGGGACCTCGTTCGGAGCGCCCTGGTCCGCTCTGTCGCGGAGCTCGGAATAGCTCATCGCGGATCCCCCAACGCGACGGGAGGCTCGTACGACGTCGCGTCGGCTATGGCACCGGCACGCGTCGGCGTAACGTGCGCCTGGAGGACCTCGTAAATGTCGCGCGGCCGTGCAAACCACACGTCGTCACCACGCTTGGCGATGTGCTCCAGCGCCCGGGTGAGCTGCCTCAGTCGAAACGGCACCCCTGAGATGAACGTGTGCAGGACGACGCTCATGACGAGCGGCTGGTCGTTGGCCGCCAGCGACAGCTCCTCGAACTCGTCGATGATCATGTCCGCGAAGTCCGCCGGACTGACGGCTCGTCCGACCATTGAGGTGCTGTCGTTGAGCTCGAGGCCGTAGGGCATGGCGAGGAGCGAGCCACCGCGCGTTTGCAGGTTGACTGGCTGGTCGTCGGCACGGAGGTCCATCACGTAGCGGTAGCCGCTCTCCGCGAGCAGATCGAGGGTGTTCTCGGTGTGGGTGAGCCAAGGGCTCGACCATCCGAGGGGTGCTTCACCCTCTTCGAGGCGAATCCGTTCCGCGACGGCCTCGAGGTACGAGCGCTCCTCGTCCTCGCTCATGCCCCCGAGCGAATCGGAGTTCGAGAGTCCGTGGCCGACGATCTCCGAGCCCAGACGCCGTGCCTCGACGATCAATTCCGGCGCCGAGTCGTACACGGCCGTGTTCAGAAGGATGGTCGGAGTGATGCCGAAGCTTTCGAGCCGCTGCAGTAAGCGAAATCCGCCCACCCTGTTGCCGTAGTCGCGCCAGCTGGCGTTCACGAGGTCGGGTGCTGGTATGCCGTCGAGCAGGTTCTCGACGCGTCCGTTGCCGAAGTCGTAGTCTTCCACGCCGACCGCGATATAGAGGGCCAACTTCTTGCCGTCGGGCCACGGCGCCCGCAACCGTCCGAGAATGGGTTCGTAGTCGTAGCGGCCGTTCTTGTGCAACAGCCGCTCGGCGGGCGCAACCTGGCTTGCACTTTGGCTGTTCGATCTCACGGGTGTCCGACCCATCGGCTCATGCCGAGATCGGCGGCAGCGGCCCGTCGGACCATCGCCTGGTAGGGCGGGAAAAGGAGGTCGGAATTACCACGAGCGTGCTCGATTACCGGACGCTTCTCGGCGAACAGTCCCCGTGCCTCGTCGAGCAGGGCGGCCTCGTCGACGGTGGTGATACGCCCATTGTCGAAGACAACCTTGCCGTCCACCATGGTGAGCCGCACGCTGGAGCCTGATTCGCAGTAGACGAGGTGAGTGCGCAGATCGTTGAGCGGTGTGAAGGAAAGGGTGTGCAGGTCGAGGAGGGTGAGATCGGCGAGGTAACCCTGGCGGACCACCCCGACCCGTTCCGGCTTCAATAGAGCAGCCGCGCCGCCCCGCCAGAGGCTGTCGAGCACTTCGCTCGCGGTCGGCCAGAGGTCGCTGTCGAGACCTGACACGTTGTGGACAAGTCCCGCCATCTTGACGACTCCCCAGAGATTCACGGAGTCGTCGCAGATCGCCTCGTCGATGCCAAGCGCAGTCATGATCCCGAAATCCCTCATGCGGCGGAACGGGGCCACGCCACTCCCGAGGCGCAGGTTACTGATGGGATTGTGCACGATGGTGGCGCCGGCGTCCGCGATCAGCTCCAGATCACTGTCGTCGACCCAGACAGCGTGAATGACGTTCATCCTTTCGCTCAGGAGTCCGAGGCCAGCGGTGTACCGCACGAGCGAACACCCGTCAAAACGCGGCTGGGCGCAGGCGAGCGCACGCTGAACCTTTGTCTCCAACATGTGTGCGAACAGAGGGATGTCGTAGCGGCGGCTGAGGTCGTCAAGCGCCTCGAAGTACTCGATGCTCACACGCTGCGGCGCCGAGATTGATGCCGCCGCGGTCAGTCGACCGCCCTCGGCACCGTGCCAGGTCGACACGAGGTACTCGTACATCTCGAGCAGACCGTCGCGGCCCATCGGCGCCTGCTGATCGATCACGGCACGTACTACGGGGTCGTCGATCAGATCGAGATACGGCAGCTTGTCTGACTCGGGAAGCTCCGGCTGGTCGAGCGCGACGCTCGCACGGATTCCGCTGTCCGCGTAGGCCTGCATGATCGCGTCGACGATGTCGGGGGTCGGGAACGGCATCATGAACGCGTCATCCTGGACCGTCGTCGTACCCGTCCTCAGCATTTCGAGCGCTCCGAGCATGGTGCGCAGGTAGGCCTCGCGTGGAGTCGGGGCGAGCGCGGCATCTGACGGCGATTCGTAAAGCATGAACAGCTCGAGCGGGAGGCTTGGCAACGAAGCCTTGAGGTGATTTGCAGGGGAATGGAAGTGGGCGTTGATCAGACCGGGAACGACGAGGTGCTGCGACCTACCCTCGATGACTCGTGCCTCGGCACTGGCACGACCCCTGGCATCCCCGCCGATTGCTGAGATGCGATTGCCCTCGACGAGAAGGTCGGTCGGCCCGCTCATCCCGGTGCCCTGATCGGCGTCGAAGATATGGACGTCGGTGAAGAGCGTGCTCGACGGCGGGGCTGAAATCATCACTACCCGCCGAAAATGAAGCACGGGAACCGTACTGCGCCGGAACCGGCTGGGACGTCCTCACAGTTCGAAAGTTGACCCATCTCAGACCTTTCTCAGGTCCTCACCGGAAGAGGATGGTATACAATTGCTGGAGCGAAGGCAAGTGTGTCGCCGCACATGCCTTAGGGTAGACGGGTCGGTGGTCTTACACCTGGGCCGACGGTATACGATTCTGGTACGTGACCCGCGCGCAAGCCAGGAGATGCTGGGTCGGACCATAACGCGCTCAGCTACCCAGTGGGCTTGGCGCTCGGGACTGATCTGACCTCCATACAGGTCCTTATCCCCTACAGGCAGTCCACCGGCCGGCGTTCAATGGCTAACTAGGAAGGCGCGGCTTGGTCATGGGCCGCCCCGACGCTGGAGGCTGGGCGATGGTGCAGGTGAGTTCGTACGAACGGCCGAAGAGCCTGGCCGAAGCTCTGGCAGCGCTCGAGGTGGCCGGTGCAGTGCCCATGGGCGGCGGCACGAGGCTTGCCGCTTTGGCGGGATCGGAACGCGTTCCCGTCGTCGACCTACAGGCGGCCGGCCTGGGAGGGATTCGACGGCGCGACGACGGGAGGATCCTCATCGGCGCCACGACAACGCTCGACGACCTTGCCAACAGCCCCGACGTCCCCGCGGCAGTACGCGAGGCCGCCCGCCGCGAGCGGCCTAGCAGCCTG
>Ga0326727_10007232_pt1 | contig 29551 bp, 19 predicted proteins | sample MB2enrmetagenome_FD_207643 | JGI IMG/M metagenome (GOLD analysis project Ga0326727, IMG submission 207643) | Lab enriched peat soil microbial communities from McLean, Ithaca, NY, United States - MB29MY | ecosystem: Environmental > Terrestrial > Soil > Wetlands > Peat | place: USA: New York... | reverse complement strand
AGTTCAACACAGTTGGGTCTTGCTGCTGCTCATACCCTTGCGAGGGGGCGAGCTTGCCCGAATGCTTTTGCTTGTTCAATTCCAGCATCCCGTCAGCGAGTTTCACCGTCGTGCCGCGGCGGACTTATCTTACCGCACGGCGGGATTAGTAATCTTGAAGATTTTAAAAGGACGCGCAGTGCCGATCTTGCTGTTCACCCAAAGAACAACGTGTAATTCGATCGGAAAATGTCCCTCCAAGCAGGCTGAGACGATCGAACACTGATACTCGTTAAGCCAGTAAGTTAGCATGAAGGGTCGAACCTCCCCTCGCGGAAGGTCAAATCCGCGCCAATTTTCGACCTCTGCAAATATGTCCCCCCCGCCGGCCGCAGCAGACAGGAATGAGAGAACCGCTGTGACGTTTGTATCTAGGTAAGGCGAAAGGTTGAACGCTTCGCCTTCGACCTCCAAGCGGGGGGCCACTAGCTTCTTGGGAAGGGTGATGGTAACGGGTCGCGTAGATTGCAGCCTAATCTTTAAGTCGTCCTTTAAATCCCTCAAATTGTAATATTTCGTGAAAATGAAAGTGGGCAGATGTCTGAGTACCCACCGGACTAACGGCTTGCTTGCCATTCCCCAAGACACTTCAGGCGTCATGCGCCGCCCCCTAGTGCGTTTGCTCGATGATTTTCCGTTCTTCTTCAGTGATGCCGTAGAGCTTGTAGACCAAATCGTCGATCTGGGCGTCGGTGGTGGCGATTTCGCGGTCGACGCGTTCAACCTGCGATGGCGCGAGCTTGCCGGAATGCCTCTGCTTGTTCAATTCCAGCATCCGGTCAACGAGTTCCACCATCTTGTCGTGGCGGGCCTTGTCCGCAGGGTCGGAAAAGTCGATGGGGCGGACGGGGAATCCTTCAAGGTATTGGCCAAAGAATCTGAGGTAAGTTTCGTTCTTGCCCTCCAACCCAGCGCATGTCTTGGTAAAGTAAAAACGCCCCAAGCGAGAATTCAGGAGTCCAAGCAGATACAAGTCGGCTGACGGGATGAAGTAAGTAGTGTTCGAGCAGAAGCACCCCTTATCGTCCAATGCGAATCGCGGTGTTGTTGAGATGTCAGGGAAAATGATCTTCGGCTTATCCATATACGCCGCGAACTTATACTGCGGCTGTTGGAGTTCATACCAGTGCTGCTTCGTCGCACGCATTTTTAGCTGGTTCTTGAACTGCTCCAGGTGCTTCTCTACAGCAGGATACCTTTCGATGCTTACCCCGTGATACGTATAGATTAAATTCTGGTCTTCGTATTCGATGAAGTAGCGGCGCACGTTGCGTCCATTTAGGAATGGCTTAATTATCTCGCTCGCTTTTGGGTTCCTCCTCAGTATGGCGTCTCGCCTCGCCGCATCTATAACGAACGCATCTGTGAGCCCAGACTTGATGCCCATCCAAATTTTTCCTTGGCAATACTGCGCCAACGTTACGCAGGTTGCTCTCACTTTCGTCAGTAGGTCTTCTGCTTTAGGTTCGGCGAAGCTCCACACCGCTTGTTCCAGCGTCTTGACTGCTACCTCATAGGCCGAATCCCCAACGGCCTCATCTACCGAAAGCGCACCGCTCGCGATCTGAGCGAATCGATTTGGGTCCGCGGGAGGGCTGTAGAGGATTGGATGCTTGGCTCCGGCCTTCTTCAATGTAACTAGGACGATGGTGCGGACGGTCGCGCCAAGAAAGACGGGGAGCCCAGCGAAATCGACAATGCGCTCAACTCTCGTATTGCGATTCAAAAATGCGCGAAGTGGCTGCCCGTAGTTCGCACGCAGAAACTTGTTAGAAAGAATCATCCCAAACCGACCGGTATCCTTTAGCAGCCCATGCCCTCGCTCGACAAAATAGACGTATAGGTCAGACCGCTCGGCATGGGAGCTAAAGTGTGTCTTCAGATAATTCTTCAGATTCTTGAACTCTTCCATCCTGACATACGGCGGGTTGCCAATGACAACGTCGAACCCGCCTGAGCGCATGACCTGGCCGATGGACGGCGACCCGTTCCTGGGTGTAGGGGTGATTCGCGAACCGCCCATACGCTCGGATGGCGCGTCACCCTGCCAGCGGCGATCCGTTTTTGTAGCGGCGATGTCCTCATCGCCGATCGCCGCTGGGAACACCGGCGCTACAGGGGGGACGAAATACCAATCGAAGGCGTTGATGCGGTCGCGTTCGTCTTCGGCGAACAACACACCCTGGTCATAAATATCCGGGCCGATCAGGGAATTCCCGCACATGATGTTGTATTTCAGTTCCGGCAGGATATGTTGCTTGGGCGGCAACTGTGATTTCTCGCCTTCCAGCGCCTTGAGGTACAGGCTCATCATGGTGATCTCGACGGCCTGCGGGTCAATATCCACGCCGAAGAGGTTGTTGCGCAGAATCTTGGCCTTGCGATAGACGGAGAGGCGCTTCGCGCCGTCGGGGTCGGTGTGAACTTCGCGCATGAAATCGAGCGACGGGTGCGCGTGCCGGACTTCCTGCTCGGGATGGGCGAGATACCACTTTATGTGGTAGTCAATCAGATATTGGAACGCGCCAATCAGGAACGAACCGGAGCCGCAGGCCGGGTCGAGAATCCGAATCTTCTCAATCTCCTTGGGCGATTTGCCTTCGATGGCCTTGCCCACGGTCTCGCGCACGATGTAATCCACAATGTAGCGCGGCGTGTAATAGACTCCGCCCGCCTTCCGCACCTCCGGCTTTTCTTCCACCTTCACTTGCTTGGGCGTGAGGCGGATGGTGTTGCCAAGGTAGCGCTCGTAAATCGAGCCCAACAGCTCCACGCCAATAACGTCAAAACGGTAGGGGCTTTCAGGCGGGTACAGGCGCTTGATGATGCGCGCCAGCAGCTCAGAATCAATCTTGATGGTTTCGGAAAGGTGCGGCTTGAAGATTTCGCCGTTGAAATCCTCATTGACCTTGTGGAAAAGGTCATTCAGCCAGTCGAAAATGTGGAACTTGCCGCCGTGAATTTCCCAATCTTCCAAAACCCTTCGCAACTGGCCGTACTCAAGCACCTTGCGGTCTTCCGCGATGCGGATAAAGACAATTCGGTCGAGCAGCCGCTGCACCACTTCGTTCAACTGCCGGGCGGTGAGTTCGGGATTGTTCTTGTGAATGTTCTTGGCCAGCTCCTCCCGCCAGCCCGTCATCTCATCCAGGAAGACGTCATCAACCTGCTTTCGCAACCGTGGCGCCCGGCGGATTTTCGGGAGCAAAGCCTCCAGCGAACCCGCCGCCACCCGCTCACGGGAGAATTCCCAGAGCTTTTGCGCATTCGCCGGGTAATCGGAGTAACGGAGGCTGAGCAGCAGGCCCTCTTCGGGGCGCTTGGGGTCCGGCTGGGCTGAGGCGTCATAGAAGCGGAATTCCTCGAAGTTGGTGAGGATGACAAAGTAAACGGTCTTGGTATTCCAGACGTAACCCTTGGCTTGCAAAATGTGGCGAGGGGTGTCTAGCGGCTCGGAAGGCGCCTTGGCTTCCACGTAAAATTTGGTCTGCCCGCCGACACGGAAGTTATAGTCAGGGCGACCGGTGGCTTCCATGTCGCCCTTTTCCACCAGCACTTCCCGGTCGTGATGCGGCAGGCCGGCCTCGTTCTCCACATCCCATCCCAACGCCTTGAAGAAGGGCGTGATGAGGTCCATGCGCGCCTGCGCCTCAAGATAGTCCTTGGAAGAATAGTAATGCTGGTCGGCTTCAAACTTGCGGATGAGCTTTTCAATATCGGAGTGAAAGGTGGCAATGGACGCAGACAATAGTCGGCTCCTGGTTTTGACCAGATTTGAGCCAAGAGTCTAATGCCACCCGCCGCCGAATTCAAGAGAAGGAGCGCAACGAGCCATTGCTCAGCGGTTCGGTTCGCGCCATAATAATAGCCGTCGCGGATGACGCAGCAGAACCTCCATCGGGGCGGTGGAAGGTTCATGCCTCCAATCGCGATCCGCATTAATTCCCCATGCTCAGAAATCGCCTGCCTCGCTGCTGCCCATGGGGCCGTGGTATGTGCCGGTGCAAGGATGACTCGGAAGCCCTTGTTCAGCGGCTGATATCCAGGCCGATGGAAGTAACTGGAATCGAAATTGTCGGCCACGCGGACAATGTTCCGGACGCGGTGCAGGAAATCCGTGAGGCGAAACCGGACGTCATAATTCTGGACATCTGCATGCCGGGTGGAAGCGGCATCGACGTCCTCGAAGGTTTGAAGAAAGATCCATCCCCGCCGACGGTGATCGTGCTGAGCAACTACAGCGATCGGCAATATCGCCGCAAATGCTTACAGAGCGGGGCTCGCTTCTTTTTCGACAAGTCTTCCGAATTCCACAAGGTCGCCGAAGTATTGCAAGTTCTGATGGGTACGCCTGCGGCTTGAGACGCGGCTGATGCCCAGAGGCGAGGGAGTGAGTTTTCTGAGGAATGGAAAAGAGTAATGGAAACCATGGAGCGATATTCTGAGGTTTTTGATGAGGCCCTGGCGTTGAGCAGCGCCGGGGGCGACAGGGAGTTTCTGGCCGAAGTTGTCGGCCTCATTCAAGCGGCATGGCCAACCCTGCTGGCGGACATTCGGGAAGGGTTGGCTCGGGGAGACCTCGATGCCGTCGAGACCACCGCGCGCTTGGCCAAAGCCGCGGCACGAAACGTCTCGGCGCGAAGGACTTATGCATCCGCCCTGCAACTCCAGACGATGGCAAGCAAGGGAGATTTGCAGGCCGCCCAACTGGCCAGTGTGATCCTGGAGCAAGAGGTAGAGACACTCCAGTTGGCTCTCTCGACGCTCGAAAGCTTCGGCGATTCTCCCTGACGCCGATTCTCGTTCGGACGCCGGCAAGGGCGTATTCGTGCGCTGGCCCAATCCAGCGCGAGGTGATCAAAGGTAGGTGAAGGATGAATTTGCAAGTGCAGGTTTATGAGGAGGACAGCCACTTGTCAATAAAGGCTGTCAGCCGATTCAGTTTTGAGGATCTCTATGAACTTTTCGACAGAGTACAAGCAGAGGGTGAGAACCGTTCTCAGCAGCGAGTAATCCTCGATGTCACCGAGGTTGCTGGGACCATTCCCCTTGTGGACATGTATTTGCTGGGCAAACAGTGTTCGCGATTTTGGAGGCAGCCATTCAGAATTGCGATCGTATCCCCAAGGGAGGGGCTCAACCAGTTCTTCGAAAATGTCGCATGGAACAGAGGCGTAAGACTAGCGGTTGTTTCGAATCAAGACGCAGCGATGGAGTGGTTAAAGTAATCGGCGACCGATTGACCCTGCTGCCTGCCGATATGCACCTGTCTCCTCCCCGTGGGAAGTGGTATGCTCCGTGAACTCCAACGAAAGGAGGAGACGGAGCATGAAATTACGGGCCCGAGCGATCATTCGTTTCTTGCTGCTCTTCCTTGTCATATCCGCTTCGCTCAATAATCCTTTTATTGCCATTAACCGCTTGCGGAACGCGAATGTGGTTCTTGCGGCGGCGCCGCGCGAGTCGACCCAAGCTCCGTCGCTTCCGAAAAAGCAGGAAATCCTGAGTCTCATGCGAAAGGTCAATGCCTGGCAACTGGCGCATCCGGTGATGGGACCCGAGGACCGCAATTGGCAGCGGGCTACGTGGTACACGGGAGTTATGGCGGCGTGGAAATCGACTCGCGACCCGGCATTCCTCGAGCAGGCTCTGGCGTGGGGCCGCCATCATCAATGGCAAATGGGCACTGAGCTCAACGGCGCCAACCGCCTGTTCTGCACCGAGACCTGGGCGGAGCTCTATCTCGCCAAGCGAGACGCCGCCATGATCGAGCCGGCCATAAAGTGGTTCGCCACGCCGGACCCGCTTTCGCCGGCGGGAGCCCGGCAATGGTACCTCGACAACGCCGTCGACAGTCACAACCAGGTGCACGGCTTTGTGTATGTGGACTCGCTATACGCCGCTCCTGCGCTCGCCATGCTTGCCCAGGCCACGGGCGACAACAAATACCTCGACAGCATGAATGCCTTTTTCGATGACGTGGCGGGACAGTTATTCGATCAGGAATCGGACTTGTACTACCGCGACCCTCGCTTCATCGGCCAACGGACCGTCAACGGGAAAAAGATCTTCTGGTCACGTGGAAATGGTTGGGCGTTTGCCGGAACCGCGCGGGTGCTGGAATATCTTCCCCAGCAGTACCCCCGCCGGCAGCACTACGTCGAAATCTTCCGCCGGCAGGCTGCGGCGTTGGTCAAGCGTCAGGGAGCGGATGGCCTGTGGCGTGTCAACCTCGACGATCCCGGCCAGTTTCCCAACCCTGAGACGAGCGGCACCGGTTTTTTCTGTTTTGGATTGGCATGGGGAATCAACCATGGTGTGCTGAATCGCCAGGAGTATCTCCCCGCTGTCGGAAAGGCTTGGAGGGGCTTGACGCAAAACCTCAGCTCGGAGGGTAAGGTCCTCTGGGGTCAGCAAGTGGACGGCGAGCCGCACCCCGTTTCGCGTGAAAGCTCCGACGAATACGTCACCGGAACATTCCTTCTTTCGGGGAGCGAGGTCTACGTGCTGGCTCATGAGTGAGTCCGGCACGCACCGCCAAATCTTAACGCGGGTTCACAAACTTCTATTGTGCTGATACAATTGTTGATGTATCTTTCTTGGCGTACGACACTGCGCGAGTTGCGATCACCGCGAGTCCGTGCTTCGCGTTCAGGTTAAAGTCGAAGAAGCCGAGGCGGAAATTGTAAAAGGAATTTTAACAAAAATTTTCGCCTCCATAAAACCTCTATGCGGCAAATACGCATCTCAGGGTGCGGTAGTTTATAAGCGCACCTTGCTGGGGACTTCAACGAGCCGGAAGCTTCTTGCCGTCACCGGTAGGGGGAGTTGCCGCGCCAACGCAGGTTTGATTGCTTTACGCACCGGCGATGTCGTGGGGCCAGGGCGGGGAAAAGGTGAAGTTTCCGCCGCTTCTTCGCGGCAGGGCCGGAAGCAGGAAAACGTTCTGCCGCGCAGATTGAGCCACCGTCATGGGGGGCTCGCACGATCCACAGGTTTCGGAGTTGCTCCCGGCGCCGCGCTCCATAACTTGGCATCGAAATCTGATACGAGAAGTGCGATCCGATTTCATCAAGCACCGTTTTTAAAGGTTGCAAACGAGAGTCAGTCGAGCCCACCAGCCGAGTTTGGGAGTGGGAAAGGCGCAGGGCAGAAAGTGCTCAACGCCCCGGCCCCCACCCACCCCCGGCTGAGGAGTTCGCCTCGGGAAGAAATTTGCTTGGGAAAGGGACACGTGAAGTGAGGCTAATTTACACGTTCCTGCTCGTTGCCTTTTTGCTGGCTCCATCCGCGATGGCACAATCCGCTCCCGACCAAAAAGCCGCCTCGCCGGACAAGACCGCCAGTTCCGGGGAGAGCCCCGATGTCACTGGGCCCACGGCTTTTGTGCAGGTCGAGGGAAATAACAGTAACTTGGGCGCGGTCGCCACTTACGACTTTAACGTCGGATACAAGTGGAATGCGCATGTCTCTACCGACATCGGCCTGCCGCTCTATACCACTCGCACCTTTTTCCCCATCGTCGCCAACCATGATTATCGGTATACGACGATCATCGGGACACCGTACATCGACATCCGTTACGACACCAAGCGCAACAAAACGAACATCACCTCCATCCTGACGGGTGCGGCCGGCATCAATGAGATCAAAACGTATTCCAACGGCCGGATGACGGTGGACTGGTTCAACCACTTTGATCGCAACTACCAGATTCTTAACTATGACGCCTTTTTCACGCCGTTTCTGAATTTAGGCGCCGGCACCGGGACCGTAGACCGGCAGGTCATGGCCCGGCCTTACGAACTGGCCCGCCCTTATGAAACCCTGGGCAACATTGGCAATGGGGAAATCGGCGGGGCCTTTACGATCATGAAAGATTTTAGGCTGGAAGGCTCCGCTTACGGCCTCGCTCCGGTGGGACCGCAGAAGGTATATAGCCGGCTTGTGGCGCCGGATTCGACCATCAGTAACGGTGTGTATGCGCTTTGGCACAACCGTTATTGGGATGACTACTTTGAGACCGGTGGACAGTTGGTCAACACCTATGGTTCGGGTCCATCGAGAATTGCTAAGGACAATGGCTATGGCATTTATCTAGACATCACCCGTTTCCAGAAATTGCATAATTTCAGCATCCAGCTCGGTTGGACAAAAAGTGTCCATTACGATTATGGTTCCGCGTTCATCATGCTGCGCTATAACTTCACGGACTTATTGCGGAGCTTGACGGTCGGCGAGTAGTTCAGCCGTCGCCCGCGGACGCAGAGAATCAACAGATAGAATGATTCCGGCGGTCGCCCATGGCAAAATTGCCGACCGAGCGACCCGGAAATAACGACAAGAGGGCCTTTGAGAACTGAGAGCAGGTTCAGATCATTCCTTCTTCCTTTTGTTGCGGGAATTTGCCTAGCGCATCCCAGCCCCGGGCGGGCAGCTACCCCCGCCTCGCCCGAGAAGACTTTGGTTCCATCCGCAATCCGTTCCTACGTGCTGCCGCTGAGTTTCGAGGCGAACCAGGGGCAGGTGGATCAGCAGGTCAAATACCTTGCACGGGGACAGGGTTACACGCTGTTCCTCACCCCGAATGCCGCATTGCTCGGTCTGCGATGCGAGGGCGGCGGAAATCCAACCAAATGGCTTCGCCTTGGACTGCAAGGCACCGCCGCCGCGCCCGCCATCTTCGGGGAAGAAAAGCTCCCCGGCCAGAGCCATTATTTTGTAGGGAATGACCCGGCACAGTGGCACACGAACATCCCCACTTTTGCCCGAGTCCGCTATCAGCAAGTGTATCCAGGGGTGGATTTGATCTACTACGGAAAGCAAGGACAACTGGAAAATGATTTCGAGCTAACCCCGGGAACCAACCCCAAAGTGATTTCCTGGCGAGTGCAAGGAGCGGAAGGAATTCGCGTCAGCTCGACCGGGGATTTGCTCCTGAGCGTGACGGGAAGAGAAATACGCCTCCACGAACCGCGGGCCTATCAACTGGAGGGTGAGCACCGGCGGGATATCCCGATCCGCTACCGGGTGCATGGCCAGCGGGTCAGTTTCGCGTTGGGGAAGTACGATCGGCATCAGCAATTGGTCATTGACCCTGTCCTGACCTACTCGACTTACTTGGGGGGCAGTGGCGGCGATACTGCTTACAGCGTGGCCCTCGACGCTTCGGGCGACGCTTATGTGACGGGCGTCACGGCTTCCATCAACTTCCCCACCGACCCGACCCTTCAAAATTTCAACGCTACAGGCGGCTCCACAAACACTAACGGCCTCACGGGCAATGGAAACGTTTTTGTGACCGAATTCAACCCCGCCGGCAGCGCACTCTTGTTTTCGACCTACCTGGGGGGCAGCGGGGTCGATATACCTTCCCGAATCCTAATCGATAACCAAAGACCTAACCCCACCGGGAACATCTTCATTGTGGGGAGCACGACATCGAACGACTTCCCCGTCACCTCCTCAGTATTTCAACCAATTTTCGGCGGCATTCAGGACGCTTTCTTGACCGAGATGAAGGCGAATGGTTCCGCCTTGGTTTACTCCACTTATATCGGTGGTACGGGGACCGATTTCGGCGCAGGCGTGGCGCTCGATTTGTCGGGCAATGCCTACGTGACAGGCTCCACCAATTCAACAGATTTTCCCGTCCAGAATCCTCTTCAGCTCGGCAATGCTGGTCTTTATGACGCATTCGTGACGGAGGTCAACCCCACAGGGGCGTTAGAGTATTCCACCTACCTGGGCGGTTCGGAAACCGATAATGCCACCGGCATCGCGGTAGACAGCTCCGGGAATGTGTACATCTGCGGCTACACCTACTCATCGAATTTTCCCACCCAGAGTGCGTATCAAAGCACGCTGGCGGGAGGCTCCGATATCTTCGTCACCAAGTTCTTGCCCGGCTCCAGCGCCTTGCTGTTCTCGACTTATCTAGGGGGATCATCCAACGACCAAGCTCTTGCTATGGCCGTGGATTCCAATGGAAACATTTATCTGACAGGGGACACCCAGTCCACAAATTTCCCGGTGACTCCCAACGCCTATCAGTCCACGCTTCAGGGCACCGAAAATGCCTTTGTCACGAAGTTTGCCCCCGACGCTTCCACCTTGGTTTATTCCACACTTTTTGGGGGCAGCGGAACTGACCAGGCCTCCGCGATGGCTTTGGACTCCACCGGGAATGTCTACATTACGGGCTTTACGCAGTCGAGCAATTTTCCTCTGCTGGCTTCTACTCAAAATGTCCTGGGCACCTCAGGCGCGGGGACTTGCGAGTCAACAAACCTCGTTAATCTGCCGCCCAATTATCTCTGCGCAGACGCCTTCGTAGCCAGATTGGCACCCTCGGGAATTCCCGTATACTCATCGTACCTGGGGGGAAGCAACACGGATACCGGCCAAGGCATTGCGGTAAACTCCTCGGGCGTGGCATACGTGGTGGGCCAGACCTTCTCTTCGAACTTCCCCGCCACTGCCGACACCTCCCCCGCCGCTACGGCGAACAATCCCACCACCGCCGAAGCCTTCCAGTGGCTTTACCAAGGGTCGAACACCTTCAGCAATGCCTTCTTTACCAAGATCAGCCCGCAGAATTTTCCCTCCGTGGCGCTGACTCCGCAGGAGATTAACTTTGGGAATCAGCCGCTCGAGAGCCCCAGCAATCCAATCACTGTCACCCTAACGAATGAGGGAAGCGTCGCCTTGAGTATCGCCAGCATCACCGCCAGTGGGGATCTCCAGCTGACCAACAATTGCGGAACATCTGTAGCGGGGGGGGGAGGCACCTGCACTGTCCAGCTAATCTTTGACCCCACCTCAGTAGGGCTTCAGACCGATCAACTCACCTTTACCGACGACGCGGATCTGCTGGGTAACCCCGTCACGCAGGCTATTACCGTCACGGGAAACGGCGTCCTTACCGGAGGGTCATTGCTCTTCTCCCCGAACAAGCTGACGTTTCCAGCGCAAACCGTCGGCACCACCAGCCCGAATCAGACTGCTCAGCTAATTAATAACGGCAATCAAACCGTCACCATTACTAACATCACCGTCACGGGCGGTTTTGGGGAAACGAATAATTGCGGAACCAACTTTCCCACCGTACCGGCGACGTTGAACGTCGACCAGACTTGCACCGTCGCAGTCAGCTTTACTCCCACCACCACGGGGAATGTCACGAGCAGTGTCGTAGTCACGTCGAACGCGGTGAACGCCCCCTCGCTTCAACTGGCGGGCACGGGAAGCCCGGTCTTCACGCTTTCCTCCAACGCCCGATCGAGTGTGATTCTCATCGGCTCCACGAGTGCGACTTTTTCCATCTCCGCTTCGGGCCCCACCACGCTCCTGAGCTCCATCGTACTGAGCTGCAATGGTGCCACTTGTACCTTTAATCCATCTTCGATTTCAGTCGGAGGATCGAGCACGCTCACCGTTACGGGCCTTAGCCCCACCTCGGCGAATCCTTTGAACTTTACGGTCAGCGGTACCAGTTCTGGCGCCGGGCAGAGCCAGACCGCTAGCGTCGCGTTGGCGATCTTTTTTGCCGACTACTCGCTGGCAGCTACTCCTTCCGGCACCACCGTGACAGCGGGGAACAATGCCACTTATACCGTCACCGTGACGCCCACGAATGGATTCAACCAAACTGTGCTCTTGAGTTGTCCCCCTGCTTACCCTGGTATCCCTGTGGGAACAGTATGTTATTGGAATCCCCCTGCCCTAACACCGTCAGGGACGGTGGGAACTACGGTCTCAAGCACCCTGACGATTACGACGGAGGCCGAATCCGCGCAACAATCGAAGCTCTTGCGCCTGCTCCGGCCGCCAACTTTTCCCCCCGGAGGGGGCCGGTGGATTCTTCTTCTGGCCCTGCTGGCGTTTTTGGGCGCCATCGTCACAGGTTTTGGCAGGTCCGGGCCATGGTTGCGCCCTCGCTTCAGGTGGGCGGTCCTGTTGGTCGCGATGATTTTGGTTGCTTTGGGAGTGGGATGCGAGAACTACGTGAATCCGATCAATATCACTCCGGCGCTGAACGGGACGCCTGCTGGCACCTCAAACATTGTGTTGACCGGCACTCTGGGAGGCGGCAGCAGCGTTACGCGCACAACTACGGTGAGCCTGACGGTTTTACCCTGATCCTGGCGGCGCCGCTGGCTTGGCCTCGTCGCGCCGGGGTAGGGCCTTTGACGAGTTGATGAAGCAAGAACAGAATCTCAGAATTTGGATTATTTCCGAGGAGGACTGTCGTGATTGGAAGGAGCGGTATTGCCACCAGCGCCCTGGGCGCAAACCCAAGCGCGATTAAGAAAGGCCGGCGCCTCCCGTATGGCCTACTGTTGATTGCAGTATTACTTGGCGTGGCCATTCTGCAAAAGGATGGGGGCGCGGGATTCCCCACGGCCAAAGTCCGCTCGAACGCCCAATGGGGCCAGCTTTACGCGGCTCTGCCGCTGAGTTTCGAGGCAAATCGGGGGCAAACTGACCTGAGCGTGGATTTCCTCTCACGAGGGCGAGGATATGCCTTGTTCTTGACCGGCCGCGAGGCTGTACTGACGCTCCGGAAGTCGTCAGTTAGTGGTCAGTCGTCAGTTGCCGACAATAGTCTTTCTTCCATGGGTCGAGGACAGTTACCGGTGGTGACGAAGGCGGGGAAACGGTCAACCGACAACCGACAACCGACAACGGACGATGTTCTTCGGATGCAACTTGTAGGTGGAAACCCCAGCGCAAGAGTGATGGGCGCGGACGAGTTACCCGGAAAAGCCAATTACTTCCTTGGCAATGACCCCAGCAAATGGCGCACAAATATTCCCACCTACGCAAAGGTCAGGTACGAAAGCATTTATCCCGGCGTCGACCTGGTTTATTACGGCACCCAGGGGGGAGAACTTGAATATGACTTTGTGGTGGCGCCTCGCGCCGACCCCAGAGCCATCACCTTGGGGATCGAGACGCAAGGTCATGCCCCGCTCCGGATCAACTCCCAGGGCAACCTCGTCGTCCCCCTTCCCAGCGGCAGTGTGCAATTACACAGGCCTGTTGTTTACCAAATCGATGGAGGCGTGGTGTCCTCCTCCGCCGGTTCTCCAGCCGGGACCCACGGACTATCGAAGGTGGAAGGCCACTACGCCTTGGAGGCGCACAACCGCGTTCGCTTCGAGCTGGGTCCCTATGACTACAGCCGGCCGCTGGTCATTGACCCGGTTCTCAGCTACGCCACTTACGTTGGTGGCAGCGGAGGCGACGTCGGTTACGCCATCGCGGTTGACACCTCGCTGGACGCGTACGTCGCAGGCGTCACGAACTCTTCCAACTTCCCCACCCAGACAGCGTATCAGGGCGGCTACAAAGGAAATGGCGACTGCTTCGTGTTTAAAATCAATTCCACCGGAACCGCGCTTCTCTATTCCACCTTTCTAGGCGGCAGCCAATCCGACAGCGCCACGGCCATTGCCCTGAGCGCCGGAAACAGCGTCTTCATCACCGGCAACACCGACTCTTTGGACTTCCCCGTCGTGGCCCCGCCGACTTCCGCGGGCCCGACGTATCCTTTCCAACAGACATATGGCGGCAATACCGACGCCTTCGTCGCCCAGCTCGGTGCGACTGGCGGCACCCTGTATTACTCCACCTATTTGGGGGGCAACGGCGCCGATTTCGGTCAGGGAATCGCCGTCGATTCCTCCGGCAATGCCTACGTTACGGGCGCGACCCAGTCACCGAACTTCCCCGTCACGGCTGGTACCCTGCAACCCAATATCGCGGGGTCTCAGAATGCTTTCGTCACCAAAGTGAATGCCACCGGAGAGGCGCTTGTCTATTCCACTTACCTGGGGGGTTCGGCAACCGACGTCGGCCAGAGCATCCAGGTTGATAGCTCCGGAGATGCCTACGTGGCGGGATACACCTTCTCGACAAACTTTCCTCTGGTTGGTCCATTTCAAAAGGTAATCGGGGGCGGATCGGATGCCTTTGTTGCCGAGATCAATCCGGCAGGCTCAGCCCTCACTTTCTCGACCTACCTGGGCGGCTCGGGCAATGATTACGCCTATGGACTCGCCTTGGACGGTTCCAAGAACATTTACCTCACGGGCTCGACGGGATCGACTAATTTTCCTATCGTCAGCGGCGCCTTCCAACCCGCGCTGAAAGGCTCCTCCAATGCCTTCGTCTCTAAGTTGAACCCCGCTGGGTCCTCCCTGCTCTACTCAACGTATCTGGGGGGCAGCGGTAACGATCAAGGAAAAGGTATCGCCGTAACCTCCGCCGGAGTCGCTTTCGTTACGGGCTCCACGAATTCCACCGACTTCCCCACGCTGAATCCGGTTCAAGCAACACTGGGACTCAGTTCCGCCATCGCCTATTGCGGGACAGCTCCTTGCCCCGACGCTTTCATCACCCAGCTCAATGCCGCCGGAAACGGCTTGAACTACTCCACTTATCTGGGTGGCAATGGCTACGACTCCGGACAATCCATCGCACTGGATAGCACTGGCGACCCCTACATCACCGGCAGCACCGCTTCCACGAACTTCCCGGCGGCTGCCCCGCCCAATTCGGTGAGCATCACGCCCACCCCCTATAAGTCCACTTTGACCGGGACGGCGGGCAACTCGTTTGTGGCCAAAATCGATTCCGCCAATAACCCCAATATCTCCATCGTGCCCGCCAGCTTGAACTTCGGCAACGAAACGATAAGCATCTCCAGTCCCTTGCAGGAGATTTACCTCACCAATATGAGTACGGTTCCCCTAACGATTACCGAAATTCAGGTCCCCGAGGTAAACCTCTCTACCACGGTGTTTACGGAAACGGACAACTGCGTGGGCACTCTTCCCCCAGGTGGCGCCTACTGCACAATGTACGTGGGCTTTACCCCCAACATGGCCGGACTTCAATCCGGTAACATCACTATTACCGACAATGCCGGGGGAGTGGCTGGAACCGAACAAAACATTGCCGTGTCAGGAACCGGGACGACGGCCGCCACGTCGGTCACTGTTACACCCACAAGCCTTTCTTTCCCCAGTCAGAGTGTGGGAACTATAAGCCCCGCCCAACAGGTTACCGTTACCAACACCGGCACCCAAACACTCAATATTACCAAAATCTCGGCGGGCACTACCGGCGACTACTCCGAGACCGATAACTGCCTCTCCGCGCCCAATAATGGCATCCTCAGCGAGGGAGGGATCTGCACCGTGAAGGTGTTCTTCTCCCCTACGGCCAGCGGCACCCGAACCGGCTCTTTGACCATCAGTGACAACGCCACCGGCAGTCCGCAGAGTGTGTCCCTTACGGGAATAGGCGCCGCGGCCTTCACGCTCTCTACACCCAGCGCCGTAAACCCCGTCTTAATCGGCGCCGACCAGACAACTTTCGTCATCGAGGCGAACGGGCCCACCGGGGCTAACGCTTTTGGCGGCGCCATTTCCCTGACCTGCTCTGCGGGCACCCTCTGCACCTTCAGCACCAATCCCATTTTTGCGAGCGGGGGCGCCGGCAGCACCACTACGATGACCGTGCAGAACCTCACGACCACGATGCCCAATCCTTATACTTTCTCGGTGACAGGGACCAGCGGTTCGCAGTCCTACACGCTTCCGCTAAGTCTTGGGTTCATGGACTATACCCTGACGGCGACCCCATCGAGTGACACGATTCCGGCAGGCGCCATAGCTACCTACTATATCTACATGAATCCCTTGAACGACTTCAACACGGGCCTCTACGGGCAGCCCAACCAGGCAATCATATTGGCATGCGCAACCTCCGCCCCCCAGTTCCCGCCCGATGCTACCTGTAACTGGTCCAATTATGAGCCCACTCCCACGGGCACCAACCCCACCAGTGTCACCCTGACGATCCAAACACAGAAGTATGTCACTCCCACGTATGCCCCACCTCGCTTCCCCAATCTTCCGCCCATAATATTCGGACTCCTCAGCCTTGCCGGGCTGGCGTCTTTGGCATTCGGCAATAGGCGTCGAGCCCGCCGCGGCTGGCTGGGGTCGGGCTGGCTGGGGGTACGCCTGGCAACGCTCAGTCTGATCCTGGCACTCAACTTAGCGCTGACGGCTTGCCGCGCGTCGACGCTGGTAATCTCCGGGACGACCAGCGGAAACTACACCATAACGATCAGCGGTACATTGGCTTCGAATAATGTGGTGGTGCGATATACGACTCTGAACCTGTCCGTGACTGCGTCGCCGATTCCCTAAGCCCGACTCGATGGGGTTTTTGTTACTCAGAATCGGATTACTCAGCCACAGCAGCCGGGCTCAGGCCCGGCTGCCTCTTTTTAGGCGCGATTTCTGCCCTGAAAACTCGACCGGGTTCATTGCCTTCAGCTAACATTCGCCTACAGTGCTCGCATCCGGGTGATCCAAATAGAGGAGGCGGCGAACGGAGACAACGATGAAAGCAGTTTACCTTACCGGTTTGAGGCAAATGGAACTGCGGCAGGTGCCGACGCCTCGCTTGAGCGGGCCGCGCGACGTCTTGCTGCGAGTTGATACGCTGGGCGTCTGCGGTTCGGACGTCCACTACTACACGCAGGGGAAAATCGGATCAGGTGGGGCGATGTTCCCACAACTCCTCGGCCATGAGATCGCCGCGACCGTCCAGGAAGTGGGCCCCGAGGTGAAGACCCTCCATCCTGGCCAGCGCGTAGCCGTTGACCCGCTGGTGGCTTGCGGCGAGTGCGACCAGTGCCGCGCCGGACGCCAGCACACCTGCCGCAAACAGACTTTTCTGGGCAGCTCCGGACAGCCGGGCGCGCTTGTGGAATACCTGGTGATGCCTGCCTCCTGTTGCTTCCCTGTTCCCGACTCACTCAATGACGATGAGGCTGCGGTGGTCGAACCGCTTGCCGTGGGAGTATACGCCGCGCAATTGGCCCAACTGAAGCCCGGCGCGCGTGTGGGAATTGTCGGATCAGGCCCCATCGGTTTGTGCACGCTGCTGGCGATTCGCGCCCAAGGTCAGGCCACTGTTTACGCAACCGACCTGGTGGACGAGCGCCTGGCGGTGGCGCGCGCCTGCGGTGCTGCCTGGACCGGCAACCCCCGGCGCGAAGACGTGGTCGCAGCCGTTCGTCGCCTCGAACCCCTGGGCCTGGACGCCGTGTTTGAATGCGCGGGTGAGCAGGACGCGATCGATCAGGGTCTTGAACTCCTGAAGCCCGGCGGCACGCTGCTGATCGTCGGCATTCCTGAACTTGATCGCATCAGCATGAACATCAGCCTGATGCGCCGGAACGAGTTGCGCATCCTCAACGTGCGCCGCCAAAACGAATGCACGGATCACGCCATCGAACTCATTGCCAGCGGGCGCGTCGACGTGCGGCCCTTGGTCACCCACCATTTTCACTTCGAAGAAACCGCTCGCGCTTTCGAACTCGTCAGCGGGCGGAGCGACGGCGTGGTGAAAGCCATCATCCGCATCTCACAAGAAAAGTGACCGAGCTGCCTTGCGGCCCACTTGCCGCCCTTGACAGCTCTTTAGCAAACCGCTATTCTCCATTTCTGGAAGTCCGGATTTCCGGCTTCCGGAGATTAACCTCCATGAGCAGTATCATTAAAGTACAGCGCAAGGGCCAAGTGACCATTCCCACCCGGATTCGTGTCCAGGTGGGCTTGGCGGATGGCGATCTGGTGGAAGCCAAAGTCCAAAGGGGCAAGATTGTTCTCACGCCAAAAATGGTTGTCGACCGTGAGTACATGCCGGAGCAGCGACGCATCATCGATGCGCGCCTGGCGGAATCCTTGGAACAGGTGAAAAGGGGCGACACGTACGGGCCTTTTGAGACCCACGAAGAGATGGTCACATTTCTCCACCGCGAAGCCAAGAAGGCTCGTTCCAAAAAAACCAGGTCTGTTAAACGCCATGCGCGATGAGGCGCCAACTCACGGCCGCCGCTGTAAAGGACTACACGGAGGCTCCCCCCGATGTCCAGAAAGCATTCGACAAACAAGTGAAACTGCTGGTGGAGAACTTCCGCCACCCCTCGCTCCGCGTCAAGAAATACGATGAGTCGCGGAACATTTGGCAGGCCCGTGTGAACCGCGACTGGCGCTTCTATTTCCTCATCACCGGTGACACCTACCTCATCTTGAACGTCATCCCTCATCCCAAATGACCCCTGATAAGAACGGGCTTGCAGACCCATTTCCCCCCTCATGTCTTTGCGTGAAACGGTCGATGGAAATTAAGGAGGCATCGAGAAGCCGATGCACAAAAAAGCCAGCGGCAGAGCGGCAATCCAGGTTGAACACCATGCCGGGTGGTTCAATTGGGCAAGGAGGCATCCCGGAGTCGTGCTGCTGAGCGCCCTGGCGATGGCAATTCTGGCGCTCCCAAAATCGCCGAAGACTGAGAACACCGAAAGCGATGCCAGCGGCGAGGAAGTACACCTCTTCATTTGACCGGCCAGCGGCTTTGCCGCTCTGGTCGTAGGGGTACGGCTTGCCGTACCCTTTTCTTTATCGCGCCGCCGAACCGAGGGGGTACGGCAAGCCGCACCCTTACAGACCACGCACTGCCGCGTGACCACTGTCAAGAATTGGATGCAAGAGCAGATTACCGATACCTGTAGAGCTTGACGCGCTGGATGGCACGGTCGGGCGCCGAGAGGCGGACTCCGCTGCCGGATTGGCCCATGTTGGCGACTGTGGCCATGTCATAGCGCAGCACGGAATCGTCGCCGCCCAGATAGCGCGTGATCACCCATCTGCCGTTTTCGAAATGGCCGTTCTCCTGGCGGGCGATGCCGGCGATGGGCGGGCCGGGCGTGTTGGGCGTGAAGGTGATTTGCAGATTGTCGCCGGCCAGCAGGTATTCGTCGGGACCGGTAGCCATAAAGATTCCGTAGCCCGTCAGGTCAGGCACCACGTCGGGCGCGCGGCGATTGCGGGGCAGGCCAACATTGAGGATGTAGTCGCCAAGCTGGATTTGCTGTTCGGGCTTCTGCCGGTCGAGCGACGCGGCCGCGATGGTTCCGGTGGACTGGTGCTCCAGAATCAAAGGGGCGAGTTGCGCAAGCGTCTTGTAGGCTACTGAAAACGGCAATGTCTCGACGTCGGGCGGTGGCTGCGAACTGGTGGGCGGCGGCCCGTTGGGGCCGAAGCCCATCAGGCGCACCACGTTGTCGATGCCGAAGGGCGAGTAGCCGATGACGCGCTGTTGGCCGATGGCATAGAAGGCATTGGCGGCGCCGCGTATGCCGCTGGTGGATTCGGGAATGAACAGGGTGTTGCCAGAGCGGCCGTAGCGCGCGATGATGCCGGTGAAATCGGGCAGGTAGATGTCGGGGCAGAGCAGGTCCACTTGCGGAGCACCAGCGCGCCAGATGTCGTGCATGTGGTCCTGCGGGCCGCCGCTGGGATAGTCGCCGGGGCTTTTGTCCGCAGGCTGCACAATCCAGGCGTTGACGTACATGGGGATGGGGCATTCCTTCTTGCCCGCCTCGGCCACGCGGTTGACGTAGCGCGCATAGTTCCAGCCCATGAAGATCTCGTCGGCCTTGGCGCCCTCGCCGAAAACCTCTTCCCACGTTCCGGAGGTCTTGGACCCCGCGGCCTCCCACACCTGTTTGAACTCCGGCAGCAGGTCCTGCTGGTGCCTCACCAGATAGTCCATCAATTCCTTGGGCACGGGCCTGGCGAAGGCTTCGTTGGCAGCCGGAGAGCGGTCGCGCGAGTCGCCCAGCACGCCGACTTCGTTCTCCACCTGAACCATGATCACGCGGTGGCTCACATCCACCTCGCGCGTGTGGCGCATCAAGGCGGCGAAAGCGCGCGCGTCGGCCTCCAGGTTGTTCTGGCTGAGGGTGGAGAGCACCTCGATGGTCTTGCCGCCGCGGATCTGGGCGCGCGGGAAGCGGTCCTGCGCGGCTTTCACCCAAGCGGGCGCAAAGCTGGAGAGCCCGTTTTTCCAACTGGCGAACCAGAGCCAGACGATGTGGACGTTGTTCTGGCGCGCGCTGGCGACGAGCTGATCGACGAGGCGGAAATCGTACTTCCCTTCCTCGGGCTCAATCCAGTCCCAGGCGATGCCGGTCAGGACGGTGTTCATGTGGACTTTGTTGGCGAGCAGCGGCCACACCACTTTCATGCGCTCGGTGTCGGACGACACGGTGTTGCTCAGTTCGCCGGCAAGCGCCAGAAAGGGCTTGCCATCGACGATCAACTGGGTGGCTTGGCCACGTTTTTCCAGATGTGGAACCGTGGGGTCCGCAGGTTTGGTCTGGGCGCGCGCCACGAGGGCTACGAAGGACACAAGGAATGCGCAGACGATGAGTTTTGTGTTGGTCATGTCTTACTCCGGTTCATCGGATCATTGGGCCATCAGTTCATCGAGTAATAGAATCATCGGCTAATCGGTTCACCGAGTCATTGCTTCATCGGATCACTGAACAGCTTCGTGCACAGCCTTCGTACTTTACCATTCATAATTCAGAATTCAGAATTTCATTGATCTCCTTTATTTTCATCAACATCATGGAGAGAGGGCTATAACTCATTTGTTTTCATCAACATCATGGAGAGACGGAAAACAGACATTTTTTCTATACTTGCTTTCAATAACTTACAGAAGAACAGCCTCACTTTTTAATCCCCCTTTTTTTTCGTGACGCCGATCGATGAAAATCTAATAACTATTTTACTTTCAATAACCTAGACTTTTTTGAGATTTTCTCCATTCATTGCTAACCCCTTTTTTTTCTGTTATATCATGGAGAGATGCGCATACTTTTTGATCCGGCTCCCCGCTTTCAAGATAACCCTTTGTATTTGAATGAGATAAATGTTAAGACATTTTGGCGCTAAACGCTAACCACCTTTTGTTTCTAATACATCATGGAGAGCCGCGGTTTTTTCTGAGGCCGACATCTGACGTTCATAGCGTTCAATCCTCAGCAGCAGCCTCCACATGAGCCGCGCGCTTGGGTAGGTGGACCCGGCTTGTCAGCCAAACGGCCCATGCCTAGCGGATCGCCGGACTCTCTTGCAAGCCGCCGGTGACTAGCCACTAACCACTAACCACTAACCACTTGCCCTGCCACCTAGCCTTACTGCGCCATTTCACCCTGACCCAGCTCTCCATACCATCCTCCTGCAAGGCGCTTGCCATAGCCTACCACAATATTTGGAGATTTTCTCATGGCATGAAAAGATTTTTGCCGCGGCGCGCCCAATTGTCCGAACTGACCTGTTGCTCGCTTATTCGCCTTCCTGGTTCAGGAGGGATGGTCGAGTTGGCTATAGTGTTGTGCGACCTGACGCAGACACCGAAAAGCGCGTTCATACTTCCAGCGGGCAGCCCGGAGGTAGCGGTAGCGCGATGTATCCATCAGCCGACGGATTCCTCCGCGGTTCTTACCGAATACGTGCGGTCTTCAGATGTTTATTAACGCGAACGCGAAATGAAAAGCCGCACAGGAATCCGTCGGCTGACAGATACCTGTGCGCTACCCGCTTCAGGCGTGACGAGGTCCGCGGAGAATTCGCGCCGGAAGAGTAATCAGGGCCCGAAGCAATTCGAACACTCCGTCGACGGCAATTCCCAGCAGCCGGAAGGGCAGCGTCAGAATCCAAACCAGCGGATAAAGCAACAACGCCAGAAGCGCCAGCGGCCAGCAGAGGAAGAGAAGAATGCACCAGAGCAGGAATTTCACCATGTGTCTCAACTCCCCGGGAGAATTCACCTCCATTCTACGCCTGGATGCAACCGAAGCGCACGGATTCTGATCCGCAGGAACGCACCGGCTCGAGGCGTCCGCCGTCGGTTCGGGTAGGCGCAGTGCCCTCTATCGCGCCACCAGCCGAATTGGACCGATTAACCCGGAAACCTGCGGCGGCGCCGCGGCGGGGCCGGTGTTTCCACCCGGAGCCCCGGCGCCGAAACGCCTATGGGGTGGCGTCGCCCAGACCTCAATCTCCACCTCGTTGGAGCCGGCTTTTGCAACGTCCGTAACCTCCCATCGGTAGGGCTGCCACGCCCGCGCCTCCAGCTCCTTTCCATTCAGCCGCACTCGCCCGTAGTCCCTCAGCTCGTCGCATTCCAGAAAGAGCCGCTGGCCGGCCGGCAAACTTGGCGCCGTGAACTCTTTCCGGTATACGGCCGGACCGCTGAACGACCCCGCTCCCAGGTCCTGCCAGGATTTCAGTGGCGTGGTGAGTTGCTTCTCATCCAGGTCAAGCGTCCAGTCTCCGCCCAGCTCCACGAGCGTAGTGCCGGACGCCCAAGAGGGCTCCGGAGCGGCGACCCCGCCGGGGAGCGGCCCGACCACGATAACTTTCGTTTCATAGGGTGCGAGCACCAGCGGAAAGCGCGCAGAATCGTTTTCCGCCGTAGCGGCAGCGAGCACGTGAATCTGCCCCGTGCCCAAGTCCCACACCTGAGCCTGCCCGCGGCCGGCGACGGTGGTAGTGCGCGACTGCGGCTGGTCACTCTCATTGAAGAAGAAGTACATCTCGGCGTCACGCCAGCTCCGGTGCGTGTAGGTCAGCCGTGGGCAGGGGCTGTCGAGCGTCACATCCGGTTTCGGCAGGGCTGCGATGACGCGGGGCGTGATGCCTCCCGAGGGCTCGATGAGCGTGGCGAAGCTCAGGTCGGGCGCGTCGTGGGCGTGCAAAAACGTCTTGTCCACCACCAGGCGCGGAGTCTTGCCCACGAAGATCACCTTGCCGCCCGCTTGGACGAAGGCCCGAAAGCGTTCCAGGCCGACCCGCGAGATCACCGTCGAGGACGGAACCACGATGGCCCGGTAAACCTGGCCGCTGAGGTTCTGGAAGCCGCCGTTCTCGATAGTCGCCACCGAGCTGAGCGATTGCTCGTCGAAGTAATCCCAATCCACCTGGTGTTCGAGCAACTGCCAGCCCAGCTTGGTGGTGCTGCGGTCGGCCTCTTCGTCGCCCATCCACATGCTGCTGGCGGGATGGTAGAGGCCCACCTGCGCCGCCGGGCGGCCGATGGCCATCAAATAGCCCGCCCGGTTGGTGTACCACGCCAGCATGGACGCCTGCGGCGGTATGGGGGACGCAGGTCCGGCCGGGTTCCCGCCGCCCCCGCCCGCCCGGCCCACCGGAATGCGGATCTGAAGGGCATTCAGTCCGCGCACCAGTTGAAAGTCCAACTGGAACTTGCCGTCGATCCCCAGCCCACCGCCCTCTTCCGCCCAAACCTTGGGCTTGCCGAACAGATGCGCCGCGGAGGAAGCGAGCTTGGGGAAGTTATTGTTGACGTCCCACTTCCCATCCGGCGTGTGAATGGCGTCGGGAACAAGCTGATCCAGATTATCGACTCCAGGGACCTCCACGTAACGGTTGTCGCGGAAGTAGTCCCCCTCATTGCGGATAAGATCCTCGCCGCGCGACAGGTTCAACATCAACTCTTCGTGGTTCAGGTGGACAAGGTACTCGAGGCGGTTCTGGGCACACCACTCGGCCTGCACCCCGAAGAAGGTATTGCGGAAAATCCCGCTCCAGACATCCCAGAAGTCCGCCTTGGCGCGCCACGCTTCGTCGCTCATCTTGGGCGCGAAGAACAGGGGCAGATAGGGCTGGAGGTCGTAGCCCTTCTGTTGCTGGAATTCGTCCAGCAGCTTGGGAGTCCAGGGCATGAAGCCGGTGTAGTCGGGCTCGTCGCCGAAGAAGCCCAGCACGGTATTGCCGAACTCCTGGCCAAACAGCCCCTTGTAAACCTCATGCGTGGTCCTTAGAAAAGCGCGCGTGGCGTCTGGGTTGAGGTAGTCGATGAGCGAGTACAGGCTGTCTTTAGAGTATGTTCCGTCGGCACGGTTGATGTAGCGGGTGGGCGAGCTGCGGAAAACGTGCCGCACGAGCACCACCTCCAGCGGCCGGGGCGAACGGACAGGCCCGGCCGGGGGCGGTGGCGCGATCCACTTGATCTGCCCGTTGCGGATGGGCACAATCTGGGCGGTTCCCGTGGCGGGATCGGCGAAAAACGCGCCCAGCGTGTCGGGCGGCGCGGGCAGGGAGAGTGTTTGGCCCGGCGCCACGCTGATGCGCACGTCGGCGACAATCCCCTGCATGCAGAGTTGTGGGTATTCCTCGCTGATCTTGCCGCCGGCAAAGCCGCTGGGGTAGCTGCCTTCGTCCGCCAGCCAGACCTTCATGCCGCGCTTGCGGGCCTCTTCGACGGCAAACTTGGTGAGCGCGAGGTGTTCGGGTGAAAGGTATTTGGGAGTCATGCCACGTGCCGGGCCGAAGTTGACGACGTAAACCCCATTGGCCACCAACTGGTCGAACTCCTGAACAATCCTTTCTTTGGTAAGCTCGCCTCCCCAAATGGCCCAGTGGATGGCCCCGTACTCGCGCGGCGGCGCCTGGAAATTCGCGGCCACCTCGCGCACCGATGGGACCGTAATCTGCTGCCAGGGACGCTCCGCCGGCAACGCTGAGCCCAGGAGTAGAAAGAGCAAGATAGTGATTGCAGTCTTCATATCGCGCCACCTCGGGAGCCTTATCGGTCCTTATCGGGCCAGAAGTATACTCCGCTCACCAGATCTTTTCGAACCGGCTATCCCGCCGCGCCAGCGGGCAGGGGTTCAAAGGGTTGGTTGAGCCAAGCGAACAGGTCGCGATAAACGAACAGTTGGCCTTCCCTCCACAACCTCCGCATACCCCTCTCCAATGCTTCAAGTGCCGCTTCGCTACCGCCCTCGCATGGCTGGGGGCCAGGGTGGCTCGCTACGCCTTCCCTGTACGACTCTTTCATTCGCTACTTCCTGCCGCTTTATCCCGGCGCTATCCAGAGTTTCACTTTGCGCCAGCCCGCGGGACACAGGGGTTTGGCGGTGGGGCTCCGAGAGCTTTGTCGAGGTTGGCGAGCATCCAGCGAAGGGTGACGCCCGCGTTGTATGCGGCGGCCGTGTTCTGAGCGTCGTTGAGCGGGGGAACGGAGACATCGGCGTCGAAGTAGGTTAAGCGGTCGGTGATGGTGGAGAGGAACATGAAGGGCGCCTCAGGGCAGGAGAGACGGATGAGGCCGTGAGTGGTCTCTATCGAGACCGGACGATTGGGGTGGCAGGAAGCGGCGTAAGCGGCAACGGTTTCCGGGTCCTTGTATTTGTACTCGCCGTAGTTAGTTACATTGAGCGTGCCGAGCCCGACGTCGGTGAATCCGACAGTGACGACAGGCGCATCGGAGCTATTGCGCTTGAGCGGAAGGAAATGGAGAAGCGCCGACGCGGCATCAAAGGAAGCGAGTTGCGCAAAGAGCTTGGGCGTGAGCGTGCTGGAAATGAGTTGGTCGGAGCGGCCGTTCCAGGTGCTGAGTGGGTTTTCACCGTTTGGATGCGCATCGTGCAGGAAGACAGCGGTGCCGATGGCGATGCCACCGTTACGGCTGGGAGATGTGGTCGCGGAGCTGGCGGTGCCGACCGCGACGACGAGATCCGGAGTAGGTTTGCTGGCGAAGATTTGCGGGAGGAGTGCGGCTTTCATGCTGCTGCTGGATTGGCAACTGCTATCCACGTTGTTGAGGAGATCGGAGACGCACCAGACTTCGGCCTGGAACTTGACGTAGCCGAATACCGCTCGTGGGTTCAGAAAAGGAGGTGCTATGCCGGCAGGGCGCTGTAAGGGAGAGTTGAGCGGCTTGGGCCAAGGTGCGTTTTGTTGCGGGCATGCATTGCTGTTGAGCATGGCGGCGATCGCGGGCTCGCATTCCCACCACTTGTTGATGACAATGACGATGCGCATCGGCGTGTCCTCGTTGGATTTTAGATTGGCCGATTTGTTCCGCACGGAGCGATTGGATGGTAACGTAGAAAGGTACGCGTGCGCAACAAATTATGTGGAAATCGCTACGTCAAATTTTCAGTCGGCTGGCTGGCGCATCACAGCGCGGCTCTGTGGCTCATCCGCGTCGCTCACCAATATCGCAGAGTTTCGCTCTGCGCAATCCAGGTATGTCGAGCATGTTCGACAGAGTTTCAGTCTGCGCCAGTCAGCCAAAATGATGGACTAAGGGGAGCAGGGAAGCGTGGTAGCTGAGAGTCATTAGGACGCAAAATCAATCGCGATGACCTCATGAAGGCCGATGGTGGGGATTTCCAGGTCAATGGAATCCTCGTCTTGCCGAAAGGGAATCTCTTGCTTTGCCACCAGCAATTGGACCTTCGCGATGTGCTTGCGGTTGGGAATAAGGATGCGCACCTGCTGGCGCGGCAGGGGCATGATCTCCCGCAGTGGTCCCTTCATCATCATGGGATTGGTCAGATTCACGAGATGAACGGTCAGGGAGTTCTTTTGCGTCCAGATGGAGAGGTCAAGGACGCCGGCACCTTGGACAGAAACCGGCGCCGGCTCGTTCGTGGCCCATAGGACTGCGTTGCGCAGCAACTTCCCGTGGTCTACATCCAGCACCTCCCAGAAGGTACGGTCCACATCCCAAGGAAAGTACACCACCCGTCCGCGTCCAATTTGACGAATGAATATTCCCGCTTCATCCGTCGTGGCCGGGCGCGGGAAGACCTCTTCCATGGGAAGATCCGGATAAGAGGGAACGACCCTCAGCGGAGAATATGCGCCTGCTTCCACCGGTTTCACAATCACTCGATTCACGCCGTTGATGATGCGAGTTGCATCTTCCAACCCGGCGAGCAGGGGATGGAAACGGCCGGTCGCCGGGTCCTTTTCCAAAGTCAGATAGGAATTCAGCATGGGCCCTTCCACCCGGCCGGCAAACGACGCCCCGAAGAGGGAGGCAAGGCCGAAGTCCTGCCTCCGCACGCCCCATTCGTCATAGAGCGACGTTTCATAAGTGGCGATAACACTCCCGCCCCCATTCACATATTCATGGAGCTGGTCGCACTGTTTCGTCGATAGGACCGCAATATTCGGCAGGATTAGCGTACGGAAAGGCCCCAGGTGCTCGGAATCGAGCAACCCGTCATGGACCATCTCGAAGGGAATCCGGGCCTCAACGAGCGCCTGATAAAAGCCCAGGGCGGCATCTTCCACCTTGGACTGCGCCTGCTCACCTCCATAGAATGTGGCGGTTTGCTGCGAATACACCATGGCCACGCGGGCCAGCGAGGCTTGATTTCGCAGATATCGCTCATGGCGATAGTGCCAGTCGTAGATCTCCTCGACGACGGGGAGCCATCGCCGGTCGATCGGCTTGGCATTGAATTTGGTGAACCAGGGGCGCAAACCGTGCGCCATGCCGTCGGCAACCCACAGCCGGATCTCGTCGCCACTTTGCACGGAGTCCTTCCACCGATACTTGTCGGCATTTCCGACACTGAAGATCCCGGCAATCGCCTTTTGCCCCAAGGTGGCACGGTATTCCTTGCCATTCTTACCGTTGGCCCAGGGCGCCATGACTCCACTGCGCCCTTGTCGATCCGCGAACAGGGTCGGGGCTAGCTCGCCGATGGTTTTCATGTCGAGGGCGCTCAGAGCCCCGCCTCCGGCATTAGGGATGAAGCTCGCACCCGGATTGATATCCTTAATGGCGGAATCCCAGAGGCGCCAGAGTTCGAAAAGCCGCTGCTGGCGCCAAACGATGTACTGGCGTCGCACCGGATTCTGCGGATCGTTGGTGCGCGGCAAGTCCATTCCTGAGAACGCCCGGAAGTTCTCCTGACAGTGAAGGCAGTAGCACATGCCGGAGCCCAGCCAACGGTTCGAGAAAATTCCATCGAGGTGATAGCGCCGCATGATCTCCCTGGTCACGGCGGTCATGAACTCGAAGTTGTACGGGCCGAGGGCGCAAGTAATCCAGAAGTCCGGATCCGAATTGTGCCGCTGCTTTCTGCCCTCCGCGTCAACCATGAGCCAGTCCGGATGCGCGTCGTAGACATCCTGATGCACGGCATGAGGGTCCGTCCGGCCAATCACATTCATTCCCAAATCGCGGCAACCCTTGACCATTTCGCCGAAAGGATCGGTATTCTCCAGCCACTTACTTCGGTAATGAAGAGGAATTTGGGTGGGATAAAAGGCGACGCAACCTCCGGCGCTGAGGCATGCGGCGTCGGCATGGATGCGGCGGAAATAGTCCAGCCAGAATTTGGGATCGTAGTTGCCCGGATCGTCCTCGACAAAGGCGAGCTGCGCCCAGCGCATCGGGCGGTCGTACCATCCTAGGGGGTCTCGCCCGGTTAGTTCCCCCGACCTGCCCGGGCTGCCCGTGGCCAGCAACGACCCGATGGCAATCGATTGCAGAAAATCGCGCCGGTTTACCATGACCAAAGCCTCCGCCTCTTCTTACACGACACTAGAATTTAACCATGATGTCGATGTCGATCAGGTTTTCGTCCTTGCGAAGATCCGGGAACCAGAGACCGCCGTTGCCGTTGCTGGCGCAGAACGTAAGCGCCTGGGCCAGGGTCAGATCCGTGTTATTGGTCGGGTTGTACGCCGCTGCGCCGCTGTTGCAGGCGTAAGCGGTCGGGTAGCCGTTATTGCCACCAGGAGGCGTGATGCCTCCCCGGCCCGACCAATACGGCACATCCGCGTGGCGATAGGCATACTCCCAGCGGAAGGTGATGTACTGCTTGGGCATCCAATCGAAAGTGAAGGAGCTATCCCAGGCTTTGAACTTGTCCCCAGGATTTACCGGAATGTAAGGTGAATTCGTTGCTGCGGATACGGCGTCTTCTCCATTGATGGGCGGGAGGAGCGCCAAATAGCGTCCCGGGTTATTGATCTGGCCGCCGCCTACCGTTACTGCGTACAGGTCCTTGCGGAACCAGAATCGATTGTAGATCATATAGCCGACGAAACTCTGTTTGGGACCGCCCGCGTGGTTGCCGGTGCAGCTCACGCCGCCACCATATTCACAACCCAAATCGCCCGTGAACGTGGCCGCTATTTTGTCTAGGAACTTCGCCGGTTGGTCATAATATTTCACCTCGACGCTGTTGTCGGTGTGGATACGGTCGCGGTTGGGTGTGAACAGGTCATCGCGGCCCAGACCATAATTGTTCGAAATGACGTTCATCCACGAAAAAGGAGTCCACTTAAGCTGCCCTCCCAGACCCGGCCGGTTGTTGGCCGTGCCGAGGGACTGCCATCCATTGATGAACCAGGGCTCAATCTTCAAGTGTGCGGTGGGGAAAATTTGTATGCGCACTCCATTGAAAAACCATGGGGTGTTGGAAGAAAGATAGGATGGCTGGTAGGCCCAGTTATCGAAATTGTAGTAGCTGAACAGGCCGATGTAGGACGTGAAGATTCCCGCATCCAAGTTGATCCCGTGCAGGGCGTTAAAATGGTACCCTCCGTACGCTTCCGATACATAGCGGTACGCCGTGAACAGATCCCATTGGCCGTTTCCCGGGCTGGCGTCATTGCGTGGCGTCACGGAGTACATACCGAACTGGGTCATCAACCTGGCGCGAACGTTGTCATAGTGGAAATCACCGCCGACACCGAGTTGCTCAACCTGGACCTCTTGTGACCGGAAGAGTTCGCTCGACCCCCCCATCGAGTGGTCCTTGGGATGGTTGAAGTCGTAGGTGTAGGTAATG
>Ga0326727_10007231_pt1 | contig 29551 bp, 26 predicted proteins | sample MB2enrmetagenome_FD_207643 | JGI IMG/M metagenome (GOLD analysis project Ga0326727, IMG submission 207643) | Lab enriched peat soil microbial communities from McLean, Ithaca, NY, United States - MB29MY | ecosystem: Environmental > Terrestrial > Soil > Wetlands > Peat | place: USA: New York... | reverse complement strand
GTGGCCGATGGGGGCGAAGGGAAACTCAGGCGCCGATGCGCCCATGGCGGAAACGAGGAAGAGCACGGCGGCAATGACCAGTCCGCGCTTGCGGCCGACGTGGTTGCTCACCCAGCCGCCGACGAGCCCGCCGATGATGCAGCCGATGAGCGCGCTCGAAACCACAAAGCCCAACAGCGAGCTGGCGGCGTTGGCCTGGGCGGGGTTGGCGAGATCGGCGAATCGCGGATCGATGAAATAGGCCTTCAGGCTGTTTACCGCGCCGTTGATGACCGCCGTGTCGTATCCAAAAAGCAACCCGCCTAAGGTGGCGATGAGGGTGAGCAGTACAACGTAGGGATTCAAGCGCGACATAGAGTCCTTTTGCGGCGATTGGATTTTGGGTGGTGCGTTATTGGCGAGGGACTATAGAAGCCCGCTCGCGGGTGTGTTCGAAAACTGCCATCCATTCTACGGGACGGGGGAGGGGCGAGGCTGCGGGCCGGACTCCGGGCGAGTCAGCGAGTCGGCGAGTCAGCGATACCCCGCCCCTTGCGCCAGAACGAAGGCGCAAGGACGGGGCACGGGGCTGACGGCTGACAGCTGTCCACTGTCCACTAGCATTTGGGATGCGGGTTCTTGAAGTCGAGCTCGATGGGCGTCCAGTCTGACAGGCGCTTGGCGTTGATCTGGTCGTCTGTGGACGTCATGTTGAGCGACGACCGGGCAAGGGCGACAGAGATCTTCACTTTCCCCTTCATGCAGTAGCCCGCGAGCATCTTTGTGAGCTCTTTATTCGTCAATTCGACGTAGTCGGCGGGAAGGGCGCCCTCGGAGCCGGAGATGTCGACCGGCGCCATGATCATCATGTCTGGTTGCGACGTTGCCTGCTTCACTCCAGAGGTGTCGACCAGCACTACGAGGTCGGCTCTGGTCTCGATGTCGTCGGGGTTGGCCGTGAACTTGATGCCGGGCAGTGTGATGCCCGCCGGATTCGGTTTAACGGGTTTGGTGTCAAATGCGACGCGGTAGGGAGGGCCCTTCCATTTGGGCGTTTGAGGAACGTTGGAAGCCTGCTGGTTTCCGCAGCCCGCCAGGAGCAGCAGCGCCCCGGCCGTAAATATGATGCCTTTTCTCACGTCATCCTCCTCAGTCTTTTGAGATGACGGGCCATCATATCACTCCTGTGGTGGAGTGGGGCAGTGATGGGGAAGCGAGTTAGCGTGTCAGAGCGCACAGGTTCATGCTGCCCCACCCTTGCGACAGAAGAAAGTCGCAAGGATGGGGCGCTGGATATCTGCGGTTACTCTTCCTCTTCCTCCACCGGCCGCTTGGCGTTGGCCAGGATCTTCTCGGCCACCAGTTGCGGCACGATGTCGTAGTGGTCCACTTCCATGCGGTAGCTGCCTTTGCCCTGCGTCATGCTGGTGAGAAGCGTGCCATACGTCAGCATCTCGGCCATGGGGACCTGGGCGTTGATGACCGTGGTGCGCCCCTTGGACTCCATGCCGCCGACGCGGCCGCGCCGGCCGTTCAGGTCGCCCATCAAAGTGCCGGCGAACTCGTCGGGAGCTTCGATTTCGACCTTCATGACAGGCTCGAGCAAGCAGGGTTTGGCCTGCTCCATGGCTTTGCGGAAGGCGAGGCGGCCGGCCTTTTTGAATGAAAGCTCGTTGGAGTCGACGTCGTGGTAGCTGCCGTCGTAGACGACGACCTTGAAGTCGACCACGGGGTAGCCGGCGAGATAGCCGCGCGCGGCCGACTCCACGATGCCCTTTTCGACCGCGGGAATGAAGTTGCGCGGAATGGCGCCGCCGAAGACCTCATTCTCAAATACGAATCCACCACCGCGCGGCATGGGTTCCATGCGGATTTTGCAATCGCCGAACTGGCCGTGGCCGCCGGACTGTTTCTTATGGCGGCCCTGCGCGTCGGCCCTGCCGCGGATGGTTTCGCGGTAGGGCACCTTGGGAGCCTTCAACGTGACCTCGGCGTGGTAGCGCTTTTTGAGGCGGCTGACGATCGCCTCGATGTGCGGCTGGCCTGCGCCGGCAATCAGGAACTCGTTGGTTTGCGGGTCGCGGAAGAAGCGGATGAGCAGGTCCTCTTCCATGAGCTTGTGGATGGCAGGGGCGAGCTTGTCTTCGTCGGCGCGGCTCTTGGGCTCGATGGCGTAGGTCATGGCCGGCTCGGGCGTGGCAACAAGCTCCACCTGGATGTCGGCGCCTTTCTGGCCAAGAGTGTCGCCGGTGAGCGTGTCGCGCAGCTTGGCCACGGCGCCCAGGTCGCCGGCGTGCAGCTCGGGGACTTCGACGGCCTTGCGGCCCTGCATGACGGAGAGGTGCGAGAGCTTCTCCTGGCCGCGGCGGGTGTAGTTCTCAAGCGTGGTGTCGTTTTTGACCACGCCGCTGACGACCTTGAAAAAGCTGATGCGGCCGGCGAAGGGGTCCGCCATGGTCTTGAAGACAATGGCCGCGACCGGCTCGCTATCGGAGACCTTGCGCGCGGCGGGCACGGAATCAGCGCTGGTCGCGTCGATCCTGACCGCGATGGGCGCGCGCTCGATGGGCGCCGGCGTGAAGACCTTGATGAAGTCGAGCAGGTGATCGAGCGCCATGTTGCCCAGGCCGCTGGAGAAGAGGACAGGGAAGATGCGGTCTTCGCGGATGGCCTCGTGGAGCGCGGCGATGAGGTGATCTTCGGGGATGGTGCCCTTCTCAAAATACTCTTCCATCAGCTCGTCTTTGCCTTCGGCCACCAGCTCGACGAGGGCCTCGTGGCGGGCCTTGGCGTCGGCTGCCAGCGAGGCGGGAATCTCGGCCGAGACCTTGCCGCGGCCGTCGCCGCCGGGGGTGTAGGTGTAGGCCTCCATGGTCACCAGGTCGACCACGCCGTGAAAACCGTTGGCGTCGGAGATGGGCAACTGGACGGGAACACAGTTGCGGCCCCAGCGCTCCTGGATGTCATCGATGAGGGCGCTCAAGCCGCCTCCGCCGCCGGCCTTTGGGTGGTCCATCTGGTTCACCAGGACGATGCGGGGAACGTTGGCTTCTTCAGCGAATCTCCACACGCGCTCGGTGACCGGCTCAACTCCGTTCTGGGCATTGATGACGACGATGGCGGACTCGACGGGGAGCAGCGCGGCGCGGGCTTCGTGGATGAACATGTGGAAGCCGGGCGTGTCGACGAGGTTGATCTTGACGCCCTGCCACTCGGCAAAGGCCACGGCGTTCTGCATGGTGACGCCGCGGGCGACCTCTTCCTCGTCGTAGGCGGTTACGGCCGAGCCGTCTGCGACGCGGCCCTGCGTGGGAGTCATTTTGGCGGCATGCAGCATGGCGGCGATGAGTGTGGTTTTACCGCTCTGCGCATGCCCCACTACAGCTACGTTGCGGATCTCACTTCCCTGGTACGTTTTCATGATGTCTTACTCCTGACTTGAAGGTAGTTCCTCGAACTTTCCGTTGCGAAATCAATCTGGTAGGGCGCTGACAGGTGCGGGCGTGAACGCCCACGCGACAATCGGGCTGGAGCCCGGCGCTGCGGTGTAGGGCACGGAAAAGTTGGGGCAGAGATTGTACGGGGACGCCGGCGGGGGCGCTCAATCGGCCGAATTGCCGGGATCGGGGTCCGGTTCTCCCGTCTTCCTCATCCATGCGGATGGTCTCAGTGCGGCGGGAATGGAGGGATTCCCGCGCGTCTTCGTCGAAAAACGGATGCTATCACAGCGGATATGTGAACGTCCTGTGACAAAGGACAGGGAACAAGGGAATCCGCCGCGGCGGTGAGGATGGGCAGGATTTTGCTGGCGAAGGATGAGTTTGAGCCGAGGCCGTTGCGGCTGGTGCAGAGCGCGGCGTGAGGATCGAGGATCCCCTCGTTAGAGCGGTTTCGGTTCATGTGTTGACACGCCATCATCGCGAAAGGTGGCTCTTTCTTGAAGAAAGATCCACTTGGCAGCATCGACTATGTAGATACTTGAACCGAAACCGCTGTAGCCGCAAGAAGCGCGGCGAGGGTGGGGCGCCCGGCGGCTTGATGATGTTGTGATTTGCTCGAATCCCGGTCCGTTCAAAACCTGAGGTTTTGTGCTGGCAGAACTCGACGCCTCCCCGGCAGAACGGAAGCGAAATACATTTCCGATCCGCATTCTCTTGCACACTCCTTTAGCCACATTCGAGTAAATTACTGAAGAATAAAGAAAGGGGAATGGCACGCCAATTGCGTCGTCTTCATTGGATTTTCTGTCCCAGTTCCCTGTATTTCACCGTGTGTCAGGGATGACAGGGTAGTTGGGCGCCTTAAAGCAGTCACTGGAAAAGGGATCCTACAGGATTGTCACCGACCTGAGACTTTGGACAAAGGAGAGAGTCATGAATCTGCGCTCCTCGATGACTTTTCGCTGCCTTGCGCTGGCCGCGATGGTGGCCCTCGGCGCCAGGCACGCCGCGGCGACTGACATTACCTACAATTTCATCCAGGCGTTTGGCGGCGCCAGTGTCACCGGAACCATCACAACGGACGGAACAATTGGGGTTCTGGGGTCGGCAGATATCCTCTCATGGGATATTACCCTCCATGGACTCAATGGAAGTTCGTTGAACCTGACCACGAGCGACACTCTATGGCCGGTGACGGGACCAGATCTGACCGCCGATGCAAGGAATCTCTATTTCGACTTCAACTCCAGCGGACCTCCCGGAAGTTTCACCATCCAGAAAGCGGGCTGGTATAGTTCCGGATGGTACTACTATTGCGATCAATCGATCGCCGGTCCCTGTCTGGACGGAGCAACTGCGGCTACAACGTACTATGCTGATTCCGTCCACTCCGTGTCTGGTTTCCCGGAATCTGGCAATCAGATTATCGCTACCGTAGCATCCACTCCGGAGCCGGAGTCCTTCGTGCTCATGCTGACCGGACTGGGCGCCTTCGGTGCTTATCTCCGCCGCAGGAAAGCTGTTTGCTGATCGACCGGGCGGAGGACCAGATTGGCCCCGCCCAATTGAACCGGCTGATCTCAGCCTCAGTGTTCGCGCTCGCTTCCCCTGAACCGCGAAGGCAATATCGGATCAGGAATTGGTGTTGGCAAGGTCGATGCGCTCAGGCGCCGTTTTCCCCAAGAAAGCGGGACCTTGCGCACCGCCAAATGCCATATGTGAATTCGTGATCCGGAGTGATAATCGAATCGCACCTGATCGACGCTTTCGGCGCAAGGTTCCTTTGCTCGCGCCCACGATTCGCGCGCAGCATCATTCTCCCGTAGACGTCCAGAAGCTTCATTCCAGCGCAAACGGACAGCACTGTCTTGTGAGCAGCAACCCTCGAAATCGAGTGACTGCTCTCTCAAACCCAACTGTCCGGATAGTCCTGCTCAGCCATGCGACGCGCGGCACAGTCGGAGTTTGAGCGTCGTGTGACTGGAAGGACAGGGATCAGGGGTCAGGGAACAAGGACCGAGGGACTGAGGGACTAGGGACCAGGGGCTAGGCAGTAGGCAATGGACACTAGCGGCCTGCGCCTTAAAATCGCAGAATGGGGCGGGCGGGGCGCGGAGGGGGCAAAGAGGATCGATCTACGGAGTTCCCGACTTTGGCCGTGCTGAATGAGGAGATTGTCGCGTGCGATCGCTGCATGCGGCTGCGCGAGTACTGCGCCGAGGTGGCGCGGGTAAAACGCCGGGCCTACCTCGATTGGGAGTACTGGGGCAGGCCGGTGCCGTCGTTCGGAGATGAGAAGGCGTGGGTGTTGGCGCTTGGCCTGGCGCCGGGAGCGCACGGGTCGAACCGCACGGGAAGGCCGTTCACGGGCGACGGTTCAGGGGATTTTCTGTATCCCGTCTTATATGAGGCGGGATTTGCCTCGCAGCCGAATGCGGCTTCGCGCGACGACGGCATGAAGCTGAAAGGACTTTGGATAAGCGCGGTGGTCCGCTGCGCTCCGCCGGCGAACAAACCGGCGCCCGATGAGCTGAAGAATTGCGCGCCGTGGCTGGACCGGGAGATAACGCTCCTGAAGAATCTGCACGTGGTTGTGTGCCTGGGCAAGATCGCCTTTGACGGCCTGCGGGCGCACGCGGCGCGAAAGCGGGGGCTGAGCGAAAAGAGCGGGTTCAGGTTTGCGCATGGAGCCGAATACGAACTGCCGGGCGGGCTGAAGGCGATTGCCAGCTATCATCCGTCGTTGCAGAACACCAACACCGGCAAGCTGACGCGGCCGATGTTTCTTGAGATCTTCCACCGGGCGCGCGTGCTGGCTGGGCTGTGATCGAAACGGGAGAAGCAAATGGAACGACTGCCCGAGAATCTGTTGCGCGCGGTGATGGGCGAGGAGCCTGCGCCGCCGAAGAAGAAAAGACACGATCCCGCGCAGCATTGGACACCCGCGGTGCTGCTGGAGCGCGCGGCCTATCTGCGCAAGCTGGCGCGGGCCGGCGACGGGTCTGCGAGCGAGACCATCGGCGAGTTTCCGCAGCACAAGGCGATGCTCTCGTTCCGAGCGCGCAGCGGCGAGGTTGAGGTGCACGACGAGTGGGCCGACCTGTTTGTGGTGCTGGCCGGAGCGGCAACGCTGGTGGTGGGCGGATCGGTCGTCTCCGCGCGCCTGATTGCACCGGGCGAGACGCGCGGCGACTCGATCGAGAGCGGCATGCGGCAGGAACTGCGTGCCGGCGATGTGGTTCATGTACCAGCCGGCACGCCGCACCAGTTTCTGCTCGCAGGCGACAAGACGGTAACCAGCCTGGTGATGAAGATCAGAGAAGTGGAGTAGGGAGCCGGCGAGTCAGTAAGTCAGCGGTGAGAAGTCCGGTACTTGAGTGAGCAGTTCGCTCCGCGGATTGGCAGTTCCGAATGTGAATTGGAGCGGGAGACCGGGATCGAACCGGCGACATTCAGCTTGGGAAGCTGACGTTCTGCCACTGAACTACTCCCGCCCTTTAAAATCAGCCATTTACAGTGAGCAAATTCACTTACTACCCAGATAGGCAGAATTGCCACACCCATACCGTGCCAACTTAGGAGTCGCTGAGCAACCCTCAGGAATTCCGGCGGATGTAAGCATGGATAGTGAGAACACCTCCAGAGCCAACCGGAAAAAGTATATCAAGGTTCAGGGGAAATGGCGTTTCGTGCTAGCACTTAAGCAGGGCAAATTCTCACGTCGTCAGGGTTTTCCTGAGGGTTTTGATGAGAAATACTCGTTGAGCCCAGCCGCAGTCTCCTTCAGGCCGCGGTCGAGATTGGCATTCAGCGCAGCTACGACCGCAGACATCTCCTTGCCTTGGACCGGCTCTGACAGCGAATAAGAATGAGACCAGACGACCTTACCGGACTTATGGTCATAGAGTTCAAACTCCATTGAAACCAGCCCAGTGATCGTTGGACCGTCAACTTCTTCGAAATCATAGAGCCGGCCCCGGACTACATATTGTCCCTCCGCCGAACTCCCAAGGCCGTCCACAGACATGTAATTTCCTGTGGACTTGAGTGTGTGAATCAAGCCGGTATGCACCATCTCAACTGGCGGCTCGACCCACCGGCTGTACTCGTACATGCCAATCTCATTGGCCCCCACGCGGTACGCGATCGGCGTTCCACGAAGGAACTCAGCACCACTGATGCGCGCAACGAGGAGAGATATTGAGGGAGAACCGGTTGAGAGTGCGGGTGCTGTTGATGACTGAATTGTGTAATAGTGGATGGGTTTCGAACTGCCGCATCCGCACAGGATCAACGCGAACAGCGATAACACAACTGAACCGCTCGCTCGATTCATAGCAAAACTCCTTCGTCTAACTTCGAACTTTTATCTTTGGCCCGCATCGATTTCGACTCCCGGCAACAATCATCGCGATCAAATCGGTTATTGTTCATGCCAGGCCACGAACCTTACTTCACCGGATCGCCGGGTTTGCGATCCTTCGTTTTGTTTCCACGAATGAGGACGGAAGGGTTGTTCTTCAACGAATCCGTCAATTGCCTGATATTCTCCGTTGTCACGCGTAAGTTCTCCAAGGTCTGGTCGAGATTGTCAGAGTTGCTGGTGGCAGTATTCTTGAGCTGCTCCGTGAGGATTGAAGCCGTGGCGAGTGTTTCGCGCAATTCAATTACCACGTTGCGAATGTCCTCGTGATTCTCAACCAGAATTGAATCGATGTGCGAGAGGACGCCGTTCGCTTGATTCATTGTTGTTTTAAGGTTGTCGAGTATTGGCGGGAGTTGAGCGGTGGCAGTCTGAACATTCGTAAGGCTCGCTGAGACCTTCGGCCGGCTATCGGAGAGCATCGAGTTCAGGTTCTCCAGACTGGCTCCCACCTCCGCGCGGTTTTTGTCGTTCAGGAGGTCGTTGACGCGCGTTGTCGTGACGTGCAGTTCTATCAAGAGCTGATTCAAGTTCTGCAGAGCTTGATTCGCGACCGGCTCAAGGTTACCAATCATACCTCCAATGTCTCCGAGTCCGACTGTCTCAGCGGATTTCAGTTCGCTGCCTGGAGCGGCGAGCGGGGCACCCTTTGTTCCGGTGCCGATTTCAACGAAGTTATCTGACAGCGCCCCGAGGGCAGAGATCGTTGCTATGCTGTCTGTCCTAATTGGAATGCCCTTCTTTACAGTGAAGTCGATCTCAATGCGAGTTGAGTCTCCCGGGTCGACCAGAACGGACGTGACCTTTCCTGCATTCATTCCGCCGTACCTGACCATAGCTCCAGGCAAAAGACCTCCGGCAGACTTGAAATAGGTGTGGTGCGGAATGCCTCCAGAGGAAAATGCCCCCGAGACAGCCAATACCGTCCCAATCAGCAGTGCCGCTGCAATCAATACGAAGGCGCCTACTGCCGCTTCCTCACGCTTGCTGCTCATATCGTCCTCTTTCGTGGCGACTCCATGCTCTCAGCTCTTCGCGCTCTTGCGATCCCCCGTGAGCATCTGCAGATAGTCGAGTTCTTCGGCAACTTCTTGCTCTGGCACCCGGTCAAGAAACTGCCGCACTCGCGGATGAGTGCTCTCTTTGAACTCTTCCCTTGTTCCCAGGGCCACGATGTGGCCTCGATCCACATACACCATCCGGTCCGCGATCAGAAACGCGCTGGCCAGTTCGTGGGTCACGACGACGATCGTTAGTGCATAAGCCTTCTTGAGGCTCAGAATCAGGTCGTCAAGTCCCGCGGCAATGATTGGATCCAATCCCGCTGACGGCTCATCGAAAAACAGGATCTCCGGGTCCATCGCAAGTGCGCGTGCTACAGCGGCACGTTTCTTCATTCCTCCGCTAAGCTGCGAAGGCATGTAATCTTCAAAGCTGCCCAGGCCTACCTGCCCGAGCTTGATGCGCACCATAATTCGGATAGTCGATTCTTTAAGATCGGTATGTTCCCGCAGGGGCAGCGCAACGTTTTCGCCAACTGTCATGGAACCGAACAGGGCAGAGCCTTGAAACGACATTCCCATCTTCTTACGGATCGCGTCCATTTCGCGGCCGGAGATAGCCGCGGTATTGACTCCGCCAATCCGGACATCTCCCGAGGTCGGTTTTTCCAAACCCACCAACGTCCTCAATAGCGTGCTCTTTCCTGAGCCGGACCCGCCCAGGATCACCATGGTTTCTCCTCGTCGCACATCAAACGTGATCCCGTGCAGGATCTCGCGATCGCCATAACTCACGCGAAGGTTCACTACCGAGATTGCTGCCTCGTTCGAGCCACCGTCATTCATTTTGAGCAACTCCCGCCGTGGCACTCTTGAGATCCAATGTCACGGACAAACAAGGGTCTGAATTCCGGAACGTGCCGGTGCAGTGACGTTTTATGCTCACTCTAGGTCGGATTGATGAAGTAGAACAGTGCCGTGAAAACCAGATCGACCAGGATTACGAGTGCGATAGAAGTGACGACTGCGGATGTGGTCGAGCGTCCGACCTCTTCGGCGCCCGCCCCGGTGGAGAAGCCTTCCTTGCATCCGACAGCGGTAATGACAAGTCCGAACAACGCGCTCTTGATGAGGCCCGTATAGATGTCGCGAACGACGATCGAATCCCGCGTCGCTTGAAAATAGGAGCCGATTGTGAAACCAGCGCTCGAGACACCGAAGACGCCCCCACCCACAACGCCCATCAGGTCAGCCCAGACGGTGAGGCATGGCACCATAACCAGCATTGCCAGGAATTTTGGAGCGACCAGAAAGGCAACCGGATCCAAAGCCATGGTTCTCAGGGCATCCACTTCCTCGGTCACTTTCTTGGTGCCAATCTCCGCGGCAAAGGCAGAACCCGATCGGCCGATCACCACGATGGCAGTAAGCAGAGGACCAAGTTCTCGAAGGATCGAAAGGGCCACGGCGCCGGCCAAGAATTGCATTGCGCCCAGGCGCCGTAACTCATATGCGCTTTGCAGAGCCATGATCAAGCCTACAAAGAACAAAATCAAAGAAATAATGGGGATGGCTTCGACTCCCACTGCAAAAGCCTGGTGAATAGCCCGCTGCGGGCGCAGCCGCTGACCGCGAAAAGGGCCTACGAAGACGATGTAGGCGGACCTGCCGGTGAGGGCCGCAAGGCCTCCGATATAGGCGCAGCCATCGATTGCCCACCCGCCGATCGCACCTGGTATCGTTTCGATTTTTGCTGACATCTTCATTGCAAAGCTTCCGTTAAAGCGATGCTTCAGCGACATCCCCAAGAACAGCCATCATTAGAATTGGGTTAGTTGTGTTTGGACTCAGGCTTCCAGAGCCTGCAATTCGGTTTCCCGGATTTCAAAGACCCCGGTCAATCGCGTGAGTTGCAATACGTAAAGAACGGCAGGGGTCAAACCGAAAAGGATGACTCGCTTCCTGGTTTTCTGAGCGTCTTGCAGAACCTCCAACAGCGATGCGATTCCCGAACTGTCGATGTACGTCACCTCGGTCAGATTGATGGCAAGGCGCTGCGTGCCGCCCAGCGACTCCAACAGTGCCCTGCGCAATGCCGGCGAGGTACCCATATCAATTTGTCCGACCACGTCCACAATCACCGCATTTCGTTCACTTCGAGCCGAAAACCTTAGCTGCCTCTCCATTTGCCTCCTTTGCCGGCTCGGATCGAGAGCCTCTACCTGCGCGTTGAACCTATGCGAAACGCTTAACTCCGCGGGCCAATTTGCGTTCAGACCAATGCCTGGATTACTCCCCCTCGGCGAGTGACTTGGAAGCATGCAGGCGCTTGACAAGCTTCAGTTGGTTTCCTTCAGGGGTCTGAATGTACGACACTGCGTCCATGACTGCCTTGATCAAGTGCGTCCCTCTACCGCTCAGTGCCATCCCATCCAGGGGTTGTGCGCAGATCTTTGCTGGGTCTGGCGGCTCTCCCTGGTCGAGCAGTATGAACTCCATCTGCTGTTCATTTACGGAGCACTCGAACTCGATCGCCTGGTCGTAACGACTCTTGTAAGCGTGTCGAATGACGTTGGCCATGGCCTCGTCGACTGCCAAAGTCACTCCGACACATTCCTCTTTCGACAGACCGTAGGTCCCGCCCAACTCGTCTACCGTAGCGCGCACGATAGACAAGAAGCGGGGATTACTCGGCATACGTAGTCTCAAGTGGAAATTCATTTATATTGGGAAAGGCCGACCCGGATGAAAGCACTTTGTCCACTACTCTACAATCGAACAGGAATAACGTCGGGTAATTCCAACGAACCGTCGCGATTGAACGGTTGCGGCGTAAAGTCAATTCTCAGCATACTCCGGCAATATCGGAACCGCACCTCTTTTTTGCTCACCCGTGATTGGTCCGTTCAAAGCGTATCGCGCTGGTTTCAGGTTATCCACCAAGTCGTGCAAGTGGTTGGAAATACTAGTGATCAGCGTCCTGAAGACGCTTTCCAAACGGCGGGCAAATCTCCTCTGGCCCGTCTCTGGCCACCGCTCCTTTGAACAACTTAATCGCAGTTTCACGAAAACCTTCCACCCACCATCCTCCCGAGATTGCCATTGCACCTTCGAGACGGCGCGAAAAACGGCGGAATAGCCCCTGCGGGGTGATTTGGGGCGAAATTGCTTGGTTCAAGCAGTTGTTCCACGGCCCGTTGACCGTAAAAAAAGTCCGCGCCAGCCGGAAAGCAGCCCGGACAGGACGAGTCCGATACCCGATTTGGCGCCCAATTTGGGCAAGTATTTGGTGGAAATACGCGATTCGAGGTTGGAGTGAGAAGCGTGCGCGCATTATTCTCGTATGAAAGCTCCTGATACGCATAAGCAAAACGGACATTTCCCTGCAGAGAATAAACGGGCCAGCGCGCTGATCGTTTCGCCTGCATAAAGTTGAAGGGGAGAGAGAATGCTGTCGAACCGGTCGATCCCGAAGTCCGCGGTCATTCCCGTGCTGGCGTATCCCGACGTGATGCAGGCAGCCAAGTGGCTGTGCGAGGCCTTCGGATTTACGGTGCGCCTGACCGTCGGCAACCATCGTGTTCAGCTCAACATCGGCGATGGCGGCGTGATTCTGCGCGAGAAGCGGCCCGAGGAGGAGAATGCGCCCCTCGGCATCGGGCACTCGGTTACCGTGCGCGTTGAAGATGCCGACGCCCATTGCAGGCACGCCCGGCAACATGGCGTGCGCGTTACCCAGGAGCCGGTCACCTATCCCTACGGCGAGCGGCAGTACACGGCAGTCGATATCGCCGGGCATCTGTGGACCTTCTCGCAGTCGATCAAAGACGTGCATCCCACGGTGTGGGGTGGCAAGCCGGAAACTCTGTAGCCAGGCTTTAAGCAGCTTCCAGCCGCATGAGCGTCAGCACGGTGATGTCGTCTTCCTGCCCGAACTCCTGGGCCGCGCGAACAATCGATTCCGCCGATTGAACGGCGATGGCAGCCGTACGGTCGAAACCGAAGAGTTCGCCGAAACCGTTGCGCGCCTCGGCCACTCCATCGGTCAGCAAGGTGAGCTGTTCGCCTTCCGCCAGCCTGAAGATGGATTCAATATAGGTGGTGCGGGAATTGAGACCCAGCGGCAGCCCCGGCTCGACGGGAATCTCCTTTCCGCCGACATAGGGCGCAAGGTGGCCGGCGTTTGCCACGGTCACAGTTCCATCGGAGTCGGCGCGGAGAACAAGGCAGGTGGTGAATCCGCCCTGACTGCGCCCCCACATGCGTTCGTTCAACGAAGCCAGAATCTCGTTGGGCTTCTGCGTGTAATTCGCCAGCGTCCTCAAGGTTCCCACCAGCAGGCTGACGGTCATGGCCGCCGGAGTGCCTTTGCCGCTTACATCGCCAATCACCGCCAGGACCCCGCCATTCGGCAGGGGAATGATCTGAAAGAAGTCGCCGCCCACCTGCTTCGCGGGCTGGTACTCGCTGCTGACCGCAAAACCGGGGACCACGCGAATCGCATCGGGGATGAGGACGTGCTGCACCTGGCGCGCCTGCTCGATCTCAAGCCGCAGTTGCACACTCTCGCGCTGGCCGCGGATGAAGCGGCGCATCATGAGAATGGAGATGATGGCCAGCATGAGAATGCTCGCAATGAATCCGTCGGAGAACGTCATGCCAAAAACCCGCATAATCGTGGGTACGTGTAGAACCTGGAGCTCCTCCTGGTAGACCCAGACGATTGTGAGCAGGACAGGCGCAAGCGCCAGCCAGCCGTCTGCGGTCCGCCTGCGAATGCCGCAATAGGTGATCCACAACAGAAGCACGCCGAGCGACAGCTTGAGCACAACCGAAAGCGGCACCAGCCAGGCGGCAGCCGAAACGGGAATGACCCTTCCGAAGAGGGGCGGCCGAACCAGCGACACGCCGATCATCAGAAGAACGGTTAGAGTCCATGTGATGCGGGCGATCCTGCGGATATCCCCCAGCTTGAACCAATGAGCCCAGAAAAGGGCCCATAGAGCCAGCGCCAGTGGGGCCAGAAAGACATCCAGAATGAGCGTTTCGACAACCATAGGCTCAATCGTGGAGTAATACCCAATCAGGATCATGACTCTCCCTAAAAGACCTATGACGCACGCGGCGCCGAGCCAGAGGTAAGCGGGCTCCTGGCGATCCAGCCAATAAAGCAGGAATCCCAGCAGAGCAGCCAGCAGCAAAAGCGATGCCGACATCAGTGCGATAACCTCTGTCTTATTCACAGCGTCCCATGCGAGCCGCAGCATGGCATCGGTGGCCGCGGCTTGCCCAAGAAGCGGTGGTCCGTGCAACCCGCCGGCATCCTGGCTCACCAATGGAGTGTCGGAATCCATCCACAATCGAACGGCGATGGTGATCGTTCCGTTCCCCGTACCGGCCGGCAACGCAAACGACCGCGGCTGGGCGTTGTAGAAAACCACCGAATCGGGGTTGAACCGGCCGAATTCCCCGACTTTCTGGCCATTGACGTAGACCTGGTAAGCGTCATCGAAGTCCAGCGGCATTCCCAGCGCCAGCTGGGGATTCCTGGCGCCGGAGCCCACGGTCTGCAAATCGACGCGCAGCCGGTACCAGCCGTAGCCGCTGAGACTGGGGTATCCGTGCGCGGTCCAGCCCGGCACAAAGCCGCTGGAACCGGTGACGGGATCGTAGGAGCCCGGCGGCGGAGTCAGATCCTGCGAGTCCCAGCCCGAGTCGTCAAAAAATGGGCTGGCCCACGTCATGTTGTCGCCGGGGTGGAACTTCCACGGCCCGGTGAGCACCAGCACCGCGTTGCCGATAGTGCCCTTGACAAGGCCCGTTTGCGCCAATATTGCGGGAGTTAAGAGAAACGAGGGAACCAAAAGCACGGCCAGCAGTATCGACGGCCGCGAAAGGAGACCAGCGCATTTCGAACTCACGCAGTACCTCCAACGTGCAAGAAGCCAAAGTACTTGATCGGGAGAATGTTAACAGCACACGCCCCGGCGGCGGTGAAGCGAGTTGTGAGGAGCTGGGCCGACGGCAGAATAGCTAGGCTGGGGAGGGCGCCCGGTCGCTGAACGGTTGACGCAACCTGTTCAAGGCTCCGGCTCTGTTTTCAGCCACTCAATTCAACCGGCCGAATCGCCGAGCGCGTCGACTCGAGCCGGCAGCGGCGCGCCTTCGAGCAGGTAAACCCGCTGCGGGGGGCAGCAGGCCCAGTTCAGTCTGGCCAGATCGGCTTGCATGTCCTTGTCTTGCCGGAGCGTAAGCAACGTTTCGCGCAGAATATTCGCTGCGCCGGAGCTGGGAGGCACCGCGATTTTGTAGTGCATCCATTTTCCGTCGCGCCGGGCCGCGACAACGCGGGCGCGCCGCAGGTAAGCGAGGTGTCGCGAAATCTTGGGCTGGCTTTGGCCCAGGATCTCGACGAAATAGCAGACACACACTTCCCTGCCGTCCATCAGATTCAGGAGCCTGAGCCGGGTGCGGTCAGAAAGCGCGGCAAACAGCAGCGCCAGGTCGTAGTCCTTCGGGGAGCGGTCCACATCTCGATAATATACGCCTTGACAGATGTGTCCAGCGGAGAATACATTCGCTTAAGCATATGCAATGAGGAGTGGAGATGGAATCGAAAGTCAACGTGCAGGGGCAGGTGAAGGCGAAGTACGGAAGTGCGGCGCGCGCGGTTGCCGAGTCGGGCAGTTTGCAGGCCTGCTGCGATCCGGGCCTTCGCTGCTGTGACCCGATCACCACAAACCTTTACAGCTCCGATGAAAAGGGGCTCATTCCCGAGAAAGCGGTTCGGGCTTCGCTGGGATGCGGAAACCCTACGGCGCTCATCGACCTCAGGCCCGGAGAGACGGTTCTCGATCTGGGCTCAGGCGGCGGAATCGACGTGCTGCTTTCAGCGCGGCGCGTTGGGCCAACGGGCAAAGCGATCGGCCTCGACATGACCGACGACATGCTGGCACTGGCGCGCGAAAACCAGAGGCAGGCGGGCGTAACGAACGTCGAATTCCTGAGAGGCGAAATCGAGAACATTCCACTGCCTGAGAACTCGGCGGACGTCATTATTTCGAACTGCGTGATTAATCTCTCGGCCGATAAGGACCGCGTGCTGCGTGAAGCTTTCCGCGTGCTGAGGCCGGGCGGACGGTTCGCCGTTTCAGATGTGGTGGTGCGGGGTAGCGTGCCCGACGAGGTGCGCAGGAGCATGCTGTTGTGGGTCGGCTGCATGGCCGGGGCGCTGGATGAATGCGAGTACGTGGAGAAGCTTGCGGCGGCGGGATTCGAGAATGTTTCCATCGAGCCTACGCGCGAATACAGCGTTGAAGATGCGCGGCAGTTTTTGACCGAGGCCGGCGTGGATGTGGACGCGGTCGCTCCCCAGGTGAACGGAAAGTTTTTCAGCGGCTTCATCCGCGCCAACAAGCCCCAGGGGAGGACGTGCTGTGGCCCGGCGTGCTGTAGCTGAGTTCGTCGGAACTGCCTTCCTGCTGGCCGCCGTTGTGGGCTCGGGAATCATGGCGGAGCGATTGGCCGGCGGCAACGTTGCAATTGCGCTGCTGGCCAACACCATTGCCACGGGCGCAGCGCTGGTTGCGATGATTCTCGCATTTGGCGGCATCTCCGGAGCGCATTTCAATCCCGTTGTTACTGTGAGCATGGCGTTCAAAGGAGCGATGCCATGGCGGGAAGCGCCTGTCTATCTTCTGGCGCAGTTTGTGGGCGGATTCCTCGGCGTTGCCGCCGCCAACCGCATGTTTGGCTGTGCCCTGTTCTTCGCGTCAGGCCATGCGCGGTCGGGCCCAGCACAACTTCTGAGCGAGTTCGTCGCCACCTTCGGACTCCTCGTCGTGATCTGGGCTTGCTCGGAATCCCGGGCATCGGCCGTTCCATTTGCTGTTGGAGCCTACATCATCGCGGCTTACTGGTTCACTGCGTCCACTTCTTTCGCCAATCCGGCGGTCACGCTCGCCCGGGCTGCTTCGGGCACCTTCGCCGGGATTCGGCTTGCCGATGTGCCGGGCTTTGTCGCCGCGCAGTTAGCCGGCTGCTTCGCGGCAACCATGCTGTGCAATTGGCTGTATCCGACTTCGCGCGCCGCCAGCGCCGATGCAACAGGAGGGTAAATGTCCGATCACTACAACGTTTTGTTTCTATGCACCGGCAACTCAGCCCGTTCCATCATGGCCGAGGCCATATTGAATCACAAGGCCAAGGGCAGATTTACGGCATACAGCGCCGGAAGCCATCCCTCGGGGCAACCGCGGCCTGAAGCGCTCGAGCAGATCGAGTCGGCTGGAATCTCCACCGCCGGGCTGCGCAGCAAATCATGGGACGAATTCGCTGCGCCGGGAGCGCCGAATCTCGACTTCGTCTTTACCGTGTGCGACAACGCCGCCAAGGAAGCTTGCCCTCACTGGCCGGGCCAGCCCATGACCGCTCACTGGGGCATTGCCGACCCTGCGGCCGCGAAGGGAACACCCGAGGAGATTGCGCGAGCATTTCGCGATGCATTCACCGTGCTAGACCGCAGGATCGGGCTGTTTCTCTCGCTGCCCCTCGGCACGCTGGACGAAATCGCGATAAAGCACGGGATCGACGAGATCGGCCGGCAGTAGCGCGCCAACTCCGCTAACAACGCTGACAACGCTGCCCCGCTTAGCTGAACAGCGCGTCGTCCCACGATTGGGCCTCGTTCCACTCCGGCGTGGGCGCAAAGTACTCGGTGCCGCGCCTCACGTGCTTCTTCAATTCGTCGTCGTTGAGCGCGACGCCCAGGCCGGCCGTTTCGGGTACCTTGATGTAGCCCCGGTTAATGATGGGCTTTTCGAGGCCGGTCGCCAGGTCCTGCCACCAGGGAACGTCGAGCGAGTGATTCTCAAGCGCCAGGAAGTTGCGCGTAGCCGCGGCGCAGTGCACGCTGGCCATGCAGGCCACCGGCGTGCCGGCAAAGTGCATAGCCATGGGCACGCCGTATTTGAACGCCATGTCGCCGATGCGATGCGTCTGCAATATTCCGCCCGAGGTCGCCAGATCGGGATGGATCTTGTCGACCGCATGCTCGCGGCACAGCGTCTCGAAATCCTCAATGCGGTAGATGTCTTCGCCGGTCAGCGTGGGCGTGGGGCTCTCCTGCGTGATCTCCTTCAGCAGGTCGGTGTAATACCAGGGAATCACGTCTTCCATCCATTCGAGGTTGAACTTCTCGTAGGCCTTGCCCAGCCGGATGACCGACTTGACCCCGATGTGGCCAAGGTGGTCCATCGAAAGCGGCATGTCGTAGCCGATGTTCTCACGAACGGCCGCCACGTATTCGCTAAGGCGGTCGATGCCCTTGTCGGTGACTTCGGTCGCGATGAAGAGATTCGGTTGCACGTGCTGCTCCCAGCCGCTCAGGCCCGCGGGCTCCATCACCGTGCCGGGAATGCCTTTCAGCACGTCGATGCCGAGGTCCATCTTCATCCACGTCAGGCCCATGGCCTTGCGTTCTTTGGCGCGGCGGCCGTATTCGGCCGGATCTTCGGATTCAGTGGTGTCGGCATAGATGCGGATCGAGTCGCGCCACTTGCCGCCCAGCATCTGGTAGACAGGAATGTTGTAGACCTTGCCGGCAATGTCCCACAGCGCCATCTCGACGGCGCACACTCCGCCGGCCTGGCGCGCGTTGCCGCCGAACTGCTGAATCTTCTGGAAGAGGTAATCGATGCGCAGGGGATTCTCGCCGAGCAAGCGGCTCTTGAGCACCATGGCGTACTGCGGGCCGGCGATGTCGCGCACCTCGCCCAGGCCAAAGACGCCCTGGTTTGTGTCGATGCGAATGATGACGCACGGGCTCGGGCCGGGCTTCTCGATCACCGCGTAGCGCATGTCGGTAATCTTGAGCGTGGACGGGCTCGAGTTGGCGTTTACGTTCTTGATTGCCGGCTCTTGCTGCGCGGCCCGTGCGGCGGGCGAGAGTGCAGCGCCGGCGGCTACTGCGAGCGACGACTTGAGAAGGTTGCGGCGATTGAGGCGGGGCGTTTGATCGTTCGTCATAATGAGCTCCAAGGGCTTACTTAGCAATCCGTGTTGTAAGTCGGGTTTTGAAAGGGCACGGCTTTAGCCGTGCCGAAAATCGTTGATAACATCGAGCGGGCTTTAGCCCATGAGGGGTGAAGCTCGGTGATTGTTCAAGTAAAACAGGGTCGCGCACTTGAATTTCTATCCGGCGCGGATTCAGTCGGCGTCAGCGGTCGCCTCTTGCTTTGGCTTTGGCCAGCAGGGCGTCGAACTCGCTGCGCGGCATCTTGAGTTTTTCAGGGTGAGCGTCGATCCATTGCGCAAAGGCGTCGTATTTGGCTGCGTTCCACCCGCCCTCAAACTGCGCGCCGTTCTTGCCCTGCTGATTGAGCTCGAAGTTGTAATCGTCAGTGAGCGCGGTGAACTCGGCGTGGCTGATGGCGTCTTCAGCCAGCGCTGCGGGGATGAAGAGCACGCCCTCAGGCTTGGCGAGCACCAGGTCGCCGGGCAGCACCACGGCGCGGCCAATGCGGATGGGCGCGTTGATCGAGGTCAGCTCCATGTCGGCCCAGGCGGAGGGATCGTAGCCACGATAGAAGCCGTTGAAGCCGGGAATCTCTCGGTTCTCTTCCTGGTCGCGAATGCCCGCGTCGAAAACAAATCCAGTGTGCGTGTGCGCGGCCACGGCGTTGCCGAGATTAGAGCCGATGAGCGTGCCCTCGATAATCTTGCCGAACCCGTCGGCAACGTAGACGTCGCCAACTTGGAGCTCGGCGATGGGCCAGCTATTGGTGTCGCCGGTGCGACCCTCGGCCTTGCCCTCGGCAAGAATGGCGCGGCGCATGTCGGGCCGCGTAGGCATGTATTGCGCGGTCAGCGCGCGGCCTGCGAACGGCTTGTCGATATGCAGCGCCTGCCAGTCGCCCTCGTATTGGTTGCGATAACCGTGATCGCGCAGATACTCCCACACATCTTCGATGGTCATATCGACGGCGCGCTTGAGCAGCGAGTCGGGCAGTTTGGGCCGGCCATCTGGGAATCGCTCACCCTTCCAGTCCGATGTGTAGAAGAGAATCTGGTCGCGAGTCATCTTGACCTGGGCCTTGAGGGGCAACGCGGCAAAGATCGCGCAGAGCACGAGCAGTATGGAAACGTTTTTTTTCATGCGGGACTCTCCCTCCGGCGAGCGGAATGGATGTGAGGATCGATGCTGAATTTCAGGCACGAAAATGTTTCGCGCTGAAAAGCACAGCAATTGTAGACCGGAGCATCTGGATGTAGGGAAGAGGGTTTGACTTCAGGCCGTGTTGACGGGGCGCGTGGGTGCCCGGTGCGCGACCCAGGGGTCACGCGCCGCCAGTGCCCGCTTACGCCTTCGTGTTGCGGTAGCGGCGAATCAGGTTGTTGGTCGAGCTGTCGTGGTTGAGCGCGGGCTCTGCTGCACTTTCAAGCTCGGGGATGATGCGCTGCGCCAGCGCCTTGCCCAGTTCAACGCCCCACTGGTCAAACGAATTCACCTGCCACACGGTTCCCTGTACAAACACGCTGTGCTCGTAGAGCGCCACCAGCTTGCCCAGCACCGCGGGCGTCAACTCATCGACGAGGATCACATTCGATGGACGGTTGCCCTCAAAGACGCGATGGGGAACGAGCCACTCGGCGGTGCCTTCGGCACGCACCTGATCGGCCGTCTTGCCGAAGGCCAACGCCTCAGCCTGCGCAAAAACATTGGCCAGCAGCATGTCGTGGTGCCGGCCCAGCGGGTTGAGCGACTTGGCGAAGGCGATAAAGTCGCACGGGATGAGCCGCGTGCCCTGGTGAATGAGCTGGTAGAACGAGTGCTGGCCGTTGGTGCCGGGCTCGCCCCAGTAAATCGGGCAGGTCTCGTAATTCACGCGCGCGCCCTCGAGCGTCACGTGCTTGCCGTTACTCTCCATGGTCAACTGCTGCAGGTACGCCGGGAAGCGCTTCAGGTACTGCTCGTAGGGCAGAATGGCGACCGTGTGCGCGTCAAAAAAGTTGATGTACCACACGGTGAGCAGGCCCAGCAGCACAGGCAGGTTCTGCTCGAAGGGCGCGGTGCGGAAGTGCTCGTCGATCTCGTGGAAGCCGGCCAGCAAAGCGCGGAAGTTATCAGGCCCGACCGCAATCATGGTCGAGAGTCCGATGGCCGAATCCATCGAGTAGCGGCCGCCAACCCAATCCCAGAAGCCGAACATGTTGGCCGTGTCGATTCCGAACCTGGAGACTTCACCCGCGTTGGTTGAAACCGCGACAAAATGTTTGGCGATGGCCGACTCGTCGCCGCCCAGCTCCTTCAGCAGCCACGAGCGCGCGGTGTGCGCGTTGGTCATGGTTTCAAGCGTGGTGAAAGTCTTTGACGAGACGATGAAGAGCGTCTCTTCCGCGTCGAGGCCCTGGACCGACTCGGCAAAGTCGGTGCTGTCGACGTTCGAGTCGAAGCGGAAGGTCATGGAGCGGTCGGAGTAATGGCGCAGCGCCTCGTAGGCCATCACCGGGCCGAGGTCGGAGCCGCCGATGCCGATGTTGATCACGTTGCGGATGCGCTTGCCGGTGTGGCCCTTCCACTCGCCGCTGCGCACCTTGTTGGCGAAGGCGGTCATCTTGTCCAGGACCTCGTGCACCTGCGGCACAACGTTCTCGCCGTCGACCAGGATGACCGCGTCCTTGGGCGCGCGCAGGGCAGTGTGCAGCACGGCGCGCTTCTCAGTAATGTTGATCTTGTCGCCGCGGAACATGGCCGCGATGCGTTCGGCGAGGCCTGATTCGACGGCCAGCTCGAGCAGCAGCCCGAGGGTCTCGGCCGTGACGCGGTTCTTCGAGTAGTCGAGGAAGATCCCGGCGGCTTCGGCGGTGAAGCGCTCGCCGCGAGCCGGGTCATCGGCAAAGAGTGTGCTCAGGTGAACGTCGCGCAGCGCCTCGCTGTGGGCCGTGAGCGCGGCCCACGCCTTGCGCTCGGTAAGGGGCTTGATCTCTGCGCCAGGGTTTCCTTCTGCTACCGGTGTCGACATGATTTGCCTCCCTCCCTCTTGGAATGCGGATGGACGGATTCGGATGCGGCTCCTGTCCCGTATTTTGGCGTGGGACGACCGCAAGTTCGAGCCGCTTTGTCATGGTAATTCAAGGCGGGCGCAGCGGGCATGAACGGCGGGTTGACTCGGGCGGGCGTGAGACGCGGCTAGGCAGCGTCTCACGGGTCCTGCATTCAAAGGCCTTGTATCAGGGCACGACTTCAGTCGTGCCGAAAACTGCCGCAAAATTCCCGGGCTTTAGCCCCTGAGAGATGTTTTTCAACTTCGCGCTATCGATAATTCGATTCGTCAGTCACCACCTGTTCGCTGAGGCCGTATCTGCAGCATCGCCGGCGAGAGTTTCCAAAAGCCGGTCCAGGAACGGCTGCTGCGCGCCGAGGATTCGGGCACGGGCCTCGGGGAGGGGGAACCAGGCCGCGCGATCGACCTCGGGAATTCTGATGCGGCGGCCGGAGCGGGGCGGCCATTCTATTTCGGTGAAATTGCTTGAAATCCCGCTGGGGTCGAGGTCGAATTCGACAGCCCATGCCGTGACAACCTTGCCGCCATTCTGGCGGACGGAGCCGAGGGGGAGAAACCTCTCGACGGGCAGGGAAACGATCTCCCCGAATCCCGTCTCTTCCTCGAATTCGCGCAGCGCCGCGGCCAGCGGCTCTTCGCCGTCGCCGTATTCGCCTTTGGGAATCGACCAGGCGCCGAGATCCTTCTTTGCCCAGAACGGCCCGCCGGGATGGACGAGGAAGACTTCGAGGCCCAGGTCTTGCGCCGAGCCTGGCGCGGCGTCATGGCGCCGGAAAAGCAAGAGTCCCGCGCTCCGTTTGGGCATAGTGGAATTCCTCGGTCGATTGTAGGCGACGGGTGCTTCGGCGAGGTCTTGAATTCAAATCGCGTTCCCGCGCCGCTGGCGTAGAATGGCAACGATTGCGGAATGCCCGTTTGCGCAGGGCCCGAAGACGATGCGCAGGCGAGCCGGGTTCCGGAAGAATCCGAAGACTCAACATAAATCCGACCACTCGACAGGGGAAGAGGGATATGAGACGTTTCGTACGCATTTTTGCGCTGCCCGCTCTGGCAGCCATAGGACTGATGCAGGCCGGCCTTGCCCAGAGCGTGACCGAGATCGGGGGCGAGAAGCTCGTCACCCTGACCCGCACGCCGGTAAGCACCACCAAACCCGAGTTCACCAGCGTCACCCTCATGCCGGGCCGCGGCATGGAGATCCTTTACCTCAAGGCGAACTTCCCCGGCAAGGGCGAGGTCAACGTCATCTGGTCGCCGCCCGAAGGCGTGGCCAAAAACATGCTCGACGTGCGCGACACCGACTTCGGCGATCTCGGTTACCGGCTGGGCGCGGCGTTCCTGTTCCCCTATCCGAACCGCATCGTCGGCAAGCTTTCGCCGGATGGGAAAACGGTTACCACTTCGTGGAACGGCCACGAGATCACCCTGCCGGCCAACAATTCCGGACCTCCGCCCACGGGCGTAAAGCATGCCATGCACGGGCTCATTCTCAAGGCAAAGGCTGAGGATATCCGCGTGACCGATACGCCTGAAGGCCAACAGGTTACGGGCGTCATTCACGGCGGCAACTTCAACGGCCACTGGCTTTCCAAGACCGACCTGGTGATTACCGTTACGCTCACGGCCAACGCCCTTGACGCAACCATGGTGGCGCACAATGTGGGAACTGAAGATGAGCCGGTGGCGCTGGGCTGGCACCCGTACTTCACACTGCCCTCGGGCGACCGCACCCAGGTGCGCATTCAGATTCCGGGGTCGATGGTGGCAAAGGTCGACAACTACGGCAACGTCTTTCCCACCGGCCAGCTTGTGCCGGCGACCGGACAGTACGACCTGCAGGCCGCGGGTGGCGTGGCGCTGGACAAGAACTTCTACGACGACAACTGGAGCCATCTCACCTGGAAGGGCGGCGTGGTGACCGTGAAGGTGATTGACCCGGCCGCGCACTACGGGGTGGCGATTGAGGGCATTTCGCCTGAGATCAAGACCCTCCAGATGTACGCCCCGCCCACCCAGCAATTCGTGGCCATCGAGCACCAGTACAACTTCGCCGACCCCTTCGGCAAGGAGTGGAACGGCATGGACACCGGCATGGTGACGCTGAAGCCCGGCCAGAGCACGAAATGGCATGTAAGGCTGCGGGTGTTTGTGCCGTAAAGGCAGGGACTAGGGACTAGGGAACAGGGAATTGAAACCGTCGGGCGGGGCGCAAATTGCGCGCTTCGCCCGATTCGTTTGTGTGGGTCGGAGCGAGGTCAATTGGATCAGTGCCCCGACAGCCGCACGGCCTTCCCCGTCCGCGCCGATTCGCGCGCCGCATCCAGAATCTGCATTACCGTCACGTTGGTGTCGAGCGAGCTGGGGTCGCCCTGGTCCTTGATACGGCCGCCCAGGACCGCGGTGAGATAGCTGAGCGAATCGCGTTCGCTGGGGTTGAGCGAGGGCGCGTTCGTGGTGCTCTCGTCGTGGTCGTACTGGTGGCGCAGGCGCACCTTGTCTGCGCCCACCGTGATGGCGTAGCCGGTTGAACCGTAAACCTCCATGTCCTTGCGGCCGAAGGGCCAGTTCCACGAGGCCTGGATGACGGCTTGCGCGTGCGGATACTGGAGCACGATCGTCGCGTCGTCGTCCACGCGCGAATACACATTCGGCTTGTCGTGATTGGTTACGGCGGTGACCGTGAGCGGCGTTTCGCCGTGCATCAGCCAGGTCGCGAGATCCGCGCCGTAGCAGCCAAAGTCGTAGAGCGCGCCGGCGCCGTTCTGCTCGGGGTCGGTCAGAAAGTTCAGGAACTCGGGCGGAACGCCGATCTCCTTCGGCCCCTGGTGGCCGTCGTTGATCACCACGCGGCGCAGTTCGCCGAGTTGGCCGCGGTTGAGCTCGTCGTATGCGGCGCGGTTGCTTGCGTACCAGGTGGTCTCGTAGTTCACCAGCACGTGCACTTTGTGGTAGCGCGCAATCTCGCGAATGGCGAGCGCGTCTTCGTAGGAGATGGTGAGCGGCTTCTCCACCATCGCAGAGACGCCGTATTGCGCGGCAATCCCGATCGCGTGGCGGTGCTCGCTGATGGGCGTGTAGACCAGCACCGCATCCGGCCTCACGCGCTCGATCATGTTCGCTTCGCTCTTGTAGAAGAGCGTGTCGGCGAGGTGGTACTTCTGCTGGTATTTGGCGATCAGCGACGAGTCGGCGTCGGCGATGCCCACCAGCTGAACGTCGTGCCCGGAAGGCAGCGCACCCAGGAAGCCCTCGACGTGGCCGTGCTCGAGGCCCACAATGGCCACGCGGAGCGGGTGAGGCTGGTCCTGCGCAGCCAGAATGCCCGAGCCGGCCAGAGACAAAAGTGCGATCGACAGGAAGAACGAGAGACGCGCGCGTGTGAAGTCCATCAAAACTCCTCTGAATTCTTTGCGTTCCCGATTGTACGTTGAAGGGTTGAGCGCCGGCGAAGTAATCTGCTCGTCTCGCGGCGCCGTCAATCCAATGTGGTGACCACTGAGAATCGCTTTCGCTGTCCCTGCTGTGGATACAAGACGCTCCAAGCCCCCGGCGCGCTTGGCCTTTGCCCGGTTTGCTGGTGGGAAGACGACGGGCAGGACGATGAAGATGCTGAAGAAGTTCGGCTTACGGTCAACGGGCAACTGAGTTTGCGTGAGGCCCGCGTGCACTATGCCGCCTGCGGCGCGTCCCATCCCCGCTTTCTGCCTTACGTGCGCAAACCCCAGTTAACCGAGCGGTAAACCCCTGACTTCCGCTTCCGGGCCCGCAGTTCAGGATGCGGGAAAGGGTGTCTATAGCGGTCCCAGGCGGCCATTTTGGACCCCACTGCGGTTTGACCCTGCCCGCAATCCCACTTACCATGGAATGAGGAGTTTCCCCGGCCACAATGTGCCTGATCCGTGGCAAACGGCGGCACGCGGCGGCGGTTGAAATGGAACCTGGTTACGGAGTGGCTGCCAGATGCGGCCAGCCCGTATCGAATCCCGCCGCAGGTGGCAATCAATGGCGCATTCCGCGCTTGGAAGGCTAATACGTTGAGCAACACCGGCACCCTCGAAAACACCCCCCCGACAGATACGCCCGAGACGGCCCACGACCACAGCCACGAAGGCCACGACCACGATCACGACCATGCCCACGAGCACGGGCCTGTTCTGAACCCCGATTGCACCCGCGAGCTGGTGATCGAGGTGCCGGCCGACGAGGTCTCCAAGGCCTTTTCGCGCGTGACAGCCAATTACCGCCGTCAAGCGCGGATTCCCGGCTTTCGCCCTGGAAAAGCGCCGGAGAGCGTGATTCGGCGCAGGTTTGCCGCCGACATTCGCAAGGAAGTAATCGACAGCCTGCTGCCGGAGCGGTTCAACCGCGGCATTGCCGAGATGAACGTGCGCCCGGTGGGCCAGCCGCAGGTAACCGGGCTGACCATGGAAGATAACTCGCCCCTGCACGCCAGGGCGGTGTTTGAGGTACTGCCGGAGTTCTCGATCGAAGGTTACCAGGAAGTAAAGGTCGAGAAGCCTCCGGTCGAGGTGACCGAGGACGAGTTCAAACACGAGCTTGAGATGCTGCGCGACTCACGGGCCACCGTTGAGCCGGTAGAGGAAGACCGGCCTCTGAAGGACGGCGACTGGGCTGAGATCAGCTACAAGGGCCAGGTTGAGGGTGTCGCCGAGGGCGAGAGCGAGGCTGCCCCGCTCGCGGGCGAGAATTCCCTGGTTGAGATTGGCGGCAAGGAAACGGTCGCAGCGTTCAGCGATGCGCTGCGCGGGGCCAGGCCCGGCCAGGAGCTGAAGGCCGAGGTGGTGTATCCGGCTGATTACTCCGAAGCCAGGCTGGCGGGCAAAACTGTAGCCTACGATGTACAGGTCAAGGCGATAAAGAAGCGGACATTACCGGAGTTGGACGACGAATTTGCAAAGGAACTCGGCTCTTATGAAAGCTACGCCGACCTGGAAGCGCGGGTGCGCGAGCACTTGGCGAACCGCAAGCGGCGGAATGTGGAAAACGAGACCAAGGACCGGCTGTTTGCCGCGCTCAACGAGCGGTTCCAGTTCCCGGTGCCCGAGTCGCTCGTTCAGGAACAGATAGATACGAGATTGGAGCGCGGATTGCGTGCGCTCGCCAGCCAGGGCATGTCGACCGATCAGATGCGCAAACTGGACTTCAACAGGCTGCGGGCGGCGCAGCGCGAGAGCGCCCTGGCCGAGACCAAAACGTCGATTCTGCTGGGAAAGATTGCCGATGCCGAACAAGTAACGGTAACCGACGAGGAAGTGGACCACGAATTGCAACTAGCTTCTTATCAGTCGCGTGAGCCGGTTGAGACGCTGAAGGCTCGTTTGACGCAGGACGGCGGGCTGGCTAGAATCCGTGAACAATTGCTGAAGGAGAAAACCGCGACGCTGCTGTACGACCGCCTGCCAGCGTAGGGCGAAAGTGGGAACCGGGAACAAGGCGCGGTAGATTCAGGGTAAGGCCGCGCAAGGGAAGCGAACCGGGCCAGCGGACGAGTCAAAAATACGACTCGTGGCGGGCCCCGATGTAAGCAGGAAAAGGTAAATATGGCATTGGTTCCCATGGTGGTTGAGCAGACGAGCCGGGGCGAGCGCGCCTACGACATCTTCAGCCGCCTGCTGCGCGACAACATTATCTTTCTGGGTACTCCCATCGACGATCAGATTGCCAACCTGGTGGTAGCGCAAATGCTGTTCCTGCAAGGGGAAGACCCGGAAAAGGACATCTCGCTCTACATCAATTCGCCGGGCGGCTCCATCACGGCGGGTCTGGCCATCTACGATACAATGCAGTTCATCAAGAACAGCGTTGTGACGTATTGCATTGGCCAGGCTGCAAGCATGGGCGCGTTCCTTCTGCTGGCCGGCACCAAGGGCAAGCGGTTTGCGTTGCCCAACTCGCGGATCCTGATTCATCAGCCCTCGATGGGCGGGTTGAGCGGTCAGGCGACAGACATCGACATTCACGCGCGCGAGATTTTGCGCATCCGCGAGATTACGAATACTTTGATGGCGAAACATACGGGCCAGCCGCTGGAACGGATCGAACGCGATGTTGAGCGCGACTTCATCATGAACTCAGAGCAGGCCAAAGAGTACGGGATCGTGGACGAAATCATCGACCGGCCAAGGACGTAGGCGGTTGGTTGGACGCTCAGAAGGAATTGCAGAACGTCGCGTAAGCGGCTTAAGTACCGGAGAACGCGCAAGACCGGAAGGATGATCGGGGGGATTTCAAATGATGAAAACGCGTACGGGACCTGAAGAAGCGCTGCGGTGCTCGTTCTGTCACAAGTCGCAGGACGCGGTTGCCAAACTGATCTCGTCGCCCAGCGACTATCCCCGGGCATACATCTGCGACGAGTGCGTGGCGGTCTGCAACTCGATTCTCGAAGACGATCGCGGCGAGGCGGCGCCGGCCACCGTTGCGGGCCACCTGCCCAAGCCGCAGGAAGTGAAGAGCTTTCTCGACGACTTTGTGATCGGCCAGGACCAGACCAAGAAGAAGCTGGCCGTTGCCGTATACAACCACTTCAAGCGCGTACAGATGAACCGGCTGCGCAACAACGAAGTGGAGCTGGCCAAGTCGAACATCCTGCTGATCGGTCCCACCGGCTCGGGCAAGACGCTGCTGGCGCATACGCTGGCCAAGATGCTCGACGTGCCATTTGCGATTGTCGACGCTACCACGCTCACCGAGGCCGGCTACGTGGGCGAAGACGTTGAGAACATCATCCTCAAGCTGCTGCAGGCGGCCGACGGCGACGTGACACGCGCGCAGCAGGGGATCATCTACATCGACGAGATCGACAAGATCGGCCGCAAGGACGAGAACCCCTCCATCACCCGCGACGTTTCGGGCGAAGGCGTGCAGCAGGCGCTCCTCAAAATCCTCGAAGGCACGGTCGCCAATGTGCCGCCGCAGGGCGGTCGCAAGCATCCGCACCAGGAGTTCACCGCGGTCGACACCACCAACATCCTGTTCATCTGCGGCGGGGCCTTTGTGGGCCTGGAGCGCGTGGTTGGCCGGCGCGTGGGCAAAAAGGCGCTGGGCTTCAGGGCTGCCGACGCCGAGGCCGATGCAGCCACCGCCCGCAGCCATCGCGATACCGAGCTGCTGCGTCAAACCGAGCCGCAGGATCTGATCAAGTACGGTCTCATCCCCGAATTCGTGGGCCGTCTGCCCGTCGTCGGCATTCTCGATGAACTCGACGAGGCGGCGCTGATTGAGATTCTCTCCAAGCCGCGCAACGCCATCCTCAAGCAATACCAGCGGCTGTTTGAGTATGAGAACGTGCGCCTGCACTTTACGCAGGATGCGATCTGCGCCATCGCCCGCGAAGCGCTGGCCCGCAAGGTGGGCGCGCGCGGATTGCGCATGATCCTCGAGGAGCTGATGCTCGACCTGATGTACCACCTGCCCAGTAACAAGCGTGTGCGCGACATCGAGATCACCAAAGACATGGTCGAGCGGCGCGATCTGAGCCTGTGCCTGCTTGAGAAGGCCGGATAGCGCGACTGTAGCTCATTTGCACAGAGAGCCCCTTCCCAATCGGGAGGGGCTTTTTGCTGCCTGCTCTTTGCAGTTTGCCGGCTCCAGCGCCGCCGCATATGCTTACTGACATGCGTG
>Ga0326727_10007228_pt1 | contig 29557 bp, 26 predicted proteins | sample MB2enrmetagenome_FD_207643 | JGI IMG/M metagenome (GOLD analysis project Ga0326727, IMG submission 207643) | Lab enriched peat soil microbial communities from McLean, Ithaca, NY, United States - MB29MY | ecosystem: Environmental > Terrestrial > Soil > Wetlands > Peat | place: USA: New York... | reverse complement strand
GCAAAGCGTTCCTTGTTTTTTTTCGGGCACTGTTTCGGGTTTGATGAAATTGCCGGATTTTAACGGTGGCTTTGGCGAGCCATTTGATGTCCCGCCCCAATTCCTCGATGTAAACGGCCGCAAACAGTCTTTGAACGCCACCGGGTGCCCCGCCCAGCGCCTCAATCAGGCCGATATCCACCAAATAAAGAATCCCATCCGGGTGAAAACCCAGGATCGCCGCAGCCTGCTCCACGCTCAGGCGCGCCGGCAGCCTGCGGCACTGAAAAAGGTCTTGGTCGGTCATATAACTCCTTCCCTTCCGCTGCCCGACGCCTGCGTGGATTGTCCAGCCACTCCGAGGCGCAACTCATGCGCTCGATTTCCACGGTCGCAAACCATTTGTGGGCATTCTGCGCGGGCTTGCCGAGCGGCTTGAGGTGCCCGGATCGGATCAGAAACGGCAGGTGGTAATCTGGCCAGCCGAAAATCGCCGCCGTTTCCTTCATGCCCACACACGCGGGCCGGGGCCGTCCGGTTGAAGTTTGAAGTTGGTGATCGTTCCATGGAAATGCCTCGGTTCACGCTTTGCCTCGCCGACTCTTCTGCCCGCTTTTCGCCTCGTATTTCATTTCGCTTTTTTGTGTTCATCGATGTGAGCTTGACACAGTTTTTTTTTGAATCGGGGACCGTTTCTAAATTTTTTATTGGGGCGTTTTAATGCCCCAGCCAAGGTCATTGATGGCGTCCGAAAAAGCGCCCACCACGCGGTCAAGATTGAACCGAGGAAATCATACGCCTGGACTGGAGCGCGATTGATTTGCACACAGCCACCGCGCGCGTGGATGGCAAAACGCGGCGGCGACGGATTGTGAATCAGGGCGGTAGCGTTGCTCGCAGGTTGCCCCCTGCGGAGCGGGCCGGTGTCGCCAAGCCTGTCCACCCTCCGGCAGTTCAAGCGCCGCGCCTGCGCCGCGCTGGGGCTTTCACGGTGGCCGCAGGATTTACTGCGTCACACCGCGGCGAGTTATCTTCTAGCCTTGCATGGCGACGCGGGCAAGGTGGCCACAATGCTTGGCAACTCATCGTCAGTTCTGCTCACGCACTACCACGAACCCGTGATGCCGGGGATTGCCAGATTTTTTGGACAAGCCCAACCCCCAACCCCGCGCCAGTTGCTCCCTGACGCTTATTGGAAAAACAGTTTGGCGGCTCTTGTTTAATAGCACTAAACAAATCAAGATTGGCACTAAACAATATATGTCGTTTATTTTAAGCCACTTACAACAAATATTTAATTGCTTAGCGTGTTTAGCCAAAAACAAGGCTCCTATATGGAACGCGCGGCGCTTGGCCCGCTTGGCCCAAAGGAAGAAGTGGCGGCTTCCGCGCGCGCGCACGACCACACCCGTTTTCCACTAAACACGCTAAACAACTAAACAGGCGCATCGCCAAGGCTTTTCCTGTCTTCTTCTTCTTATTTATTATCAACAGTTTAAGAAGAAGAAGAAGAAGAAGAAGGGCGTGCTAATCCTGTTTAGTCACCTGTTTAGTGATCTGGCCACACTAAACAAACCAAGCCCGCGCCACAGCCTCGATAACGTTAATTGTTGATTTATGTCTGAATGTGACGTGGCTGTAGCCTACTTCCAGCCTACTCCGGGTAGGCTGTAGCCCACTTCCAGCCTACTCCGGGTAGGCTGTAGCCCACTTCCAGCCTACTCCGGGTAGGCTGTGGCCCACTTCCAACCTACTCCGTAGACCGGTGATAGGCGCGATGTCATCGCCACTGTGTTCAAGGGCGTGCAGAACCGCATGGTCAGCGGCTATCTGTTGCGCGATGTCATCAACAAGCTCAACGGCATTCATTTCACCGCCAGCGACGAGTTGCACACGCTGGGCGCGCTCTACGAATCCATGCTGCGCGAGATGCGCGATGCGGCGGGCGATTCCGGCGAGTTTTACACGCCGCGCGCCGTCGTGCGGTTCATGGTCACGGTCACGAATCCGCGCCTTGGCGAAACGGTGCTCGACCCGGCCAGCGGCACGGGCGGATTCTTGGTGGAAGCCTTCAATCATCTGTCGCAACAGGTGAAAACGGTGGCTGACCGCAAAATCTTGCAGGAAAGATCCCTCTTCGGCTGCGAACCCAAGACGCTGCCGTATCTGCTCTGCCAGATGAACCTGCTGTTGCACGGCCTCGACGCGCCGCAGATTGATCCCGGCAATTCGCTCCGCTTCAAGCTCACGGACATCGGCGAGCGCGACCGCGTGGACGTGATCCTGACAAATCCGCCCTTCGGCGGCGAGGAAGAGAAAGGCATCCAGGGCAATTTCCCGGAAGACAAACAAACGGCGGAAACCGCGCTGCTGTTCCTGCAACTCATCATGCGGCGACTGCGTCGCGGCCACCGGGAAGGCAGCGCTTGGGCGCGGGCGGGAGTGGTCGTGCCGAACGGCACGTTGTTCGGCGATGGCGTGTGCGCGCGCATCAAGGAAGAACTGCTCAAGGAATTCAACCTGCACACCATCGTCCGGCTGCCCAACGGCGTGTTTGCGCCCTACACCGGCATCCCGACGAACCTGCTATTCTTCGACCGCTCCGGCCCGACGCACGAAGTCTGGTATTACGAACAACCGCTGCCGGAAGGCCGGAAGAACTACACCAAAACCGCGCCCATCCAGTTCGAAGAATTCGCGCCGCTTGTCGCATGGTGGGGCAAACGCAAAGAAACGGACAACGCGTGGAAAGTGCCCGCCGCCGAATTGCTGGCGAATGGCTGCAACCTTGACCGCAAGAATCCGCGCGCCAAGGAAGACATCACGCACCTGCCACCCGCGCAACTCGCCGGCGACATCCTGAAAAAGGAGCAGCGCATCGTGGAAATCATGGGCAACATCCAAAAACTTCTCGCCGCGCCGGCGAAGCGGTAAACTTGCAGCGCATGAACAAATTCAGCTTCAAGGTTTATGTTGATGAATCCGGCGACGAGGGATTCGTCTTCAACGCCGATGGCTCTGGCAGCCGCCGATGGTTGGTGCTGTCGGCAGTTGTCGTCCGCGTAAAAAACGATTTAAAGCTGGTGGACACGCTCAAATCCATCCGGCAACTGCTGGGCAAGCAGCCGAAACAGCAGCTTCATTTTGCTGATTTGAAGCACGAACAGCGCGTGCCTTATGTCCGTCAGATTGCCAGCGCGCCCATTCGCACCGTCACTGTGTTAATCCACAAACCGAGCATCAAGGAGCCGGAGAAATTTCAGTCGGAAAAATTCCTGCTCTACCGCTACGCCACGCGCTATTTGCTGGAGCGCGTCTCGTGGTTTTGCCGCGACCAGCGGATTGAGGGCGAAGGCGATGGCCGGGCGGATTTGATTTTTTCCAACCGCAGCATCATGTCCTATGAGGATTTGCGGAGCTATTTGCGCCTGCTCAAAGACCACAGCGACCCGATGGACGTGCGGATTGACTGGAACGTGATCGCCCCGGAAAACATCCGCGCGGTGAACCACGACCAGCTTGCCGGCTTGCAAGTGGCGGACGCCGTGGCCTCCAGTTTTTATTACGCCGTGACCGTGAACCGCTACGGCGAGGCCGAGGACAAATACGCCCGGCTGCTGCTGCCCACGGTTTACCGGCACAAGGAAGTGCGCCTGGGCTACGGGCTGAAATTCTGGCCGGAAGACGTGGAAAAACTAAAATCGGCGAACCCGCATCTCGCCTGGCTCGCCGATTGAAAACTATGCAGACCCCAGGTTCGAGTGTCCCACCTTTTCAGGCTGCCACCGTTGCCGGTGACCTCTACAAGCCCTGCGCTTGTCTGCACGCACAATGTATTACAACTCCCGGGGGATGGTCAACTGCCGATTCGCCCGCAAAAAAACGAAGGGCCGCCGGAAATTTCCAGTCCTATTTGCCGAATAAAATGGCCGCTGAACCGGCCAGTGTCAACGGCGGTTTGCTGCCGACGCGCGGAGGTGCGCGATGAAACCGTGGCCAACCGTGCGGCTGGGCGAGGTGCTGCGGCATCGGAAGGAATTCATCACGATTGACGACGTGACGAATTACAAGCGCCCGCGTGTCCAGCTTCACGTTCAAGGCATCGTGCTTCGTGACGAAGTTCCGGGCGCGCTCATCAAAACCAAAACGCAGCAGGTTTGCCGCGCCGGTGAATTTCTGGTTGCGGAGATTGACGCGAAAGTTGGCGGCTTCGGCATCGTGCCGCAATCGCTCGCAGGTTCAATCGTCAGCAGCCACTATTTCCTCTTCGTCATTGATAAATTGAAACTCGACCGGCGCTTTCTTGATTTCTTCATTTGCACGCCAACATTTCGTGAGCAGGTTGCGGCGCAAGGCACGACGAACTACGCGGCAATTCGTCCGGCGCATGTGCTCGGTTATGAAATTCCGTTGCCGCCGTTGGCGGAGCAGCGGCGGGTGGTGGCGCGGATTGAGGCACTGGCCGCCCAAATCCACGAGGCCCGCACCCTCCGCCACCAAGCCGCCGAAGAAGCCGAAATTCTTTTGCGTTCAATTCTCACGCATGATGAACAAGCGAAGCCAACGCCAATGCGTGAGTTGGTGAAGTTGCGACCGCCAGATGTCACAGTTCGCGCGGATGAAACCTACCAATTTGCGGGCGTTTATTGCTTTGGTCGCGGCGTTTTCAAAAGCGTGCGGAAGTCAGGAATGGATTTTGGCTATCCGCGATTGACGCGGCTTCGTGCCGGTGAGTTTGTCTATCCAAAGTTAATGGCGTGGGAAGGCGCTCTTGGTGTCGTGCCGCCAGATTGCGAAGGCTGCGTTGTCTCGACAGAATTCCCCGTGTTTGAAGTGAACCAAAAGCGAGTGTTGCCGGAAGTTCTCGACACTTATTTTCGCACGCCATCGGTGTGGCCGGAAATTGCTGGCGAAAGCACGGGAACGAACATTCGTCGGCGCAGATTGAATCCGCAGGATTTTCTGGATTACGAAATGCCTTTGCCGTCAATGGAAACGCAAGTGACGCTCCGGAAAGTCAGAGCCGAGGTGGACGCGCTGAAGCGCCTGCAAGCCGCGACCGCCGCCGAACTGGACGCCTTGCTCCCCGCCATCTTCGACCGCGCCTTCAAAGGAGAATTATGAGCTTCAAACTTATATTTTTGTCGCTCGTCACCGCCGCATGGCCGTTTGTCCCCGGGGCAGCGGCAAAGGACGTCCTCGCTTATCCCATCGCGGGCACGGAGCAGCGGCAATGCTACGATAACTTTTCGGCCATCGCCGCGCCGCCGCCAGGCCAGCCATTTAACGGTCAGGACGCACAACATGCCGACAATGCGCCCGCATATCGCGACAATGGCAACGGCACTGTCTCCGACACGGTCACAGGCCTGATGTGGGTGCAGGCGCGCGGACAAAAAATGTCATGGGCGGACGCCATGGCCGGAGCCAAGGCTTGTCGCGTCGGCGGGTATGATGACTGGCGCGTGCCGACGATCAAAGAGCTTTACTCCCTCATCCAGTTCACCGGGGAGTGCATGGGCGAGACCGGGCTAAAACCGTTTCTTGACACGAATTATTTTCAGTTCGTCTATGGCGACCGGACGCGCGGCGAGCGGATGATTGACTGCCAGGATTGGAGCGCCACGGAATATGTGGGCACCACCATGAACGGCAATGCGACGGTGTTCGGGGTAAATTTTGCGGACGGGCGCATCAAGGGTTATCCCAAATTCGACCCGCGCACACGCAGCCCGCACCCGCTCTTCGTCCGCTACGTGCGGGGCAATCCGGCTTACGGCAGGAATGATTTTGCGGCCAATGCCGACGGCACCGTGAGCGACCACGCAACGGGATTGATGTGGGCCAAGGCTGACAGCGGCCGGGGCATGAACTGGCAACAGGCGCTGGCCTGGGTGCAAGAGCTGAACGTAACAAATTATCTCGGTCACAACGATTGGCGGCTGCCGAACGCGAAGGAATTGCAAAGCATTGTGGATTACTCGCGCATTCCGGCCAGCGCGCCGGTATTTGACATCAGCCGGTTGCCGGACGGTGAATATCCGTTTTACTGGTCGAGCACGACGCATCTGGACGGACCGCCGGGGCGTCGCGGGGCTGCGGCGGTTTATGTTTGCTTCGGGCGCGCGCTGGGCTGGATGCAGTTTCCACCAGGCCAGGGCAGCTATCGTCTGGCGGACGTGCATGGCGCGGGCGCCCAACGCAGCGACCCGAAATCGGGCAATCCGGCCATGTTCCCGCATGGTCGCGGTCCCCAAGGTGATGTCATTCGAATCTATAACTTCGTCCGGTGTGTTCGTGACAATGACAAATAATCCAGGTAAAGAACTTAAGTCCATGGAGTCCGTCAGGACATGTCGGATTGTGGCCGAGCTGGACGCCTTGCTCCCCGCCATCCTCGACCGCGCCTTCAAAGGAGAATTATGAACCCATTTACAGTAGCAACTAAAAACCAATGGATGTAATAACATGAGCAAACTAATTGTTTTCTGCGCCGACGGCACCTGGGACAAACCCAGTGACAAGACAAACGTCCGCAAAATGTTTGATGCGGCCAGTTCCATTCCGGACGTTTCCGACCAGGTTGCGTTTTACGACGACGGCGTAGGCTCGGATGGAACTCCATTTGAAAAACTGGCGGGAGGGGCGTTCGGGGAGGGGCTCTTTCAAAAAATCAAGGACGGCTACAAAAAAATCGCGCAGGTTTACGAACAGGGGGATGACATTTTTATCTTCGGTTTCAGTCGCGGCGCTTTTACCGCGCGCAGTCTCGCGGGGATGATTGCCAGCTGTGGTCTGCCAACCGCGCCGGTGGATGACGACACCAAGTTGGTGAATGCTGTATTTCAAGCCTATCGCAACAAGGAGCAGCGCGCCGGGCTTCTGGCTAGCTTGAGTCAATACAAACTCATCAATCCCAAAATCAAGATGGTGGGTGTGTGGGACACGGTCGGCGCGTTGGGAATCCCTGCTGCCATCGGCGGTGTTGACCCTATTCGTTATGGTTTTCTGGACACCAACCTGCATCCAGATGTTTCGAACGCTTATCAAGCGCTGGCCATTGATGAACGCCGGAAACAATTCCCGCCGACACTTTGGAATCCGCCTTCGCCCCCGGCGGACGGACAGGTGCTGGAACAGGTCTGGTTCTCCGGCGTTCATTGTGATGTCGGCGGCGGATACCCGGAGACCGGCCTTTCCGACATCACCTTCGGTTGGATGCTGGGCAAGGCGATGAACTTGGGCCTGCAAGTTGATCCCAAGGTATCGGCGCAATACGGCTCGCTTGACCAGAGAAATGCCCTTGCCCAAATCCACGAATCTTGGAGTTTTTTTTGGTGGTTCTTTCCAAAGGCGCGGACCGTCGCACCCGATTCGGCATTGAGCAACAGCGTCGCCGTCCGGTGCAAAGCAGACCCTTCCTACCAGCCGGGAAACCTGATTTTGAATAACGGCGCACCGGCCGGTTCCTACCAACTGGTTCAGGTGGTGGTATAGGCCAGGGCCGAAATGTGAAGACATCAAGCAAAGCCGAGGCTGCCGCCGCATTGGATGCCTTGCTCCCCGCCATCCTCGCCAGCGCCTTCAAAGGAGAATTATGAAAACACCGAGATTTTTGGTTATGCTGGTTTCAGTTGGTATTGTGGCGGCGGGGTGTCGTGCGGTCCGGACTTAATTGCGGCATGGGGATGGCGCGAAAATCTGCGCCACCAGCCGCAAGTCTGATTACAACGGCAAAAAAATCAAAGTGTGGCGGCTATGAGAGCCGAATGAACAGCAACTGGTGCTGCTTTGACCTGTGCCACAAACAAAAAGGCACCCGGACCAATCAGAGTGCCTTTGAAAACAGGAGCCCGTTTACTTCTTCACGCCCAAGATGGCGTCCTTCGCAGCTTTGGCCACGACAACCCCGATCAAATCCCCAATGCGCACCTAGCCTCTTCGACATCCGAGATAAAGACTTTTTCTTCGCCAGTTTTGCCGGGCTTCGAGGACTTGATAATCTTCACCACCTGTTCCGCGCTTTCATCCATCACAATCAAATCAATTTTCATCTTTGGCAGAAAATCGACGGTGTGTTCCCGGCCGCGGTAAGTTTCCGTATGTCGGTTCCGCCGGCCAAACCCCTTCACTTCACAAACGGTCATCCCGTCAATGCCCGCCTCCTCCAAGGCGCGCTGGACTTCATCCAATCTGGGAAGATTGATAACGGCTTCGATTTTTTTCATACTTTGTTCACGGCATTATTCAATTAACAACCGGAGTTGCTTTCGGCCAAACGCTTCCGTTGAGCAACTGCGGTGCCAGACGAAACAATCACCGACCAGGAGTTGCAAAGCGCCCGACTTAGTATTCATCAGTGCCCGAATCCGTGCCGGTTTTGTTGAATTCAAGCTGCATTGCCCCGGCAAGCAGGCCGGGCTGACCGGTTGTGGCGAAGCGAGATGATGAATGATTGAAACCGCGCAGCGTGGTGAAATTTCGCCAGCGCAATTTCCGTCCACGTTGTCGCAAGTAATGGATAGCGGCGATTTCGCGCCTGTGATTGACTGGCATTGTAGATGCAACAATAACAAATTTGTGAATTCACTCGTCAACAACGGCCAGCGTGGGTGTGTCGGACTGGAAGAGGGTGCGTGCGCCCTGGCGGCTGAAAAGGGTTGCCGGGTGGTGGATGAATTGAACCTGCTGCTCAATATTTCCTACACCTTGGAAAGCAGCCTCGAACTGCGCGAAGTCATCCGGCCGGTCCTCCTCAAAATGGAGGAGGTGATCGGGCTTCAGTGCGGCACCCTTTCCATTCTCGACCGCAAGAGCGACAAATTTTCCGCCACCGAGGCCGTCGGATTGCCGCGCCATCTTTCAAAGGAAGATTATCTCCAGCATTACCGCCCGCTGATTGACGACGTGATCCGCACCGGCCAGGCCGTGGTCGTGCCGGACGTTTCGGCGGAGCCGTCGCTCAAACGGAAAAGTGCGGATGGAACCGCAGAGAAAACGGCGCTCATTTGCGTGCCGGTGAAATTTGGCGAGGAAGTCGTGGGCTGTTTGAGCGCGGAACGTCCGAGCCGGACGGAGGTCAGCCTGGCGGCGGATCGCCGGCTGCTGTCGCTCGTGGCCAATGTCATTGCCCAAAGCGTCCATTTTCATCACGTCACCGAGGAGCGCCTGAACGCGCTTCAACGGGAAAACGAGCGGTTGCAACACCAGATCCAGACCAGCCTCCGTCCGCCAAACATGATCGGCAATTCCAATGCGATGCGCTCGGTCTATCGCCACATCGAGCAGGTGGCCAACAGCGTGACGACGGTGCTCATCCGCGGTGAATCCGGCGTGGGCAAGGAACTCATCGCCCGCGCACTCCACGAGCAAAGCCCGCGCAAAGGCAAGGCGTTCATGAAATTCAACTGCGCCGCGCTGCCCGAATCCATCATCGAAAGCGAGCTGTTCGGCCACGAAAAAGGCGCGTTCACCGGCGCCATCGCCATGCGCCAAGGCCGGTTTGAAGTCGCTCACGGGGGCACGATTTTTCTCGATGAAATCGGCGACGTCTCGTCCACCACCCAGGTCAAGCTGCTCCGCGTTTTGCAAGAAAAGGAATTCGAGCGCGTCGGCGGCCACACGCCCATCAAGGCCGATGTTCGCATCCTGACCGCCACCAGCCGGAATCTGGAACAAATGATCGAGCAGGACAAATTCCGCGCCGATCTTTACTACCGGCTCAACGTGTTTCCGATTTACGCGCCGCCCTTGCGCGAACGCAAGTCGGACATCCTGCTGCTGGCCGATTTCTTCGTGGAAAAATATTCCAGGCTGAACCGGAAACCCGTCAGCCGGATTTCCACCGCCGCGATTGATCTGATGATGAGCTACCACTGGCCCGGCAACGTGCGCGAGCTGGAAAATTGCATCGAACGCTCCGTGCTGCTCTCGCCGGGCAAATCCATCGAGGCACATCACCTGCCGCCGACGTTGCAGAAAAAGGACGCCTCCGAGAAGACTGCCGGCGGCACACTCGACACCGCCGTTTCCGCGCTCGAATACGAATTGATCGTGGCCGAACTCAAGGGCTGCGACGGCAACATGGCCGCCGCCGCGCGCAAGCTGGGGCTGACCGAGCGGCAGATGGGGCTGCGCGTAAAACGGCTAGGCATTGATTTCAAACGCTTCCGGCGCGGGGAGGTTGCCGCCACTTGACCGCAACCCGAACGGCCAACTCAAGGAGGGCATGACCATTTTCGAGGCCCAAACAACCCATCCACCGACGAACGCCCTGTCGGATCGCGCCCTGGGATCGTTCCTCGGACTGGCCGTTGGTGATGCTTTGGGCGCCACGGTTGAATTTATGACGGCGCGGGAAATTGCCGCGCAATATAAAATCCACAATCAGATCATTGGCGGAGGCTGGCTTCACCTGAAACCCGGGCGTGTCACCGATGACACTGAAATGGCGCTCGCGCTTGGCTCCGCCTTGATTTCCAGCAACGGCTGGAACCTGCGCGCCATCGCGGATGCGTTTGTCACCTGGATGCGCCGCAATCCACCTGACATTGGCAACGCCTGTCGCCGTGGTATCTGTAATTATATTTCCAATGGTAGCTTGTGCGTTCGGCCCGCCGAGGAAAATGGCGGCAACGGCGCGGCCATGCGCAATCTTCCCGCCGTGCTTGTCTCCTTGAAAAATGAGGAGATTCTCATCCAACGAAGCATCGAGCAGGCGCACCTCACGCACAACCATCCAAAATCCGACGCCGCTGTCGCTGCGCTCGCCTGCATGACCCGGCGGCTCCTGCTGGAAGGCGGCCATGCAGCATGTGATCAAATCGCCGGCGACTTCATCGCCCGGCATCCCGATTTCAATTTCAAACCCTGGCCCGGCAACACCAGTGGCTACATTGTGCATACGATGCAAACGGTTTTTGAGGGATTTTTCAACACCGGCAGTTTCGAGGATTGTCTGGTGCGAGTCGTCAACCGGGGCGGTGACGCCGACACCAGCGGCGCGATTGCCGGGCAGCTTGCCGGGGCGCTTTATGGCGTTCAAGGCATCCCGGTCCGCTGGCTCAAAAAACTCGATCCCGCCGTCACCGCCGCCATCCGCAACCAAACCGCACAGCTTCTCAAGCTTTGCTCTTGATGACGGAAGGCCGGAGCCATACGCTGATTTCAATCCCATCCATGCGCCCGCCGGAAAATTTATACCACCAGAATATCACCGAGGACGCTTCGCGCTCGTCTTGTTCCCTCAACCGGTGCAATCTCTCGCCTTGGATCATCGGCTCCGAGGAATTTCAGGCCAACCCGTTGCCCGTTGAAATTGACGGCGCGCGAACCACCGACGGCTCGCTCTTCCGCCGTCTGGAAGAAATCGCCGATGCCGAAGAACGCAGCCGCCTTTTTCACGACTACATCTGCGTCAAATTCGGACTCAACGACAAAATCGTGGCGGTCGGCGGGGAACTGAAATCCGTCTACAGCTATGTGCATTTGTTGAGCGCATGGGGAGCGGACAGCAACCGGCAGTCGGGTGCCGTTCTCAAGGCATGGGTGGAAAGCCGCTTCGGCATTCTGGCCACCTATCACAGTGGCCGGCTGGTGGATGATGCTGCCGCGCGCGAAGCCTTCCTGCTCGACCGGACGCGCGGGGCGGCCAAGTTCATCGGTGTCATGATGCAGCTCGACCTGCTTTACACTTTTTGCCAGGACGAACTCCGCCGCCGCCTTCCGGGTGCCCGCTGCAAAACCCTCTATCGCGGCACGCACGATCCGGAGGAATACGCCATTCGGAATCCGATTAACACCGGCGGAGACAAATCCAGTCGCACCACGCTGGTGCAGCTCAACAACTTGAGTTCGTTCACCTCCGACCCGGAAGTGGCCTGGGAGTTTGGCTCCAGCGCTTGGGAGGTGGAAGTGCCGCTGGCCAAAATCGTCTTCTTCAGCGGTCTGTTGCCCAAATCCCTGCTTGCGGGAGAATCCGAATATCTGGTTCTTGGCGGATATTATAACGTGCGCACCCTGCTGTGCTGACGGTTCCCGAGTCGCCGCCGCCCAAGGTCACATCCATGTAGCTTCCGGTCGCGTTCCTACGCAAATGTAGTGCTCCCGGACATCGCGGTGTTTTGTGCCATGCCGGCAAAGAATCATTTCCGCCTTTGTTCTCAATGGTTTTCCCGGCTTCAAACGCTGGAATCAAGGAGATTTTCCTCCTTGGCATGACGCTTGCGAGAGGGACAGTTGCGCCGGTCGGAAGCATCCGCCGGTTTAATAAATAAAAATAAAATCATTTATGAGAAAAATTGCAATCTACGGAAAAGGCGGGATCGGGAAATCCACCACCACGCAAAACACCGTCGCCGGCCTCGCCGAGAGCGGCAAGAAGGTCATGGTCGTCGGCTGCGATCCCAAGGCCGACTCCACGCGCCTGCTGCTCGGCGGCCTGTCGCAACGCAGCGTGCTCGACACGCTCCGCGAGGAAGGCGAGGACGTGGAGCTGTCGGACATCCGCAACGGCGGTTTTTGCAAAACTCTGTGCGTGGAATCCGGTGGCCCGGAACCCGGCGTCGGCTGCGCGGGGCGCGGCATCATCACCTCGATCAACATGCTTGAACAGCTCGGCGCCTACGACGCGAGTGAAAATCTGGATTACGTATTCTACGACGTGCTTGGCGACGTGGTGTGCGGCGGGTTTGCGATGCCCATCCGCGACGGCAAGGCCGAGGAAATTTACATCGTCTGCTCCGGCGAAATGATGGCGATGTATGCGGCGAACAACATCTGCAAAGGCATCCTGAAATTCGCCACGAATGGAAAAGTCCGGCTCGGCGGCCTGATCTGCAACAGCCGCAAGGTGGACAACGAAAAGCAGATGATCGAACAGTTCGCCAAGCTGCTCGGCACGCAGATGATTCATTTTGTGCCGCGCGACAATGATGTGCAACGCGCCGAGATCAACCGCAAAACGGTCATCGAATGGAATCCGAAATGCGGACAGGCCGACGAATACCGCGCCCTGGCGAAGGCGATTGATCAGAACACCAATTTCGTCATCCCCAAGCCGCTGCCCATGCCGGAGCTGGAAAAGCTCCTGATGGAATTCGGGCTTTACAACTGAACGACGGGCAACCGCGGCTCATTTGGCGCAGCCGCAGAAAACCAAACAACCAGAAATTTGCTTTATGTCCGAAACAACCAACACGGTTCCAGCAACCATGCCCGACCCGGCGGCGGTGAAGGCGGAGATGCTGAAGATTTATCCGGCGAAAACCGGGAAGAAACGCGCCAAGCAGATCGTCCTGAACGATCCGGAAACGCCGCCGGAAATTGGCGCCAACTCGCGCACCATTCCCGGCATCATCACGCAGCGCGGCTGCACCTATGCCGGATGCCGTGGCGTCGTGATGGGGCCGATTTACGACCTGCTGCAAATCACCCATGGCCCGGTCGGCTGCGGATTTTACGCCTGGCTGTCACGGCGTAATCTGTGCCGGCCGAGACCCGGCGAAACCAATTACCTCCAATACTGCATGAACACGGACATGCAGGAGGACCAGATCATTTTCGGCGGCGAGAAAAAATTGATCCAGGCCATCCGCGAGGCGTATGACATTTTCAAGCCCAAGGCGATTGCCATTCTCGCCACCTGCCCGGTCGGCCTCATAGGCGATGACATTCACACGGTGGCGAAGCAGATGAAGGAGGAACTCGGCATCAACGTCATGGCCTTCAGTTGCGAAGGTTACAAGGGTGTCAGCCAGTCCGCCGGCCATCACATCGCCAACAACGGCACGTTCAAGCACATCATCGGCCTGGACGACACGCCGGACGAGGCGGAGTTCAACATGAACATCCTCGGCGAATACAACATCGGCGGCGACGCGTGGGAGATTGACACACTCTTGCGCAAATGCGGCATTCACGTCACCGCGACGTTGAGCGGCGATGTCAGCTACGATCAGGTGAAAAAGGCGCACACCGTCCAGCTCAACGGCGTGATGTGCCACCGCTCGATCAATTACATCGCCGAGATGATGGAGAAGAAGTTCGGCATTCCGTGGATCAAGATCAATTTCATCGGCGCGGAAGCGACCGCGAAAACGCTCCGCAAGATCGCGAAGTTTTTCGACAGCAAAAAACTCACAGACCGCGTCGAGGAAGTCATCGCGCAAGAAATGCTGGCGCTCAAGCCGGTGCGCGAGGAAATCAGGGCGAAACATCGGGGCAAGAGGGCCGCGCTGTTTGTCGGCGGTTCGCGGGCGCATCATTACCAGGATTTGTTCCGCGACATCGGCATGGAAATCATTTCCGCCGGCTATGAATTCGCGCACCGGGATGATTACGAAGGCCGGAAAGTCCTGCCGACAATCAAGGTGGATGCCGACAGCCGCAACATCGAGGAGCTGCACGTCGAGGCTGATCCGGCGCGTTTCAAGCCCAGCAAGACGCCGGAACAAATCGAGGCGCTCAAGGCCGGCGGGTTCAGCTTCAAGGATTACGAAGGCATGATGACGGAGATGAAGAAAGACACGCTTGTGATTGACGACATCAGCCATCACGAGATGGAAAAACTGATCGAAATCTACAGGCCGGACATCATCGGCTCGGGCATCAAGGACAAGTTCGTCATCGAAAAAATGGGCGTGCCGTGCAAGCAGCTTCACAGCTACGACTACAGCGGCCCGTATGCGGCGTTCACCGGTGCGGTGAATTTTTATCAGGAAGTGGACCGGATGCTCACGACGAAAGTCTGGAAATTCATCACGCCGCCCTGGGAAAAAGACCCGCAGCACTCCGCCGAACTTGTTCACGCCTCCAAGCTGAATGGCGGGAAGAAAAACGGCGAGGCCAGAACCTGGCGCAAGCCTGCTGCGGCCGACGAACCGATGTGACGAATCCACGATTCAACCTTTCAACGAATTAAAACTATGCTCAACGGAACCATAGCTGAAATCAAACCCCGCGAGGCTTTGCGGATCAATCCCGCCAAGACCTGCCAGCCCATCGGCGCGATGTATGCCGCGCTCGGCATCCACGGCTGCATGCCGCACAGCCACGGTTCGCAGGGCTGCTGCGCATATCATCGCAGCCATCTCACGCGCCATTTCAAGGAACCGGTGGTGGCCACAAGCAGCTCCTTCACCGAAGGCGCATCGGTGTTTGGCGGCATGGCCAACCTGACGCAGGCTCTGAACAACATCTTCACGATCTACAACCCAAAGGTGGTCGCCGTCCACACAACATGCCTCTCCGAGGTCATCGGCGACGACATTCCGATGATGATCAAAAAGGCCACGGAGGAAAAAATCATTCCCGAAGGCAAATACGTCATTCACGCCAACACGCCGAGTTTCGTCGGCTCGCATGTCACCGGTTTTGCCAGCATGGTGACGGGCATGGTGAAATATCTGGCCGAATCCAGCGGCAAGACCGAGGCGCAATTGAAGGATGAAGCGCAACTGAATGTCATTCCCGGCTATATTGATCCGGCCGACATGCGCGAAATCAAACGCATCATCAAGGAGATGGGCGTCAAAACCATCCTATTCCCCGACACCAGCGGCGTGCTGGATCTGCCGCAGGACGGGCGTTACCGGATGTTTCCAAGCGGCGGCGCGACCGTCGAGCAGATCAAATCCGCCGGCGACAGCATGGGCACGATTGCGCTCGGCCATTTCGCCTCCCACCCGGCGGCAACGGAGCTGGACGAAAAATGCAACGTCCCCTGCGCGCTGCTGGAACTGCCCTATGGCCTCACGAACACCGACCGTTTCATTCATGCGCTCCGCAACCACGGTGGCGTGGATGTGCCCGTGACCATCGGCGAGGAACGCGGCCGCCTGCTGGATGCCATGAGCGACATGCACCAGTATTTTCATGGCAAACGCGTGGCGATTGCCGGCGACCCGGACCACGTCATCGCGCTCACGCAATTCCTCGTGGAGTTGGACATGAAACCCGCCTTCGTCATCACCGGCTCGCCCGGCAATCATTTCGAAAACCGCCTCCGCGAAATGCTCGCTGAACACGCGCCCGACGCCTTCGTCAAGCAGAACGCGGATCTGTTCGAGCTTCATCAACGCATCAAGAACGAGCCGGTGGACATCATCATCGGCAACACCTACTGCAAATACATTGCGCACGTCGAAAATATCCCGTTCGTGCGCTTTGGATTCCCGGTGCTCGACCGGATGGGCCACCGCTACTTCCCCAGCGTCGGCTACATGGGCGCGCTGCGGCTGATGGAGAAAATCAACGATGCGCTGCTGGATCACAAGGACCGCGAGTGCCCGGAGGAAAACTTTGAACTCATCCAGTAAAATGTGATGGACCTTTTCACCATCAACCCCGCCACGGAATCGGATGTGCATCCGCTGCTGAACATGATCCGGGAATTGGCGGAGTTCGAGCACCTCGCGCACGAATTGGAAGTCACCGCCGGTTCGCTGCGCGAGGCGTTGTTTGGAAAACGGCCGGTGGCCAGCGCGCTGCTCGCCCGCGCCGATGGCAAGGTCGCCGGTTACGCGGTTTTCTACTGGACCTTCTCCACGTTTGTGGGCCGCCCCGGCATTTTTCTCGACGATCTCTACGTCCGCCCGCCATTCCGCAGGCTCGGCCTTGGACGCGCACTGCTGATGCGTGTTGCCCAGGCCGGCGCTGATCTGGACGGCGGTCGTCTGGAATGGATCACCCTCCGTTGGAACGAAAACGCCTTCCGCTTTTACCGCAGCATCGGAGCGTCAGTGATGAATGAATGGGCACTGTTGCGCATGAACGGCAAGGACGTCCGCCAACTTGTCAGCGCGAAAGTGCAGGTGTCGGCGTGATTGAACTGCTGCCGGGTCGCGAAAAACAAGTCGTCCACACGGGCGGCGCTGGCGGCAAGCCCGCCGAAATGGCCTGCGGCAAGGCGAGCGTCGCCGGCTCCGTCAGCCAACGCGCCTGCGTCTTCTGCGGCTCACGCGTGGTGCTCTATCCGATTGCGGACGCGCTGCACATCGTCCACGGCCCGGTCGGCTGTGCGGCTTACACCTGGGACATTCGTGGCGCGCAATCCAGCGGGCCGCAACTGCACCGCAACAGTTTTTCCACCGACCTGCAGGAGATGGACGTCATCTACGGCGGCGAGAAAAAGCTCGAAGCCGCGCTGCTCGAACTGATCGCGCACCACTCGCCCAAGGCGACGTTTGTTTATTCCACATGCATCGTCGGCCTCATCGGCGACGACGTGAGCGCCGTCTGCAAGCGGGTTTCCGACAAGACCGGCATTCCCGTGCTCGGCGTGCATTCCGAAGGTTTCATGGGCACGAAGAAGGACGGCTACAAGGCCGCGTGCGACGCGCTTTTTCAACTCATCGGCACCGGCGACATCTCGAACATCAGCCCGCACAGCATCAACATCCTTGGCGAATTCAATCTCGCCGGCGAAACGTGGATTCTGCGCGACTACTACAAGCGCATGGGCATTGAGGTCGTTTCGTGTCTCACCGGCGATTCGCGCATCGAAGACATCCGCCGCGCGCACGGCGCGAAGCTGAATCTCGTCCAATGCTCTGGCTCGATGACCGGCCTCGCGAAAATGATGGAGCGCGACTACGGCATTCCCTTCAAGCGCGTTTCCTATTTCGGTATCGAAGACATGAGCGCCGCGCTTTACGAAGCCGCCAAGTTTTTTAAGGACGACCCGGAAATCATGTCCCGCGCGCAAAATCTCGTGCGCGAGGAAGTGGTCGCCATTTACCCCGAACTGCTGCGCTTCAAACAGAAGCTGCTCGGCAAGAAGGCGGCGATTTACGTCGGCGGCTCGTTCAAGGCGTTTTCGCTCATGCGCGCATTGCGGCTAATCGGCATGGAGACGGCCATCGTCGGCTCACAGACCGGCGACAAGGAGGACTACAAAACGCTTCAGGAAATGGCCGACCCCGGCACCATCATCGTGGACGACGCCAATCCGCTGGAACTGGCGAAATTCTGCCTGGAGAAAGACGTGGACCTCTTCATCGGCGGCGTGAAGGAACGCCCCATCGCCTACAAACTCGGCATCGGTTTCTGCGACCACAACCACGAGCGCAAGGAACCGCTCGCCGGCTACATCGGCATGTTGAATTTTGCGAAGGAAGTTTACGCGAGCGTCGCCAGCCCGGTCTGGCAATTCGCGCCGCGCCGGGCGAAGCACATTCATAGCGTGCTTGCGAAATAAATTTCAGGGGAGCTTCCGTTTTTCACTTCGCCTGCGAATTGACGCAATCCAAACCGTCGGCTAGTCTGCGGTCTTTGAACCTCAACTAAATCAATTATGCCAACCGACGATGCAAATCCTGATTCCGAAAATGAAATTCAGTTTGATGCCGAGCCGGAAAATGGCGAAGAGCTAAATCTTCCCGTCAACCAGCGCGAAGTGCTGACTCGTCCGGGTGAACCTGAAATCCGTTCCTTGCACGACAAAGCGAAGCGTGGGAAACTGATTTTGCAGCCGGACTTCCAGCGCCAGTATGTTTGGGATCGTAAAAAGGCGAGCCGTTTAGTTGAAAGTGTATTGCTCCGCGTCCCGCTGCCGATTATTTACCTTTCTGAACAGCCTGATAACAAGGAATACGTTATTGATGGCCAACAGCGCCTTACATCACTGTTCTCCTTCATTGATGGATATTTTCCAAACAAAGAGCCATTCAAACTCACCGGTCTGACAGCCTATAAAGAACTCAACAAAAAAGGCTTTCCCGAAATTGGAGAAGAGTTGCAAGACCGCATCCAAGAATATGCTTTGAGAACCGTCACCCTGCTCAAGCAAAGCAACGCAGATTTGAAGTTCGAGATTTTTGAACGACTCAACACAGGCTCCGAACCGTTAAAGGACATGGAATTGCGAAACTGTGTTTATCGTGGTTCCTACATAAAGCTGCTCAAGGAACTGGCGGCGGAGCCAGATTTCCGCGCGCTGCTCGGATTGGCCGCTCCAGACAAACGTATGCGTGATGTTGAGCTGGTTCTTCGTTTCGCCAGTTTCTTTCATGCCACCTACTTGAAATATGCTCCGCCCATGAAGCGGTTCTACAACCACGACATGGAACGGTGGAAGGAAATATCTGACGAGGATGCCACGCGGCTCCGAAACGCCTTCAAGAATGCTTTAGCCCTCATTCGCTCGTTGTTGGGAACGCAATTTGCCTTCAAACGTTATTATCGGGGCGATAATGAAAATCCCAATGGACGTTGGGAACCAAAAAAGTTCAACGCGTCGCTTTTCGATGTTCTCATGGGTGTGCTTTGGGACAAGGACAAGAATCAAGTGATGGCTGCCCTTGATTCACTCCGCGAAGGTTGGATTGATTTATTGGCCAACAACGCCGATTTTATTGCAGCAATTGAAAAGAGCACCAGTTCAGAAGATATGGTTCGTCGCCGGTTTGACCTCGCTAGACAATGGGTGGAAGGCACAATCCGCGAACATCGCCCGCAGCCGCGCTGTTTCACGGCGGCTTTGAAGCAACAATTATTTGACGCAAATCCCACATGCAAATTGTGTGGTCAAGCGATCAGCGGAGTAGATGACGCGGCAGTCGATCATATCAAACAATATTGGCGTGGAGGCGAAACCATCGAACAGAATGCACGACTGACCCATCGTTATTGCAATTCGGCTCGCCCAAGAAACGATTAACTTTTAAGACTGCTTTGCAGCGCCGTTAGGCGCGTCATATTTGTAGAATCACCACCCAAACAAAATGTCAGCCCCGTCGGGGCGGCATATTCCGACGATGTCGCTCCTGAACGGAGCTGGATTTTTTGTCGCCGTTTCTACAAAGATTCCAGCCCTATGGGCTTTGACCTTGGTGGCCGTCATCTGAAACTTCGCCCTACGCAAATGTGGCCGCGCTTTTCCAAACCTACTTGAATGTAGGAATTGTTCCGGCTGCATTTCTCCACGTCCCTTAAAACTGCTGGTTTTTCAGCGGAATTAAACAATTTACCTCGTTTCACCGGCTTGGCATCGCGATTGCAAAGAGTCTGGTTGTGGTGCTGAAAACTGACATCCAGGAACCGTTGGAGGAGACGACCGGTTGCCCCGCAACTTGCGCGAGTCCGGCGGATTGTCAGGGCTTGGCGCACTGCACCTCCGCCAAAGTCCAGCCGCTCACCGCCATTTCCATTCCGCTCACGGATGACGACGACGAGCCGCAGTCGAAAAATTTCACCTCCACGCGCAACGCCTGCAAGCTCTGCACGCCGCTCGGCGCGTGCCTGGCGTTTCGCGGCGTCGAGGGCTGCATTCCGTTCCTGCACGGCTCGCAGGGCTGTTCGACTTATATCCGCCGTTATCTCATCAGCCATTTCCGCGAGCCGATTGACATCGCGTCGTCGAACTTCCACGAGGACAGCGCGATCTTTGGCGGCAGCAAAAATTTCTCGCAGGGCGCGCTGAACGTCACCCGCCAATACCAGCCGCAGCTCATTGGCGCGGCCACAACCTGCCTTGCGGAGACCATCGGTGAGGACATGGCGCGGCTCCAGCACGAACTCAAGGAGCAGCACGGTGACGCCGCTGCGCCCATCGTTCACGTCTCCACGGCGAGCTATCGCGGCACGCATATTGATGGCTTTCATTCCGCCGTGCGCGAACTGGTGGAGCAACTGGCGGTGGGGAGCGCGCCCGCCCCGGGCGCAGCCGACAGCGCCCCCGCTGTCGGCATGTCCGCGAGCGCGGATGGCGCGGATAATTTTCCAGCGTCCGGGGAAGTTCAGCGCGAGGGCGCGCTGAACGGCAGCCGGGGCGGCTGCGCTCCCCAAGCATCTGCTGTCGCACCGCACGTCGCGCTTTTCCCCGGCATGGTTTCGACCGCCGACTTGCGGCACCTGAAAGAAATTTTCGCGGACTTCAATTTGCCGTTCACGCTGCTGCCGGATTATTCGGAGTCCATGGACGGCGCGACGTGGTCGGAATACGAGAAACTGCAATCCGGCGGCACGCCCATCGCCGCCATCCGGGCGCTCGGTTCGGCGCAGGCGACGATTGAATTTGGCCGCACGCTCGAAAACACGAAGACCGGCGGGACCGTGCTGCAAACCAAGTTCGGCATCCCGCGCCGGTTGCTCGGCCTGCCGATGGGCATTCGCGAGAGCGACCTTTTCTTCAATGCCCTCGCGGAAATTAGCGGCAGCGAGACGCCGGTGAAATATCAGCGCGAACGCGGTCGGCTCGTGGACAGCCTGATTGATGGCCACAAATACGCCTTCGAGAAACGCGCGATCGTTTTCGGCGAGGAAGACTTGGTGATCGGGCTCACGGCGCTGCTCTGCGAAATCGGCGTGACGCCGGTGCTGTGCGCCAGCGGCGGCCGCAGCAAGCACCTGGAAAAATCCCTGCGCGCGGCGGTGCCCGATCTGCCGGAGGAAACGCTCGTGGAGGAAGGCTATGATTTTGCCGAGATCGCGGAGGCCGCGCCGGGGTTGAAGCCGGATTTTTTCATCGGCAGCAGCAAGGGCTATTCGATTGCGCGGCGGCTGAAGGTGCCGCTGATCCGCGTCGGCTTTCCGATCCACGACCGCATCGGCGGCCAGCGCGTGCTGCATCTGGGCTATCGCGGCGCGCAGGAATTGTTCGACCGCATCATCAATGCGCTGCTCGAAGTGAAACAGGAAACGTCACCCATCGGTTACAGCTACCTATGATCTCCACCCTTGAACCGACCTGCGGCGCGTCCACGCTCGCGCCGATTGATTTCAAAAACCATCCGTGCTTCGACAAGGACGCGCACAAGAAGTTCGGACGCGTGCATCTGCCGGTGGCGCCGCGCTGCAACATCCAGTGCAATTTCTGCAACCGCAAATACGATTGCATGAACGAGAGCCGCCCCGGTGTGACGAGCACGGTGCTGACGCCGCAGCAGGCCATCGCGTATCTGCGCGATGTGGTGGAGAAACGGCCGGAGATCTCCGTCATGGGCATCGCCGGGCCGGGCGACCCGTTTGCCAATCCGGAGGAGACGATGGAGACGCTGCGGCTCACGCGGAAGTATTTTCCAAAAATGATCCTGTGCGTGGCGACGAACGGCCTGAACGTCGCGCCTTACGTCGACGAAATGGCCGAGCTGCAGGTCAGCCACGTCACGCTGACGATCAATTCGATTGATCCGGTCATCGGCAGCGAGATTTACGCCTGGGTGCGCGACGGCAAGCGGCCGCTGCGCGGCGAAGAGGCGGCGGCGGTGCTGAGCGCGCGGCAGATGGAGGCGCTGGTGAAACTGAAATCGCGCGGCATCACGGTGAAGGTCAACACCATCATCATGCCGGGCTTCAACGATGACCACATTCCGGAAATCGCGGAAAAGGTTTCCGGTCTCGGCGCGGACATCATGAACCTCATGCCGCTCGTGCCGGTGAAGGGCGCGGCGTTTGAAGACGTGTCGCCGCCGGACACGATGACCACCGCGCGCCTGCGCCTGCAATGCGGCCAACTCCTGCCGCAGATGACGCATTGCGCCCGCTGCCGCGCCGACGCGGTCGGCTACATCGGCGAAAACATGAGCACCAAGCAGCACGACGCCTTGAATCATTACGCGAAGGCCAGCCTGAATCCGGCGGAAAACGACGCGCGCCTGTTCGTCGCTGTGGCCACGATGGAAGGTGTGCTGGTCAACCAGCATCTCGGCGAATCGGAACGATTCATCGTTTACGAGCCGGATGTGGAGACGCCGAGCAATTTTCGTCTGAAAGAAATCCGATCCGCGCCCGCGCCGGGCGGCGGTGACGCGCGTTGGGCTGAACTGGCCAGCACGTTGAAAGACTGCCGCGCACTGCTGGTCAATGCCGCCGGCCCGACGCCGATGAAAGTGCTCACGCAGCACGGCCTGAAAGTCGTCGAGATGGAAGGCTTGATTGACGAAGGCTTGCGCGCCGTGTTTGCGGACAAACCAATTCCCGCCGGCATGAAGCGCCGTTTCACCGGCTGTGGCGCGGGCATTTCGTGCAAGGGAACCGGAACCGGCTGCGGCTAGAAAACCTTTGAACCAAAACAAAAACATGTCCCCCAAACTGATCACCGCATTGGAAAAACAGGCCAACCACGAATTGCTGGCCGCACAGTCGTATCTCGCCATGGCCTACTGGTGCGACGTTCATCTTCACGGCGGCTTTGCGAAATTCTTTCATCATCAGGCGGAGGAGGAACAGGATCATGCCAGGAAAATTCTAACATATCTTGCCGACCGCGGCGTCGTTCCAACCTTTGGAGCCATCGCCGCTGCCAGGGTGGCTTTCCAGAACCTTGTCGAGGTGGCACAGGCGGCTTACGAGTTTGAACGCGCCAACACCGCCGGCATCCACGCCGCCTATGAAGCCGCGCTCGCGGAGAAGGATTATCCCGTGCAAGTGATGTTGCATTGGTTCATCAGCGAGCAGGTCGAGGAGGAGGCCTGGCCCGGCGAACTCCTTGCCAAAACCCGTGAAGCCTCCTGTGCTGGAGCCATGCTGAACCTCGACCGGCACCTGGCAAAAATTCTCAATGATGATGCCACCGAAAGCTGAACCATTTTTTCATCCTCAACCCTCAACCACCAACAAAACAATGAGCAAACCAAGTCACCACATATTTGTCTGCGGCAGTTTTCGTCCCACCGGCGCGGCGGGCGTCTGCCACAAAAAGGAATCCTCGCAACTGCTCCAGCATCTCACAATGGAGGTGCAGGATCGCGGTCTCGACGACGTCATGGTCTCCAGCACCGGCTGCATGAACATTTGCGACAGCGGCCCGGTGATGGTCGTTTATCCCGAAAACGTCTGGTATAAGCAGGCGACCATCCAAACCGCCGAGGCAATTCTCGACAGCCTCGAAGAAAAATCTGAATTGCCGCCGGCCACCCTGTTTGCGTGAACTCAATCGGCATTCACCTCATTGACACCACACTGCGCGACGGCGAGCAGGCGGCGGGCGTGACGTTTTCGCGGGCGGAAAAAATCGGCATCGCGACCGCTCTCGCCCGCGCCGGAGTGCCGGAATTGGAGCTTGGCATTCCCGCGATGGGCCGGGCGGAAATTGCCGACATCAACGCCGTCAGCGACCGCGTCACCGGCGTGCGGCTGACGACCTGGTGTCGTGGAACGCCGGAAGATCTGCGGGCGGCCACGCGCTGCCGCGTTCACGGCGCGCATTTTTCGCTGCCGGTTTCGGAGATCCATCTGCGTGCCTGGAAGAAAGATCGCGCTTGGGTTTTGCGCACGCTGGTCGAGCTGGCGTCAGAATTTCGAGACACGTTTCAATTTCTGTCCGTCGGCGCGCAGGACGCCTCGCGGGCCGACCGCGAATTTCTCGTCGAGTTCGCGCAAGCCGCCGAGGCCGCCGGACTTTGCCGTCTGCGAATTGCCGACACCGTGGGAGTTCTAAACCCGCTGCAAACGGCGGATTTATTTTCCATATTGCGCGCAGCGGTGCCGAAGTTGAACTTGGAATTTCACGGCCACAACGACCTCGGCATGGCGACGGCTAACACCATCGCCGCGCTGGCTTCCGGCGCGGATGCCGCCAGCGTCACGGTCAACGGTCTTGGCGAACGTGCCGGCAACGCGCCGCTGGACGAAGTTGTCATGGCCGCGCGGCTCACGTTGCGCACGGATTGTGGCGTGAAAACGCGCCAGCTCTCCGCATTGAGCGATCTGGTGGCACATGCGTCGTGCCGGCCGCTCGCGCCCGAAAAGCCCGTGACTGGCACCGCGGTTTTCCGCCACGAATCGGGCATCCATTGCGGCGGCCTGCTGCAAAACCGCGCGACTTACGAGCCGTTCGCCGCCGAGGACGTTGGCCACGCGCCGACGGAAATGGTCGTGGGCCGGCATTCCGGCACGCGGCTGCTCCAAGACAAGCTGGAGCGGATGAAAGCGGATTTTCCACCGGGGCTGCTGCCGGCGCTGCTGGCGGCCGTCCGGCGATTTTCAGCAGTCCGCAAACGCAACATCACCGCCGCCGAATTAAAATCACTCGCCGACAAGCTAAAACAAAATCATGGCCTTCCTGATCTATAAAAAATTCGCCAACGCCGAAACCGTCCGCTACGAAAAACTCCAGCCACTCAAACTCGGCGGGCGCGACGGACTCATCGCGAAGCATGTCCAAACCCTGACCGGCGGCCAAACGCGAAGCTGGAAAGTCAGTGCTTCCACGTTGATCAAACTGGCCGGATTCGCCGCAGCGGTGGACGAACTGGCGGTGCTGTTCGATGTCGCCGGCAAAGACGCCACCAACGTCTGCCTCTACGAGCTATCACGGATTCACGGCAGTTGTGCGGACACTTCCACGCAACTCGCGCTGGATTTTGCCGTGATCGTGGACCAGGAAATTGGCGGCGACGCTGCGAATTATGTGAAAAGTTTTGAAATTCCATTGCCGGAAAAACTGCGACTTCTCGGCGAAACGCTTGCGCTCACCGGCGGCCCCGGCGGCGGCGATTGGAAATGGGTTGGCACCTCGCTGCAACTTGGCGCTACCGTGGTGCAGGCGCAGCATGGTCATGGTCATGGAACCGGCGAACCGTGTCCAAGTTGCTCGTGCGGCCGCCGCGAAGCCATGAAGAAATGATTTTCCATGTGCGTTGAAGCGGTTCCCAAATCAAAATGCGGCGGTAAAAGTTCCTGCGGCTGCGGCGGTCACGGACACACCAGAACTGCAGCGCTAAATCCGCGCACGATTCGCACCATCAAGTTCGGCAAGGAGGCCGGGCGCCAGTGCAGTTGCAGCGGCGGCGGGCGCTGTTCGCGACATTATCTGGCACCCACCGGTTATGTGCTGGGCGGCTTCCTGTTTTTGCATTTACTGGTGAATTCCCTCGCGCTGTGGCCGGGCAAATTCCAGTCGGCGGTGAACCGCATTCACTCGCTCGGCGCGGCGCTGCCGGTTTTGGAAATTGGTTTGATTGCGGTTTTGTCATTTCACATCGCCGTCGGCTTGCGGCTGATGCGCCGCGACAAATTGAAATTTATTTCCGGCGATCATTTTCACGGCAGCCCGATGCGGCAATGGCTGCAACGCGTGACCGCCGTGATCATGTTGGCGTTTGTATTATTCCACGTCGTCGTGATGCACCGCTGGTTCGGCGGACGGTTTGATCCGCAGAACGCCTTCAGCTCCGCGTCGCAAGCCATCTGGCAGTTCTGGCACGGACAGCCCGCCGGCAGTTTTCCAAATCTGCTGTTCGCGCAATTTTACCTGCTCGGCATCGTGGCGGCAGTATATCACGTCGCCAATGGCCTGGCCACCGGCGCGGAAATTCTCGGTTTTGTGAGCACGCCGGTCAGGCAGGACCGGCTCTGGCGCACTTGTGCCATCGCCGCACCCGCGCTGCTCCTCGCCGGCCTGGCGGCGTGGTGGGCGTTGGCGGTGCGGTAATCAGTCCACGCCGATGATGACACTGGAGGCCTTGATAATCGCGTAAGCCTTCTGGCCTTTCTTGAGCTTCAAGCCGGCGGCCGATTCCGATGTGATGACCGAAACGATTTCGATGCCGGGCGCAATTTCCAGTGTGACGGAACTGCTGACAGGGCCTTTTTTGAGGTTGGTGATTTTTCCGGGGATGATATTGCGGGCGCTGATTTTCATAATCGTTTTTATTGATTCTTGCCGTCGGCAAAATTTAGGCCAAACCGGTCATCGCCGCAATCCGTTCCGCACGTTTTTCTTGCCGCCAATCACCGCATTGCCAAAGCCACATCTGTGTAGCTTTTAGAATCAAAACTTCATTCAGGTAGGAATTTTCCGGAAGTTTATTTTCGGCGGAAAAATCCAAACAACGCTAAAACCATTGTCTGGCAATGGTTTTATCTACTTCGCAAAAAAATCCGCCGCTTGGCATCGTAGTTGCTAGATGAGTCAGGTCCGGCGGCGTATTATTTGCCCTGGAACGACACGATAATGTCAATAAACGACAGAATAATATCAACCAGCCCGGTGCAAACACGGCGGTTTGCGCGGCAATGGTCGCAGGCGGAACTGGCAGAGCGCGCCGGCATTTCGCGTGCGGCAGTCAGCGCCATCGAGGGCGAACGGCTTTCGCCGTCGGTCGCCACGGCGCTCGCATTGGCGGCGGTATTTAACTGTTCGGTTGAAGAATTATTTGGCCGTGGCGAAATTTCTAAACCGCTCGGATCGCAATGGGCGTGGACGCCGCGCGGCGAAGCGAGCCGGTATTGGGAGGCGGAAATCGGCCAGCGCCGGCTGCTGTATCCGGTCGAGGCGATGAATTTGAATCCGACGCCACACGACGGCGTCTGGCAAAACGGCGTGTTGCGCGACAGCGGTTCGGCGGCGGCGACGACGCTGGTGATGGCGAGCTGCGATCCGGCGGCTGGATTGCTGGCGGCGGAATACGCGCGGGCTTCGGGCTTTCGATTGCTCGTGTTTCCGCGCAGCGGTCGCATGGCGCTGGAGTTGTTGCGGCAAAAATTGGTTCACGTCGCGGGCCTGCATTATTCCACGGAGGCGGCACCGGAGCGAAATGCTGAAACAGTGCGCGCCCAAATCGGCGGCGATTGCCGGCTTCTTCGTGTGGCGAAATGGGAAAGCGGCATCGCGCTGGCGGCGGATGACCGCTCGCGCTCGGCGGAATCGGTGGCGCGGCGGCACCTGCGCTGGGCGGCGCGCGAAACCGGTTCGGCGGCGCGCGAATGTCTGGACGGGCTGCTGGGCCAACGGCCGTTTGCCGGCCGCGAAGTGAGCGGCCATGCGGCGGTGGCCGAAGCCGTGCGCGCGGGCTGGGCGGAAGCCGGCGTGTGCGTGCGGTTCAGCGCGGCCGAGGCGGGCTTGAATTTTCTGCCGGTGCGTTCCGAGATTTTGGATTTGTGTTTCCCGGTGGCGTTTCAACACGACCCGCGCATCCAGGCGCTCGTCCGCTTGCTGCGTGACCGCGTCTGTCGCCGCCTCATCAGTGAACTGCCTGGCTACGACGCCCGCGAGACGGGAGAATTACTGGCTTTATGAACGCATCAAAAATTACTTCACCGCCGGAAATCCGGCTGACGGAAATTGGCCGCGTCCGCTCGCCGTTCAAGCAGGCGACCGGCACGCCGATCCAGCCGTGTCGCGCCGGCAGCGCGCCGGGCTACGTCACATTGCGCCCGGAATTTGTGGACGGCTTGGCCGATCTCGATGGCTTTGACCGCGTGTGGCTGATCTATTTTTTCCATCGTGCGTCAGCGGCGAAGATGCGCGTGATTCCCTATCGCGATACCGTGGCGCACGGGCTTTTTGCCACGCGCGTGCCGGCGCGGCCGAATACGATTGGCATGTCCTGCGTGCGGCTGCTGGACATCGAAGGAAATATTCTCCGCCTCGCCGAGGTGGACATTCTGGACGACACACCACTGCTCGACATCAAGCCCTACGTTCCGCAATACGACAATTATCCGGTGCGACGCTGCGGCTGGCTGGATACCGTGCCGGACAAACCCGTCGTCGCGGATGACCGCTTTGAACAAAAGGCATTTCACCTCTGACCGATTTTTCCGACTCACATCAGCAAACTTAAAAAACAAACAATGAAAAACACAGCGATAACGACAAAGATCCACACCGGCCTCCTGCTTTTTGGGACCGCCGGTCTGCTCACCAACGCCTATTGCGCCGATACCACTGCGGCGGTTTCCGGTTCAGACGCCTGGCAGAAGCCGGTCTGGCTGACGGACCTCTCGCTGGGCGTCAAGGAGAGCTACGACAACAACGTGCTGCTGGTTTCAGGCAACGGCATGCAGCCGCAGGCGTCGTGGGTCAGCACGGTGTCGCCGAAGATTGGATTTAATTTTGCGCCGCTGCTGGGGAATCAAAACACGAACACGTTGCAGACGTTGTCGTTGGTTTACTCGCCGGATTTCAACATTTACGAGGGCGCCTCGTCGCAGAGTTATGACGCGCACAAGATTGGCGACACGATCAAGGGCCGGACCGGTGATTTTTCATACTCGCTGGACAACGCCTTTCTCTACAACGATGGCAACAAGCAGGCGCCGATTTACGGCCCCGCTGACGGAGGCAACTCGCTTGACCAATACCGCAACAACTACGCCCATCAAGTCGCCCGTGAGCGGCTGGCGCAAACCCAGGACCGCGCCGCCATCGTGTTGCAATATGACTGGGACCAGTTCTTCGTCCGCCCGACGGCTTCCTTGCTGGATTACAACCTGATGACCGACTGGCACAACACCAAAACCAGTCCTTGGATTGGGTATCAAAACTATGTGGATCGTTACGACGTGAATGGCGGCGTGGATGTGGGCTACAAGCTGACGCCGAAGCTGGCCGCAACGCTGGGCTACCGCTACGGCGGGGATTATCAGCAAAGGCTTCCGGTGGCGATTGTCGGGGGGACTGACACGCATTATTCATCGAGCACTTATCAGCGGGTGCTGCTGGGACTGGAAGGCAAGCCGTGGAGCTGGCTGAATGTGAAACTGACCGGCGGCCCGGATTTCCGCAGCTACAACTCCATGACCCCGGTCAATGATTTGCATCCGATCAAGTATTACGGCGAAGCCGTCCTCACGGCGGCCATCACGCCCAGCCAGTCGGTGACGTTCAATTACAAGCAATGGCAATGGGTTTCCA
>Ga0326727_10007227_pt1 | contig 29570 bp, 30 predicted proteins | sample MB2enrmetagenome_FD_207643 | JGI IMG/M metagenome (GOLD analysis project Ga0326727, IMG submission 207643) | Lab enriched peat soil microbial communities from McLean, Ithaca, NY, United States - MB29MY | ecosystem: Environmental > Terrestrial > Soil > Wetlands > Peat | place: USA: New York... | reverse complement strand
CGCCGGTCCTGAATCAAGTGGACCAGCAGGCCGTGGAACCCTATCGCGCCGGCCAGATCTCGGGAATTGAGGCGATCAGACGCGGCACCGTGCCGGTGAAGCATTTTCTGCTGCGCTACGCGCGGGAGAAGGACCTGGCCTTGTTCACCGCCGCCGGACAGGTTCCCCGGCCCGCAACGCCGGACGACTTGCCCATGCGCGTTGTGGTCCCGGCCTACATTCTCTCCGAACTCAAGGCGGGCTTCTCGATTGGCGCGGTGCTGTTTCTGCCGTTCCTTCTCATCGATATTGTCACGGCGTCGATCACCACCTCGATCGGGATGTTCCAGCTGCCGCCGGTGGTGGTTTCGACGCCGCTCAAGATTCTGCTTTTTGTGATGGTCGACGGCTGGAACCTGCTGGCCGGTTCGCTCCTGAAGAGCTTTTAACATCATGGGGCCACTCGCGTCGGCGCGCCAAAGGAGTTCGAAGAGTCTGTTCACCGGAGAATGCGAATGACCCCCGACATGGTTGCCGAGCTGCTGCGCCAGCTGATGAAGGAAGCGATGATCCTGGCTGCGCCGATCCTGATCTCGGCCGCGCTCTTGAGCTTTCTGCTGAGCCTGTTGCAGACCCTCACCAGCCTGCAGGAGCAGTCGCTCACCAGCGTGCCGCGCCTGGCGACCATTGCGCTGATCCTGCTGGCCGGCATGCCCTGGTTCCTGGAGCGGATGGCGACGTATACGCGGGTTTTACTGGGGGACTTTCACAGGTTTCTGGGGTAGTGCGTGCGTCGTGACTCGTGGTTCGTGATTCGTGCACCAGGTACGCCAGTGTGATCTCGATTCACGACTCACGACTCACGGTGCCCGAGCGTAAGCGACAATGACCGACTGGACCACATTCCTGAGCGCAATGACGCTGGCCCTGGTGCGGGTGAGCGGGATGATGGTCTTCGCGCCCTTCTTCTCGTCGACCTCGCTGCCCATTCGCGCCAAGGCGGTCTTCGCCGGAGCCGTGGCGTTTCTGCTGGCGCCGCTGGTGGCTTCGCTGCCCCGGGCCGAGGTTTCGATCAGCGTCCCGGGCCTGATCAGCGAGCTGGCCGTGGGACTGGTCTATGGGCTTTCGCTCGCCTTGCTCACCGAGATGCTGGTCTTTGCCGGCCAGATCGTGGGCCTGCAGTTCAGCTTCTCGCTGGTCAATCTGCTCGATCCCGACTCGGCGGTGCAGACGCCGATTATGGGAGAACTCTTTCAGCTGATGGGGCTGCTGGTAGTGATTACCGCGGGTCTTGACCGCATCCTGCTGGCCTCGGTGGTGCGCAGCTTTCGCACCGCCCCCCTGGGCAGCTTTGCGCTGGGCGCGCCCACTGCCGCGATGCTGGTGCGGGCCGCCGGCGGTGTCTTTCTGGCCGCGCTCGAGCTTGCCGCTCCGGTACTGGCGGCGACCGTGCTGGTGGAGATCGCCGTCGCCCTGCTCGGCAAGCTCAGCCCGCAGTTGCCGGTGATGATGCTGACCGTGCCGATAAAGACGCTGGCGGGCCTGGCGATTCTGACCGGCTCACTGGCGCTCTGGCCGCGCTTTGTCGAGGCGCGCTTCGACTCGCTGCTGGATATGGCCGAGAGGCTGATCGCGGCGCCCGGAGCGAAAGGTTAGCCCATGCCTGGAGAGCGCACAGAACAGGCAACCCAGCATCGGCGCGAGAAAGCGCGCAAGGAGGGCGATCTGCTGCACAGCCGCGAGCTCTCGGCGGCTGCGGGCATGCTGGCCGGGGTCATTGCGCTGGGCGCGATTGCCGGGCGCACGGTGGAGACGTGGAAGACGTCGCTTGCCGGGTTCCTGGCGCTGGGCGCGCCGTCGCGATGGGAACCGTCAACCCTTCAGCCGACTCTGGCCGCCGTGCGGCGGTTGACGATCGCGGTCCTTGTGCAGCCTGCAGCGACGATGGCGGCGGTGGCTGCGGCGGCGCTGGCGGCGGGCATCGCGCAGACCGGCGGGGTGAGCGTGCACGGCGGGGTGATCGGTTTCAAGATCGATCGCATCAATCCGCTGACCAACGCTAAAAACCTGTTTTCGCTGCGTGCCGCGGCGCGGCTGGGCAAGTCGCTGCTGCCGGCGGGGTTTCTCGCCGTCTTTGCCGTCCAGCGGATCAGCCGCCAGCTGAGCCTGCCGCCCTTCTCGAATGTGCGCCTCGAACAGCTGGGGAAGGACGTCTACGGGCTGCTGCTCGCGGCCGCGTGCCTGCTCTTTGCCTGGTCGGCGGTGGACTATCTCGTCGAGTGGCAGAGCCGCGAGTCGCGCCTGAAGATGAGCCGCCAGGATCTGCGCGATGAGTACAAGGAGACCGAGGGCAGTCCGCAGATTCGCGCCCGCATCCGCGGGCTGCAGCGCCAGATGCGCCGCCGCCGCGTGAAGGCCGATGTGGCGCGGGCTGCCGTGGTGCTAACCAATCCGACCCACTACGCCGTAGCTCTGGGATTCGACTTTGTGAGCATGGAGGCGCCGCGGGTTGTGGCCAAGGGGCGCAACCTGCTGGCCGAGGAGATCAAGGCGGAGGCGCGCTGGGCGGGCGTGCCGATCGTCGAGAACCCGCCGTTGGCGCGTTCGCTCTACCGCACCGTCGAGGTGGGTCAAGCGATTCCGGTCGAGCTCTATGCCGCGGTGGCGGCGATTCTCGCCTACCTCTACCGCCAGCGCGTGGAAGAGGAGCTCAGCGAGCGCCGCCGCAACATGCAATCGGCCGTCCACGCCGCGTCAGGTCCGGTCGAGGCGGCGGCCGCATCCCGGCCAACATTGCTTCGAGGAGGCACCCCATGAGCACAGCCGCAGTATCTGCCGGAACCCTTGCCCGCAGATCATCGATCCTCGAGCGGGTGCGCGAACACCTGCTGCCGCTGGCGGCGATCAGCGTGATCTTTGTGATGATGGTGCCGCTGCCGGCGCCGGTGCTCGATCTGCTGCTGGCGCTCTCGATGGCTGCATCGGTGATCGTTTTTCTCTCCGCGATCCAGATCCGCCGCGCCGTCGAGCTCTCGGTCTTTCCCACGTTGCTGTTGCTGCTGACGCTCTTCCGGCTGGCGCTCAACATCGCCTCGAGCCGCCGCATTCTGCTGCACGGGCAGGAGGGAACATCGGCCGCAGGCCACGTGATCGAGGCCTTCGGCCAGTTTGTGGTGGGCGGCAACTACGTGGTGGGCTTCGTGCTGTTTCTGGCCCTGGTCGCGATCCAGTTCCTGGTGGTTTCCCATGGCGCCGTGCGTACCGCCGAGGTGACGGCGCGCTTCACCCTCGACGCCCTGCCCGGCAAGCAGATGGCTATCGACGCCGACATGAACGCCGGCCTGATCGATGAAGCGGAGGCCCGGCGCAGGCGCCAGGCGATCGCGCGCGAGGCCGAGTTCTACGGCGCGATGGACGGCGCTGCGCGCTTCAACCAGCGCGACTCGCTGGCCACCATCCTGATTACGGCGATCAACATCGTTGCCGGCCTGCTGATCGGCACGCTGCAGCAGGGAATCGAATTGGGCGAGGCGGCCAGGACCTACACCGTGCTTACCGTGGGCGACGGCCTGGTCACCATCATTCCCTCGCTGCTGGTCTCGGTGGCCGGCGGCATCACGCTCACCCGCGCCAACTCGGCCGGCATGCTTGGCGGCGAGATCCGGCAGCAGCTGTTTGCGCGGCCCGCAACGCTCTATCTGGCCAGCCTGGTCTCGGCGTGCATGTGCCTGATCCCGGGGATTCCCAAGCTGGCCTTCATGGGGGTGGCGGGGATCCTGTTCTGGAGCGCGAAACGGGTCGCCTCCCATCCCCAGCAGGCAGCGGGACAGGAGGCAGGAGCCGCGGAGAGAAAGAAGGCGGGCGACGCCCGCCAGGCCAACGCCGAGGAGATGGCCGGCCTGTTGCGTCTCGAAGAGCTGACCCTCGAGATCGGCTTCCAGCTGATTCCCCTGGTCGACGAAAGACAGGGCGGACAGTTGCTGGGCCGGGTGCGCACGCTGCGGCGGCAGTTATCGGCCGAGCTGGGATTTCTGATTCCTCCGGTACACATCTCCGACAATTTGCGGCTGAAGCCTCGCGAATACGTCTTCTCGCTGCGCGGCATCGAGATCGGCCGCTGGCAGACCGAGGGAGCGCAGCTGCTGGCCGTCTCAGGCGAGCCCGCGCGCCGTCCGCTGACTGGCAAGGAGACGCGCGAGCCGGCCTTCGGGGTTCCCGCGATCTGGATCGCGCCCGCCCTTGAGGACCAGGCCATCGCCGCCGGTTACTCAGTGGTCGACGCGGTCACGGTGATCACCACTCATCTGGGAGAGCTGGTTCGCAGCCACGCCTGGGAGCTCATCGGCCGCGCCGAGATCAAGCGGCTGTTGGATGCGCTGAACGACAGCCACCCCAAGCTGCTCGAGGAGCTGGTGCCCAAGCTGCTCTCGCTGGGCGAGGTAAGCCGGGTTCTGGAGCAGTTGCTGCGCGAGCGGGTCTCGATCCGCGACCTGGGCGCCATTCTCGAGGCTTTGCTCGAGACTGCTCCGGCCAGCAAAAACATTGTGGCGCTGGTCGAGGCGGCGCGGCAGGCGCTGGGGCGAAGGCTGGTGCGGCCGCTGATCGACGACGAGGGCCAGTTGCCGGTCCTGCTTCTCGATCACGCGATGGAGGAGGAGATTATTTCGAGCCTCGCCCCCGAGTCCGGGGCCCGATTGCCGGCCCAGTCGGGCGCAGGCGCGCCGGTGGTGCGCCGCCTTGCCGATTCTGTGAGACGGCTTATCGGCTCCAATCCCGGCGCGGCCCTTCCCGTGCTCCTCGTCTCCAGTCCGGCCCGCTATCACGTCCGGCGATGGCTGGAGCCGGTGGTTCCGAGGATGGCCGTGGTTGCTCCGGGGGAGATTCCTTCGGAGGTGCGCCTGAGGCCGGTTGGAACTGTGCGCTGATCTCTTCTTGAGGTTGAACGGAATCTCCACGGGTTCGAAGGGTGGCGGGGAAAGATGGCGATCGAGGCGGCGGTTCAGAGGAGGAGTGCAAGGGTTCCGGGGAGTCCGGGTGGGGGAGCGGCATATCCGCCGGTGGCCGCCGAAGGCGGCATGCTGAGTGGCGAACAGGAGCGGGTGCTGCTCGAACACCTGCCCATTGTCCGTTTTCTGGCGCGCAGGATTCACGAGCGGCTGCCCCAGCACGTGGACATCGAAGACCTGGTCTCGGCCGGCGTGGTCGGGCTGCTGGACGCCTTTGCCAAGTTCGACCCGGCCAAGAAGGTGCGGTTCCGCAGCTACGCGCAGTTCCGCATCCGCGGCGCGATTCTCGACAGTCTCAGGACGCTCGACTGGAGCCCCCGCGACCTGAGACGCAAGGGGCGGGCGATTGAAGAGGCGATCCGGATGCTGACGGCGCGCCTGGGCCACGCGCCGGGCGAGCACGAGGTGGCCGCCGAAATGGGCCTCGATCTGGAGACCTACCAGCAGCTGCTGGGCGACCTGAAGGGGCTGGAGATCGGGACCCTGCACATGGAGCGCAACGAGGATTCGGGCGAGGAGGAGCTCGCCTATGTCCCCGGGCGTCCCGAGGAGGATCCGCTCTTTCGTTGCCTGAGGAGCGAGATGGAGGAGCGGTTGAGCGAGGCCATCGCCGGGCTGCCCGATCGCGAGCGGTTAGTCATGACTCTCTACTACTTCGAGGAGATGACCATGCGCGAGATCGGGCTGGCCCTGGGCGTGGTCGAGTCGCGGGTCTCCCAGGTGCACGCCTCGGCCGTGGTTCACCTGCGGGCTGCGCTGCGCGATCTGGCGGCGCGGGGCGCCTTTGACCGCCGACAGCCGGCGGCGCGGGCGCGCCGCGGGTAAGGGCCCCGCGGGAGCAGGACGATGAAAAAGACGCTCAAACAGGACGAGATCGACGCGCTCTTCGAGGCGGCGCGCAGCGCCGTCCCGGACCAATCGCGATCCGGAGTCAAGGCGCGCGTCGTCCCCTATAACTTCGCCTCGGCGGGCCAGATCTCGAATGAGCAGCTGCGCGCCATCAGCATGCTGAACGACCTGTTTGCGCGCAACCTGACCCACAATCTTTCCGCCTGGCTCAGGACCCGCTTTCAGGTCAACCTGGTGTCGGCGGAGCAGATTCAGTTCAATGAGTTCCTGCTGAGAATTCCCGAGATCAGCTACGTCGCCTCGGTGCGGCTCGAGCCGCTGGGGGCCCTTTCGTTGCTGCAGCTCGACCTGGCTCTGGTCCCACCGGTCATCGATCTGCTGCTGGGGGGCGAAGGCAAGGACGGAGCGCTGCGCGAGCTCACCGACATCGAGGAATCGATCCTGGGCAGCGTGGTGGAGACCATCTGCCGCGAACTGACGCTGGCCTGGCAGCCGGTGGGCCTGAGTTTCAGCTTCGAGCGGCGCCAGATGCAGACCCAGGCCGCGCGCATCATGGCGGTCACCGAGAAGACGCTCTGCCTGAGCTTCGAGATTCGCATGCCGCACTGCTCGGGCCTCCTCAACCTGGCCTTTCCCGCAGTGGTGGCGAACACGATTCTGCGCCGGCTTACCACCGACTGGGGGCGCAGCCGCCGCCACTCGTCCGAGACCAGGGCGCGGATCGAATCCGCCGCCCGCCGCATTCACTTCGGCTGCTCGCTGCAGTTGCCTGCGGTGCCGGTGCGGGCCAGCGAGATCGAGAGCCTTCGGCCGGGCACGGTTCTGCGCCTGGACCTGGCCGCCAATACTTCTCCGCTCTGGCGCGCGGGCGGTGAGACCCTGGCGCGTGCCCTGGCAGTCCGGCAGGGCCCGCATCGCGCCGCGCGTATTGAAGCGCCGGTAACCGATCCGGGCGCCGGCGCGCCGATGGAGTTAAAGCCATGAAGACCTACCTCGACTGCTGGGCGCAGGTTGCCGCAGACCTGTTTTCCCAGGCTCTGGCCGGCGAGCCGCATCTGGCCGAATCGCTGCCCAAGCCCTTCTGCGCGGGCTCGTTCGGCTTTGCGGCCACCATCGCCGGCGATCTCGAGGGCCGCTTCTCTATCCTCGTCGACGCCGGGCTGCTCGAGGTTCCGCTGATGGGCGAGGGCGCGGACCAGAGATCGGGCTGGGCCGAGATTCTGAAAGAGACCTGCAACGCCGCAGCCGGGGAGATGCTGGCGAAGAATGGAACCAGGTGCAACGTTGAGAGCTTCGAAGAAGTCGCCGGCGAGAGCAAGGCCACGCGCGCCTTTGAGCTGCGCGCGGCCGGCCGCGCCTGGACAGTCCTGGTGCGCGAGGATCTGCGCGCTCCGGCCGCGGCCAGCGTGGCGGCGCCGAAGCTCAGCCAGGGCCTCGAACTGCTGCTCGATGTCGAGCTCGAGGCCTCGCTCCGTTTCGGATCGCGCGAGATGCCGCTCGGTGAGATCCTCGATCTCGGGCCGGGAGATGTGGTGCAGCTCGACCGCCACGTCGCAGATCCCGTAGACCTGATCGTGGGCGACAAAATCGTGGCCCGCGGCGAGGTGGTCGTGGTGAACGGCAACTTCGGTCTGCGTGTGACCGAGGTGGCCGTGCCCGAGAAGCGCCTGGAGAGTATCCGATGCCTGTTCTGAAAAGCCGCCCGCCGGGCGGGAGGGATCCTCACAACGAAGAAAGAGGACTGACTCCGGCTTATGCCGGTCGTGAACCCGAGCCGCCTTTGGCAAGATCGCTCCGGGCTGTGGGCCGCACGGGTATCTTCACCACCTGCGCCAATCCCGTTTGTTCTTCGGGCTGGCTGAAGCTGCTCCGTCCCCGCTCGGCGCCGGTTTTTGAGGGAGGCTGGTGCTGCTCGGCCGGCTGCGCGAGGACGGTGATCGAGGCGGCGATCGGCCGCGAGCTGGATGCCCGGGCGGCCGACGGCGAGACGCACAGCCATCGCATCCCGCTGGGACTGGCCATGCTGGAGCAGGGCTGGATCACCGGCCCCCAATTGCGCGGCGCTCTCCTGGCGCAGCGCTCTGCCGGCGGCGGCCGGCTGGGCTACTGGCTGGTCCGCGGGCAGGGAGTGAGCGAGCAGCTGGTGACGCGCGCGCTCGGGATTCAGTGGAGCTGTCCGGTGCTGAGCGCGGAGTTTCACGCCGTTGAGGGATTGGCCGCACTGGTGCCGCGCCTGTTTGTCGACGCCTTTGGCGCCTTGCCGCTGCGCACCGCGGCTGGCCGGATCCTGTATTTGGGGTTTGAGGACCGGCTCGATCCGGTGCTGGCGCTGGGGGTGGAGAGAATGACCGGAATGCGCGTGGAGTGCGGCCTGGTGGCCGGATCCATCTTCCGGCCCGCGCATGCCGCGATGCTCAGGGCGAGGTTTGCTCCGGTGGAGCTGATGGAAGCCTCGTCCGAAGCCTCGCTCGCGCAGGCTCTGGCGCTGAGGCTGGAACGCTCGCGCCCCGTCGATGCGCGGCTGGTGCGCGTACATGATTGCTTCTGGCTGCGGATGTGGCTGCGGCCGCAGATCGGGACGATACCCGAGGCCTTGGACGTCCGCGACGTGATCGCCTCCTCGCGCGCTCACTGACCTGGGGCGAATTGGCGTTGAGCATCCGGAGGCGCGGGACGACTTGGCGACGGGTCACTGCGCGCGTTGATCGACCTGGGGTTGACTCTTCGGCAGGCCGCGTCGCCGCCGATCCCTTGGATGGAGAGCAGATGCTGGCAAATGGAGATGAGGTCCCGGGGGCGAGGCATGATGGAGAGCCGAAGCCGCTCATGGATCGGCTGGCAATGCCGATATAGACCTGGTGGAGGATTTCCGCGATGAACGAGATTCGAGTCCTGATTGTTGACGATTCCTCAGTGATGCGCAAGATCGTGGAGCGCGCGCTGCGCCAGGCCGGTCTCGATCTCAAGGAGGTCCATGAGGCCGGGAGCGGCACCGAGGGTCTTGAAGTGCTTCGGGCCCGCGCCGTGGACCTGATCCTCTCCGATATCAACATGCCCGCGATGGACGGCCTCGAGTTCCTGCGGCAGATTCGCGCCCAGGATCTGGCCGCCGGAGTGCCGGTGGTGATGATCACCACTGAATCGAGCGAGGAGCATGTGAAGCAAGCGATTCAGGCCGGAGCCCAGGGGTACATCCGCAAGCCGTTCACTCCGGACCAGGTGAAGGAGCGCGTTTTGCCTCTGGTGAAAGCGGCTTGAGGGGGTGGAAATGCTGTTGAACGGTGTGCGGGGCTGCTGTTGCCAGCCGGCAGGCGGGGCAGGACAGGAGCGAGTTGAGGCAGGGCGGAGGGGAGCGTAGGATGGCCGTTTCATTGCGTGAGTCGATTGCACAGGTGGCGGATCCCAGGAATCTGGATGCGAGCGTGGACGAGGTCTTCCAGCTGATGATGGGCGTGAAGTGCCGGCGCGCGGCGGCGGAGATGCCGGTCCATCACGCCGAGTCAGTGACCGCGATGGTGGGTTTTGGCGGGGTGTTGAGCGGCGCATGCGTCTTCACGCTGGCCAGCGAAACGGCGCTCAGGGTGGCAGGGCAGATGACCGGCATCGAGTTCGCCGAAGTGGACGACACAGTAAAGGACGCGATCGGCGAAGTATGTAACATGCTGGCTGGATCATGGAAGGGAAAGATGCCTGAGCTTGCGGCCAACTGCGGCCTCTCCGTTCCCGCTGTGATCACCGGCCGCGACTATAACCTGCACGTCCAGTCCCCGGAGTTCCAGCTTCGCCACGCGTACACCTTCGGCGATTCCACCTTTTCCGTCACCATCGTGTGCGACGGTCTGCAATAGCCGCTTCACAGCAACCCGCCTCCTGCTCGGATCGGCCCTCTTTTCGGTCTCGGCCGCAAGTGCGGTCAGGCCGGTAAGTGCGAATAGTTCAGCGACACTGCAAGCGCCAGCCATCCCACCAAGAAAGCGTCATTCTGATGCGGCTCTCCGCAGCAGTTTCTTCTAATCTTCGCCCCACTCCCTTGGCCCTCTTTCTGCTCCATTTCACCGCATGGACAGCGGCTATTACGCGGCAATGACGGGTTTGGTGGCGCGGACGCAGGCGCTCGACACGGCAGCCTCCAACCTCGCCAATGCCCAGACACCCGGGTACCGGGCCGAGCGTGAGTTCTTCCGCTCCGTGTTGCTTGGACCCGACGCGCTTGATTCCCAGCTGGGCGAGACGCTCAACAACTTCGGCCTGCTCGGCGGCGACCGGCTGAGCCTGGCGCAGGGATCGATCGATCAGACGGGGAATCCGCTGGATCTGGCCATCGAGGGCCAAGGATTCTTCGCCATCCAGACCGCCAGCGGAATCCGCTACACCCGCGACGGCAGCTTTCACCGCGCTCGGACCGGCCAGTTGGTGACCGCGGCCGGAGAGCCGGTGCTTTCGGCCTCGGGCCAGGCGATTCCGCTGCCGCCCGGCGAGGTTTCGGTCGGCTCCGATGGCACGCTCTCGGCGAACGGCGGCGTGGTGGCGAGCGTGGGCGTCTTCACCTTCCCGGCCGGCGCCGCACTCACCCCTGAAGGCGCCAACCGCTACGTGGCCCCGAAGGGCACCGATGCGGTCGCGGCCCGGGATGCGACCGTGCACCAGGGAGCGATAGAGTCAGCCAATCAGGATGTGGTCGAGGGAACGGTTGACCTGATCGCGGTCGAGCGCCAGGCGGAGATGATGCAGCGGGCGCTCACCGTGTTTCATACCGAGTTCAACAAGATTGCAAGCGAGGACCTTCCGAGGGTCTAGTCCAAGACGAGGGGAAAAATGATTCGAGCGCTTTACACGGCAGCCAGCGGCATGAGCGCGCAGCAGCTGAATCTGGACACCATTGCCAACAACCTGGCCAACTCGTCCACGACGGGTTTCCGCCAGCTGCGGCTCGAGTTCCAGGACATGGTCTACCAGAACATGGTCACGCCGGGCGCCGCGCAGAGCCAGAACACGGTCTCGGCGGGATTGCAGATCGGCCTGGGAACGAAGTCGGCCGCTACCGAGGTGATTACCACGCAGGGCTCTCTGAACGAGACCGATAATCCCCTCGACGTCGCGATTGAAGGCGCCGGATTCTTTCAGGTGCAGAAGCCCGACGGGACGATCGCCTATACCCGGGCCGGCCAGTTCCAGTTGAACAACCAGGGGACGATTGTGACCACCGACGGCGATCCGATCATCCCCACGATTACCGTGCCCGCCAATGCAACGGCGGTCACGATTACCCAGTACGGAGTGGTGAACGCTACCCTGGCCGGCCAGCAGAATCCCTCGCAACTGGGACAGATTCAGCTGGCGACCTTCCCCAATCCCGGCGGTCTTGAGAGCATGGGCAACAACCTTTTGCAGGCCACGCTCAGTTCGGGCGATCCGGTGCTGGGCAACCCCGGGGGGACAGAGGGGCTGGGCACGCTGCAGCAGGGGTATCTGGAGAACTCCAACGTAGACGTGGTGCAGGAGTTTGTGCAGATGGTGCTGGCGCAGCGGGCTTATGAGGCCAACTCGAAGGTGGTGAAAGCCGCCGACGATATGTATTCACAAGTCAACAACATGACTCACTAGAGTTCGAGCATCAGATCAAAGATTTGGAGCGCGCAGTGGGTTACCGCATCAGATCGGGCGATGGGGCAAGCGGGCTGGGGCTTGGAGTTATTGGCTTCCTGATCTGTGCGGCCCTGCCTTCTACCCCGCAAACCGATCGTGGGAACGGCCCGGCTTCAATGGTAATTGTCTCCGCTCCCGGTTCGCCGCGCGCGGCCGAAGAGATCGTTCGCGTGATTGACGATCCCGCGAACGGCGATCGCTGGCTGCTGGAGCGGGATTCGCAGCATCCGGGGGGGCCGGGGCGGATGGTGCTGGTCGCCCGGGAAAAGGGCTCTCCGGCAGCGGCGCGAGCTTTCCATGAGTATGCCGGCAGCCGGTTCGGGGCCGGCACACTCGCAGCCCTGATTCGCGCCGGCGACCATCTGATCGTCGAAGAGCACACCCGGCTGCTCGATGCAGTTCTTGAAGGAATTGCGCTTGATCGGGCTCGTGAAGGCGGCGCCCTTCGCGTCCGTCTTACGATCGGCGGGCGCATAGTGAAGGCGGTCGCCGTTGCGCCGGGCCGCGCCATGCTTTCACCGGACCCGGGAGCACCGCAATGAGGACCAGGATGAGGCCGATCGTCATGGTGCTGGCGGCGCTCGTCTGGCTGGCGCCGGCGGGGCTGGCGGCAAAGAAGCAGCGCCCGCAGGGAACGGCGGCGAAACCCACTCCCCCGGAGACTGCCCTCGAGGCCTACATCGCGCGGGTGCGGGCGCAGCAGGCGGCGGAGGTTCGTACACCCGGTTCGATCTGGAGCCCCGACGGACGCCTGGTGCGCCTCGCCACCGACGCCAAGGCCTTCCGCGTTCACGACGTGGTTTCAATCGTGGTGACCGAAAGCCTGGCCGCCTCGACCGATGGCCAGGTGAAGAACTCGCGCGCGTCGAATGCCACTTCCGGGTTGACGGCACTCTTCGGCGCGTTGAAGAGCTCAAATAATATGCAGAATCTGCTCGGGGCAAGCGCCTCCTCGGGGCTGACCGCGCAGGGACAGAGCACCACCAATTCGAGCTTGACTACAACCTTCGGCGCCGAGGTAGTGGACGTGCTGCCCAACGGAATGCTGGTGGTGCAGGCGACGCGGCAGTTGACCTTTTCGGAGCAGACGCAGCTGATACGGCTTCGGGGGCTGGTACGGCCCGAGGATGTAAGCAATCAAAACCAGGTGCTTTCGACGGCGATGACCGATCTGGAGCTCGAGGTTACGGGCAAGGGGATCGTGAACGATTCGACCTACCGGCAGAACCCGCTGGTGCGGTTCCTTGAGAAGCTCCTGGTGTTTTAGCGGCTACCAGGGCGGGACAGCACAGTAAGCGAGCAATCGAAGATTAGTAAGCGGAAAATGCGGGAATCGGTGAGCGACAAATGGAAAATTCTTTGAAAACCAGAACGTGCAGCAGCAGATCGGGACGCTTCGCTCTGAAGGCTCTCCTGTTTCTCGCAGTTCTGGCTGCGGCGGTTCCTGGCCGGGCGCAGGGTTCGGCCCAGAAGGCCCGCATCAAAGACATCGCCACGATTGAAGGGGTACGCGACAACCAGCTGGTCGGATACGGCCTGGTGGTCGGACTGCGCGGAACGGGCGACAGTTCGCAGACCGTCTTTCCTGCGCAGACTCTCGTCTCGGTGCTTGAGCGGATGGGCGTGACGGTACCGCAGACCGGCTCGAACAGCGCCAGCAACATGCAGCTCAAAAACATGGCCGGCGTGTTCGTGGTGGCCACGCTGCCGCCCTTCAGCCCGCCGGGCTCGAAGATCGACGTAACGGTTTCCTCGGCCGGCGACGCTCGCTCGCTCGAAGGCGGTATTTTGCTGATGACGCCCCTCTACGGGCCCGACGGACAGATCTTCGCCCAGGCGCAGGGAGCCCTGGTACTGGGCGGGTATGCGGCCACGTCGGGTGGAAACTCACGCCAGCTGAACCACCCCACTACGGGCCGCATTATCGGCGGGGCGCTCGTGGAGCGGCAGGTTCCGTTCGATCTCAAACAGCTCAACACCATCGATGTGGTGCTTAACGACGCTGATTTTCATACCGCCGAGCAGATGGCTGCGGCCATCGACAAGGCACTCGGCGGGGCACGGGCGAACGCCGTCGATAGCCGGCGCATCGAGATCCATCCTGAGCCCGAGGAGGATCGTACAGCGCTGCTCGACAGGGTTGAGTCGATCGAGGTCGACGTCTATCCAAGGGCCCGTGTGGTGGTGAACGAGCGTACCGGGACAGTGGTGATTGGGGGAAGGGTGCGTCTGCAGCCGGTTTCGATTCTGCATGGCGGGTTAAGCGTGAACGTGATTTCGAAGACCGAGGTTTCGCAGCCCGCGCCCTATTCTTCGGGGACCACGCAGGTGGTCGAGCAGACGCAAGTACAGGCGCAGGACAGGCCGGTCAACCGGATCGATCTAAAGGAAGGCGCCACGGTCGAAGATCTGGTCCAGGAATTGCAGCGAACCGGTGCGGGGGCGCGGGATGTGATCTCGATCTTGCAGGCGATGAAGGAAGCCGGCGCGCTCGAGGCCGAGCTGGAGGTTCTGTAATGGCGGTTGCCGGGGCAGTTGGGGCATTCGAGGGACGTGTGGTTGAAAGCTCCGCACAGGAATCCGGCGGGGTGTCGCCAAAGCTCGTCCATGCAGCCCACGAGTTCGAGGCGATGATGATGAAGGAGTTACTGAAGCCCTTGACCAGCGGCGACCCGCTTACCGGAGACGATGAGGACTCCGGCGGGATGCTTGATTCCGGGGCCGGATCGGGGGGGACGCTGGGCGAGTTTGCCTCCGAGTCGCTGGGTAAGGCACTCAGCGAGCGGGGCGGCTTCGGCATTGCCGACCGGATTGTGAGCCAGCTCTCCCATTCTGGTAACCACGGCAAATCCGGGACGGTAACCAGAGATTTACACGGCAATACCGTTATGAGAAGCAACAAATGACTAACGTGATTAGAGAGTTCGGCCGATAGCTTCGCCAGGAGGCAATGGATATGGATGTGCGCAACAATCTGGAAGGTTTGAGGTCGCTGCTCGGGGTGCAAACGCCTTCCTCTGCACCTGCTTCAACGCGCAGCGGAGCGCAGACGGGGGCACGGGAACTGACTGGTGACCATGCCACCTTGAGCAGCGCCGGCAGCGAAGCTTCGCTGGAGAGCGTGGGCGACGGCGTCCGCATGGAGAAGGTGGCAGCGGTGCGGGCGGCGCTGGCCGCGGGAACATACGCCGTTCCCGCCTCGGCAGTCGCCGCCAGGATGGTTGACGCCATGCTGGCCGGCGCTGACTGAGCAGGGAATCCTGGTTCGTGAGTGGGAAGGGCGATGCGGCTGATCGATGCAACAAACGGGGCGGAAAGCGGGGCAGCGGACAGTGCGGCTGGGAGGCCGGCATGCGAAAGTTCATCCGCGCCCGAACTGAAGGAACTGGTGACTGAGGCGACGCGCGCGCTGGCCCGGCTCGATGTTGCGCGGCTTGAAGAACTGGTGCTCTCGTGCCAGGCGCTGACCCGGATTCCGCCTCCAAAGACGAGAGAAGAGCGAGAGGGATTCGCCCGTCAGGCTAGCGCAGCGCGTGGCGAGATGGCGGTATTTGCCCGGGTGCTGGAAGCCACGCGCGCCAATCTGAAGGTCATGGAGCGGCTGCGGGAGTTGCGCGCGGGTACGACAGGGTACTCGGAACGCTCTGAAAGTTGCCCGGGCTTCAGCCAGATGGATGCGGAGGGCGGGCATGGGAACGATTAGTTCCGCATTCGGTTTGATCTCCGGTGCGCTCGACGCCGATCAGTCGGCGCTGAGCGTGGTGGCCAACAATGTGGCCAACGCCAACACCACGGGCTACACCGAAGAGAAACCTGACTGGCAGGAGAACTCGCCGATCACGGTCAACGGGATCACGATTGGCGAGGGAGTGACTGAAACCGGTGCGACTTCGCAACGCGACCGGGTACTTGAACAGCGGCTGGACCAGCAGCAGCAGCTCGCCTCGGCATCGAGCACGCGGCTGGCGGCGCTGAACGAGATGCAGGCGTTGTTTACGCCGGATTCCGGCTCTTCAAGCTCGACCGCGGGCGATATCGGCAGCGACATCACCAGTTTCTTCGATGCGTTTTCGTCGCTGGAAAGCGACCCCACCGACAATGCGCTGCGCGAGAGCGTGCTCTCGGCCGCATCGACGCTGGCCGGCGATATCTCAGGCGCGGCGGCCAGCCTGAACTCGCAGCGGTCGGCGATCGACCAGGAGGCATCGGGAATTGCCGGCCAGGTGAACTCGCTGACCAGCGCACTGGCACAGCTGAACCAGCAGATTGAATCCACCTCGCCTGACGCCGATGCCGGGACATTGGAGGACCAGCGCCAGCAGGACCTGAGCCAGTTGTCGCAGCTGATCGGGATCAACGAAGTGACAACCGAGAACAACGCGCTTGAGATCACAACCACCTCGGGGCAGTTGCTGGTCTCGGACAGCCAGAGCTATCAGCTCACCACCGGCGCCGTAGACGGGGTTACGGACTTCTTTCTGGGCGGCAGCGACATTACATCGCAACTGGCGTCGGGAGGAGGGCAGTTGGGCGGTTATCTGACGGCGCGCGACCAGGACATTCCCAATGCGCTCGGCTCGCTCGATCAACTTGCCTACAGCATCTCAACCCAGGTGAATGCGCAAAACAATGCGGGCACCGATCTGGATGGGGTGACCGGAACTGTTGCCAACCCGCTCTACATCTTTAATGAGCCCGCGCAAGTTGCAGGCAGCGCCGCAGCCATGACGGTGACGATGACCGATCCCAACCAGATTGCAGCAGCGGGCTTCGGCGACGGCACGGGCGACAACTCGAACTCGATTGCCATTGCCAGCCTGGCTGGCCAGAAGATCGTGAACGGGCAGACCCCCACCGATTACTACTCAAACTTCGTGACCACCCTGGGCTCGACGGTCTCAGAGGTCCAGACCGAGAACACTGCTCAGAACGCTTCGGTTACGCAGCTTCAGACACAGAACAATGCTCTTTCGAGCGTGAACCTGAATGACGAAGCGGCGGCGATGTCGACGCTGGAGACCAGCTACCAGGCAGCGGCACAGGTCTTCACCATGCTGAACACCATCATCTCCTCGGCTTTGAACCTGGGCGTGCAGACGGCGGTGTCGTAAAGGCAGGGAATAGGGAATAGGGACTAGGGACTGAGGGACGGACCCGAGACCAAGGGCCGCGAGCAGGGCGCAATCAGGAACAAAGTACAGAGACAAAGGTTCGAAGGCTACCTGGAACTGTTGGAGTGAAAAGATGCGGGTTGATCCGACCTATATTACGAATCTGGTGAGCTCGCTCGATCAGACCCAGGCGAGCGAGCAGCAGTTGAGCTCGGAGCTATCGAGCGGGGTTAGCATCACGTCGCTCAGTCAGAATCCCGTGGGCGCGGGAGAGAATGTGCTGCTGCTGAACCAGATTCAGCAGGATGACTCGTTCACCGAGAGCTCGAACCTGGTGACCGGGCAGCTTCAGGTTGCGGATTCCGCGTTAGGCAGCGTGGTGAGCGAGTTGACGCAGGCTGTTTCGCTGGCGACGAGCGCCAACAACGGCACCATGAGCGCGAGCGATGTGAAGTCCATCGGCAGCCAGATCTCGGGGATTCTGGGCGAAGTGCAGTCGCTGGCCAATACGAGTTATCAGGGGCAGTACATTTTTGCCGGCGGCCAAACCGGCAGCGCACCCTTTTCCACTTCCGCGGCAGCTTCGCCCGCTGTGACCAGCTACAACGGCGACGAAGACGTCAACTATCTCGAACTGCCCAACGGGCAGAAGATTCAGCTGAATGTGCCCGGCGGCCAGATTTTCCTGGGTAATGGAAATTCGGGCGTAAGCGTGTTTGGAGCGTTGAATGCTCTGGTGGCCGATTACTCGACCGGCACGGTGAACACCGGCCAGGCGGTCGATGACACCGAGGCGCTGGGCGCGGCGCTAAACTACGTCTCGCAACAGCGGGTGACCATCGACAATTCGATTACGCAACTGAGCGCGGCCGGAACGGCGGCGACCAACGAGAAGACGCAGTTGACGTCCGCGCAGACCGATCTGATGCAGGCCGACATTCCGACGGTTTCGACCGAACTTTCGCTCGACGAGACGCAGCAGACGGCGCTTGAAGACGTGATCGCGCAGCTCGAATCGACGTCGAACAGCCTGTTCAGCAAGATGCCGAGCTGAGTAAGGGGCCTAAGGCAGGATTCTCAAAGGCGCACCGGAGTTTCGTTGCGATCTATACGGGCACTGTGCCGTTCTATACTCAGAGCCGGAGGCTTCGTTGCTCGCGCCGCTCCGCTTTATCTGGAACGCAACCCGCGGTCACCGGCTCACCCCGTGGCGAAGCCCTTATCTGCGCTGGAGGATCGAGACCTATTCCGGGAAAAAGGCTGAGGCGCTGACGGCGTCGAGCATCTTTGCGTTTGTCTGGGCTTCGCGGTGGGAGCTGTTGAGTTTTCTTGCATGGACGGGGCAGTTGGAGAGCGAGGCTCGGCGTAAGAGCTGAAGCGGGCTGTGGATGCAAACGTCTAATGCTGCGGCTTTCGGACTGCATCCGCGGGCCAGAAGCCGGGAGTCATTAGGCAGGTAGCTCATTCCCCCGAATACTCATCATGGAGCGTCCAATGAGATTGTCTTCAACACACATCAAAATGCAGTTTTCCATGATTCTTGCACTTTCTTTCCTGTCCGTCTTGAGTTCCTCGGCGCAGGATCAAAAAGCAGTATCGAATCTGACGGTTGACGGCAACACCTCAGTTCGCTTCCTTTTCAGACGACTAAATGCGAACTATGTCCTACCGGCTTTGATCTTTCGAGTTGCTGATTTTAGGGACCCTAATTGGAACACCGCCCCAATCGATCGGCATGGTCGGTCTCCGTATATTTCCCTTTCAGAGATGAGGTCTCTTGTGCGCAGATTAGAAGACAATCATCTTCGCTGGCAGGTGTCATCGCCCGCGAGACCGATTGAACCATTCGAGGAGATCGCTCCCGACAGGAATCTCTTTATCACCATTTATGCTTCTAATGAAATGGCAGCTGCAAGCATTTCGCCAAACGAGTTCTGCGAGCTTCTTTCTCGTGTCAATAAAATTATTGAATTAAAAAGAGCGCATTGGGAGCTCGAGTATTTCCGCCGTGGGTGTGGTTGCCAAGTGCGCGGCTACAAATCTGACGCATATCCGAATGACAGATGAGGTATCTGGCCGGAGATCGGAGAAAGGGCGGCAAGTTCTGTGAGAACCATCCCTCGGGGGGCTAAAGCCCAAATTGAATTTAAGACATTTGCGGCACGACTGAAGTCGTGCCCTTTCAAGACATCAGATTACGCGGGGGCTTCCTAAACCTAAAACGAATGATGAAGCGCACTCTTGTTCCTTCACTAGCGTTATGTTTGGGCCTATCGTCGGGCGCAGTTGCGTGCGCGCAGGAACTGCCGCCCATCGAGCCTCCCAAGCCGATGCCGGGAGCGGCTCCCAATTCACAGACTCTTCAGGTAACCACGACCGAGGTGCTGGTGCCGACGCTGGTTGAGAAGAAGGGCGGAGGCATGATCTACGGGCTCAAGGCCAGCGATTTTGTTGTGGAAGACGATGGGGTTGCGCAGAAGATTCGTGTGCAGGAGGAGATGGACACTGCGCCGGTAGCGCTGGTGGTGGCCGTGGAAGAGGGCGGATCGAGCGTACTGGAGTTCGACAAGCTGGCACACCTCGGGCCGCTGCTCGATCTGTTTCTTGCCGAGCCGAAGAGCCAGGTGGCGCTGATCGGGTTTGATTCTCAGCCGTACCTGATCCAGGATTTCACGCATTCGGGCAACGAGATCGATGACGAGCTCAGGCACCTTGAGCCGGGCGACGGCGGCGCGGCGATTCTGGACACGATTGCGTACGGCGTGAATCTGCTTCAGATGGAGCCGAAGGAGTTTCGCCGCGTGCTGTTGCTGGTGAGCGAGGAGCGCGACCACGGGAGCAAACATGCCAAGCCGGTGCAGTTGATCAAAAGTATTGGCGAGTCAGATGTGCTGGTGCTGAGCGTGTCGTTTTCGCCGTCGCGGGCGGAGTTTGTGCACGACGCCGCTGACAGCGGCGACGACCGCATGCTGAGCATGGTTTCAGCACTGGCGATGGCGGTGAAGGCCTTCAAGAAAAATGTGGCGAAAGAAATTGCCGAGATGAGCGGCGGCGAGTACACCACGTTTACCAGCGACAAGAAGTTTGAAGCGCGGGTTGTGGAGGCGGCCAGCCACACGCGCAATCGGTACCTGATTACCTTCAGCCCGTCGAATCCCACGACGGGGCTGCATACCATCAAGGTGAGAACTGCCGTGGACTACGGCGCGCATATTGTGGCGCGGGCGAATTACTGGTCCGACCAGGGGCAGTGAGGGCGCTGGTTGCGCGGCTACTGTAGTGTTTCAGAAATTCGTTGACACATGCGAACATTCCAAAATGCAGGTCCTTCGACTCCGTTTGCTGCAAAAAGAGCGGCAAACTTCGTTCAGGATGACGAGCTCTTGTGTGTAGCCATTTAAGAGACACAACACTAGCGCTTCGCGGACGGGCCGAGGAGACTGTCTCTTACCCGCTTCTCTGAAGCGAGGCAGATTTTGACGGTCTCGAAGACGATTGTGGTTGCCCACGTTATGGCGATCCAGACAAACACCGCTTCAACGGGCAGCCCGGCCCACGCACCGATAAACAGGCCCATCATCTGGTGCGGCTGGTAGCCCCACCAGCCGTAAGGCACGGCGAGCGTCGCCTCCCAGAACATGCTGATGAGCAGGATCATGAAGATAGTGAGGCTGAAGGCGCGCCAGTTGATGAGCCGGCGGGCCGAATCAAAGAGGCTCATTGAAGGGACCATCGCGCCCGCGACGAGGACCGTGAAGTAGGCGGGGAAGCCTGAGGGATCGTGCGAAATGAACTTCTTATAGAGAACCGCAGCAGCAACCAGGGCGATGCCGCCAATGAGCGAGGCAGGGTGGAACTTGAGAAGTCGGCGGATCTGGCGGGACTCGCTCGCGTAGTCGGGGACAGCGTACGCGGAGAGCCAATATTCATTGAGCCAGAGGTAGATGAGCAACATGGCGACGAAGCCCGAGAAGTAAAAGATGTACTCCTCGATGGGAACGCTGCCGCCGACGACGGGCGTGTCGATGCCAAGCGTTGCACCTTTGTTAGGAAAGGTGAAGAAGCGCGAGGCAAAGAAAACGTCGAGAGCGCACCCTGCGGGGCCGAGGATCGCGATAGTTCGCCAGAAGGCGCGTTTCGGAATCTCGACTCCTTCGGCAGGCATAAGCCACAAACCGATGGCCGCGATGGGAACGAGGAAGAGTAATAGGCTGAATGTGTAGCCGTATGGCGTGGGATTGGCGCCGGGGATCGAGATAGTGGCGGGAACGCGGACGGTGTGAAGCGTAATTCCCGCGGGAATCGCAACAAAGGCCAGCATGGCAATGACCAGCCATGCGCTTTGGCGCGGAGATGGAGGCGCGGGGCGCATCAATTCCGATCGAGGGCGGAGTTCCTGCGGTTGGAGATGATTCTACTCGCGCAGCCGATCTGCAAACAGAAAAGAAATCGGCCGCTATTTGTCCAGGACCTGGTAGCGCGCATCCATGCCGGCCAGCATGTGATCGCTGATGTGGCAATGGTAGAGCCAGATACCGGGCGCATCGGGGATCATGTCGGCAGTGATCATCTGCGCGGAGGTGATTGAAAGAACATCAGTACGTTGGCCTGCGACCATGACTGTGTTGCCGTGCCAGTGCGGAGTATGACCGTTGTTGAAGTCGCCCAGCGTGGCCACATACCAGCGCACGTGGTCGCCTTTTTTCATGGTCATCATAGGCATGTTGCCGTAAATGTATCCGTTGATGGACCACTTGACATTAGTAGCCGCAAATCCGGTGGTCGCAATGGTGCCGACGATACCATTGGCCGCGACAAGCCCAAAGTCGGTCTTCTTTACTCCTTTGGGATCGGTGCAATGGTCGCGGATATTGTCGTCGAGGTACCAGCTCTCGTTCTCGTTGATGGCGATGTACATGGTAACGAACTCGTGGTCGACGTCTTTGGGGCGGCCGTCAGGCCGGGCCATGCCGCGGCGGGTAATGACGAGACCGCCGAAGAGGCCGGAGGCCACGTCGCGCAGTTCATCGCAGTGCGAGTGGTAGAGCCAGAAGAGGGAACTGGGATCGTTGGGACCGGGGCCAGCGCGCTCGGGAACCTGCCACGTGTAGGTGTGAGTGGCGCCGGGAGCAACGCAACCGTCGTCCTTGTCGGCGCCGCCGGTGGAGTCGTTGTAGTCGGAACCTTCTGAGTCCTTGAGATAAAGCACGCCGTGGGGGTGCATGCTGTAGGGATGGGTGGCGTTGTTTCTGAAGACCACTTTGATGGTGTCGCCGACTTCGGCACGGAGGATGGGGCCGAGGATGCCGAGGTACTGGTCCTGAGGGCTGCGCGGCTTGAGCTTGGAGAAGGCGCCGTCGGTGTACTCGCGATAGACGGCTTTCTTGTTGATGCGGCCGATCTGATGGGGACCAGGTTCGGCGTAGCCTTTGGCGATGTCGTCGAAGTCCATGCCCATGGCTTCGTCGCGGCCTGAGGGCGCGTAGTCCCAGTTCACTTCGTCGGCGGCGACGTAGTAGGTACGGGTTTTCGCTTGGGCGGGTGCGGCAGCGTGGATCGACAGGGACTGAGTACAGAGAATCAACGCGGGCAAACCAAGAATCAGCCGTGCGATGCATCGAACGATGGGCATGAGCCGTATTCCTCCAGGGAATTAAATCAATCTGCTCACGGAGCAGAGGAGAAGAAGGGGAGGGGTGAGGGGAACGGTTTCGGGGAACTGTTTGAGCATCCAATTTAAGGGCTACATTTGGCAAGTGTTTTCTCAAGGCAACTTCCTGAAACAACATCCGCTTTGGGCCGTGACTGCCGGACGAGGTTCGGACCGTAGTTCTTCTTCGCCGCAATTTCCCCTGTAAGAGCCGTTCATGGTAATCTCACAATAGACACTTGAGAAGTGGACCCGAGAAAAATTTAGGAGTAATTCACGCCGTGCTGGCGACTCAAAAGAAAACTGATCTGATCCAACGCTTCCGCACCCACGAGACGGACACCGGTTCCCCCGAGGTCCAGATTGCGATTCTGAGCGAGCGGATAGGCGAGCTTACCGAGCATTTCAAGACGCACAAAAAGGACCACGCTTCACGGCGTGGGCTGCTGATGCTGGTGAGCAAGCGTCGCCGCCTTCTGGATTACCTGAAGTCGCACGATTCGGACCGTTATCGGGACGTAATCGCCAAACTCGGAATCCGCAAGTAAGCAAGAAAGCCAACGTTGACCCGGAAGCGCCCAGACCGGATATTGGTCACGGCCCCTGCTCGCAAACCAAATTGGGGCCATGGTGCACCTGGCGGCCCGCAAATGCCGCTGGGGATGGCGCAAATCCATCGCCAATTTCGGTCTCTGCCCGCCACGAACCCGCCCGAAATACCAGCAAGCCATCCCGGACACAGGCTTGATGCAATTGCCTGCGCATGCAGCGCAGACGGCAGGCGTGTCGCGCGAGCGCGGCGCATTCCCCACACAAGTTTCCCAAGCGAAAACAACGAAACGAGGACACTATGTCTACGAAGCATGAAGTAGCCGTCGAGCTTGCCGGCGGCAAACGGCTGGTATTTGAAACCGGCCGGATGGCCAAGCAGGCCAGCGGCGCCGCCCTGGTGACTACGGGCGAGACCGTCGTTCTGGCAACAGCAGTTGCCTCACCCGATCCACGGGAAGGCGTCGATTTCTTCCCACTTACCGTCGATTATCGCGAGTACACGTATGCCGGCGGACGCATTCCGGGCGGCTTCATCAAGCGCGAAGGCCGTCCCAGCGAGAAAGAGATCCTGACCGCGCGGCAGATCGATCGCCCCATCCGCCCGCTGTTCCCGGATGGATTCCGCAACGAGACGCAGGTGATTGCGCTGGTGTTCTCGGCGGACAAGGAGAACGATCCTGACGTAATTGCGATCAATGCGGCTTCCGCGGCCGTGTCGCTCTCCGATATCCCGTTTGGCGCGACGGTGGGCGCGGTTCGCGTAGGCCGTGTGAACGGCGAGTTCGTGGTAAACCCCACTTATGCCGAGCGCGCGCTCACCACTGTCAACATCATGGTGGTCGGCCACAAAGACGGCATCGTAATGATTGAATCCGGCGCCAAGGAAGAGACCGAGGAAGTGATTCTGGCGGCCATTGAGTTCGCGCAAAGCGAGATCAAGAAGATTGTTGCCGCAATCGATGAGCTGGTGGCAAAGGCGGGCAAGCCGAAGCGTGCGTTTACTGCGCCGGAGTTCGACGAGGCTTACTACAACGATCTGAAAGCCAAGATCGGCGACCGTTTGAAGGACGCGCTGGACACCAAGACTCACGGCAAGACTGAGAGCTACGCGCTGATCAAGCAGATCAAGGATGAGCTTGCAGCCGCAATTCCTGCCGAGGAAGCAGCCGATGGCAAGAAGAAGCTGGCTCATTATTATGAGCTGCTGCGCGAGCGGATCTTCCGCGAGCAGGTGACGAAGGATCGCGTGCGTCCCGACCGCCGCGCCTTCGACGAGATCAGGCCGATCACGATTGAGACCAGCGTTCTGCCGCGCACGCACGGCTCGGCGCTATTTACCCGTGGCGAGACGCAGGCCCTGGTGACGGCAACACTTGGCACCATGGACGATGGCCAGCGGCTGGAGAGTTACGAAGGCGAGCAGAAAAAGAACTTCATGCTGCACTACAATTTTCCGCCGTTCAGCGTGGGCGAAACCGGCCGCATGACCGGTGTCGGCCGCCGCGAGGTTGGGCATGGAGCGCTGGCCGAGCGGGCGATTACGGCGGTGCTTCCTGAGCCGGACGAGTCACCGTATTCGATGCGCGTGGTCTCTGACATTCTGGAGTCGAATGGCTCTTCGTCGATGGCTTCGGTTTGCGGCGCAAGCCTGGCGCTGTTCGATGCCGGCATCGCGCTCAAGGGAGCAGTGGCCGGTGTTGCGATGGGCCTGGTGAAGGAGGGCGATGACTACGCCATCCTGACCGACATTGCAGGCGCGGAAGACCACTATGGCGATATGGACTTCAAGGTGGCCGGCACGCGCAAGGGGATCACGGCGCTGCAGATGGACATCAAGATCGGCGGGCTGACCCGCGAGATTCTTTCGCAGGCCATGGAGCAGGCGCGCCGCGGACGGCTGTTCCTGCTGGACAAGATGGACGCCGCGCTGAGCGGACCCCGCCAGGAGCGCTCGCAGTATGCGCCGCGCATCGAGACGCTGCAGATTCCGGTTGACAAGATTCGCGACCTGATCGGCAAGGGCGGCGCGACGATTCGGGGCATTGTTGAGCAGACCGGCGCCAAGATCGACGTGGACGACAGCGGCAAGGTGAGCGTTGCATCGAGCGACGGCGAGGGCCTGAAGAAGGCGCTGGCGATGATCAACGATGTGACCGCAGTGCCCGAAGTTGGCAAGAGCTACCTAGGCAAGGTAGTTCGGCTGGCCGAGTTCGGCGCATTCGTTGAACTGTTCCCGGGCACCGATGGTCTGCTGCATATCTCCGAGATTGCCGAGCATCGCGTGAAGGAAGTGAAGGACGAGCTGCGCGAGGGCGATCAGGTGATGGTGAAGGTTCTGGCCATCGAAGGCAACCGCATCAAGCTCAGCCGCAAGGCGCTCATCAAGGAGCAGAAGGCGAAGCTGGCTCATCTTGCTCCGGCTGAGACTGCCGATGTCGAGGATGCACCGCGCGAAACAGCGCCCCCGATTCCGCGGCCGCGCCATGAGTTCGACGAGCGGCAGCCGGCTTCGAATCAGAGCACGATCCTGATCGAGGGCGGCGATGATTTTGACGATGAAGGCGGCGAGGAGTTCGACGAGTCGACCGAGCCTAACTTTAACCGCGCCGACGGCGCGCCGGTCCAGGCGGCAGGCGTAGCGTCGAGCGGTGGTGGTGGGCGTCCGCAGCAGAACAACAACCGCCGCCGTCGCCGCCGTCGTCCCGCTGGCCGCGGTCCTGGCGGCAATTAGGGCCATGGCGATTCCACTCGATCTGAAAACACAACAGGCCTGGGCATATTGCCCGGGCCTTTTGTCATGATGCGCCTGTCAGAGTTCGTCGCGGAGCGGGCAGCCGGCCGGCTTAATCCGTCGCAGGCTCGCTCTCTGGATCAGCCGAAGGGAAGGATTGCTGTTCGATGCCCGGCTCGGGTAGATTTGGTTCGCGGGTTCTGCCGGCGTTCTTGTCCCCGTACATCCTGAGATCGGCGGCAATACGCAGCGATGCTTCATCGTTGGCGTCTTCAGGGAAGACAGCAATGCCTACGCTGAGGCCGACGCGCACTGAATGGCCTTCAATTTCGAAGGGCTCTTCAAGAAGCTGCATGAGGGACTTGCCCACCAGGCCTGCAATCTCACGCGAGGTGGGCGATTCCAGAATGATGGAGAACTCGTCGCCGCCGGTGCGCGCCACGGTGTCAGACCGGCGAACGCGGCTGTTAAAGATCTGGCCTACACGCTTCAAGAGCAGATCGCCGATGTGGTGGCCGACGGTATCGTTCACCTCTTTGAAGTGATCAAGGTCAACCAGCAGCAGCGCGGCCTGCGTTCCGGAGCGCCGCGCGCGTTCGAGCGCGCCATTCAACCGGTCCTCGAAGAGCCTGCGATTGGGCAGACCGGTAAGCTCATCGTGAAGAGCAAGGTGCATGTTGTGCTCGATCTGATCCTCAAGCTGGAGCAGGATCATGCCCACCGCAACGACATACAGGGGCAGATTCCAGACTTCGCTCTCTACGTGCACCTTGGGATAGAGAACTTGAAGAGCGGGCCCGATCACGAAAACCGAAGCCCAGGCAAAGAAGCCCGCAATGGTGATGAATGTGCCGGTAGTCGTGCGCTTGTAGGTTGTCCAGAAGTGAATGCAGCAGCTGAGATAGACGGTGAACAGGATTGCATTGAGGACAAAGCCGGAGCCGTTCGGCTGATATTGAAAGACAAGAAGAAGTGCCGACATGCCGCAGTAAGTGCACACCAGAGCCCAGCGGAGGGGATGAGAGAAGGTCCGCGCTGTAATCAACGCGAGCAGGAGCGGTCCGACCCCGATAAGAGCCGCCGCGGGGACAAAGATCCACGAGTCGGAGCGCGCTGCAACCAGGAGGGCCAGATACAGGGTGTTGGCACCTAGCAGCACGGCGAGCATCAAACGGCTTGAGAGCCTGTCGCGGTAGGGTACACAGGCCCACATAAACATGAAGCCGGCCCAGACCAGCGAAGCATATCCGACGAGCGTCATCAGGTCAGCGATGAATCCGTTTGGGAACTGGAAAAGGAAGGTCGCAAAGTGGAGATCGATGAGCAGCCAGCCGGTGAGCCAGATGCCTGAGACTGCGCTGCGCCCGCGGTGAGCCACCGAGGCAAAGGCGCAAGTCAGCAAGGCCACTGCTGCAAGACCCGGTAGTTTACTCCAGTCCACCCAGCCCACTCCTGATGCACGTCGCTAGTATTTAGAATCGGCGAGCCGCGGCAGCACGCCAAAGTGTTTTCCAATGAGTCAACAATCTTTTGGGTAAACTTTCGTAACCTCGTCGACCTAACCGTGAACTGCTATTTGCCGGCAGTTTAACCGGGAATCCAAGTCATTCATTAGAGACATGATTTCGACTGCGGTCGAACCATCGAAGTGAACCTGAACCTTTGGTCATGCCTTCTTCGTGCGCCTGAAGTGGATGCGCGATTTTGCCGATGAAAAAAGGTGAGGCATGTTCGTTCGGGCGCAATCCCCGAGCACTTGCGGCAGGCGATGATCTCGATCAAAAAGTATCTGGACTCTGACCATTTGCAATCGGAACCTGAGGGAAACGACACGGTACGGGCAGCTCTTTCCGCCTATGGCTCTGCGCTTGTCGAAATGGGCAACTGCAGCCTCGATGCATGTCCGGGGCTGGGCAGCGATTTAAAGGACCATCTTGCCGATCTGAAGGCAGGGCTGGCTGTCACGATGGGCGCCAAGGATCTGGGCACAACAGAAGCCTCAGTGAAGGACGAGCTCGGCGCATGGGGACGGCAATCTGCGAAGCACTACCAGAGCAAGGCCCGTGAAGTGAAGGAGCTGCTGCTGGTGATGGCACGGACGGCCGAGTCGCTGGGTGCCAGAGACCAGCGCTGCGCCGGACAGATTGAGGACGTTACCACCCGGCTGAAAAAGATCGTCAGTCTTGAAGATCTCACCCAGATTCGCGCGTCGATTGAGAAAAGCGCGGTGGAACTGAAGAGCTCAATCGAGCGGATGACTAAAGAAGGAAAAGCCGCGATCGATGAGCTCAAGACTGAAGTTTCAACTTACCAGGCGAAGCTGGAAGAGGCTGAGAAGATCGCCTTCCGCGATGGACTCACCGGGCTGCGCAGCAGGCTGTGCGTTGAGACGCACATTGAAGACCGGATTGCAAGCGGCGCGAGATTCTGCGTGGTCATAGCCGATTTGAACGGCTTCAAAGCAGTAAACGATCATTATGGGCATGTGACCGGCGACGAGTTACTCAAGCAATTTGCGGCGGAGCTCAAGTCCGTTTGCCGCTCGACCGATGTCATCGGCCGCTGGGGCGGCGATGAGTTCATGATCGTCTTTGACGGATCGCTCAAGGATGCCGAGCAGCAGATTGAGCGCGTACGCCGGTGGGTGTGCGGGAACTATGACCTGCGCGCACCTTCGGGCACGGTGAGACTGCGTGTCGATGCGTCGATCGGGCTCGCGGAGCATAAGCTTGGCGAGCTGCTGCATGAGCTGGTGGCGCGGGCCGATGAAAGGATGTACGCGGAGAAGACGTCGGCGCACAAAATCGGTCCCGCCGGTGTTGCAAACGAGCGCGAACAAGGGCCGGCGGCGCGTTGATCCCGGCGGACCTGCGCGGCTTGCGAAAACAACCAGAAATTTGCCAAACGGCAATCCCTTGCCTGCTTCTAAAAGTTGTTGATAACCTCAGGTGCGAGGCCGGCGAGCCAGCAATTGCATTGAAGTTTACTACGAGATAACTTCCGAGTAGGCGGTGATACTCCCGGAGCCCCGTCGGTACACCAGTTCACGTTTGAGAAGCCCTGAACTGAACTAAAAAGCAGCTTCTCCACTGTGTTGACGAACGGCCGGACCGGCATTCGGCAAATCGCCCAAGAATTCTTTCCACTTCCACCCTTAGCTGGGGTCTCCGGGATGGACCTGCGTTTGCTTTACTTTCAGTATCTCGCGCATGTCGATCATCAAGACTTCAACTTCTCATTTTGCCTGAGCTAGCCTCGCAACAACTGCGGCAACTTTTTCGAGTATCTCGTTCCAGCCCTCGAGTTGCCCGCTGTTCTTGGCGCTCTCCATCGGTTCATTTCCAATGAAAGTAAGCTTCGTCTGGCCGTTTCCTAAGTCCTCAAAAAGAGTCACGTCGTAAGCACCCTCGATGGCCTCATGTTCGATTCCCAATTGCGCAGGGTCAATCTTGTTTCCCTCCGGGTCAGAAAAGTACATCAAGGAAACGATCTTCTCGTGCAGAACGATCTCGTGGTATTCAACCGCATTCCAGAATTCCTGCCCATCCGGCGCCTTCATGCAGCAGAGAGATTTTCCTCCAACGCGAAAATCCATCTGACAAACGGGCGCAGTAAAGCCCTTCGGTCCCCACCACTGCATCACGTACTTCGGGTCTGTCCACGCCTTCCAAACCAATTCGCGTGGGGCATCAAAAACTCTTGTGACAACCATCCGCTCTGTCTCATTAACCGTGTCTTTTGTCATCTCTGACCTCCGTTTTTTTCATTTGATTCACAACCACATCCAGCTTGTCGAAACTCTCTTCCCAGAAACGACGATAATAATGCGCCCAGTCGCTGACTGTCTTTATCGCTTCCGGCCTCAGCGTACACACACTCTCCCGTCCACGCTTCGTCTTAATCACAATCCGCGCCCGCACCAGGTAGGCAATATGCTTTGAAATCATCTGCTGCGAGAGTGCAAAGGGTTCCGTCAGTCCATGCACGGACGCAGGTCCGTGGGAGAGTCGCTCGATCATCGTCCGCCGGGTCGGATCAGATAAAGC
>Ga0326727_10007226_pt1 | contig 29574 bp, 19 predicted proteins | sample MB2enrmetagenome_FD_207643 | JGI IMG/M metagenome (GOLD analysis project Ga0326727, IMG submission 207643) | Lab enriched peat soil microbial communities from McLean, Ithaca, NY, United States - MB29MY | ecosystem: Environmental > Terrestrial > Soil > Wetlands > Peat | place: USA: New York... | reverse complement strand
GTCGATGCCATGGACGAGATCAAGCGCGCCATCGAATCGGCGGAGATTCTGCCCTTCCGCTACCTGATTCTGCACGTCGGCCTGGCCGGAGAATACTTTGAGGAGCAGAAATTCGAGCACGCCCTCAGCTCCATTGAGCACCTGCGCGCCTTTGCCAAGCCGCTCGGAGTGCGCCTGCTGCTGGAAAATCTCCTCGGCGATATGGGCACGCCCGCGCGCATTGCCGAACTGATTCATGCCCTGCACTACGACGATATCGGCGTCTGCCTCGACCTCGGCCACGCCCACATCGAGCCCGGCATCGAGCAGGCCTTCGAGTCCATGCGGCAACTGGTGCGCAGTGTGCACGTGCATGACAATCACGGCGAAAAAGACGAACACCTGTGGCCCGGCGCGGGCACTATTGACTGGAAAAAGACGATGGATCTGCTGCGCACCGCCCCGCAGCCACCCAACCTTGTGCTGGAGGTGGAAGGCGACCCCGCTGGCGATCCCGACTTCGGTAAACTTGTCCCGGAAAAAATGTGCCAGGCGTGGGAGCGGCTACAGTAGTTAACCAGCAACTGCAGCGTCTCTTCTGCGAATTTACTTTCACGAGCTTGGTAATTTTCATATCATCAGACGGTCACGTTTCGGCATAGTCATCTGAAGGATGAGGCTTCTGCTAAGAAGTCATACGCCCATGCTGTGTCGGATTAGCGCTATTGCGATCTGAGGGAGCAGTTGAACATGAAGAAATTGTCGATTGCTATTTGGGCGTCCATTTTTCTTTGTGCCTCGATGCTCATGGCACAGAATTCTGCGGATAACCGGGAGCCAATAGCGGAAATTTTCGTAGGCTATTCGGGATACAACTCTGGCTTGAATGTGCCAGGGGTGCCTACAGGGCTAACCAGCGGCTTCAGTGTTCAGGCCATCGCCAATCCAGTGCATACAGGTAGTGTGGTAATGGATGTGAATTGCCACACGGGAACCCCTAGCAAATCGTGCGGAGTAAGTTTTGGTGGCCGCTATCAACACCCGCTGCACAATTTGCACCCCTTTGCCGGCGGAGGTTTAGGATTACAGTATTTTGAGCCCAAGGGCTTGGGCGGGCAGATTTTTCCGGCGTTCAATGCCAATGCCGGATTGGATGTCAGACTGACGCAGAGAATCTCCATCCGTCCGATCGAAATTGCCTATGTCGGTTCTTTTTATAACTTAAAGAGCGCCACTAACAGTACGTCAACGCAAAGTACGGGATTGAATGGCGTGCGGTTTGAAACTGGAATTCTGTTTGATATCTTACGGGCTCCAGTCCTTATAGCGAGGGCCAAATGTTCCGTAGATGCGGCCGAAGTGGAGGCTGGCACTAAGGTTCGTGTGGCAGTTCTGGCTGAAGGGTATCGTAGCAATAAACTGAAGTACTCCTACCAGTGCACGGGCATTGAAACCCCCGGCAGCGAATCCAGCGTACTGGTTGACACTACTGGGGTGCAGCCCGGCAAGTACGTTGTGAGCGCAACGGTGTCCGAACGGCGCAAGTCCAAGAAAAGTCAGGATTCCGGATGCAATGTCGAATTCTGGGTGAAGGAGCCTGCACCTCCGCAAATTGTGGTGTCAACCGATAAGGAGTTACTGCGGCCTGGTGAGAGTGCAATCATTTCAGTCAAGGGCAGCAGCCCAGACAATCGCCCGATTACTTATAATTGCGCCACGGATGCGGGAAAGATTACAGGGCAAATCCCGACATTCAATCTCGATACTTCTGGCCTTTCTGACACGAATATCGTAGTTAACTGTACAGCGAAGGATGATCGAGGCTTGCAATCAGAGGGCAAGGTCATGGTGCGGTTGGAATCTCCCCAGCAGGCGCCGTCGCCTGCACCAGCTCCATCTCCTAAAGCAAGCGAAGAACTGGCGAAGCCGGTTAAATTCTCCACTCTGCAATTTGTTCGCTACGTAAAGCTGCCGAGCCGTGTTGATAACCAAGCCAAGGCCGAGTTGGATCGCTTTGCCGATGCTTTACAAGCGGCGCCAACCGCTAAGGCGATAATCATTGGCAATCAGAGCGCTGCCGAGTCCAAGCAAAACAAAGCTTTGGAGATGGCGTCCCAGCGGGCAGTGAATGTCAAAGATTATTTGCAGCACGAGAAGGGGATTGACTCGCAGCGTTTACAGCTTCGTGTCAGCCACAATCATTCGCAGACGGTAGAACTCTGGATCATACCGAACGGAGCTGAATTCATTAAGAACGGGCTCTCGACCGTTGATGAAGAAAAGATCAAGGCGATTCCGCATGTTCCATTGCGTAGCCGCTCAGTGAAGAAAACAGCTCCCGTGCATCATGCGACAGAGCATCCTGTAGTGAAGGAAACCACCCAGGGAGCTGCCAAGCAGTAAGGCCGACGGATGATGCTGAATAGGACAACCTCCGGGAGCGGCTGGCAAGTTAGCGCTCCCGGATTCAGAAGGGCAGCGAGAAATTTCGAGGTCCTTCGCGACGAAAAAACGTGATGGAAATCACACAGAAACTGCCCTGATGGGCATAACATGAATTCTGCGAGGTTAGGCTGTACCGCATGCCGGGCGCCTTCTTCTAAGAACGAATTATTGAGGAATCAGCAAATGGTTGAAACAAAGGAACAGACCACACCCCAGATCTGGTCCAGCACGCAGGCTTATGTGATGGCAGTGCTGTGTCTATTGGTGGGATTTGCGATTGGATACTTGCTGCGTGGCTCCGTTGGGAGCAACACCGCTGCAGCTCCGGTAGCGCAGCAACAGCAGCAGATGCCCCCGGCTGGCATGGGTGGCATGGGAGGCCAGCAAGCGCCTTCGCCGGAACAGATGAAAGCCATGGCGGATCAGCAGGCCGCACCGCTCCTGGAACAGATCAAGAGCAAGCCCAATGATCCCGCACTGTTGGCACAGGTGGGTAACCTTTACTACGATGCGCAGATCTATCCGAGCGCCATTGGTTATTACCAGAAGGCCTTGGCGGCTGATCCAAAAAATGCGGCCGTGCGAACGGACATGGCCACCGCCATGTTCTACGCCGGGAACATTGATGCCTCCATCAGCGAATTCGACCGCGTGCTCAAGGATGATCCGAAGAACGGCAATGCAATTCTTAATCGTGGCATCGTTAAGTGGCAGGGCAAAATGGATGTAAAGGGCGCAGTGGCAGATTGGGAAAACTTGTTAAAGCAGAATCCCAATTACGAAAATGCCTCTCAGGTGAAGATGTATATCGAGCAGGCCAAAAAGCACTCCAACATCAAGCCTGGAACCAAAACCGACAAGCCGGCAATGTAAGCATATTGAGTTCTGACTGCACGGCCCGCGGGAGTATCCGCGGGCCGTTTTGTTTTATGTCGTCAAGGAACACGCTTAGGCTGCGCACCTTCTTATTTCGCACTCTTCCTTGGCCCCTCACTGAGCCCAGCGATCAAGCTGTCTGGGTTCAGTCGCATTCTAGCCTCTATTGAATAGTGTATGAGGCAACGGCGTTGTTGCTTTGCGAATACGTTGCACTGGTCGCCATTGCCCTCACTACCTCGGAAGTTGACACCGTCAGTGAGCACGGACTGGTACACGACGGGGATGATGTGCTCGGGAAAGTTCCATTTGTCGTGTAGTAGATGGTCACTCCACTCGATGTATCACTGATGGTTATGTTCTGTGCTCCTTTGTAGGTTCCCGCCGCGGGCGAGAAGGTAGGAGTCTGTGCCTGAATTGTGTAGCTCGCAATACTTGTACTGCTTGAGCCCAGTCCAGGTGCGACCGCGAAGGCCCGCAGGACCGATGTTGTTGTGATCGACACAGTGCACGGACTCACGCAGGAGGGCGACGAAGTAGAGGGCAGCCCATTTGTGGAGTAGTAGATGGTCGCACCGCTGGTGGCATCAGAGATCGTCACTGAAAGTGGCGAAGTGTAATACGTTCCTGCCGCCTGTGAGAAGGTCGGGCTCGCGGTTTGGAAGGTATAGCTAGCCAGGGCGACGTTGCTGGATGCATAGCCTCCACCGGAGGCTATGGCTCGAATCGTGGCACTTGTTGAAACACCTGAGATCGTGCACGGGTTGGCACAGGCGGTGGATGAGGTTGTCGGAGTTCCTCCGTTAATGGTGTAGTAGATCGTCGCGGCGCTGACGGAATCACTAATATTTACGTTCTGGGTCGTAGTATAGGTGCCGGACGCCGGAGTGATGGTTGGTGTGGGAGCCTGGATGTAGTAGTTCCCCGTGGAAACCGCGCTATTCAAATATCCATACCCCGCAGAGATGGCTTTGATCGTTGTGTTATGTGTAACCGTGATCGCGCCAGTATACGCCGTCGAATTCGTCGTCGGAGTAGAGCCGTCGGTTGTGTAGTACATGGCCAAACCGGCAGTGTTGGACAACGTGACGGAGACCGTCGAGCTATACGTTGACGGCGAAGGCGTGAAAGCCGGTGGCGGTGCGGTCGGCAGGTTGATGCTGTAAGTGGCGTACGCATAGGGACTCATGGGGATCCCTGGATATGCAGCCAACGCAATGATGCTTGTGGACGTGGAAACGGTCAGCGGTGCGGAGTAGACCGCGGAATTGACCGTGGGCAATGAGCCATCGGTCGTGTAGTAAATAGTCGCGCCACCCTGCGAGTCCGAGATCGTCACGGTCTGTACGGATGTGTAGGAGCCCGGCGTGGGCGAGAAAGTTGGCCGCGGTACTCCCGGATCGCCATTGTGCATAGATGCGGCGAAGATGGAAAGTTGCGCTCTGGTATATGCATGAGATCCAGGCATGCCCGGCGGTAGAGTCAAATTGTATGTATTAGTGACCCCGTCATTACCAACATGGCATTGACCACAAGCCAGGTCAACATCCAACCACGCAGCCTGCGGATACTGGTATCCATCCAATAAGGAACTCTCCGTAGCCGTGTTGGGCGCGGTGATGTCCTGCTGGTACAGCTGGGCTGGCGTGGGATACGTGTAATAGCTCGGACTGGGGTTAATCCTCCAAATATGGCTTTGGGGTACTCCATTGCCAGCAACCATGTGGCAGATCTTGCAGGAACCAGGGACATCGACAGAACTTCCAGTTGGGAATGGCGTTCCCGGGCCTGCAGGATGGTTGACGGATGCTAGCAATGTTTGCGATAGGGCATGGCAATCTGCGCACTGTGTAACGATTGGCTTGGTCGCGTTCACGTTTGCGAGCGTGCTCTGGTGAGGATCATGGCAGCCAGTGCACCCGGAGTTCTTCGTGGGATCCGAAGGCGTCTCGCTGAAATTGCTGTGATAGGTGCCAGAAAGAGTTACAGATAGGTCGCTGGAATGTTGCTGATTCTGCACGACTGAGCCACTGAATCGTGCGTGGGGGCTATTGAGAAATGCCGTCCCAGCTTCATGCTGGAAGGAGGGTTTATAAACCCAAGTGTTGGCGCTGTTGCCAACACAGGTGGTGTAGCTTGAGCCGGAAAGATCAGAACAGTAGCCGGCATCGATGGTTTTCAAGGTGACTGCCGGATTGATGCTCCCTACGATTCCGGTGGAACTGTTTGCCATTGTGTTGTTTTCACCGCGATGGCACTCCAGGCAGAGCGCCGTAGCACTTTCGTTGTTCTTGATCGTCACCTCAACCGGATCCCAAGGGTGTGAACCAGACCCGGTTCCCGCAACGTGACAGCGTTCGCACTGCACACCGGTAAGGAACCAGGAAGACGTCCCCGAAGTGCCGGGAGCAATGTATCCATCGCTGGGCAACCGCTTCATGTCTGAATCTGGAATGGCAGCTACTTTGCCACCAGTATTCTTGGTTGGTTCGGGCCCCCAATTGTCGAAGCCGTAGCCTGTTGCATGGCAACGTGCACAGCTAAAGTTGCCATCTGGGTACAGCCCGCCCGTGAATCCACCCTGGTATACAGTATTCAGCTTCGTGGCGGCAGGGTTGGCCGCGCCTCCATAGTTCTGCCAGCCGCCAAAAATGTAATAAGCATCTCGCGAGCCGCCCGTACTCGCCGTGACGGTCGAATAGGGTGCTGGCGCATGGGAGTTGGCCAACGTGTAGTACGGATATTTGCAGGAAGGATCATTTGCGGTAAGCCCATTCAGGGCAAGCACGGAGAGCGGCGTGCACCACCCCACTGTCACCTTATTTGCATTCCAGTCGTATACACTTCCGGAGCCATAATGGCTGTCGGTCGTGGGATAAATTGCTCCGTCCGGGCCTCCCCAAAGAGTGCCTGGGGCAATCTTGCGCATGGCATTCTTGTGCCCAGTCATCAGATATGGCGCTGTATCCGTGCCGTAGTGGCAACTGAGGCACTGATCTACATCAGCATAGGCTGTCGACCATCCCCCGGCTCCGTTATTGGAAGCTCCATCCCCGTGAAAAACTTGACCTGTGGCGATGGGTTGGTAGGTGAGATCGTCCACCGGTTGGCAGCCATGACTGAGGTAGCACTGCGCCATAGACACGGAGGCCAAACATACAAGGACTAAAAAAATGGAAATTGGGGAGAGTTTCGTCGACATAGCCCATCCTTCACAGTGAATTTGAACTGCGGGAGCCGGACTGCACGACATCAAATACTTCGAAATGAGACATCGTCCATTAAAAGGGCGATTACCGGGGGGCGGATTGGGCGTGGAGTTTAGACAAAGGCATGCGGACATTGCATGCAAGCTACATGCCCGATCCCGTGAACTGCCAAAACTTAAGTTCTATATCGAAGGTAATGTAGCCCCGACTCAATAAACTATGACGTGACCAGCCTCACGCATGAGAGTGACAGGGATAGACAGCATTTCTCAGACTGAGACAGGATTATGATGACTTCACACTGGATGGCAGGAAACTGCGTTGAAGCTCAGGTGGGGGATATTCCCAACTTCATTGCCGACCATGGGCGAGATTTCGCAATTTCTATGACCGCGAAGGAAAAATAATTACCATTTTTGACATCAATGTGCATCCTGCATATATATATATGCTTTGTTTTCATATACATAATAATTCAACACCCTTAGGTTGATTCCAGTGCGGTTAACGGCAATGCAATTGCATGTTATGTACCCGGAGGAAGCTGTGGTCGGGTCAATGAAGTCTTTCCTTTTCGTATTGTTAATCGGCATTTCGACGATGCCTGCGTGGGCCGGTATTCATCCGGTTCCACTGGATCCGAAGCAGGATCCGGCAACCTGTGCGCAATGCCATGAAGACAAAACAAAGGGGAAGTCAGTTCATTCAGCCATTGCCATGGGCTGTACCAGCTGTCACGAGATTCGTGTGAGTAAGGACACTACTCGTATCAAACTGACCACCACCACGACCGTTGCCCTGTGCATCACCTGCCATGCGGATAAAAAGGCATCTGACATTAAAGGAAAAGTCCATAGTCCCGCCGTTCGAGACTGCGTCAAGTGCCACAGTCCCCACACATCGGACAATAAAAATCAGCTCTTAAAGCCTGCGAGCGGGGATAGCAAGGATTCCAATCTGTGTCTGGAGTGCCACAATATCGGCACGAATGTCCCGAAGGATGGCAGCCGTCATGCCGCGCTGGATATGGGGTGCGATACCTGCCATGTGACCCATAAAACCGGAGAGCGCGGCAAGGTGGAGTTTGACTATCATCTGACAAAGGGCGTTCCTGCAATCTGCGTTGACTGCCATGATCCGAAAGATGCGGCACTGATCAAGGCTCACCAGGGGCAGCCATTCGGTACGGCAAACTGCCTTAGCTGTCATGATCCTCACCAATCCGCCTCCAAAAAGTTGATGGCCAAATTTGTACATGTGCCGTTCGGTGGAGGCCAGTGCGATTCCTGCCATCAGGCAGCCAAAGATGGCAAGGTTTTACTCACTGCAGCAACCCCCAAAGAGATCTGCCTGACCTGCCACTCTGATAAGAGCGAGACGATTGAGAAGGCGAAGGTTCAGCACCCTGGAGCGGCTGGGGATTGTACGGATTGCCATAATCCGCACGCCAGCAAGAATCCTGGGTTGCCGAAAACCAATCCGGTCGAGATTTGCCTTGGTTGCCATGCGGATCAGGCGGAGCAAGGGAAAAAGGCTCATCTCCATCAGCCGGCGTACGAACAAGGTTGCGCTACTTGCCATGAGCCGCATGGTGGCAACAACATCCACCTGTTACGTGCCGATAACCCCAATAAACTTTGCCTGGAATGTCACGGCCCGGATAGAGAGCCGGCCAAGCTGGAATCTGAGCACCTGATTACCATCTTCGATGGCAAGGTCCGGTTGCCGGAGGATTACTTCAAGAAGACAAAGGCTCCAATTCTTCCTCTGCGCTTTGGCAAGGGGCATCCGCTTGAGGGGCACCCTGTATCTGATGTACAGGACCCGACAGACATTACGAAGATCCGTAAGCAGATGAATTGTATGACATGTCACCAGCCGCATTCGTCGGCGCAGCCGGATTTGTTGGTAAAAGATCAGGTGAACAACGCGGCTTTTTGCGCCACTTGTCATACGGATTTAACCAAGAAGTAGCTCGACAAGGAAGGTTTTTGATGTTGAAGGTTGTCTCCATCTCGACTCATCAAGGCAAGAGGGTGCTTGCGCTGATTCTCGCGACGGGTCTGCTCTGCGTACCGGCTTCTGTGTTTGCTGCGAAAAAGAAGAAGGATGCTGCGCCAGTCAAGCCCGCTCCGGTGTTTGATTACTCGATGATCGTATGGCCAAATCCACCGGCAATTGCCCGCATCAAGTTCCAGTCTCAGTACACCGGGCAAAAGTGGAGCCAGGTTGAGAAAGAGATGCATGAGAAGAAGGCCAAATGGATGGATCGGCTGGCGGGTACAGAGGTAGAGAGCGAGAGAACCAAGGGGATCCGCTTCCTGCTCGGCGAGCCGTACGGGCTGGCGGTTGATTCCAAGGGTACTGTTTACGCCGCTGACCAGAGGGTCGGCGCGATCTTCATGTTCAATACCGAAACCGGCGAGGCAGAGCTGATTAAGAACAAGACACACGCTCATTTCGTCCGGATCATCGGCCTTGCAATCGACGACAACGACCGGCTTTTCGTCTCTGATCCGGGGTTACGCCATATTCTGGTTTTCAATGCCCAGCATAAAGTTGAGGAAGTGATCACTGAAGGCCTCGTAGATCCCTCCATGCTGGCGATTGATCGCCAAAATCGCCTTCTTTATGTGACAGATATCGAATTAGACCAGGTTCTAGTGTACGATGCCGACACTCTGAAGCTTCTTCGCAAGATTGGGACCGGCGGCAAAAAACATACGCTGACAACACCGGGCGACTTTGCCAAGCCTACGGGGATGGCTGTAGATGCGGATGGCAATCTGTACGTCTGCGACACGCTCAATGACCGGATTGAGGTCTTTGACGCCGAAGGCAAGTTTATAGAGACCTATGGCAAGAATGGTGACGGCCCGGGTTACTTTGGCCGTCCCAAGGGAGTTGCAATCGACTCCGACGGGCACATCTGGGTCGCCGACGGTATGCAGGACCGGATTCAGGTCTTCAACAAGCAGTGGCAGTTACTGATCACACTGGGAGGGCATGGGCTTCTTCCGGGTCAGTTCCAGGCGCTGGTGGGAATCACAGCGGATTCACAGAACAGGATCTTCACCTCCGAGATTTACCACGGGCGCGTCCAGCAGTTCCGGTACGTGACCGACGCCGAGTATGAAGTAGAGAAGAAACGGCGTGAGGAGCAGAGGGGATCCAAGGCAGCGGGCGCAGCGCAGCAGAAGCCCGCAGAGACGGTCAAGCCTGTCGAATCATCCGGCGGGAAAGAAGTCTCGAAGTAGGCGCAAATTTTTGGTCATATGAATGACCAAAACGAGGCAGATATTAATTGCTTCGATTTAATAGCTGTTCATTAATCAGGAGGTTTTTCACGTGAAAAAGATTATGTTTGTTGCTTTGTTCGTCGTGGCCATCTCGGCCATGATGCTGGCGCAGGCTTGGACGTCGCCTGTTGACGTCCTGGGCGCGCACCAGAACCAGGGCCGTGGCTGCGCAGGTTGCCACGCTCCTCACAGCGGTTCCTTCGGTTCCGGTCACGGCGGCACGGCCGATGCTGGCAGCTATGCTCTTTGGGGCCAGGACGCCAGCCCTCTGTATGGCAAGACTGTTGCGTTCGGCGACAACGGCCGTTACGTGGAAGTTCTGCCCTCAACGATCGCCGGCGGCAGCCAGGAAGTGGGCGGCATTCTGCTTTGCCTCTCCTGCCATGACGGCAACCTGACCCAGTCGAACATGATGCAGAACTGGTCGTACGAGCAGCAGATCGGCCTGCTGACCAACACCACCTACGGCAGCCAGAAGATTCCGACCCTGCTCGGAAACGACGGCACCACGGCCGGCAACTACACCAACGATCACCCGGTGGGCCAGAATGCCACCATCAGCAGCGGCAGCGGCCTGGTGTTTGCTAACAACACCTTCACCGTGACCGCTGGCACCCCGTTTGCCCAGTTCGTGGCTAACTATGGCTGGCCGGCGCTGGCTCCTGGAACATGGTCGAGCCCCTGGGGCATCAACGGCGCAGGCAAGCCCTACGTCCTGTGCACCACCTGCCACAACCAGCACGTGATGACCGTGTACACCTCCAGCAAATCCAGCCCGATCGTTGGCGACGGCGGTGGCAAGTACTACGCGACCTACTTCTTCGTGAATGGTCCGTACAACCCGAACCTCCAGGGCAAGCTGACCGCCGGTCAGGCTGCCTCCACGACTCAGTTCTGCCGCCAGTGCCACTTCGGCGAGTCGAACGAAGCCAACAACACCAACAACATCCCGACGGTCTTCCAGTAAACTGTACTTGGATGTCCGACTGGGGAGAGATATTCTCTCCCCAGTTTTTTGCTACCAAACAGATATTTGAAACGTCTAACAAACGGCTAAACAACTAAAGGAAGTACTATGACCACGAAGTTCCCAGTCTGCGCGCTGCTTTTTCTGGCGCTCAACCTCAGCGCCCAGGTAGCCTCGCACGCTCCGACTGGGGTCAAACCCGCGATGGCACCCATGGCACCCACGGCACCCATGGCAGCACCCATGGTTATCAGTGATAAGCCGGTCGCCAAGGTGAATGGCGCTGTCCTTACGGATCGCGACCTCCTGCGCGAGATGTACTCGATCTTTCCCTATGCCAAGCAGCACGGCGGTAAGTTCCCCAAGGCGGAGGAGGCCAGCATCCGCAAGGGTGCGCTGGAAATGATCATCTTCGAGGAACTGGTCTATCAGGCGGCGGTCAAGACGAAGCTCACGATTCCCGAGACACGCATATCGCAGGCGCTGGCGCAGTACAAGGGCAGCTTCCACAGTCCCGACGAATACCAGCAATATTTGAAGATTGAGATGCAGGGCTCCGAGCAACGGGTGCGAGATCAGATTCGCCGCTCCATGATGATTGACCGCTACTTAAAGCTCGAGGTGGAAGATAAGTCTGCGGTCACCCCGCAGGAAGTGCGGGCCTTTTATGACAAGAACGCGGCGAAGTTCACACAGCCGGAGCGCTTCGCCTTCCAGTCCATTTCAATCATGCCTCCTATAAAGCCCACGCCTGACCAGGCCGCCGAAGCAAAGAAACTAGCCGCCGCCGCCCTGGAGCAGGCGAAGAAGACGAAAAGTGCCGAGGAATTCGGATTGCTGGCCGAGAAGATTTCGCAGGATGATTTTCATGTGGATTTTGGAAGGCATAAGCCCACCGCCCGGAAAGAGCTGCCGCCGCAGGTTGTGGCCGCCCTGGATCATATGAAGCTGGGAGGGGTGAGCGGTCTGATTCAGATTGAATCGGCATATACAATTATTCGCCTCAATGAACATATACCGGCCGGAAAACAGAGCTTTGCCTCAGTGAAGGCAAGCGTGGCGACCGATATGCAAAAAGCAAAATATGAGCATCTCCGGTCAGGTTTAGACAAGAAACTCCGTGCCAATGCCAAAGTTGAGATAATGCAAGGAAGCTGACAGTTACTCCTTCAAGATATGGACAACGGGTTACATGAGAAGGTTTTACAGCTGTGTCGCTCAGTTACTGTTCCTGCTGGTGACACAGCTCGTCTGGGGGCAGTCTGGCTATCCGGGCATTACGGTTGGCGAAAACCTGCATCTCCAGTCATCAGGGACGGTAACGGCCGGTTATTCCTCTGACTTCGGCGATGTGACCTCGTCTGCCCATAACATAAACTTGGGAGTGAGTGGCAGTGTGGACGGGTTCTATTACCATCCAAACTTTATCTCGTTCAATGTGACGCCGTATTACAACCAGTCCAAGTCAGATTCAGCCTCACAGTCGCTCAGTAATTCGAGTGGTGTATCGGGCACGGCAAACTTGTTTACCGGAACGCACTTTCCCGGCACGATAAGCTATCGCACCGATTTTAACAGCACCACGAGTTCGAACGTAATCGGGGAACCGAATTTCACGAGCAAAGGCAACGGACAAGGCTATTCAATAGGCTGGGGGGCAACTGTACCCCATTGGCCGACGCTCGCGGTAGGTTACTCCCATGGTAGAGGAACGTCGAACGTTTACGGAACCTCGACAGAGTCTCAAACTAGCAACAACACCTTAAACCTGCACTCTTCTTACATCCTGGCAAGCTTTCCGATCAACGCATATTACACACACACCGACTACAACTCCGACTTTCCGGAGATACTGACGACGCAGGTGATGAATACCAGTAACTCGTCGGGTTATAACTATGGGTTCGACACGAATCACAAATTGCCGATTCATGGCACGGGTTATTTCAACTATAGCAGCTCCAATTTCTCGTCCCAGTTTGGTACGAAGGGAAATATAGATAACACGAGTTACTCGACCAGTTCCGAATCGGCGGGCGCGTTTTTCGTTCCAACGAAGGAGTTTTCCTTCTCGCTAAACGAGCACTACGTCAGTGACCTTTCGGGGGCGATTGCACAGACTTACGCTGGCAGTGGTGTGATTCCCGCCGTTGATCTGGGCCGGGGATCGCACTCGTTGACTCTAAACGGCGCGCTCAGCTACGAGATAGCAAAGAACGTGCTCAGCAGTGTGCAAATAACCAATATTCAGCAGCACTTTTTTGGCAGCGATTATAGCTCGACCTACGCCAGTGGCACGCTGACTTACGCGAAGCGGATCTTCGACATGTTCACAGTGTCCGCTACCATGCTGGACAGCCAAAGCAACTTGAGCAGCAACTCCCTGGGATTTGGAGTGAATCTTGGTTATTTTCACAAGTTTGGACGCTGGTCAACTTCGGGCAATTTTTCATACTTCCAGAATGCACAGACGATGCTTGTGATTTATACCCAGTCTTCGTACAACTACAACGCCCGCTTCAGCCGCTACCTGACACGGCGGCTGCAATGGATTTCGGGAATTAACGGCACCCATAGCGGATTAAGCGCGCAACCGGGCAGCAGCAACCACAGTGAAAATTATAATACTTCGTTGAGCACGAGTCGGTATATGGTGAATGCTTCGTATTCCCGGTCCACGGGACAGTCATTGCTGAGCGGTAGCGGGTTGGTTCCGGTGCAGCCTACTCCAGGAATCCCGACCTCGGAGCTCACCGTATATTCCGGCAATGGCATCAACGTAGGAGCTTCGGCGTCTCCGATTCGCAATCTCACCATTGCGGGAAGCTACAGCCGTTCCTTGAACAACACTCTGAGCAGCGGAGTCGCGTCAAGGAACAGGAGCGAACAACTCTACGGCCAAGTACAGTATCATTTGAGGAGACTTAACTTGCTGGCAGGTTACACTCGGCTTACCCAAGGGATTAGTGCCGCTGGCACGGCGCCCACTTCAGAAACGTCATACTTTGTGGGAGTATCGCGATGGTTCAAATTCTTCTAAATAAGTGGCAGAGAGCAGTCCCGCGGGGAAGACTATTCGTATTGCTGTTCCTCTTCCTTGTCGCATCGGTGGGAAGCTTCGCACGCGATAAGAAGGGTGCGGCCAATCCTCCTCCACCAGAGCTGTTGCTTGATGGCGGCCGCAAGTTGGCGTTTGAGCGTTCCTTCAGCATCGAGAAAGATGTCAAGCTAAAGACGGGGTTTTGGGCGCACGTGGTGAATGTGATTGCCGGTGAGCCTAATTACCGCTATCTGGTCAAACCGTATGGTATCGCTGTTGACTCCAAGGAGAGGATTATCATCACTGATCCCGGAGCAGGCGGCTTTCACATCTTTGATTTCACACAGCAGAAGTACAAGTTTGTGACGCGGCAGGAGAAGGGGAAAGATCCATCGCTGTTTCCACAGTGCATTGCATTGGATGCTGCGGACAATATTTATATTTCTGACTCACAAACTGGCAAGGTATTCGTCTATGAACCGAGTGGGAAGCTGCGCCAGGTGATTGGGAGCCTAAAGGGCGGGGAAGGCTTCTTCAAACGTCCGACCGGACTAGCGGTGGATTCCGCCGCACTGCGTATTTATGTGACCGACACATCGCGCGACCAAGTGTTTGTGATGGATATGCAAGGCAATGTGCAGCAGGTGATTGGAAAGCGCGGTACTGCTGAGGGTGAGTTCAACTTCCCCACCGAGCTGCTGTTACGGGATCAGGAGCTTTACGTAGTGGATGCTATGAATTTCCGCGTGCAGGTATTCGACCTTTCGGGAGCATTTGTGCGATCGGTCGGAAGAATCAACGACGGACCGGGAGGGCTATTCCGTCCCAAGGGAATCAGCATTGACTCTGAAGGCCACCTCTACATTGTAGATGGACAGTGGGGAGTGGTTCAGGTATTTAATGTCGAGGGGCAGTTGCTTTATTACTTTGGCACAACCGGCTCCGAACTGGGCCAGTTCCAGCTTCCAGCGGGCATTTTCATTGACCGGCAAGATCGTCTTTATGTCGTGGATTCCATAAACCACCGGGTTCAGGTCTTCAGATATTATGCTGCGCAAAAGGCAGAGGGAGTGAAGCCATGAGACGTTACTGGGTCTGGCTGTGTATCGCCGCTTTACTCGTCACTTGCTTTCATATGACCGCAAGAGCGCAGGCAACTCAGGCAATGGATGTGCTCGGCATGCACAATATGGTGCCGGGAAGCGGTGCTCCTGTCTACTCACTGGGCAGCCTGGGATGCACGTTCTGTCACGCTCCGCACAGTGGACTTCCTGGACCTTTGTGGAATCAGCAATATTCGAAGGCGACATATATCCCGTATACCAGCACAACATACCACCAGGTAGGCAACACGCAGCCGCCGATTGGTAAGTCGAGCAGTCTCTGCCTAAGTTGCCATGACGGTACGGTCGCGCTTGGTCAGTCACCTGTATACGGCCAGCTTCCCCTCTCAGGCCAAATGGGCAGTGCAGATGTTTTTGGCACGACGCTAACGGGGTCGCACCCGTTTAGTCTTGTTATGCCCCTCAAAGATAGTCCTGATCTTGTGGCATCTTTAGTATCGCAGCATACTACCGCTGATGTGACGAAGGCAGTGCATTTAATCAGGGGCAATGTGGAGTGCAGAAGTTGCCACAACCCACACGTGCAGTCGATTGATAAGATTGCACAGAACTTTCTGGTGCGAGACAGTTCCTCTGGACAGTTGTGCCTGGCCTGTCATGATCCGACACGAGTGGTGCAGGGACAGGTGAATCTCCTTGCAGGCTGGGGAAACAGTATTCACCGTACCGCCACAAACCAAGTTTCGCTGAGCGGCAACATTGGTTCCTACAGTACGATGGCTCTCAACGCTTGCACGTCGTGCCACATGTCACACAACGCAACGGCGCCTGCTAGGTTGCTGCGCCCAGCGACTCCTGTCGCGACCGGAGTTGATGCCGTGACTCAGGATTGTATGACCTGCCACAATGCGGGGACATATAACGGAACAACGTACACCGGCAACAATTACATCTCGCCTGGCGCCCCCAACATCATGGCGGAGTTTGCCAAGACGTCACACCCACTGCCCACTGGTATCAACACGCACGACGCGGCAGAGCCGGGCGTGCTCAATATGAACCGGCACTCGACCTGTACCGACTGTCACAATCCACATGACTCAGCTCAAGTGACCACCTTCATGGGGCCGCCCGCGCTGCGTCTTTCACAAGAAGGCACCCCGGGTATAAGCGCTAGCAACGGTACGTTGATTCTGACCCCGGCGTTGAACCAGTATGAAAATTGTCTTCGTTGCCACGGAACCAGCATCGGAAAGCAGAGCCTTCTCCTTTACGGATACGCGCCATTGCGAGCGGTTACCGCGATCGATCCCTTGAACGTGATCAACGAATTCCTGCCCACGGCGACATCCAGTCACCCAGTGATGCATGACAGCTCGAGTTCCCTTTCCCAGCCCAGCCTGCTGAGTAATATGCTCAATCTGGATGGGACCTCCTCGACTCAGCGTGTGGTAGGTGTCCGTATTTTCTGCACGGACTGCCACAATAGCGACGACAACCGCGAGTTCGGGGGTAAAGGGCCGATGGGTCCGCATGGGTCGAGTTTTTCGCACATCTTGGAGCGCAACTACCAGTTCGGTACCGCAGCAAGTCCCGGTGGCACGGTCAACAATTTGTTTGCGAATCCGGACCTGAGCATGAACGGACCCTATGCACTGTGTGCCAAGTGCCATGACTTGAGTAAGGTGCTGGCGAACACTTCGTTTACCCAGCATAGTCTCCACGTCTCAACGTATGGATTCAGTTGCTCGATCTGCCACACTGCACACGGCATGGGCGCCACCTCGTCCATTATCAGTGGCGAGCGGTTGGTGAACTTCGACACGAACGTTGTGGCGCCTAACAACGGCGTGCTTGCCTATAGCCACTCTTCAAATACCTGTACCTTGGTTTGCCACCAGATTACCCATAACGCTGATGGCACAGTGCAGAGCTCGGCGAAAAAGTCCAAGGTCAAAGGAAAATAGAAGTGGTGCAGAAGCGTACCGTACTCTATTTTATTGCGTTGCTACTACTGTTTAGTGCCGCTGTCCTAGTGGAGGCAGGAACGCTGCGTTCCCTAAGTGCTCCGGGGAGTGACACATGGCAACATTTGAGTTCTGGTATCTGGGCGATGCAACACCATGTATTGCCACAGTTAGGACAGCAGACACTGCATCCACCGAGTTCGCATGTATCGCCATGTTGGCTCTATGACTGGCAATTGGCGACGGCGTATCAGTTGCTTGGCTTGGCGGTCATACCAGCGACACAGATGACATTCCAACTTAGTATTGCCCTGCTCACTTTTCTGCTGGCGGGTGGCTTGTATGGTCGTATTTGGAGGGCCTGTGCTCTTTCTGTCCTTGCGCAGTATTGCATAAGCTCAGTATATGTGGTGGCAGGTGGATGCTCCATGTTGCTTCTGGCCACACTGGTTCTGCTATTGGTCGCTGCCCGGCAGTCAGGAAACGTAAAGCTGTTCTATTGGCTGCCGCCAATATTCCTCCTTTGGGCTAATGTAGATTTTCAATTTGTGTACGGCATCATCACACTGGCTCTTTTTACCGCTGCATCCTTTACAGAAGAGTTGTGCCAAATAAAAGGTTGGGGATCGGCATCTAAACTTCCGGCGAAAACCATTGCAATTGCTCTGGCCGCTTCACTGGCAGCCAGCTTTGTAACGCCAACCTTCTTTCGTTCTTACGAAATCTTCTTTGCCAGGGTGTCGAGTCCAATCAATCAGTACCTTAAGGAATGTGACTCGATGGCTTTCCATCGGCCGCAGGATTACCTAGTGATGCTTCTTGTGATGGGAGCGTTTCTATCTCTGGGGTACCGACGCACAAGAATGTTGGCGTTGCCATTTATTTTGATACTGGCGACTTTATGGTCTTTTCACGCACGCCGCGACGCATGGCTCGTCGTCATAATAGCACTGGCTGTTTATGGAGGTGAGGGCGCGGATTTACCCACAGTGCAGCGTTTGTACGCAGTCAAGCGTGCTGGATTGCAGGCACTAGCGTCATCCATGGTGGTTCTAGTGATCGCGGTGGCTCTTATTCCGCACAAGCCTTCTGAACTGCTGGCCCGTGCTGGCAAAGAGTATCCAGTCGCAGCCGCCGAGGTTATTCGCTCACAACATCTGCCACAACCGCTCTTCAATGCACTGGAATGGGGAGGCTATTTGAATTGGGCGCTGTCCGAATATCCTGTAACGTACAATTCCGATACGGCGCTTTACGACGAACAGATGGCTGTACGGTATTATCGGGCGATGAAAGTAGATGACCCGCCACAGCAACTTGCGGAATTGCAAAATAGCGCGACTGTTCTACTACCGAAGAGTTCAATTCTAGGGCAGGCGCTGGCGAATTTGCCTGGATATCACACCGTGTACAGCGACGACGTTGCAATTCTACTGGTGAAGAACTGATTCGATGAAATCGCAACCGAACAATACCGCTGAACTGAGCACCGAGACAGCAACGGGAGCGACCCCAGACGCTTCAAGTTCTGTAAACGTTTGGTACCTTTCAGATTGCGCGCAATGTGTCATTTACGCCCTAGCCCTCACGGCATCTATTTCCATCTGGTTCCTCGCTATCCGCGCGCCACTGTGGCTGGATGAAACTGGCTCTTTCCAGCAGATCAGCGCAGGCTTCTCACAAATTCCATCTCGCGTGCGCGGCCTATCCTTCCCCGCCCATGCTTACATTCTCTGGTTTTGCACGAAGATCACAGGCACAAGCGAGATTGCCCTGAGAGTTCCGGAAATATTTGCAATGTTCGGAGCGACATATCTGCTGTACCAAGCAGCGCGAGAGCTGTTTGATCGTGACGTGGCCATCATTGCCTCTATCGTCTTCTGTATTCATCCGATCGTGGTCTTTGCATCGATTGACGTTAGGCCCTATGCCTTTGGGGCACTTGCAGTCAATGCAGCCATACTTTGCTTGGTTCGACTACGACGCAACAATTCAATCAGTTTGGCAGCTCTTTTCGGATTCTCGGCTGCATCGATACTTTATTTCCATTTCCTGTTCGCGACCATCCTCCCTGCCCTCGCCATTGGCTATTTCGTAATCAAGCCGGGCGAATCAAAAATTCTATGGCGACAATTCGGAGTCGCGCTGACAGTTTTTGCCATCGCGTGCCTGCCCATAATTCCATGGGTGCGAGTTACACTTGAGAACACTGGTAGCCACGTTTTCGATAATGCTCCGGGGCTGGCAGAGCTGGGCTGGACGTTGGCGCCCCCGCCGTGGCCGCTTATTCTGCTGGGCGCCATTTTTGCTGCAGCCCTGACCCGGCGGCTAGACATGTTGCATCAATTTGATGGTCGGCGCGCACTACTTTGCGCACTGTTGGGACTAGTCCCTATCCTAACCCTTTATGGGGCAAGCGTGGGTACACCGCTCCACGTGTTTGTGGAACGCTACCGATTGGTGGCGATACCGGGCATAGGACTCTGCTGGGCATTGGTGGTGAACTTGGTTAATTCACGCAGCATTCGCCTGCTGTTCTGCGTGGTGCTGGTAACGACCGTCGCTTACCAGAACTTCACGTCACCATATTCCAATGTCCACGGTTACACATGGAAATACGCACTTGAGTTTGCCGAAAAGAACGCTTCGGTTGATGGGGCGCCGGTCGTGATATGCAGCGACTTCGTTGAGTCTAATTACATGCAAATGCCAACAGGTTCCGCCGTAAAGGACAGCGCGCAATTTGCACCGCTCTCCTATTACAAACTCAGTGTACCGGTTGTGGGATTACCGCGGGCGCTGAATGACGAAGCCATTCGCGTTGGTTCAAGTTTTCTACAAGACGCGGCAGCCCGACGGCAACGATTTTTGGTTCTTGGATTTAGTCCTTCGTACGAGACGCTCCGATGGCTTTCGTATAATGCATCAGGGATGTACGAGGTCCGTCAGTTGGGGATGACCTATAGTATCGTGATCCTAGAATTCAAACCGCGGTTCAAGGGAGACGGAGTGCACTATGCTGGAGACGAGGATCGTAAATCACCTCCCGTGCGGTAGGAGATGAGGCCTCGCTGGCAACTTCCTCTACAACGGAAAAACTGTTACACCGCAGGATTACTGGGTTTTCCGCACAACTAGCGACGCACGTACACCGTGGCCAGGTGATCCTGGTAGATAAGTCGGAAGCGGGAATCAGCGGCCAGCATCTTTGCCAACGGAAATTCAGAATGCAGCAGGACGATACCCGACTCGCTTAAGTAGGGATCGGCGGCGGGCAAAGTGTCGCCATTCTGTGAGTGGAAGAAGATCTGATCCAGTTCATCGCCATAAAGGTCGTTGCGTCCGTCAATGGCCACCGGGTAATCCGGCATGTACCAGGTGAGGAAGCCGCCCCATGCCAAGTCATTATAAAGCGGGCCAGGGAGCTGATAGCGCCTTAGGAAGTTGATGGCGTCCACTGGATAGTCGGCGCTGATGGCCCGATCCATGCCGCGCTCGTTGTAGCCAATGGAACTGGCAAAAAGCACGAGCACCAGGGCCAGGGCAGGCAGCATTGCGGCACGCTCCATCCAGCTCTCAGTCTGGTCAGGCTCGGTTCCTGCCGGAAAGTCAAAGAGGATGGCGGCGGCGATCATGCAAAGGTACCAGCCATCGCGCATGGTACGGAAGCCGAGAATGCAGGCCGCGGTCAGCAGTAATATTTTGAACACATCCATCTTGCGGCGCCAGCCAATGGCGAAGAAACCCGCCGCGGCAAGAAGCAGCTCAATGTATTCGCCAATATTGCGGAAGGAAAGCGGCTGAAGCTCGACGATGACCAGGTAGCTGAATTTGGAGCGGGAGTATTCCAGCACTGAAACGTAGGAGTGATAAGTGTTGGGGCCAATCAGGGTTGCCAGCACGCACAGGCCGAAGATAATCAGCATGCGTGGGGCGGGAATGCGTGAGGTCAGCAGAAAATCTGGGCACGCCCCGCGAGCCTTCAGCCACTGTTCCACAACGCAGACCCCGGCCAGCATACCAATGGCAAACAGGCCATAGATGAACTGGATGTGCAGATTCGTCCACAATAGGAAGATCAGTGGCAACCAGTTCAGGCGTTCCACTTTGCCGTCACGATGCGACTCCAGCAGTAGAGTCATGACTACGCCGAACAGCATCATGGAGAAGAAGAAAGGACGAGGACTGCCATGATAAAGAAAAGCTGCGCAAGTAACGGAAGCACCCAGCAGGCTGAGCCAAAATTGTCCTGAGAGCCTCAACAGCATCCAATAGATGACGTAGGCTACGCCTATGGTCAGCAACACGCCGTAAACGCCCACTCCAACCAGTCCAAACCAAGCACAGGAAAGGGAGAGCAGTACTTCATAACCCCAACTATAGGCAACCCATGGTCTGTTGGCTGCGGTACGGGAGAGAATTCCGGTGTGTGGAACCGCCTTGTGCAGGATAATCCAGTCACCAACCTTCAGGTGCCACCAGATATCCAGATCGATGATAGAAAATCTGTAGTGCAGGGCCAGCCCGCCAATGACGGCGAGGAAGGCGGTAAGAGCGATCAGTTGCAGAAGGCGAACCCGTAGCAGAGCTCGCAGATCGTTGCCTACAGACATATTCAAAACAATCCTTTAATAGCTAAAGAATAACACCGCAACCAGCCATGGACTATTGCAGCGTGCCGTCGGGGGATGTTACAGGGAAGCCATCGAAGGGACGCGATAATCGCATCTCCTGGTATGCAGCCTGCTGGTTAATGTCAAGTAGGAAAGCACCAAAATTGAAATGCAATGGCCGGTCCTTTGGACGTTGCGCAATGGCCCACTGATATTGCGTGATTGTATCCTGCGGGTTCTCTGGACTAGCTTCCGTTAGCGTACGCCAGTACAGCACCTGCTCGCCGTGATTCAACTGCTTGTCAAAGGGGGCAGCCTGAATTCTCTGTGCCATCTCACTGGTAATGCGTGTACGGTCAAATCCGGTTAAGGCTAGCATTCGTCCGCACTCGGCTTCAGTGAGGACAGCAGCAACTGTGCTAGGAGCTAGTCCAAGGCGGGCTGCCACCTGCGCCGTTACTTTATCGAGCATTGCCATAGCCAGCAGGTAATTTCCGTGGGGCGTCAAATGCACGTGTTCGTATACCATCTCATCGCCAACAACGCCACGCGGGCTTGCCGCAGAAAGCACGGCTTCGGAGTCCACAACCTGTGCGGGATAGCTAAATCTGTTTGCCGTGCGATTGATCTCATTGATCTGGCTGTCGGCCCGGAAACGTAGCGTGTCCAGGTCGCGCGCGCGGAAGTAATGTGGCTTTGCCTCGGCATGACGGGTAAGGAGTGTCAGGCAGCGAGCAATACGGAACTCCAATTCTGCATATTGATCATCGATACCCAAGGCAAGCCGGTACTGCGCCAAGGCCTCAGAAAGATTGCCGGCTGCTTCCGCTGCCTGTCCCAGTTGCACGGTCTTGTTCCATGACTGTAAATCTCGCACTGATATGCCGGCCCGATGCTGAGAACCAAACGGAGCGCAGTCTGCAAGATTGGTCACCACGGTGCTGACCAGGACCCCAGCGCCAGCCTTGCCTGCCACGCGAATGGTGTCTCGGAGATTGGTTGAATAATTTCGGTATGCCTGCTGCAAGGCTGGTGTATCTGCAGGTATCTGGTTGTCGAGAAACATTTCCATGCCGGTCCATTGTTTGCGAGGAGCAGCGGCACGGGTAAGGAATTGTCCAATGCGAGTGGATCGCACGAAAATGTCAGTGCGGGCGAATGCCAAGCTTGACTCGGTGCCGGTCAACGTAGTGCCGGGACCGTATGGTCCAACGACTTCATTGTTGCCCGAGTAAATGATGAACAAATCCGTCTTTTGTGTGGACAAACTTTTGGCAATTGGCAACAAGACGTGAGAATTGATGGCAACGCTAGCCGTGTTAACAACCTGGAAATCAACTCCCGGGAAGCGCTGCTGCAACAACAGCTCCAAGTACCGGCTAAATGCAAACGCGGGGTCAGGATCACCCATGGCAGCAGACTCACCGAGCACGAAGATGCGAAAAGTGTTTCTCGGCTTCTCCACTGGAATCCCATAGGCTACGGGTAGTTTGATGATGCCTGGGGGAAAATACTGCGCCAGAAAGAAAACGTTATAGCACGAGCCCGGTACGCCATCAATCGTGCAGGACGTTAGCATCTCCGTTGGATAGCCAATGTTGCTTAGCCGCAGCGCAATTTCCGTCCCGGCAAATACCAATAACGGCAGCAGCAGGGCAACGGTAATGCGCGGAATCCAATAGCGCCATTCTTTAGGAGGATGCAGGCCAACGTTTCCAGAAGTCATGATTGAATGCCATTTATGCTGGGCAGAATTGACGCGCATCTGGCTGGAAATGCCAATTTCGCGCCCTGATCGTAGCACATCAGCGATTTGCTTAAAAGAGTGCTGATTGTTTGCTGGCTACTTATGGTCCTTACCAACGCGTTCTGCCGTGGCAAGCATCTTAGCTACCGTGTCCAAGTCTTTTGGCTGCACCTTAGCGGGGGAAATGCGCTTATGCGTGACCCTCTCCAATTCCACCAGCAGGTCCACAAGCGCCATGGAGTCAATCAGCCCGGAGGACACCAACGGCGTGTCCTTGTCCAAAGTGAGCCCGGGCTTGCGCAGCATGGTTTGAATGTGGGCGATTAGCTCTTGTTCGGGAGTACTCATTGCGTTGCTCTCCTAAAGCTCAAAATCAAATTCCGGATGTTCCTTTTGCAGGCGTTCCTTAGTGGCCGTACGTGCCGGTTTGCCTGCCGTGCTCTTGACAATCCAATGGGGGGGCTTTAGCAGGACTGCACGTACCACCACCCCCAGTGCCTGCACTATCGCTGAGCGGATGCGCTGTTCGATGGCCGGAGCATTCTCCAGCAACCTTTCCTGTTGGACCTCAGCTACCACCACAATTTCCTGTGTACCGAGTGCCGCATTAAAGGCCCCGATAGCAATGGCCCTGCCATCGTGAATATCTTCATCAGCAAATACAATTTCCTCGATGTCCTGGGCATAATAATTTTCCCCTGCAATGATGAGAAGATCCTTTTTGCGGCCCACTACGTATAGGTTGCCATCTAGCAGGAAGCCCAAGTCTCCCGTTTGATACCAGCCATCGATGAGCGCCTCGGCGGTCAGGTCTGGGCGGTTCCAATAGCACTCAAACAGGCAATCGGTTCGTAGCAGGATTTCTCCCACCTGCGTCGGGGACAACGTACTCCCAGCCTCATCTACAATACGCACCTCCATGCCGGGCAGTAACTTTCCGGAGGAGACAAAGCATAAATTGTCCTCGGAATCTGCGGCAACCGGCACCACGAGATGCTTGGCGCGAAAAGTAGCAGCATCGGCCCAAACCCGGGCCGGTCCATGTGACTGGGAAACAGGTTCCTGAGAGACGGCGAAGACGTTTTCCGCCATTGCATACGAGGCTGAGACCGCACCCTCTTTCAATCCGCAGCTGGAAAAAGCCAAGTAAAACTCATCCATGCTATTGGCTCGAATAGGTTCGGAGCAATTGATGAAGGCGCGCATTGACGACAAGTCGCAGAGCTCGCGATCCGCTTGTGGCGTGCGACGAGCAAGGAACTGGAATGCAAAGTTCGGCTGCCATGCCAGTGTGCAATGATGTTGCGTGATGGCCTCTAGCATGCTTTGCGGGCGCATCACCCATTCTAGCGGAGACAGCATCACAAGCGGAATGTGAAAGACCATGGGCAGCATGAAGCTGGCGATCAGACCCATGTCGTGGTAAAGCGGCAGCCAGCTAATAATGCAATCCTTGAAATCCTCTAACTGGAGAGCACCGCCCAGGCGATCCAGTTGGCGCAACACCTTGGAGTGCGTTAGGGCCACGCCTTTCTGCAGTCCAGTCGTGCCGGCTGAGTGCTGCAAGAAGGCGATTTGCGATGAGTCTAGTGTTGTAAAAGCATGAGCTGATGGCTCTGTTGGAAGCAATTCAGGGCAGCGCAATACTATGCCTGTCTCCTCCACGGCTACATACCCCAGAAGCTCTTCCGGAAAAGCATGGTCAATGACAACGACTTTTGCCTTGAGGTTGGCTGTTACACCCGCCAGCCCCGTCCGGTATTTTGCGGGATTCATCTTGAAGCTCGGGTAGGCGAGGAAGCTGGGGACCGCGCCCAGCATCATGGCGCCAGCAAAGGCGGCCATGCCGGCAATCCCCTGCGGCATGACCAGTACGACAAAATCCCTGGTTTCCACGCCCTGCAGCTGGAGCCATTTGGCCATTCCGCGGGCCTGCTGCCTGAACTGATCGAAAGTCACGCTATCCTGTTCATCAATGTCGTACCACATGGTCAGGAATGTACGGTCCCCGGGAGCGCATTCCAAGGCTTCAATCAGGTTTTGATATTTCAACATGAACACCTTTGATAGCGGGCTAAAGCTGTTGATGACGCGGAGCTTAACGAAAACTATTATATTATTGTTGGGCCTCAAAATTCGCCGGCTGCAGCCACTTCCTCTTGGTGCTGGCACAGATTTGTGAGCAACGCGAAGTGCACGGTTACACCACTCGTCAGCTAGGATCAATATGCTTTTTCAAGTTGCTGCATACGTTATCGTCTACTTTTCCTGTCTGGCACTGTTTTGCCTTGTACGGTCGCATCGGGTACGGCAAATCGCACTCCTTGTTGCCAACTATTTGCTCTACCTCAGTTGGGGATGGTGGTTCGCCTGCATTCTTGCTTTCTCAACGCTGGTGAATTTTGCTTTGGGCAAGAAGCTGCGTAGAGATCAAGCTGACAGTACTCTCGGGCTTGGTATCGCAATCAACGTAGTGATTCTGGGCACCTTTAAGTATTTGCCTGAGCTGGGCAGTAGCCTGACGTGGGAGCCACTGCACTTTCTTGTACGGCTGGCATTACCCCTCGGTATTTCCTTTTGGACCTTTCAGGCCTTGAGCTTCCTGTTCGATCAATATCGCGGAGAAGATCTGGATCCTAGCATTATCGAGTTTGCCGTCTACATGTCCTTTTTTCCGGTTGTCATTTCGGGCCCGGTGTGCCGTATGGTGGACATGCTGCCTCAGTTCCGCTCGGAGGAACGTCCTGCCTGGGGGAACTTCGTTGAAGGGATGCGCCGTGTTCTGATTGGGCTATTCATGATGCAGGTGGCACGCTTGCTTGGCAACGGCGCCATGGGTGGCGAAGGAATTGACGCAGGCTTTCATCAGGCCACCCAGTGGGGTGGACCTGACGTCTGGCTTCTGGGAATTGGTTATGGGTTGCGGCTCTACTTTGACTTTGCAGGATTTACCAGCATCGTAATTGGTGCAGCCAAGGGCCTGGGAATGGTGGTTCCGGAAAACTTCAATCATCCCTTCCGTTCCACTTCGCCCTCCATATTTTGGACCCGTTGGCACATGTCGCTCTCTTTCTGGATTCGCGACTATGTCTTCCTGCCGGCGGCCATGATTCGTCGTGAGGTGTGGTGGCGCTACTTTGCCCTGTTCGCCTCCATGGTTGTGTTCGGTATTTGGCACAAGGGAACTCTTCTTTTTGTTTTGTGGGGTGCATTCCATGGAGCATTGCTGGTAGTCCACCGTCTATGGCAGGGGCTGGTACGCCGATGGAACTTGGATACTTCGGCACCCATCTGGGAGCCCATTTCATGGATCTGCACCATGGCGCCGATCAGTCTGGCATGGATTCTGTTTTCGCAAATCGCGCCGGAACAGGTCGCAAAGATGTTTACGGCCGTCGTTACTCCGTCCAGTTACGCGCATCAGTACCTTGGCTCCAGCGTTTACCTGCTGGTGTTTGCTGTGATGGCGATTTGTGCCTGCTACAGCCAGGTGAGACAGATGCTGGAGGATGCACAGGATCAGGAAGCCAGTGGCGTATTCGCGATAATTGCGAAGCGGCAGGATTATTGGGTGCCAGCGCTATACATCGTTGCCTTTGTGGCTGTTTATGTCATGGCTTCTGGCCAGGGCAATAACGCTGCTGCCCTGATGTATAGGGCTTTCTAACAAGATCAAATCTCTAGCCAAGGTGCCAGATCTTTGCGACGAGGCTGTAATATACTGGGTGTAGCGTGACATGTTGTAGCGTATAGGCATGCCATGTACACAAGCTAGAGGTCTTGGAACCGAGTCCGCATTAGGCACAGCCTGAATGTCATAGCGAAGTCCTCTATCCACTAAGTGGTTATTCCTTGATATTGATCGGATGTTGACTCTATGTCTAACCACACTGCCATCATCATTGGCGGAGGCCCTGCGGGGCTGACCGCCGCTTACGAGCTGCTCACCCGCACCGATGTGCAGCCCATCGTGCTGGAGCGTTACGACTACCTGGGTGGCATCAGCCGCACCGTCCAGTACAAGGGCAACCGCATGGACATTGGCGGCCACCGCTTCTTCAGCAAGAGCGACCGCGTGATGAACTGGTGGCTGGAGCACTTGCCCGAGGAGAAGCCTGGACAGGCCGAGCGCGAAGACGAGGTCATGCTGGTGCGCGGGCGCAAGTCGCGCATCTACTTTCTGCGCAAATTCTTCGAGTACCCGGTGCAGTTGACCGCCGCCACGCTCGGCAACCTCGGCCCCTGGCGCACGGTGAAGATCGGCGTCAGCTACGTAAAGGCCATGGCGTTCCCCATCCGCAAGGTGGAGAACCTTGAACAGTTCTTCATCAACCGCTTCGGTCGCGAGCTCTACCTGACATTTTTTAAAAGCTACACGGAAAAAGTTTGGGGCGTTCCATGCCACAAGATCAGTGCCGAGTGGGGCGCGCAACGCATCAAGGGACTCAGTATTCGCAAGGCCCTGCTGCACTTCCTGACCAGCTCCGGCAAAAAAACGGACATTAAGCAGAAGGAGACCGAGACCTCGTTGATCGAGCAGTTCCTCTACCCCAAGCTCGGCCCCGGACAGATGTGGGAGAAGGTCGCGCGCGAGGTAAAGGAAAAAGGTGGCCAGGTGGTGATGAACTTCAACGTCACCGCCGTGGAAGTGAAGGATGGCCGCGTGGTGGCCGTACGCGGCGTCTCCGCCGATGGCAGCGAGCAGCGCTACGAGGGCGACTATTTCTTCTCCACGACCTCGGTCAAGGAACTCATCGCCGCCATCGACGCCGGCAGCAACTCGGTGCCGGAGAACGTGCGCGAGGTGGCCAGCAAGCTCGAGTATCGCGACTTCATCGCCGTCGGCCTGCTGGTGGATAAGCTGAAGGTCAGCGAGCCGGGTGGCAAGGTGGGCGAGCTTGTGCACGACAACTGGATCTACATCCAGGAGCCTGATGTGCTCATCGGTCGCCTGCAGGTCTTCAACAACTGGAGTCCGTACCTGGTGGCCGATCCCAGCAAGGTCTGGCTGGGCGCCGAGTACTTCTGCTACGAGGGCGACGAACTGTGGACCCTGCCCAAGGAGAAGATGGCCGCCCTCGCCGCCGACGAGCTGGCCAAGATCGACATCATCCGCCGCGAGGATGTGCGCGACAGTGTAGTGGTACATATGGCCAAGACCTACCCGGCCTACTTCGGCATTTATGAGCGCTTCAACGAAGTGCGCCAGTACGTGGACGCCATCAGCAACCTCTTCCTGGTGGGACGCAACGGCATGCACAAGTACAACAACCAGGATCACTCCATGCTGACGGCCATGACCGCCGTGGACAACATCGCCGCCGGCCGCACCGACAAAGCCAACCTGTGGGAAGTGAACACCGAGCAGGACTACCACGAGACGAAGGAGAAATAGAGCGGCCCGCTCAAGGCCGCTCCTTTTTGCCGTGACGGGAGAGCAATGTGAGCGACTTTGTAGTCCAGCCCCTGGCCTTGCTGCAACCGTTACACTCTCTCCATCTGCTTGCCCTGATTCAACTACCTGTTTCGGCACAGCCATTCTTCCGGCATGACCTTTTGCAGGGCGCGCTGGCCGTAATTGTGTTTGCTGCTTTTTTATTGGCACCGGGATACGTGGTGGGATGGGCGCTGAACTGCTTTAACTTCCGTCGTGGCAGCGGAGCCGAGCGCCTGCTATTGAGTGTGGCGCTCTCCGCTGGCATCTCTCCGGTGCTGGCCGTGCTGGTCACGCGCTATACGTCACTCACTACAACACTCTGGCTCTACATCCTCATTAGTTTGATCGCGGCCACACTTGCCTTCAGAAAAGGCACAGCGCGCAATCCGTGGCGCTGGGCGTTAGAGACCGGTACTGGGCTGGCGCTTGTGATGGCCGTCCTGTGGGCCGCGCTCGCACTCTTTGAACTGGCTGACTTGCAGCTCGGTCACCGTCTCTATCTCAGCGTGACCACCTATGATCACTCCGTGCGCACTGCCATGGTGGAAAGCGTGTTGCGTCACGGCGTGCCCGCCACCAATCCGTTCTATCTGCCGCATGCGCAGCCGGCGGGGCTGCGCTATTACTACTACTGGTATGTGCTATGCGCTCTTGTCTCGCGCGCGGTGGGCGTGCCCGCGCGGGCGGCGATGACGGCCAGCGTGGTGTGGAGCGGCCTGGCCCTGGCGGCGATGATTCCGCTTTATCTCAAGTACGTGTTGGGGTGCCGTGAAGGGCTGCGCAGGAAATCGTTCATTGGTTTTGCGCTGCTGGGCGTTACAGGTTTGGACGTCATTCCCAACCTTCTTCTCTACGCGCAGCCGGTCAGCGTGATCTATCCGGATGCCGACTGGTGGGATCCAAACCAGGTGACGGGCTGGATGGCGTCGCT
>Ga0326727_10007225_pt1 | contig 29586 bp, 25 predicted proteins | sample MB2enrmetagenome_FD_207643 | JGI IMG/M metagenome (GOLD analysis project Ga0326727, IMG submission 207643) | Lab enriched peat soil microbial communities from McLean, Ithaca, NY, United States - MB29MY | ecosystem: Environmental > Terrestrial > Soil > Wetlands > Peat | place: USA: New York... | reverse complement strand
TGAAGGCTAGCAAGTCAGCGAGTCAGCGAGACCTTGTGTCCTGTTCCTGGTGGTTCTCTGTCCGCTTGGTTTTGCGCCAGTTGGGGTGCCCCACATCTCGCTTTTGAGATGTGGGATAGCAGATGCACAAGTACCAATTCACGCAGTCGCAGAGCTAGTGGTCGCACAAATCGCGCCGTGAAAGGGCACGGCTTCACGCTTGCTGAAAAACTCAAATGGCAGGTTGTTTTGTATCAGGGCGCGAGTTTACTCGCGTCGCTAACGCAGCAAGATCAATACGGGGCTTTAGCCCCTGAGGGACGTTGTTCAATCGGCTCCGATGATTTATGCATCCAAAACTAGCGTTCGCAACTTGAGCAGAAAATCTCATCCTGAGCGGAGTCCGCCGCAGCGCACGAAGTCGAAGGATCTGCGGTTGTCTTTCCGGAGATTTCAGATTCACCACACTGCTTTTGCTCCGCCGGCGCGTCTACTAAGATGAAAGTCAGGAACGTCGATCGTGAAGAACGTACATTTTCTTTCGCATAGTTTGGCCATTGCAGCCGTGGTTGCACTCGCGTGCTTCGCGGCCGTCGCCCAAAATGCCAGCCCAGTGCCCCCGCCAGCAGCGGGCCCGTCATCGCCAGCTCCGGCTTACTGGAGCGAAAAAAACTCCAGCCTCCAGGCCACGGTGCTTGAAGACACGCGCTTCAGCGTGATCACCAACACGGCAATCGACACCACGAGGATTCACACGGGCGAGCCGCTCGACTTCACGCTCGCGGAGGACATCCTCGTCGACGATCTGCTGGTGATTCCGCGCGGCGCAAGGTTGCACGGCATGGTGGTTGAGGTCAAAAAGGCCGGAAAGCTCGCCGGGAGCCCGGATCTGATTCTCAAACTTGTCTCGCTCGATCTCGGGGGGCGCACCTACCCCGTGTACAGCTACCTGTTCAAGGTGGAAGGCGCAAGCAAGACGCGGCCGTCGGAGAACAAGATCAAGGGTGGAACGGCGATTGGAATGGTCACCGCGGAAGCGATCAACGTTAGCTCCAGCGCACCGGTCTCAACGGCGGGCAAGCTGGCCATCCTGGGCACCGGAGCCGCGGGAGGCGCAGGCGTAGCCACGGTCGTCGCGATGGCATCGCCAGGTCCCGCAATCCACATCCCCGCCGAGTCTGGGATCGATTTCTATCTCGCCTCTCCGATCTCGGTTGCGCCCGTGAGCCGCCGCGAAGCGGAGCGATTATCCGAAGGCCTCCACTCCGGCGGCCCAGTCCTCTACGTCCGCGGTGAGCAGCCGTAAAAGCAAGTCGACGTGCACGGCGCACACGTCAGCCAGTATTGTGATCCAAGCGCTCGCATCAAAACAAAACTGTCATCCTGAGCGAAGTCCGCCGCGGCGGACGGAGTCGAAGGATCTGCGGTTGTCTTTCAGTGAATCAAAGGCTCAGCACACACCTTGCTCACCGGGCCTTCTCGCCCCCTCGCTCCCTGCCGGGGTCCCCATCGAGCCGCGTTTGTGTCAAGTTCCATGACGTGCTTTGAGGCTGCGATGAACGGGGCATAGTCTCCGATGCTGTTATGGATGGGCGCCCATCGTCAGTATTTACGGGCCGGGTCGCAAAATCCTGCTGTAACATTGGCGCGGTATTCTTCTTATTCGCGAAGGAGATGGCATGCTTCCAGTCGATTCCAGTGCGAATCCCGTCGAAAGCCAGTCGATGACTACGCTGACCAGCCGCGAGGTTTATCGCAACCACTGGATGCGGGTGCGGGAGGACGAGGTGCTGCGCGCCAACGGGGAGAAGGGCGTCTACGGGGTGGTGGAGAAGCACGATGCGGCGATCATCCTGGCGATCCAAAATGATGGCGTGGGGGACGATCGCATCTGGCTGGTGGAACAGTTCCGGTACGCGATCGGGGAGCGCGCGCTGGAGCTGCCGCAGGGCGGCTGGGAGATGGAGATCGACGATCCCGAGGAGTTGGCGCGGGGGGAGTTGCGGGAAGAGACCGGGATGGATGCCGCCCGGATGACGCGCCTCGGAATGCAGTGGATCGCGTATGGGTTCACGCGGCAAAGGCAGTACGTGTATCTGGCCACGGGCCTGACGCCTGCCGAGGGAGATCGCGATGCCGAGGAATGCGATTTGACGGCGCGAACGGTTCCGATTGCCGAGTTTGAGCGCATGATGCGCGAAGGCACGATTCGCGACAGTTCCACGCTGGCGGCGTGGGGGCTGTACCAGCTTTGGAAGGCGGAGCGCGGGTGACGGGAGCCCGGGCCGTCGCGGCGGAACCGATCCCTCGGTTCCACGACAGCAGCAGTCTCCAGGAAACTGCCGCTCAGATAATGACAAGCCGATGAAACGAATTCCTAACTCAAGACACTACATAGAAGAACGGCGTTCGACCCTGGCCGAAAGGTTTGTGGGTCACATGCGGAGGTACCCAGAAATTCACGGTACTGACGTGTGGGATTCACAGTGGAGTAACCTTCCCGGTTCATGGGCCGTCCCGTATCATGGCAACAACGTACTTCCTCCCGTCCCTCCCCCCGGGCGAGATCACGAACGGCTATTCAGGGACCATGAGGATATCTATCAGCGATCCGGGGAGACCGGCACGCCTATTCCAACTCGATGCGCTGCGGGGCATCGGTGCTTTGGTTGTGGTGCTGTACCATCTGACAATTCTGTGGTCGGCGGAGGTTCGTCCTACTTCCCCGGCGGTGTGCTTTGTGCTGAGGCATATAGGGTCATTCGGCACGGAAGCCATCATGTTTTTTTTCCTGCTGAGCGGATTTGTGCTTTCGCTGTCGGCGATCGAGGGAAGGCCGCAGGCCTGGTTCGGCTTCGCGGTGCGCAGGGTCTTCCGGATCTATGTTCCGTACCTTGCGGCTCTCGCGGTGGCGGTGGCTGGCGCCTATTGGCTGCACGGCACGGTTACCGAGAGCACCTGGTTTCATGCCTTCTGGTCCGAACCCGTCGATTGGCGCCTAGTAGGGCAGCACTTGCTGTTCGTGGGAGCTTATAACACCGATCAATTCGATTGCCCGATCTGGTCGCTGGTTCAGGAGATGCGCATCTGCCTCATCTTTCCGGCGCTGTGCTGGCTGGTTCTGCGCTTCAAGAGCCGATGGTCCTTCGCCATCGCCGGCGGATTGACCGGTGCAGCTCTGATTCTCAACAAGGCGCAGATTCTGGTGGAGTGGCGGGCGCACGAGACATTTGAGATTGCCGGACTTTTCGTCTTCGGCATCTTTCTTGCGCGGAAAAGAGAGCGGCTTGGATGGTGGTATCGCCGCGCTCCCCTGTGGGCGAAGTATGCGGCCGGGCTGGCGAGCGTAGGGTGCTTTTTGTTTACGGGCACACGGCTCGTCCAGGTCAACGGCCACCTGTTTGGCCGTACATCGCTGGACGTATCGCAGTGGATCACCTCGATCGGCGCCGGCGGCATCGTGATCGTCAGCCTTAACTCCGCGTGGTGCCGCAAGGCGCTGGCATCGGCTCCGATGCAGTTTCTGGCCAAAATCTCCTATAGCCTCTACCTCTGGCATTTCATTGTTTTGCTCTATTGCGTCCATCTGCTCTATGGGCAGATGCCATTTTCGGCGATTCTGGGTCTGGCGTTTGTTCTCATGGTTCCCGTGGCGTGGTTGTCGTCGCGATGGATTGAGCAGCCGGCGAATGCTCTGGGGCGGAGACTGGCCGGAATTGAGTGGGCTCGGCCTGAGCTGGTGCAGACGCTGGGCCTGGGCGACCGGCGGCGCGTGCACATTCCGAGTATCGACCGTGCGAGTGAGGGCCAGGGTGGGGTTCCGGGCAGAGATGCCGTGGCCGATAATCCCGCCGCGTGATATGCGTCACAAGCCATTGCGGGCAATTCCTGAATAATCAAGGCGGAACGAGCAGGGCGCAACGAGCAAGGCGGAGCGTGTGCTCTGTCGATTCGGCCGGTGTATTGTGCTACCCACTCTGGCGACAGAAACAGAAACGCCGCGAGGATGGTGGACGCGAAGATTCACGGTATTTGTGCGCCGGGTCGATTGTCTCCGTAGAGCTGCGCTTTGGACGCGCGGAGCGCCTTTGTTTGCCGAGGCTGCAGAAGTCCAGGCATGGAGGACGAGTCGAGCCGTGTTCAGGATCGTGGAAGCTCGCAGCGCCGGGCAGAACATCCGGCAATATGTGATTGCGGCGCCGCGCATTGCGCGCAAGCAGCGGCCGGGGCAGTTCGTGATTTTGCGCGTGACGGAAAACGGCGAGCGCATTCCGCTGACCATCAAGGGCGCCGATCCCGCGGCGGGGACGATCACGATTGTGGTGCAGGCGGTGGGCAAGACTACATCGCTGCTGAACTGCCTGGAGACGGGCGACGCGATTCTCGACATTGTGGGCCCGCTGGGCCACCCCTCAGAGATTAAGAGATACGGCACGGCTGCGATTGTGGCTGGAAGCGTGGGCACGGCGATGGCGCTGCCCACGGCGAAAGCTCTGAAAGACGCCGACAACCACGTGATCTTTATCGAAGGCGCGCGCAGCCGGGAGATGGTGATCTTTGAAGACGAGGTGCGCGCGGCGAGCCACGAGGCCTTTATCCTGACCGACGACGGCAGCTACGGCGAACAGGGTCTGGTGACGAAGAAACTCGAAGAGCTGCTGGCGGCCGGGCGCAAGCTGGACTTTGTGCTGGCGGTGGGACCGGTGCCGATGATGCGGGCGGTGGCCGGCGTGACCGCTCCGCACGGGATCAAGACCATGGTGAGCCTGAACTCGATTATGGTGGACGGCACGGGAATGTGCGGCGGCTGCCGGGTGCTGTTGGGCAATGAGAGCAAGTTTGCCTGCGTGGATGGGCCGGAGTTCGACGCCTCGAAGGTGAATTTCGAGGTGCTGATGCAGCGCAATGCGATGTACCGCGGGCAGGAGTGCGAGTCGATGAAGACATTTGCGGAGCATCGCGAGGAGGAGTTGGCGCGGCTGCGGGCGTCGGTGGCTACGCGGGAGAAAGAGGCGGCGCAGTTGCGGGCGAAACTCGAAGCGCAGGGAGAGAGGCACGATGCCTGATGCGAAACAAGCGGAGCTAGCGGTGCTGGCGGGGTTAGCGGAGCTAGACCGGATGCAGAAGGCGGTCATCTTTGATGCGTGGTGCGTTGGGTCGGCCGATGAGGGACTCCTATGAATCCGCTTTCCGCGAAGGAACGGCTGAAGATTCCGCGCGTGCACATGCCGGAGCTGGATGCTGAGACGCGCGCGCACAACTTTGAAGAGGTGAATCAGGGGCTCGATGCGCGCGCCGCGGTGGGAGAAGCTACGCGATGCATCGCCTGCGCCAAGCCGGGCTGCCAGGTGGATTGCCCGGTGGGCGTGAAGATCAAGGAGATTGTGGCGCTGATCCAGGCGGAAGAGTTTCTGGCCGCGGCGGCAAAGATGCGCGAGGACAATGCGCTGCCCGCGATTACGGGGCGGGTTTGTCCGCAGGAGAGCCAGTGCGAAGGCGGATGCGTGCTGGGCAAAAAGGGCCAGCCGGTGGCGATCGGCAATCTGGAGCGGTTTATCGCGGACTTTGAGCGCGAGAGCGGGGAGCTGGGGTTGCCGGCGATAGCACCGGCGACGGGCAAGAGCGTAGCCATTGTGGGCAGCGGTCCGGCAGGGCTTTCGGCGGCGGGCGATTTGATTCAGAAGGGCCACCGCGTGCGGGTTTTTGAGGCGCTGCACGAGCTGGGCGGGGTTCTGATTTACGGGATTCCGGAATTTCGTTTGCCTAAATCGATCGTCAAGGGAGAGGTCGATAATTTGCGCCGCATGGGCGTGGAGTTCGAGACCAACGTGGTGGTGGGCAGAAGCGTGACGCTCGACGAACTGATGAGGGTCGAGGGCTACGACGCGGTGTTTGTGGCGACGGGCGCGGGGCTGCCGGTGTTTCTGGGCGTGGGCGGCGAACACTTGAATGGCGTCTACTCGGCCAACGAGTTTTTGACCCGCACCAACCTGATGCGCGCCTATCGCTTTCCGGAGTTCGACGAACCGATTTACGATTGCCGCGATCGCGATGTGATTGTGGTGGGCGGCGGCAACACGGCGATGGACGCGGTGAGAACGGCGCGGCGGCTGGGCGCGCGGACGGCCACGCTGGTTTATCGCCGGTCAGAAGCTGAGATGCCGGCGCGCGCCGAAGAGGTGAAGCACGCGCGCGAAGAAGGCATCGAGTTTCGCATGCTGACCAATCCGGTGGAGTTCCTGGGCGACGAAAAGGGCTGGCTGACCGGCGCACGATGTGTGCGCATGGAGCTGGGCGAGCCGGATGCGAGCGGCCGGCGGCGGCCGGTGGCTGTCGCTGGCTCGGAGTTCGTGCTGCCCGCCAATGTTGTCATCATCGGCGTGGGCACCACGGCTAACCCGCTGATCCAGAGCACCACTCCCGATCTGGCTACGAATAAGTGGAATTACATTGTGGCCCATCCCGAAAGCCTGCGCACTTCGAAGCGCGGCGTCTTTGCCGGGGGAGATATTGTTACCGGCGGGGCGACGGTGATTCTGGCGATGGGAGCGGGGCGGAAGGCGGCGGCCTCGATTGACGAGTACCTGACCAACGGTGCGTGGTAGGGAAAAGCAGGGAATAGTATTTGCTTCACTCATGCGCCCACTAGATGTAGTGGGTTGGCGCGACGCGTTGGCCGCGACCGTTACCAGCGTCAACTGGCAGGAATGTCTTTCGCCCAGTCGATAATGGCAGAGATGTTTGCCAGTTCCGCAATGCGTGAAAAGATCGAATCATGGGTCACAAGTGTAGCCCCGGTCGATGCGGCGTGCGCCGCAATAAGCATGTCCATGTTCTCAACGGTAAGGCCATTTTTCCGTAACGCGGCCCTGGCTTGACCATAGGCTGCTGCTGCCTCAGAATCCCAGGGTAAGATCTCGACTTTCAGAAGAAGGCTTTCGATCGCCGCTCTGCGCTGAGCTGAAACTGGGCCCCAGGCCAGCCCATAGCGGACCTCCGCCTCGGTGATCGTCGAGATGCAAACCTCTGAGATGCCATCATCTTCTAGTTTAAGAAACTCAGCGCGTGCCAAAGCGGAGAAGCCGCTTGCAATGTATGCGAATGTATTGGTGTCGAGCAAATAGACGGACACTTATGAAGCTCCGCCCTTCTCGGAATTAAGTTCAAAAATCCTGTTGAGTTCCGGGCGCTCCTGGGGCGGACGCCGGTCACGATCACTTATGAAGTTGTGGGGAACTTCGGCCGCGTCCAGTGCGGCGAAGACTTCGCGGAGGCTGGGAACTTCAGAGAGAATGATGTCTCCGCTTTTGGAGTCTCTGCGGATCGCCACCTCCGCAGAGCGAAACCGGAATTCACGAGGAATCGTCACATGTTGACTCCTGCCACTCATGAATACTCGCGCGCGGGATGTTGGCATAAAACCTCCAGATCCTATATAGCATAGCTGTATATCGTAACCAGGTCAAGCAACCTCTTTAATGGGCTGGCCTGTGACAACGGATAACCTGCTCACATTGGGATAAATGCTGCTCATGGGATATGGGAATGGTAGATATTCCGCCGAATGCACGAAAACAGTGTACACTAATTTCGCATGAAGAACATCACTCTGAGTGCGGACGAGGACCTGATCGAGCGGGCGCGGCTGATTGCGCGGGAGCAGCGCCGAACTCTGAATGAGGCGTTCCGGGAGTGGCTGGCGCAGTTTGCAGAGAGCGCGGGCGACGGCCAGGGGTTCGATGCCCTGATGATGCGCTTGCGCGACGTCGATGCGGGGCGGCGCTTTAGCAGGGAAGAGATGAATGAGCGATAGATTCTTCCTGGATACAAATATCTTCGTTTCTTCGTTCGATCAAAGCGCGCCGGCGAAGGCGCGAAGGGCTATGCAGCTCATCCGCGAGGCGCTGACGATGCAGAAAGGCGTCATCAGCTATCAGGTGGTGCAGGAGTTTTTCAACGTCGCACTGAAACGGTTCTCGCAACCGATGCAGGCGACGGATGCCGGGCAGTATTTGAGCGCGGTTTTCCGGCCCTTGCTGGCCGTGCACTCGTCGCAGGCGCTCTACGCGGAGGCATTGCATCTGCACGCCCTGAGCGGAATCTCCTGGTACGACTCTCTGATTGTTTCGGCTGCAAAGCAGGCGCGGTGCGAGGTGCTGTATTCGGAGGATCTGCAGCACGGGCAGAGGTTTGGAGCGCTTCAGGTGCGGAATCCGTTTCTTTGAGATCGCGTAATCGATGTGGGCCATTGCGGACCGCGCAAAAAAGTGGGCGGCAAAGCTTTCGCTCGGCCGCCGCCCTGTCCCTGGGTTGTCTTGAAGGTACTGCAGTAGAACTAAACCTTGATGCGCGATCCGGGGTTCTGGATTGGGATCGGCGGCCTACGGCGTGCCGATCCCAAATCCCTGGACCCTGTCTTATTGCAAGAGCTTGAGCACTTCCTGCTGCACGCTGTTAGCTTGGGCTAATGCGGCGATGCCGGTCTGGCTCAGGATCTCGTATTTCGACATGTTGGAAGTGGCCGCGGCGTAGTCGGTGGCCTGGACTGCGTTTTGCGCGGAGACCACATTCTCCTGTTGCGTGCTCATCACCTGGCTGAGAGATTTCAGGGTATTGATCTGGGCGCCGATGTAGCCGTCCTGCGCCGCCACGTCGGTAATTGCCGAGTTGAGCATATTGAGAGCGGCCTCGGCATTGGTCTGATTCAGCAGGTTGGTGCCGCTCAGGTCCTGACCCGCGCCGTCGGAGTAGCTGATGGTCGCGATGCCCGTGGTGCCGTTAGTGTCCGTGGTCATCATGGTGAGAGTAGTGCCGCCGTTACCGTCGCTCGTGTCGGTCACGCCTCCGGCTGAGGTGATGCCCGTGCTGTAATAGGCTACCGGCGGAACAAAACTCGGCGTGACGGTCGGTGCGCCGCCGACATCGGTGACAGCGGCAAAGTTCGCCGCCGTAATGGTCGCGCTCGAGTCGGCTGCGGTGGAACTGAAGGTGACGACCTGGCCGACCGCAGAAGCTGTAATCCCGACATTCGCGGTGTTCACAGCCGCGACAAACGCTGCCACGTTTGCCCCTGTGTTGATTGGCGCCGTGGTTACTCCGTTGGCGCCGGTGAGTGTGAAGGTTCCCCCGAGCGCTCCGACAGGAAACGTCATGGTCCCGATTACGCCCGAGGTTGTGGCCATGTTGGCCAGCGGTGTCGGCACATTAGTGACAGCAACCACATCACCGGGGTTTGTGGTATCGCCGAGGCTCGTGCCAGTGACGGTCAACGTCGAATTGGAAGAAGTCAGAACCAGGTTGTTGCCGTTGATCGAAGCCGTCACATCGTAGGCGCCCTGGTTAATGTAGGTCTCGAGATTGGTAAGCGTATCGGTCGAGTTGGCTTTCCCCAGCGTAATCTGGTTGTTGCCGATGGTCAGCGTGCCATTCAGCGTATCGCCGACGCCGCCCTGGGCAAAGAGATTGCCCACCACGCCCTGGTTGGCTCCCGCGCCCACGTCTTCGCCTGAAATCAAGATGCCGGTCGCGGCCACATTGCCCAGCGCACTGGCCACTGCCGCTGTGCCGGCTTCGCCCGCCGTTGTGAATGTCGCGCTTAAACCAAGCCCTGCGGCGTCGATGGCGTCAATCAGGCCCTGCGCCGTGTTCTTGTAGTTTGTCCCTGCGCCCACCGTGATGGGCGCGGTCGCTGTGGTCACCGCTCCGCCCGCTCCCTTGGTCAGATACTTGACGGTGATGGTGGTGCTTGCGCCGCTCAGGCTGTCGGTAGCCGAGGCGTTTGTGGTGGCGGTCGACAGATTGATGAAGACGTTGTTCTGACCCGAGGCGTACGACATCGCGCCGCCCGTGTCTCCCACGCTGGTTTGTGACAGCGAGCGGATGTTCAAGTCGTCCACCGACGAGCCCTCGGACGAGGAATCGCCCGTGTAGATGGCCACGACGGTGCCGTCGAAGACCTGCTGCTGGTTGTACGTGGTGGTGGATCCGATGTTGTTGACCTCGGAAAGGATCGACGTGTACTCCTGATTCGCCGCGCTGTCCTGCGAGGTGTTGAGCGTGCCGTTGGAGGCCTCAGTGGCCAGCGTGATGGCGCGGTCCAAGAGACTGGTTACCTGCGAAAGAGCGCCATCGGCCACTTGCAGCAGGCCCACGCCTTCGGTGGCGTTGGTCTCAGACTGCGTGAGGGCGGCCGAGTTGGCGGCCAGGCCGTTGACCAGCGAGAGGCCGGCTGCATCGTCTGCACCGGAGTTGATGCGCGACCCCGACGACAACTGCTGCAGAACCGTCTGCAGGCTGGCGTTTGTGTTGTTGAGATTATTCTCAGCGTAGATCGCTGACAGATTATTCAAAACACCGAGGGCCATGGGATCAACTCCTTTTAGGATGCCTTGCGTCTTGCCCATCATGCGGCGGCTTGATTGAGAAAGCTCAGCGGCCGTGTCTTTCGGATGGGTCTGTTGGCATCCACCCCCTTCATCGGAGCGTGCCGGAATAACTTTAGTCATCTTCTTTAATTTTTTTTGGAGGGGAGTTGTCGCGTGTCAAATCAGACTGTTCCGTTGTGGCGCAGGGGCTGTTGCGTTACGCGGCACAGGCTGTACGGAAGCGGTGCAGGGGATTGTCGCGAATCGGGGCAGTGTGTCGGGGGGCTTTCGGGGCTGGAGGCGGGGTTTTGTCGGGGTTTTTCGGGGTTGCGGAGGCCGGGATCGCGTGCAAAGAGCAAGCCCTCCGGCATGGCGGAGGGCTTCAGTCGATGGATGGGTTTGTCGCTTACGCGGTACTGCCGCCACGGTTTGGCTTGTAGCCGGAGAAACCGTAGAAAGCGATAAACACGTAGCAGACGACGAAGAGAATGAGGGCGTTCTGTAGGCTCAAGTGATCTCGGAGCACACCCAAGAGTGGCGGAATGGCCGCGCCGCCCACATTGCCGATGGTGATGACGCCCGATCCCTTGCTGGTCATTGGACCGAGTTCTGCGATGCCTAAGGCGAAGATCGTTGGATACATGATCGAGTCGGCCAAGCCGAGAAGAACCAGACTGGCGATTGCCACGACGCCCGAAGTGAACATACAGATCAGAACCAGCAAAACGCCGGCGATGCCCAATGCCGCCAGCAGCTTCTGGGGCTTGATCTTTGTCATCGCTGCACTTCCGATGAATCGGCCGACCATGGCCAGCAGCCAGAAGGTCGTAATCAGAAACCCTGCTGTTTTGGCGTCGTTGAGACCTTGCGCCCGGAAAAAGTCTCTGCCGATGGCTGCCGTAGCCTGCTCGACTCCAACATAGAAGAAGATGCCGACCATACCCAGAACTACATGCGGATAGCTCCAGATCGAGCGCTGCACGAGAGCGTTGGCGTCGGCGGGGCGGAATTCACGCGTCAAATTGACCGTGGGCAAGTGCAGTCCCATCACTACGAAGCCGAGTACAAGCAGCGCCACTGCGATCACTACATAAGGCATGATGAGCATGTGCGCTTGCTCGGTTGCCGTGCCGTTCGCGCTTGCCCCCGTCAGGATGAAAGTGGTTGCAACCAGCGGAGCTAGCGCCGAAGCAGCCGAGTTGAAGGCCTGCGCCAGGTTCACGCGCAGCGCGGCCGAGTGCTCCGGCCCGAGGATCGCCGCGTAAGGGTTGGCCGAGGTCTGCAGCGCGCAGACGCCGGTGGCCAGCAGGAAGATGGCGGCCAGGGTCAGCGGAAAACTCACTGCGTTGGCCGCCGGGATGAAGGCCAGCGCGCCCAGCACCATGATGAACAGCGAGATCACCATGGTCTTCTTGTAGCCAACCCAGGCGATCAGCTTGGCCGAGGGAACCGAGAAGATCAGATAGGCCAGAAACCAGGCCGACGTGGCCAGCATGGCCTGCCCGTAGCCCAGTTGAAAGGTCGCCTTAAGTTTGTCTACCAGTTGGTTGTTGAGGCTGGTGAGGAAACCGAAGATACCGAAGAGCGCGGCGACAATGATGAACGGAACTGTGTAATTGGGCGTGCTGGGGGCAGCGGCCGGGTTGGTACTCGTAGCCATAAAGGGTCTTCCTCCGTTGGAGACAACGAAAACTAGCTGAATTGGTGCCGCAACCACTGTACGCACTACGGGTATCTCGCGTCTAGGCACTGCGTGCGGCAGCCCTTTGGACGGAATCTTTGACCTGGACCAGCATTTACACTGGAAGGGCATGATTCCTACGCTTACTTGGACGCCTGAGGGTGTCCGTTTCATTGATCAGACTAAGCTGCCGCTCAAAGAGAGCTATGTGTTGGCTACGACTTATGAAGAAGTGGCCGATGTGATTGTGACCATGGTGGTGCGGGGTGCGCCGGCGATTGGGGTTTCGGCGGCTTACGGCGTGGCGTTGGGCGCGAAGAACACCGGGGCGCGCACGGCGGAAGAATTTGCGCCGGAGTTTGAGCAGATTTGCGCGCGGCTGGCTGGGACGCGGCCTACGGCGGTGAATCTTTTCTGGGCCATCGACCGGATGAGGGCGGTTTTTGCGACCCTGTTGGCTTCTGGCACGTCCCTCGTCCAGATCCAGGAAAAACTACTGGCCGAGGCGCAGACGATGTACGAGGAAGACATTGCCGCGTGCAAGGCGATGGGGGCTTTTGGGGCCGATTTGATGCCCGACGCGGGCGGCGTGTTGACGCACTGCAATGCCGGGGCGCTGGCTACATGCGGCTACGGAACGGCGCTGGGCGTGATTCGCTCGGCTGTCGAGCGAGGCAAGAAGATTCACGTGTATGCCGACGAGACGCGGCCGTTTTTGCAAGGCGCGCGGCTGACGGCTTGGGAGCTGATGGCGGACCACATTCCGACGACGGTGATTTGCGACAACATGGCGGCGAGCCTGATGCGGCAGGGCAAGATCCAGGCGGTGGTGGTGGGCGCGGACCGCATCGCGGCGAATGGCGACACGGCCAACAAGATCGGCACCTACAATGTGGCGATTCTGGCGCGCGAGCACGGGATTCCGTTTTATGTGGCCGCGCCGTGGTCGACGATTGACCTTGCGACGGCGACCGGCGAACAGATTCCGATTGAGGAGCGGTCGGCGAAGGAAGTGACGCACCATGCCGGCAAGCAGGTGACGCCCGATGGGGTGGGGATATGCAATCCGGCGTTCGATGTGACTCCGGCGAAATATATTGCGGCGATTGTTACCGAGCGCGGGGTGTTGCGAGCGCCGTATGTGGAGTCGCTCCAGGAGATGGAGCTGACCGCGAGTCGGGTTTAGTGCGGCTTTGGCGGAATCGGAAAACGGACGGTGGCGGATCACCAAACATCGTTCAGGGGTTAAAACCCAGGCGATTTTCGTCTCTTTCGGCCCGGCTAAAGAGGCTGCGGAAAGATGGAGATCAGGGAGCGAATCTCCTAATAGAACTCCCTCAGGGGCTAAAGCCCCGCAGTGATTTTGCAGCGTTTGCGGCGCGAGTAAACTCGCGCCCTGATACAAAACAACCCGCCATTTGAGTTTTTTAGCAAGCTGTAAGGCCGTGCCCTTGTTGCAAAGCCCATCCCGTTTGGATTCGTCAGACGCTTTCTACTGCGCTTGCACGAGGGCTGTGCGGCATTGCCCTCCCGGGGCAAGGCGGCAGTAGGGCTGGGCGGGAATGTTGCGGACAACGGTGAAGGCGATCACGATGACTGTGAATACCACGATCCATGCCGGACGAATGCGGTTGAAGACGCCGCTCGCGGGCTCGAGCCACTGCCGGACGAGCCCATAAAGAACCACCGGCAGCGCGATGAAGGAGAGCGGGTTATCGCGGAAGGCCATCCCGAGTTGGCCGTGAACGAGGTGGTACAACATGCGAGTGCTTCCGCAGCCGGGGCAGTAGAGGCCGGTGAGCGCGTGCAGCGGGCAGGGCGGGAGCCAAGAGGTGGCTCCGGGCCGCACGAGGCAAACCGCCGCGACCAATGCGACGAGGGCCAACGTAGAGACGATCGTGATGCCGCGGTCTGCTGTGATGCGTGAGATGCGCATGCAGGCCCTAGTTATTGGCCAGGTTCGCGAACTGGGCGATGGCATAGATGATGCCGATGGCCAGTCCCGAGCCGAATCCCCACCACAAGATGGAGCGCGTGCTGTTTGAAGCCGCGAGCGCACCGGCGTAGTCATTTACCGCCAGGCGCTTGTTGACTTCGCCGGCGCGGATGATGCCGACGATTCCCAGAGGGAGACAACAGAACAGGGTTACCAGCACCGCCTGGGTCATGTAATTCGGAATGGGGGCGAGGATGAGCGGAACTCCGGGGATGGCTTGCGGAGGGGGGTAGTAAGGCTGCGCTCCCGGAGCCGGATACTGGGGCGGCGGAGCTGGATATTGAGGCGGCGGGGCCTGAGTGGGGGCCTGATACTGAGGCGGCGGAGCTTGAGAGGGGGCCGGAGCTGCAGGCTGCTGTGGCAATGCCGTGCCGCATTGCGAACAATGCCGGGACTGCTGATCGTTGTTAGTACCACACTGCGGGCAGAACATTGAGTCTCCTTGCGAGCTGAAGGGTTGCGATCATGACAAATTCTACGCCTGAGATATCCAGAATTCGGTGGCGAGCACGGGCTGCGATTTGAACCGTCGGCATGCCCGGGCGGAATGAGGTCCCGGTGAACGATTGGAGATGTTGCATCACTTTTATCATGAAATGGCTCGGAGGATTGTGACTCGAAAAAGAAACTGCGCTGGCGCCGGCGGCGGCGATCCAATACGGTCTGAAAACTGGTTGATTCCCGAGAATTGCCGGCGGTTCTTTGTCACTCCGCGCAATGCCTGTCGGGCAGGAAAAGAAAAACGGCCCGTTCATCCGGTGGTTGCGCGGGATGACGCAGGCCGTAGCTTTGAAGCTCTGAAGAACCGATGGTGCGATGCTGCGGTTTCTAGCTTGCGCGAGTCGCGCGCATACGGCGGCGAACCGCCGCGGCCAGTCCGAGGAGGCCGGAACCGAACAGTGTCAGCGTAGCGGGCTCGGGAGTCGCGATGATCTGAACATTATCGAGAAGCGAACCGATGTTTCCGTTTGAGCCTGGCGTATTTAAATAATCGAATTCCAGGTAGGCATTGGCCGGAGAAGTGACCGTGAACAAGTAGACGTATGGACTACCCGTGAGCTGGCTGCCGTCGGAAGATCCCAAGGTGATGGAACCCGAAACCAGGGAGCCGATCACATTTCCATTGCCGTTGAGAGTGGGGCCGAGATCGATATTTGTCGTGGCGGTAATTCCACGTTGGTTTCCGTCGAGGTCGAAGCTCAGTTGGTAGTTGCCGGGAGCGAGACTGATGGCACTCTTGGTCTGGAGTTGCCCGTAAGGATCGCCGCCGCTGCCGCCCAGGTCGACGCAATTGACCGATTCGGGCGCCGCGCAAAGATAACCCCAGGAGTCGGTCGTGCCCACAACGTCAACGTTGGTTCCGTTGATGGTCTGGAACTGACCAACATCGGTCACCGTCAAGTTGGTGGGCAGCCCGTTGAAGTTTTCCGAGAAGATCGGGGTCGCGTGTGCGACTACGGGAACGACACAAAGGGCAACGGCTGCGAACAGCATCGACATACCATAGTTCTTGCGCATAAGACTCTCTCTCTTTCAGAGCAAACGACTGCAGTTGAATCACGAAAGGGGAAACCTGATCTGTCCTGCCTCATTGGTCAGACAGACTGATCCGTAGCCTGCTACAGGTTCCGCGACATGGGGGAATGGCTGCCTAAGTAGTAGCAATTCATGGGCCGGAGCCTCGTTATGCTAAGTAATTGATTCTGTTATAGATGCCGGATGCTCTTCAGGCTCGGATGCGGATCGTATGCAATGGATTGCATGGCAAAGGGGAAAACGGGGGAAACATTTTGACCCGGAGGCAAACGCCTCTGTTGTAGCAGTTTTCATGGGAAGGGAGAGCCGGTGAGGGTATACGGGGAGTGGGTCAGTTTGAGGGGAACCATCCCTCAGGAGCTAAAGCCCCGCTGTTTATGCGCCTTTTACGGCGCGCGACCCACGCACCGCGTGGGTTCCCCGTTCGCGCCCTGATACAAGAGTTGAGCGATGGGACTCGTGGCGGGCCGCGCTCGTGTGACGTCTCCAAAGTTCGTGGCATAAGCCGGAAAGAGCAACCGCAGATCTTTCGACTCCGTCCGCCGCGGCGGACTCCGCTCAAGATGACAGCGCAATTACGATGCGAACCTCGGAGACAGGACGCTAGGACGGGGTGCGGACTTCGCTGGAGGTGCCGCCGGCGGCGGGGATGTAGCACTTCAATGTGTAGTCCATGACCATGCGGTCGGCGTTGAAGCGCCAGCCTAATGTGCGGATGGTGCGCTTCATGCGCTTGATCCAGCCGCGGGGCAGGCCGTCGCGATCGCGGTTGTAATAGAGGGGAATGACTTCGTCGAGAAGGACGCGATAGAGGGCATCGCCGTCGTTGCGGTCGTGCACATCGATGTTGGAGTGGGTTCGGCCGGTTCCGATGGCGAAGCCGTTGAGGCCGTCGTATGCCTCGGCCCACCAACCGTCGAGCACGGAGAGATTGAGGCCGCCGTTGAGGACGACCTTCATGCCGCTGGTGCCGGAGGCTTCGAGAGGGCGGCGGGGATTGTTGAGCCACACGTCCACCCCCTGCACTAAATACCGGCCGACGTTGATGTCGTAGTCCTCGATGAAGACGAATTTGCCGGCGAAGTCGGAGTTGCGCATCATCTCGGCGATCTGCTGCAGGACGCGCTTGCCGGGCTCGTCGTGGGGGTGGGCCTTGCCGGCAAAGACGAACTGCACGGGACGCTTGGCATCGTTGACCATCTGGGCCAACTGTTCCAAATCGGCGAGCAGCAGGTTGGCGCGCTTATAGGTGGCGAAGCGGCGGGCGAAGCCGATGGTGAGGGCGTCGGGCGAGAAGAGTTTGTCGAGTTGGCGCAGGGTCTGCTCCGGCTCATCACGGCGCTCGGCCTGCTCGCGGGCGCGGCGGCGCGCGAAGTTGAGGAGCTGGCCCTTGAGGCTCAAGTGGGTCTCCCACAACTCGCCGTCGTCGACGGTCTCGATGGCCTCCCAGGTATGGGCTGCGCCGCTGACGCGATGCCAGCCGACGCCGAGATGACGATCGTAGAGGCGGTGCATCTGGGGCGCGAGCCAGGAGGGAACGTGCACGCCGTTGGTGACGTGGCCGATGGGGACGGCGTCTTCCGGGCCGTCGGGATAGAGGCCTCTCCACATGGCGCGCGAGACCTCGCCGTGGAGGGAACTGACGGCATTGACGCGGCGAGCCAGCTTGAGGCCCAGAACCGTCATGCAGAATGACTCCGAGAAGTCGGTGGGATGCTCGCGGCCGAAGCCCATGAGGTTTTCGTGCGAGATGCCGAGTTCCTCGCGCAGGGGGCCGAGGTGCTCCTCGATGAGGTCGGGGCTGAAACGGTCGTGACCGGCGGGCACGGGCGTGTGGGTGGTGAAGATGACTTCGCGGGGAATCTGACGCGCGGCGGAGTAAAAATCCAGGCCCTCCTCTTCCATGCGGTCGCGAATGGCCTCAAAGACGGCGAATCCGCTGTGGCCTTCGTTGAGATGGAGAACGCCGGGAGTGATGCCCATGGCTTTGAGGGCGCGATAGCCGCCGACGCCGAGCAGCAGTTCCTGGCGGATGCGGGTGCGGGCGTCGCCGCCGTAGAGCCGCGAGGTGGTATCGAGATCCTCGGGGGCATTGCCGGCAACATTCGAGTCGAGCAGAAGAAGATCGCAACGGCCCACACGCACGCGCCAGACCTTGGCGCGGATGGAGCCGCCGCGGGTGTCGATCTGGACGACGACGGGCTCGCCGTTGACGCCGATGGCCGGTTGCATGGGGAGTTTGCCGATGTCGGTTTCGAGATACACCTCGCATTGCCAGCCGGTTTTGTCGAGGCGCTGCAGGAAGTAGCCCTGGCCGTAAAAGAGGCCGATGCCGACGAGAGGAATGTCGAGGTCCGACGCGCTCTTGATGTGATCGCCGGCGAGGACGCCGAGGCCGCCGGAGTAGATGGGCAGCGACTCGTGGAGACCGAACTCGGCGGAAAAGTAGGCCACGGGGCGGGGACGCAGGACTCCAGCGTGGGCCGCGCCCCAGGTGCGATCGTCGTTCAAATACTCCTGCTGGCGGCGGTAAGCGTAGTTGATGCGGCTATGCAGGGCGATCTCGGCGGCCCTGCGCTCGACCTCGGCGAGGGGAATTTCGTTGAGCAGGGCAATGGGATTCTGGTTGAGCTCGCGCCAGCGCTGAGGATTGAGATCGCGGAAGAGACTGACGCACTCGTGGCCCCAGCTCCACCAGACATTGCGGGCCAGCTCCCAGAGTTTTTCCTGGGCGGGGGCGATAAAGCGGTCGAGGGTGCGCGCCTCGCTGACCACGGGAGCAACCTGGTTGGCGGCCTCGGCGAGCATGCGGATCTCGGCGTCGGTAAAGTGCCGCGGGTCTTTGGTCTGGACCACGAGCACGCCCTGGAGCACGCCGCGGTCGACGAGGGGCACGCCGAGAAAGGAGTGGTACTCGTCTTCGCCGGATTCGCGGAAGTACTTGTAGCGAGGATGCTTGCGCGCGTCGGCCACGGCCACGGGAAGCAATTGCTCGGCGACCAGGCCGGAGAGGCCTTCCTGCAGGGGCATGCGCAGGGTGCCGATGCATCGCGGATGCAAACCGAGCGAGGCGGCGAGCACGAGGTTGGAGCGGTCGGGCTCGAGCAGATACGCCGAACAGACGTCTGTCCGGAATCGGGTGGCGATGAGCGCCACCAGGTTCATGAGAGTGTCGGCGGGTTTGCCTTCTTCGGCCGCCAGATTGGCGATTTCCTCAAGAGACAGGACAAGATCGGCATCGGCGGTTTCGCGAATGGGGTTCATCGGGATATTTTCGCCTTTCGCTCATGAATTCGAGATAAAGATTTGGCCGCGCGCGCTGTGGATAGAGAAACAAGGGCGTGCCGGGTGCGATGACGCGACGAAAAGCTTAAAACCGGTTGATAGATGGAGCGGGAAGGGAATCCCGCGTTTCTGGCGCGGGATTGAATTTGACGATACCATAAAGCGGAAGTTCGGTTCTGCTGCCGGAGCTGGTCTTATCCCTCGAACGTTCGGTCATTGGTCTGACCGAGGCGAGCAGAACGGCAGTAGAATGGGAGTGGAAGGGCGCAGATGACCTCAGCACAGAGCACAATCCGCGTTGATCTGGGGGCACTGCGGCGGGCAGTCGAAGAGCGGGTCGAGTCTGGCTCATACGCGAGTGCCGACGAGGTCATTCGTGCCGGCCTTCTTGCCCTGGAGCGCGAAGAGGCCGGGTTGAACGAGTGGCTGACTCGCCTGGCCGAGGAGGCGCTCGCGGACCCGAGGCCCAGCATCCCCGCGTCGCAAGCTTTTAGTGAATTGCGCGCCAAATACGGGCGGCCCTCCGGTGCGACCACGCCGTGAAGCGGTTCGAGGTGCATTTTCTGGCTGCTGCCGCGGCCGACCTCGATGAACTTTTCTGTCATATCGCAAGAGAATCCAGCCCGGAGACTGCCGACCGCTATTTGAGCCGGCTGGAAGGCTTCTGCTTGAGCCTCGGTACTCTCCCGGCGCGGGGAACGGTTGTCCCTGGCCGCGTTCCCGGCTTACGCAGAATGGGATTCGAACGCCGCGCAACCATCCTGTTCCGGGTCGGCGAGGACAAGGTCGAGATTCTGCGCATACTGTACGGCGGCCGCGATCTGGCGCCCGCCCTCGAGGAAATCCTGGCGAGGTAGCTTGCTCAACAGCGGATGCGCAGCAACGTGCTGGGTTGCGAATCGTGCGCGTTTGGCGAAGAACGCGTCAAGAGGTCGGCGGCGGGCTTTTTGGTTCAGGCAGGAGGAAGCGGGAGATTCCTGGACCGCAATTCCAGAAGACGAATGTCATCAGCAGAAGAAACGCGATTCTGCCGAAGTAGAACGCGATCTGCACACGATCGTAGGCCGTGAAGTACTCGGATTGAAGCTGTGTGTAATGGTGTAGGGAGAGCAGGCGTTCGGGTAGGTAGGATGCGTACAGTAGGGCGCTGATTGCCTGCATGCACGCCAAGGCGCGACTCACAAGTAGAACTGCTTCTTCACGATTCATTGCCAGCCCCCGGTGATTTCCCAGTATCAGGCAAGTTTAGACGCGCCGTGGGGATCGCGAAAAGTGGCCGGAGGTTTTTTGCTTCGGTGTTTCCGCGCATAACGTCAAGGCCAAACTAAACTGGCTGACCGTCGAAGCGCGTCGGGGAATCACTGCGCGGCGGGGAGATAGAGGTTCAGGTTTCTGGCGCGGTTGAGCTTGAGGGTTGCAGCGCGGTCGACTTCGCTCATGGAGATGCGCAGATGCCTCTCATCGGGGTCGACATAGTGCAGGCGGTCGTCGGAGGCGAAGACCGATAGGGCGGAGAGGGTGGAACCGTTTTTGAGGACAATGGCAATGGTCTGCGGCTCGGCGCCGGAGGTTGTTGCGGGTGCGGAGGAGGAAGCAGCAGTGTCTGCCGCGGGCCATTTGTATTCGGTGATGACGGGATGCACCGGCTGCTGGACGACGGGGGGCGCGGGCGGCGGAACGAACTGAGGCGGCGGCTGAAGATAAGTGTCCGGTTGGGGCGCGTAGGCATCGGCTGCGCCGGAGTCGTAGCCGTAGTCGAAGTTGGAGGGCAGGTAGGCGCGGCCGAATCCCTGGCGCGAGGTGGACCGGGCGTGGTTGATATTGCCGCGCCTCCCGGAAAAGCCAGGCCGGGCTCCGCCGCGATGCTGGGCGCAGGCATGGTTCGCTGCAGCCATTGTAAAGAGCGCAAACAAGCTGAACAGGATCGTCCTTCGCATGGCCGGCCCTCGTGGAGAAGAGTCTAGCACCGGGGGCTGCGCTTGTGAATCCGGGGTAGTGGGTCAGTTTGAGGGAAACCTTCCGTCAGGGGCTAAACAGGCTGCGGAAAAACTCGGAATTCGAACTCTGGCGCGAAAAAACCATCCCTCAGCGGCTAAAGCCGAAGGCCTTTTGTTGAACTTATTGGCACGGATGAATCCGTGCCCTTTCAAAACGGCGGCTTCGGAGAGTTTTTCCGCAGCCTGCAAAGCCCGCGCTCATTTTTGGCTGCTTACGGCACGCGACCCACGCACTGCGTGGGTTCCCCGGTCGTGCCCTTTCACGTTTTGTGCCGCTCGCAGAGTTTTTCTGCAACCAGTGAAGCCGTGCCCTTTCACGGGGATTTCAAACTGACCCACTGACGAATTGCGCGGTGTGTCAGGCGGCGAGGTCTTCGGGCAACTCCATGAGATGGAACTGATCGACCATGGATTCGAGCGAGTGGGCGGTATCGAGCAGCTCTCCGGTGGCGGCGACCACTTGTTCGGCGCCGCCGGCGCTTTCGTGGGAGGTGGTGGCCACGGCGCGCATGGCGCAACTGGCGGCTGCGGCCGCGGAGGCCTCCTGATGCGCGGCCTGGGCAATCTGGGCAACGCGGTTTTCGACTTCAATCGCGAGGCTGGAGATCTCCTGGAAGGTGCTGCTCAAGCTGGCCATGGCTTCAGCGCCTCCGGCGGCGCGGTCGCAGGCGGAACGAATGCCGGCGGCGGAGAGATCGGTCTCCTCTTTGATGCCGTGAACCAAGTCTGCGACCTGTTGCGTGGCCTGCGCGGTGCGCTCGGCGAGGCGGCGGACTTCTCCGGCGACGACGGCAAAGCCGCGGCCATGTTCGCCGGCGCGGGCGGCTTCAATGGAGGCGTTCAAAGCCAGCAGATTGGTTCCGGCGGCAATCTCTTCGATGACGCCGACGATGGAGCCGATTTTTTCGGCGCGCTGGCTGAGCGAAGCGAGCCGGCCCGCGCTCTGCTGCGTGTCTTCGGAGAGAGCCTGCATGAGGCGCGTTGAGGAGACGACGAGTTCGGCGCCTTTGCGGGCGGCAGCGGCGGCCGCCTTGGCCTGCTGCGAGGCTTCGTCAGTGTGATCGGAGGCGCTGGCGATATCGCGCGCGAGTTGTTCCACGGATGCGGCGGTATCCTGGGCAGACTGACTCTGCTCAGCCATGCGCTCGACTGCGGTGTGCGAGATGCCGCGAATTTCGTTGGATTTGCCGGTGGCGGCCACGGAGCCGTCGCGCACCCTGAACAGAGTTTGCCGCAGGCGCAGCACATACTGGTTAAAACTGCGGGCCAGGTCGCCGACCTCATCGCTTCGCTCGGAGTTCAGCAGCGTGTTCAGGTCGGCCGCTTTGAGGCGCTCGGTCAACTCGTGGACGGGACGCAATACCAGCCGCCGCAGGGTCCAGAACTGAACGATGAGGATGACGAGAACCATGGTCACCGTGCCCGCGGCCGGCAAAGCGACGATCTTTAGCTCCAGGGTCACGACATCGCGGTTGGGATAAGCGGCGAAGACTTTGTATCCCCAGGCGGGAAAGACGGTTTCTTCGAGGGTCCAGCCTTTGGGGTTGCTGCGCACGCTCTCGAGGGTGGCATCGGAGATTTGGCTGCCGTGAGCGATGACTGCGCCGTTGGGCTTTATCAGGGCCACGAAGCCGTGCTGAAGAATGCGCGCCTCTTCGATGTTTTTGCCCACGGCCGAGATGGAATCGAGCCGGTAGCCGACGTACCAGGCTCCGACGAGTTTGCCATCGGCGTCGATCATGGGGGCATAGCTGGTGAAATAGGGAACGCCCAGAATATCGACCACGCCTTCAAACGGCTGGCCCGCGCGCAGAGCGGCAAACGCTTTGCCTGCTGGGTCGAGCGCTGTGCCGACGGCGCGCGAGCCATCGGGTTTGAGCACATTGGTAGTGACGCGAATGAAGTTCTGGCCGTCCCAGGCAAAGAGGGTGGCGGTCGATCCCGCCAACTCTTTCACGCGGTCGACCAGGGCGAAGTTCATCACCTGCGATTCCGCGCCGAGGGTCAAATTGGGAACGGGTTTACCGTTTAGATCGGCCTGGCCCTTGATGGCCGGGACGCCCTTTGACCGCCCGGCATCCGTGAGCACGCGCATGGCGGATTCGACCTGGGCGCGGGCCATGGTGTCGACGGTTGTCAGGCGTCCGATGACCTCGGTTGACTGCTGATTGGCCTGCTCCGCCACACTGCCGCAGATCCAGTCGGTGGCCAGACGCCAGGCGGCGGCCACGCAGACGAGGCAGGTGAGAACGACACCGAAGAGAGTGGCGATGAAGAACCGCGTGCCCAAGGAAGACCGGTTCATGCAACAGGGTCCTTTCCAATATTTTGGGGGCGCGCTCCAGTCCCGGCTGAGCGCGCGGACGCCCGTTTGCCTTATCGGCTAAACGAGGAAAGGCCATGAGAGGTAACGGAAAGAGCGATGGGACGCGAACCCGTATTGGACGTGGCGAAGCAGAGCGCGCGGCTGGCTGGCTACTGCGGACCCTTGTCGCCTCGGGTGAGGAAGGGGATGTGGAAGGGCGACTCTTCCGCGGAGGACTTCTTCTGCTTGGTGTTGGCGTCGCGGACCAGGACGGTGCGCTGCGAGTTGGTGCAGAGCCAGCCGCCGCGAACGCGCTCAAAGACGTGGGTAAAGACGCCCTTTTCGTCGACCTCGGCGGTGTTGACCTTGTGATGCAGCGTGTAGGTGCCGTTGACGACGGCGACATCGCCGAGAGGGCGCACGGTGATGACCTTTTGCGTGAGGTTGAGGGATTTGTCCTGGGCGCTGATGACCTGGACGACCTGCTGGTTGCGGGTGGTGACGTCGCCCTGGGCCGAGATGTCGACAAAGAGGGGCGAGAGCACGAGTTCGAGGGCGTACTGGTCGCGGCGATTGACGGCATCGGACCAGGAGTCTTCGATCTTTTGGAACTGCGCGACCTCAGGGCTGACGGTGGAGGTGACGCCGGACTCAGCCATCGTCTGAGGAGCAGGGTCGGGCGCGCCGGGGCCGGGAGTTTGGGCAGCGGCAAAGGCGCAGGCAAGGAGCACAGCGGAGATCGACGCAAGAAGACGATTCATAGGCAGGATGGTCTCCAACTCCGGGGGAGGATGGCTCTATCAAAATGATAGCGCCTGGAGTTGGGAGTGCGCTGGGAGGGAAGCGAAAAAGGGGTGAATAAGCGGGGTTGGCGGGGTTAGCGGAGTTGGCGGTGTTAAGGCGGCGGTTTGCCAGCGTCCGGCATGCACCGGTTTCATCCGTGGCGGGCGAAGAGGGACCGCGTCAATTTGCGCTTTGTCGTATTCTGCGTGACTCCGCTCGTGTCCAGATGCTGAGATTCGTTCAAAAGCAACCGCAGATCCCCATTCGACTACGATTGTCCGCCGCGGCGGACAATCTTCGCTCAGGGCAGGCTTTCGGCTCCCCCCGCGGTGTGCCGCGACCCCATGATTGCGTGGCAATCATGGGGCCCCGGACGCGCTCCGCTCAGGATGACAAATTCGTTGTGATGCGAAGTTCTGGCTCACAAAGCCAGCTCCGCTAGCGCCACCGAGTCCTCTAGCTCGGCTAACTCCGCTAGCTTCGCTGACTCCGCGTTCTAGAGGAGGGTTTGCAGGCGGTCGGGGCTGTGGAGGGTGACGACCGCGTCCTCGATGGTGATCCAGCCCTCTTTGCGGAACTGGCCGAGGGTGCGGGTGACGGTTTCGCGGGTGGTGCAGGTCATGGAGGCCATCTCCTCGTGGGTGAGGAGCAGGGGGAAGCGATATTCGCCGGCGTCGGTGTGCTCGCCGATCTGATGGGAGAGCTCGAGCAGCAGGCGGGCCAGACGGGCGGCGACGGTTTCGGCGAGGGCGATGCGGCAGGCGTCCTGGAGGGCGAAGCGGTACTCCTGGCAGATGCACTGCACGGCGCGTAACTGGGCTTCCTTGTGGCTGCGCAGGAAGGTGAGGAAGCGGTCGCGCTCGACGGGGCGCAGTTGCGCGGGCGTGAGCGACTGGGCGGAGACCTCGTAGACACCGTGGGAGAGCACGGCATAAAGGCCGAGCATGGAGCCGGGGCCGGCGACGCGCACGATCATTTGCCGGTCTTCCGGGCGGCCGGCGGAGAGTTTGAGATAGCCGCTACAGATCAGATAGAGGCAGCGGGCATCCTCGCCCTGGGAGAACAAAGAAGCTTGGGAAGGGAGGGAGATGGTGCTTGTCGCCAGTTCGAGATCGGCCAGGACGGCGCTTCCCAGGGAGCAAAACCAGCCGGGGCGGCGATTGGAGCAAGCCGCGCAACCTAAAGGCGACGAGCGGCCGATATTTCGTGGCCGGGTCAGCTCTTCCGACGAAATCTGTGTTTCCGCCATCGTGGTCTTCCACTCGCGATCGATGCGGCCGGTATCCTGCCGTTTGCGAGCCGTTGCTGCTCGGTCCGCGGCGGAGACCGGTATGACTGCCAATCCCTGGGGATAGGAGCAACCACCCTGAGTTTGCAAGAGCAGGGGCGGGGTTGGATGTGATGGGCCTCACGTTTATCGGAGGGCCGGCGAGGGCGTGTGATGAGGGCGATCAAGTGCGCGCCATCTTGGGACAGTAAGGCTAATACTTGACAGTAGCTTGCGGCCCGGAGAGCCCGGTTTTGGGCTATGTGATGGACATCACCGCCCGCAAAGATGACAAACCCGTAATCTTCCGTGCATGTAGTGACGCTCCACACCTGCGGGCGACTGCCGGGAGTAGGAGCGGTGCTCGGGCTCACATGAAAAGCTGTCACATTCAGAACAGAATGACAGCTGAAGTTGGTTTAGAGTTGTGCGACGAAGTTTTTGTGAAGGCGGTATTTTGCATGCATACAAATAGGCCGGTCACGCGGAAGTTCGGTGCTGCTCCCGGAAAGTTGTCGGGACTGCGAGTGTTGTCGATGGTTTTGCTGGGAGCGGGCGCGATTTCGGTGACAGCGCTGGCGGCCGCACCGCCGGGAGGCCAATCCGGGGGTACGCCGGCCGCTGGAGCGACGCACGCCGAATTTGTCGGGTCCGATACGTGCGCCACCTGTCACGCGGATGTGGCGAAGGGATTTGCGTCGAATCCTCACACCAAGATGGCCCTGATGCACGGCAACGCCAACGGCGCGACCTGCGAGAACTGCCACGGGGCGGGCAGCGAACACGTGGCCGGGGGCGGCGACGTGACCAAGATCTTTAACCCGGCCAAGGCCTCGGCGAAAGAGGTGGACGCGAAGTGCCTGAGCTGTCACGCCGGCGCGCATCCCGATTTCGCGCGTTCGCCGCACGCCAAGGGTGGCGTGAGCTGCATTGGCTGCCACGACATTCACTCGAGCAAGGAAGAGGCGCTGCTGAAGGCGCCGCAACCGAAGCTTTGCTTCCAGTGCCACTCCGACCAGCAGGCACAGTTCAACATGCCGTTCCATCACCCGGTGAACGAGGGACTGGTGAAGTGTTCGGACTGCCACGACCCGCACGGGACGTTTGGCAACAGCAATCTGAGATCGACGGCGGATCAGAGCGCGGTCTGCACCAAGTGCCACACCGACGTGCGGGGGCCGTTTGTCTACGAGCACGCACCGGTGAAGGCCGAGGGCTGCACGGCTTGCCACTCGCCGCACGGATCGCAGAATGCGCGCCTGTTGAACATGCCGAGCATCAACACGCTTTGCAACCAGTGCCACAGCGCGGTGGCGGCAGGGGCGGTTCATGGCCAGGGGCAGGGATCGTCGGATAGCGTGCCTTGCACGAGCTGCCACACCTACATTCATGGGTCGAACGTCAACGTGGCGTTTCTCAGATAAGAACGGCGGGGCCGCGCTGGAGCGATCGGCGCGGCTACCACAAGCGATTGGCACGTGTACTGAAAGGTTCGACACCGGGTAACGAGTTTTTATTCAAGTGAGGCTTCATTATGCAGAATACGAGCTGGATTTCTCGGCTTCTCAATCAAAAGCCATCTTTTGCCATGTTTCTGGGGATGCTGGTGGCTATGTTCCTGGGAGCGGTGTGTATCGCCGTGGCCCAAAACCCGGCGACGCCGGCGGCGCAGCAGATGATGAGCGTGCCGAACGGCTACGCCATCCATGAGTCGGTCGATGTGGGTGGCCGCATGTCGAGTCAGTCGGGCAGCGGGGCCATGTACGACACGCTGGTGAACCTGCAGTCGGGCCCGCGCGTGATCGGCGAGACCTTCGAGTTGCATGCTCTGCCTGGCACGAAGAACGCGCCACTCGACGATCTGCGCATCTTTGCCAGCGGCTTCGGGGGCGATCCGGACAACGTGGCGAAACTGGATTTCTCGAAATCGAAGTGGTACGAGTTTTCGGGGATGTTCCGGCGCGACCGGCGGTATTTCGACTACGATCTTCTCGGCAATCCGGGTATCCCGACCGGGTATTCGATTCCCATCAGCGGCTCGACCAGCCCGTATGCCTGGCCGCAGGTGAATCAATCGCCATTTATGTTTAACACGGTGCGCCGGATGACCGACACCGACCTGACTTTGCTGCCTCTTTCGCGGGTGAGCTACCGGATCGGGTACTCGCAGAGCGTGATGCAGGGGCCGAGCACGACGCCGAGCGGCAATGCGGTGGCCGGTCAAGAAGTGCTTCTTCAGGAGTACCAGCGCAACAGCAGCGACGATTTTACGGGCGCAGTGGATTGGAAGCCTATCCAAGGCACCAAGCTGAGTTTCGAGGAGCGGATCGACCACTACAAGGGCAATTCCTACTTCACGATGGCTCCCGGCTACCTGAACGCGCAGGAGCCGGACGGAACCCAAGTCTCCCTGCTGGCAAGCTATCAATCTTTTGGACCCTATGGCTACAACGCGACCACGGGCGCATTTGCCCCGAGCGGCGTCTGCAACGCCACCAGCATGATCAGTGCGACGATCATTCTTCGCGCCAGTCCCAATGGCGGGCTGCCGATTATCGATCCGGCGTGCAACGTCATCAGCAGTTATTTCCGCGCGCAGCCGACGCGGGCGATATTCCCGACCGAAACCTTCCGGCTGCAAAGCTCGAGCCTTAAGAATCTCGCGATGAACGGCGACGTTCGGTACACCAACGCAAACATGAACCTGCCGGACTACAACGAGCTATTCCAGGGGCTGCAAGGAGCGAACCGCTCGATAGGCTATGCGGGTTACGCGAACGCCAAACGCGAGGTGATGGCTTTCGATTATGGCGTGGTCTGGCAGGTGGCGAAGGCGGTGAGCCTCTCCGATCAACTGACGTATTCGAACGCTCATCAGCCGGGAATCGCCGGGTTCACCACGGGGACCACCATCACAGTGCCGACGACAGCGGGCCAGGAGACCATCGACTCCACGACGCTGACGAGTTGCACGACGAGCGGATCTCCGGCGACGACCACGCCGGCAGGCTGCAAACCGACCACGTCGGTGCCCTCGGGCAGTCCTGCGATTGGCGCCACGCAGGCTGGATACTTCGGCCAGAGGTTCACGACCAACGACCTGACTGTGAGCTGGGACGCAACGCCGCGTACGACGCTTTCGTTCACCTATCGCTATCAGGATCACCTGATCTCGGAAGGACAGGGAACCGGGGCGCACAACGTTCCGATCCCGGCCAACAACACCACTTCGGGCGAAGTGACGATTCACGAGAACGGCGGCATTTTTACCGCCGCGCTGCGTCCGGCGAAAAACTGGGAGCTGAATGGCAGCGTCGAGGCCATGTACAACGACAACGCCTTCACGCCGATGGGATTCCGGCAACTGCGGCACTACCGGGTGCATACCATCTACCGGCCCAAGACGTGGGCCACGGTGTCGGGCGCCTTCAACGATCTGGAACGGCATAACAACACCAACAACAACCAGAACTTCACGGGCAACACCACGGCTTACTTCGGTCCGTTGGATCACGTCGATCACTCGCGGGTGGTGAGCTTTGGCGCGGAGCTGTTCCCGAACGATCGCTATGGGCTGGATTTCAACTACTCCTATAACGATGTGTACATGGCGGACAATATCTGCTTCCAGGGAGCGGCCAACGCCATGCCGGGTAGCACGGTTGCGCCCGCAGCGGCAATCGCGAGCGGGGCGCTTTGCGGCCCGGTGGCAGCCGGTCATGGAGCGAATAACGTGCTCTTTGGGCCCGCCAAGGACTTCGAAGACGCTCCGACGCAGTTTGCAACGGTGGCCTTTATGTACTCGCCGATCAAGAAGGTCCACTCCAATCTTGGCTATCGCATGAGCTCGGTGAACGGCAGCCGGTTCTTTACCGATGCAGGCGACGTAAACGGCTCGCTGGTATCGAAGTATCAAACGCCGTACCTGAAGTTCTCATGGGAGTCCAAGCCGGGCCTGACCTGGAAGGCCGAGTACAATTTCTTCGACTACGGCGAGGGAGGCGGTCAATCCGGTGCGCAGTATTGCAACAACAACCCCGGTCTTGCGGTGGGCTCGACCAGCGCGCCGGTAGTGGCTTGCAGCAGCTTGCCGAATACCGCGATGTCCGCGGGCACGCCGGCGTACGGGTTTACCGCCCCGCGCAACTTCCACGCCAACAATTTGACGTTGGGAGTGCACTATCAGTTCTGAAGAAGACGGGAAATCGTGGTTCGTGAACCGATCCTGGAACACGAACCACGAACTTAGCATCACGAAACACGCAGCACGAAATACGGGAGTCGTACCATGAGCAAGACCATTCGCATGCAATCGGCGCTGGCGGCGATTCTTTTGCTGTCGGGCGCGGTGAGCCTGGCCCAGTCCGGGGAAGCGACGTACAAGGCCAAGTGC
>Ga0326727_10007224_pt1 | contig 29590 bp, 25 predicted proteins | sample MB2enrmetagenome_FD_207643 | JGI IMG/M metagenome (GOLD analysis project Ga0326727, IMG submission 207643) | Lab enriched peat soil microbial communities from McLean, Ithaca, NY, United States - MB29MY | ecosystem: Environmental > Terrestrial > Soil > Wetlands > Peat | place: USA: New York... | reverse complement strand
GGCGTCGTCGGCAACCGTCTGGTGAAGCTTGGAAAAGCGCGATCGGCGGTGGTGATCTGGCCGGCGGTCGCCGTCGCGGGAATCGTCACGATGCTGGGTTTGCATTACGGCGGGTACCTGCTCTGGCTAAACGCATTCGAAAACGCCAACCAAAATCGGGGGCTGTTGATTGGTCAGTTCGCGAACCCCGAGATGTTCGTAACCTACATGGACCTTCAGGCAACTGCAGGAGTGACGATCGGCCACGTAGGACATCCGGGCGATAGGGGCATAAACCTCGGCTACTACGGATCGATCATCTACTGGATCGTCGAAGCCGGCTTTGCAACAGGAATGATCTTTGCTCTGATAAGCGCGGCCGCCACCGCTCCCCTCTGCGAGCACTGCCAAAGCTGGAAAAAAGAGCGCAAACTGGCGAGATTGCCGGGCCAGGCGGACATGGCTACGGGCTCCCTTGTCGATGGCCACTTGCTTTCGCTGATCGGAGCAGGCAGCCGGGACGGGACGGGAGATTTAGTTGTCTACGCTTACGTCTGTCCTGTCTGCGGTCCGGATGCAACCGTCGAAGCAGCTCTGGTGCACCTGACCACAAACGCGAAAGGCACTACCCATACGAAGAGACTCTGCTGTGTGCGTTATCCGGGTCAGGTGCTTCCCTTGCTTGACTCCCCCGGCGGGCGAGCGTAACAAAACCCGGTCCGCTCCCCGCGTTCCGCCGGAGGGTCGACCGTGCCTCACGCTATGCAGATGTCGGCCCTGGATACCGGGCTTTTGGTGATCGACGTGCAGGAAAAGCTCGTGCCCCGCATCGCGGGCGCGAGCGGCATGGTACGGAACATCGCGTTTCTATTGAACGTCGCCAAGTTGCTCAGCGTCCCGGTGCAGGCGACGGAGCAGTATCCGCGGGGGCTCGGCTCGACGATACCCGAATTGTTGCCGTATCTGCCAGATCGGCCGGAAAAAGTCGCGTTCAGTAGTTGCGCGGCGCCGGGCATCGTCGAGACATTCCAGCGCCAAGCTAGACCGAAACTCGTGCTGACCGGGATTGAAACTCACGTCTGCGTGCTGCACAGCGCGCTCGACCTCCTCTCGGCTGGCTTCCGCGTCTTTCTTCCCGTCGATGCCCTCGGCGCCCGCTATCGCGTCGATCACGACACCGCTCTGCGTCGCCTCGAGCAAGCCGGTGCGGCGCTGACTACAACGGAAAGCGCAGCCTTCGAGTGGATGGGTGCGGCGAACCATCCACAATTCAAGGAAGTGAGCCGGCTGGTTCAGGAGCGGATGAAGGCGTTGGAAGCTCAAGGTTGATCGACTGCTGGCGCGGTCCTCTCGCATCTCGATCCTCTGTGCCATAATAAAAGGGTGAAAACCGCCGCTCGTTCGGCAATCGGGTCCATTGAGAAAGCGATACTGCCATGACTCTTCCCGGCCAGCTCAACCCGCCGCAACGTCTCTTGCTCGGGCCCGGCCCCAGCGATGCTCACCCGCGGGTGCTGCGGGCTATGACGACGCCCCTGGTCGGCCATCTCGACCCGTACTTCCTGCAAATCATGGATGAAGTCCGGGAGATGCTGCGCCAGGCGTTTCAGACGCGCAACCAGTTGACGCTGCCGATCAGCGCAACCGGCATGGCGGGTATGGAAACGTGCCTGGTCAACCTCATCGAGCCGGGCGATCGCGTCGTGCTGTGCGTGATCGGCTTTTTTGGTCAGCGCATGGTTGAGGTCGCAAGTCGAACGGGTGCAGAGCTGACCGTCCTCGAACGGCCGTGGGGCGAAGTATTTGATCTCAACCAGATCCGCGAAGTCTTGCAGAAGGTCCGACCGAAGCTGCTCGGCATCGTGCACGCCGAGACCTCGACCGGCGCCTGGCAGCCGGTGGAAGAATTGGGCAAGATCTGCCGCGAAACCAACACGCTGCTGTTGATCGATGCCGTCACATCGCTCGGCTGTATTCCGGTCGCCCTCGACGACTGGGGCGTCGACGCTGCCTTCAGTTGCTCGCAAAAAGGGCTCGGCTGTCCGCCCGGATTGTCACCGGTTACCTTCGGCCCGCGTGCGGTAGAGGTTTTGAGCAAGCGCAAGACCAAGGTGCAAAGCTGGTACCTGGATCTGACCCTCGTTCAGAAATACTGGGCCGAGGATCGCGTCTACCATCACACGGGACCGATCTCGATGGTGTATGCCCTGCGGGAAGGGCTGCGGATTCTTCTCGAGGAAGGCCTGACAGCACGCTGGGAGCGCCACCACAAGAATCACCTGGCGCTGAAGGCGGGTCTGACTGCGCTGGGCCTGACATACACGGCGGCCGAAGGACACCAACTGCCCCAGCTGAATGCAGTGCGAATTCCCGCGGGCGTGGACGATATGGCGGTGCGAAAGCGTCTCTTGACCGAGTTCGGCATTGAAATCGGCAGCGGGCTCGGCGAATTCAAAGGAAAAGCCTGGCGCATCGGCTTGATGGGCTACAACAGCCGGCCGGGTAATGTGCTGCTCGTGCTGGCCGCTCTGGAACAGTGCTTACTCGGACAGGGAGTGAAGATCACGCCGGGAGCGGGTGTGGCTGCGGCGGAAAAACTGCTGGCTGCCTCTTGAACGGCGAATTTGTACCGATCGATAGCGCAATCATGCGACAGGGAGGAATACCCATGTCTGAACTTACAATCGATAGCTCATTGCTCGCTCGCCTCAGTCAACTGAGCTGCACCACGGCGATCCGCGATGAGTCCGGCCGGGTCGTAGGCTTTTTCATCCCAGCTTCCGACGCCAGTTCTCTCCTCTTGGCGGCAGATGACTGTCCGTACACAGCTGAAGAACTTCGTCGCTTTCAAGCGGAGACCGGCGGCAGACGATTGTCCGATATTTGGAAAAGCCTGGAGGAGGCATGAGCTTCACGGTGGTTTGGCGCCCGTCCGCCGAAGGGAAGCTGGCAGAGTTATGGAATGCAGCGGCAGATCGGTCCGCAATCACGAGCGCCGCTAATCGCATCGACAATGACTGGCAAGGAATCCACTCGACAGCGGAGAGTCACGGACGGGCGAGACACGCTTTCATTTTGTCGATCCTCTCGCTGTGTACTTTGACGTTGATCAGAGAGCAAGAGAGGTCGTCGTGTGGGCGGTCTGGAGGCGTTCTCAGCGATAAGACGGCAAGCGACCAACATGGCCGACCGATCACCCCAATCCGATCCGATCACGGTTCGGCCGCTGACCAGCGACGATTGGCCGATCGTTGCCCAGCTCTTCGGTGCCAACGGTGCCTGCGGCGGCTGCTGGTGCATGTGGTGGCGCGTTCCGCGGGGCGGCAAGCTGTGGGACGAGTGCAAAGGCGACAAGAATCGCGATGCGTTTCGTCGTCTGATCAAAGCTGGCAAAGTTCACGCGATATTGGCGTTCGCCGGCGAGGAACCGATCGGCTGGTGCTGCTTCGGGCCGCGTGAAGACTTTGTCCGCATGAAACGCATGCGCGCCCTGCAACATCAATCGCCGGCGGGCGCGTGGGCGATCACCTGCTTCTACATCCCCTCGCGTTGGCGGGGCCAGGGTGTGGCCAGCGCTCTCCTTGAGGCGGCGACAGCTCGAGCATTTGAGTTGGGCGCATCTGCTGTCGAGGGCTACCCGAAAGTACCCAAGGATGAGAACACACGTATGCCGGGGGCCTTCGCCTGGACCGGCGTTCCCGCCTTGTTCGAACGGACAGGATATGAGGAAATGGAACGGGAAGGTGATCTACATCACGAGCCGCAAACTACGAAAGCCGGCGAGATAGTCGCTATCGTTGCCGCTGCGAGACAGACCTGATGGCACAACCGCCCGGAGCATTGGGCTTTTCCTTGGACCGAATGGTGCAAGCCGTGGAGAAAGTGCGCCAACGGCTCCTGCGAGCCACCGCCGCCCTGGCAGGCGCTGGCGTCAGTTACGCGTTGGTCGGCGGCAATGCAGTCGCGGCTTGGGTTTCGACCGTCGACGCCACCGCCGTGCGCAATACCGCCGACGTCGACATTCTGATTCGCCGTTCTGACCTGGCGGCCTCGACGGCAGCACTCGCCACCGTAGGGTTCGTCTATAAAGAGGGCGCGGGCGTTCACATGTTCGTCGACGGGCCGGCCGGTAAACCTCGCGATGCCGTGCATGTCGTCTTTGCCGGCGAGAAGGTCTACCCCGACGATCTATCGGCTAGCCCGGATGTGACCGAATCCCGGCCAGCGGAAGGCTTTCAGCTCGTGAGCCTGGAAGCTCTGGTGAGAATGAAGCTCACGGCGTTTCGCGACAAGGACCGCACGCATTTGCGGGATCTCCTGGACGTCGCACTGATCGATCCGTCATGGGTCGAGCGCTTGCCGCTTGAGCTAGGCGCTCGTTTGCAGCATTTGATCGACACGCCCGGTCGATAATCACTCCTCTTCGGAATGTGCGATGAACAGCGATGCACCATCGCCTGCGCCCGGCTCGTTCCCGACGGTTCGGTCGCGACGGCTGCGCTACAATCCGCTCGTCCGCGATCTCGTTCGCGAGACGACGCTCCACGTCGACGATTTGATTCTTCCGTACTTCGTTCGGCCGGGCCGCGGCGTTAAGAATGAAATCGCTTCCATGCCGGGCAATTACCAGGTCAGCGTCGATCGGCTAGTGGAAGAAGTCGGCAAGTCATTGGAACTTGGCGTTCGCTCGTTCATCCTGTTCGGCATTCCGTCGCACAAAGATCCCGCCGGCGCGGTGGCGCTCGATGATGACGGCATTGTGCAGCAAGCGCTGCGGGCGCTGCGCGAAGAATTCGGCAATCGCGTCCTGTTACTGACCGACGAGTGCTTCTGTGAGTACACGGACCACGGTCACTGCGGCGTCCTGAGCGAAACGACCGGCCGGCTCGACGTGGACAACGATCTTACGCTTCCAAATCTGGCGGCCCAGTGCGTCAGCCACGCTCGAGCAGGAGCCGACATCGTGGCGCCAAGCGGCATGATGGACGGCATGGTCGGGGCCATTCGCGCCGGCCTGGATGCAGCTGGTTTTTCGCACATTCCGATCATGAGCTACGCGGCCAAGTACGCCTCGGGGTTTTACGGTCCGTTCCGCGATGCCGCCGAGTCGCCGCCGCAATTCGGTGACCGCGGCAGCTACCAGATGGACCCGGCCAACGGCGATGAGGCGCTGCGCGAAGTGGCGCTCGATCTCGCCGAGGGTGCCGACATCGTCATCGTCAAGCCGGCAATGGCATATATGGACATCATTCGTCGCGTAAAGGAGCGCTTCGGCGTGCCGGTCGCGGCGTACAACGTCAGCGGCGAATTTGCCATGGTGAAGGCAGCGGCGGCCAAGGGATGGATCGATGAACGCCGCGTCGCGCTGGAAATTCTAACCGGACTCAAGCGTGCCGGGGCGGATATGATTCTGACGTATCACGCGCTCGACGTGGCGCGGTGGTTGAAATGATGAGCTTCCTCATTCTTTCGCAGCCAGCGGGAACTTGATCGGCTGGCGATCACGATTCGATCGATAGATCGCGGTGAACATCTCCACGACGATCCGTCCTTCCTCTCCGGTCACTAATGGCGGACGATTATCGCGCACGGCTAGCAAGAAATCCTTAATCTGCAGCGCGTGATAATGCGACGTCGCATTGATCTGCCGAAACCGCGCCCGATCCTCGGCCTGAAAATGTGCCAATAACACCTCTTCGCCCGGAATCGTCCAAAGATCGTTGAGCGGCGGCTCTGCAATTTCGGATACGCCGGCGACAAAAGTCGCGCCACGGTCGGTCTCCACGCCGATCGAGGCGCCGTTGTTGCCGTGAACGTGAACCTTGGTGTAGATCCCGGGCCGTTGCGATAGGCTGGTCACGATCGAGCCGAGGCCGCCGTTCTTAAAGCGAATCATCGCCAGGGCCGTGTCTTCGACCTCGATCGAGGGGTGGTTCAGATTCGCCCAATAGCCAGTGACTTCGTCGATTTCCCCCATGAACCATTGCAAGAGATCAAGCTGATGCGGCGATTGGTTGACGAGAACGCCGCCGCCTTCGGTCGCCCACCTGCCGCGCCAGGGATCGGAACGGTAATAAGCCTCGTCTCGCCAACTGAACATTGAGAATACGCCCAGCACCGGTCGGCCGATCTTGCCGGCGTCGATGGCGGCCTTCATTCGCAAAACCGACTCGTACAGGCGGCGCTGACTGACGACGGCCAGCTTGGTCCCCGCCGATCGAGCCGCTGCCAGCATCAGGTCGCAATCGGCGAGATTGGCTGCCAGCGGCTTCTCGACCAGTGCATGAACGCCGGCTGCGGCAGCCTCGATGACGGGCCGCGCATGCTGTGGATGGGGCGTGCAAACGACGATAGCTTGCACGCCTGCGTCCTTGAACATCCGGCCGGGGTCGGTAAAGGCGAGAACACCATAGCGCTCGGCGAAACCAGCGGCGCGGGCTTCGTCGCTGTCGCACACTGCGACGAACTCCGACTCAGGCAGATCGCGCAGGGCCGCTGCATGAATCTGGCCGACCTTACCGCAACCGACCAGGGCGGTACGCACTTTCTGCATGATTAATCAGCCTCGTCTTCCCGGCTCCGTTCTGTCCTTCCTAGAAACGCTCAGTGCTTCGGCGCTGGCTTCGTCAGGTACCCTTGCGATTTCAGCCACTCCGCACAACGTTGCGGCCACTGCGACGACGGGCGGTCATTCGGTCGCAAGCCGAAGCCGTGACCGCCGCTGGTGTAGATGTGCAATTCAGCCGCCACACCGGCCATCTTGAGAGCGCGATAGGCCTGAAGGCAGTTATCGACTTTCACCAGCCCGTCGTCGCCGGCATGAACGATGAAGGTGGGCGGACACTCCTTGCGGATACGAATGTCAGCAGCCAGTTCTGTCTTGTCGCGCACGACGAGGTACGCCGGATAGAGGAGTACGGCGAAATCCGGCCGGCAGCTGACGGAGTCGACCGGGTCGACGTTATCGTAGGCCCGCTTATCGAAATTGCACGACGCAGACGCAGCCAGGTGACCGCCCGCTGAGAAGCCGATAATGCCGATCCGCTTCGGGTCGATCTGCCATTCCGCAGCGCGAGACCGAATCAGACTCAGCGCTCGCTGGGCATCTTGAAGGGGGCCGATCGGTTGTTCGCCGGGCGCAGCCGCGGCTGGTCTGGGCACACGATACTTGAGGATGATCCCGGTGACTCCGATGGAATTCAGCCACTTCACCACGTCCTCGCCTTCGAGATCCCACGACAGGCTCTGGTAACCACCGCCGGGGCAAATCAGGACGGCGGCGCCGGTATTGTGATCGTCAGCCGGACGGCAGATGGTAATGGTCGGATGACTGACATTGGAGACGCGCTTGATCGAGTTACCCCCGATCTTGAGGGTCACTGTTTTCTCCTCGGGGGTCGGCTGGCCGTTACCCGGGGCTGCACCGGGCCAGACGTCCAGAACGGCGGGTGCGTCGGCGGCTCGAGCTTGTGCAGCAAGTGCTAAAATCAGGGCAAGCGTCGACGCATATGAGACATTCTTCATGAGCGGCTCCAGGATTGAGGCGGTTCCGGACTCATGCTAGCTGGTCGACTTACCGCAGGCTAGGCGGTGAAAAGGAGCTGCAGTTCTTGTTGGTCACGTTCAGCGGGGCGACGGAAGTTGCATATTCGATTGATCATTTAGCGGACAGTTATCAGCTAGCCGTCGGCTTGCCAATGATGCCCGGCGATTCCATTGTTGGCGCGGGTAGTGAGTTCCGTGTAATGTTTTGAAGGAAGCCTCGGCCTTCGAATCGTCGCGATATCCCGCCTTCCGCATGAGCATTCACCATGCAATTCATCTCTCCGTTGTTGCTCTGCACGCTGACTGCAGGGCCTGACGCTGAGCCGGTAAAAGTCGACTTTCAACGGGACGTTCGGCCGATCTTGCAAGATCGCTGCTTCAAATGTCACGACGCCCGCAAGCGCACCGCCAGCTACCGCATCGACGTCCGCTCGGCCGCCTTTCGTGGCGGGGAGTCCGGCAGGCCGGCGATTGTGGCCGGTGCTAGTGGAAAGAGCGACTTGGTCCGCCGCATTACCATCGCCGAGGGCGACGAGGCGATGCCGCCAGGCAAAGAGAAGCTCACGCCAGTTCAGATCAAGCTACTGCGCGACTGGATCGACGCCGGCGCTAGCTGGCCCGATGCCTTGGCCAACGAGGCCGGCAATCAACACTGGGCCTTTCGTCCGCCCGAACGTCCGCAGCTACCAGCCGTAAAAGATCTAAATCGGGTGCGCAATGCGATCGATCGATTTGTCCTGGCCCGGCTCGACAAGGAGGGACTGCAGCTGTCGGCGGAGGCGGACCGGCTCACGCTGCTACGTCGTTTGAGCCTGGATCTGATCGGCTTGCCGCCGTCCATTGCCGAGGTCGATGCGTTCGTTGCCGATCGTTCGAGTGACGCATACGAGAAGGTGGTTGACCGATTGTTGGCTTCGCCGCACTACGGCGAACGCTGGGGCAGGCTCTGGCTCGACGCCGCCCGCTATGCCGACAGCGACGGCTTCGAGAAAGACAAGCTGCGCTACGTTTGGTTCTATCGCGATTGGGTGGTCAATGCGCTCAATCGCGATCTGCCTTACGATCAATTCGTGATCGAACAAATCGCCGGCGATTTGCTGCCGAATGCTAGCCAGGATCAACGTGTCGCCACGGGCTACCTGCGCAATTCGATGATCAACGAGGAAGGCGGCGTCGATCCGGAACAATTCCGCATGGAGGCGATGTTCGATCGCATGGATGCCATCGGCAAGGGTGTCCTCGGCCTGACCATTCAGTGTGCCCAGTGCCACAGCCACAAGTTCGATCCGCTGACGCAGGCCGAGTACTATCGCCTGTTCGCTTTCCTGAACGACTGCCACGAATCGAACATCGCCGTCTACACGCCCGATGAGTTGATGCGTCGGGCCGATATCCTGCGGAGAATTCACGAGATTGAAGCAGACCTGAAGCATCGCCATCCAGACTGGGCCGCGCGCATGTCCACATGGGAGGCGCTAGCGAAAAACGGACAACCACACTGGGATGTGCTGCGTCCGGAGGTCGAGGAGATTTCCACTGGCGGGCAAAAGTATCTCCCATTGCCGGATGGCTCGTTCCTGGCGCAGGGTTATGCTCCAACCAAGCACACGGTCAAAATGACCGTTCGTACAAATGTCACGCCGATCACTGCGTTCCGTCTGGAGTTGCTGACCGACCCGAACCTGCCGGCGGGAGGACCGGGGCGATCGCTCAAAGGAACGGCCGCTTTGACGGATTTCAATGTGGAAGCCGCGCCGGCTGACAGTCCGTCGAGCAAGGCGGCAATCAAATTTGCCAAGGCGACTGCGGACTTCAATCCGCCGGAAAAGCCGCTCGAAGCGATCTTTAACGACAAAAGCGATGCCAAACGTGTCACCGGTCCGATTCAATTTGCCATTGATGGCAAGAACGAGACGGCTTGGGGGACGGACGCCGGGCCCGGCCGGCGAAATCAGTCGCGCAAGGCTGTTTTCACGCTGGAGAAGCCTATTGCAAACGAGAAGGGAATGAATCTGACGTTTCTCATCAAGCAAAACCACGGCGGCTGGAACAGCGACGACAACCAAAGCCACAACATCGGCCGGCTCCGCCTGTCGGTAACGAGTCAGCCCGGCGCTGAGGCTGATCCGCTTCCCTTCGCCGTGCGCGCAGCTCTCGACTTGCCCGCTGAGAAACGGACCCGAGCACAATCCGACGCGATCTTCAGCTACTGGCGGACGACAGTTCCCGAGTGGAAGGAAGAGAACGATCGCATTGAGGCGTTGTGGGCGCAGCATCCGGAGGGCTCGTCGCAATTGGTGTTGCAGGCGCGAGCCACGTCGCGCGAGACGCACATGCTGAAGCGCGGCGATTTCCTGAAGCCGGGAGCAGCCGTCCAAGCGGGCGTGCCTTCATTCCTCCAGCCGCTGCCTGCCGACGCTCCTCTGAATCGCCTGACGTTTGCACGATGGCTCGTCGACCGCCGCGCCCCGACGCCGGCGCGCGTGATGGTGAACCGTGTCTGGCAGGCGTATTTCGGCACCGGCATCGTCGATACGCCGGAAGACTTCGGCCTACAGTGCGACAAGCCATCGCACCCGGAATTGCTCGACTGGCTCGCCGTTGAGTTTATGGAGCGCGGCTGGAGCCTGAAGCAGCTTCACCGCTTGATTGTCACCTCGGCGGTCTATCGCCAGTCGTCGCACGTTACTCCCGAGTTGCTGGCACGTGATCCTTACAACCGGCTATTGGCGCGCGGACCGCGTTTCCGCGTCGAGGCGGAGGTGGTGCGCGACGTGGCACTCGCGGCCAGTGGCTTGCTCAACCCGAAGCTGGGCGGACCGAGCGTATTCCCGCCGTTGCCGAAGTTCATGACGCTGCCGCCGGTCAGTTACGGGCCGAAGGTGTGGGATGAAGCAACCGGACCGGACCGCTATCGACGCGGACTGTACACATTCCGCTATCGCTCTCTGCCTTATCCCGCACTGCAAGTGTTCGACGCGCCGAATGGCGATTTCGCGTGCGTGCGCCGTTCGCGCTCGAACACGCCATTGCAAGCACTGACTGTGCTGAACGAACCGATCTTCCTGGAATGTGCCCGGGCGCTCGGCCTGCGAGCCCTGACTGAGGGCGGTAAGACCGATGCCGAGAGACTGACCTACGCATTCCGCCGCTGCGTCGCCCGCAAGCCAAGCACGGAGGAATCGAGGGAGCTACTGGCGCTACTTGGCAAGGAAAAAGAACGATTTGCCAAGTCCGCGACGAAATCCCGCGAAGTCACCGGCGACGACGCGAGCGCCGCGACAAAGCTGCCTCAAGGCACAACGCAGGCCGATCTGGCGGCCTGGACGCTCGTCGCGCGCGTGCTCTTAAACCTGGACGAAACGGTATCCAAAGAGTAGTCGGTCGAGTGCAGCAATGACTCCCGTGGCCGGCCTGGAGCTTGTTTTGCCTATGAGCGCGGCGCGTACCGCGGTCGCGGCGGAATTTGGCTCCAAAGCCGCGAATTTGGTTCGTCTAGCGAATGCCGGCATGCCGGTGCCGACGGGGTTCTGCGTGTCTGCTCGCGCATACGAATCACACCTGTCGGGCAGTTCCCTGGCGGCGCTTGTCGATTCCACAATCGGGGCTGGTCAGATTGCTTCCACTGACAAGCGGCGGTCACTGCTCACGAACTTACGCGCTGCGATCGTCGAAGCGCCAGTCGCCCTCGAGCTTTCGCGCGAGATTGAAGCGGCGCATAGAAACCTCTCGGCCGATCGAGTCGCGGTGCGCTCGTCGGCGACGATGGAAGATCTGCCCGGGCATTCGTTCGCTGGTTTATACGACACGATGCTTGGAGTCGGCTCCGCGAGCGACGTTCTGACGGCCGTGCAGAATTGTTGGGCCTCGCTCTGGACCGAGCGAGCCTTCGATTATCGCACGAAAAACGGCTTCGATCACAAACGCGCCCGCATGGCCGTGGTGGTGCAAACATTGATCGAAGCGGAGGCCTCCGGCGTTCTCTTCACATCGGACACCGTCTCGGGCCGGAATGATCAAGTTATCATCGAAGCGGTCTTCGGGCTTGGCGAGGGATTGGTATCGGGCCGGATCAGCCCGGACCGAGTACATCTCTCGCGACAAAATCTTCACGTCGCCGGCTACATCACTGGTGAGAAGACGATTGAGATCATCGCGAACGCGACTGGCTCGCGCGAGCGAGCGATTGACCCGGTACGGGCGAAGAGCCGGAGTCTCGACGATGAGACGGCCCGCAAGCTCGGCGCACTTGGTCTGCAGGCGGAGGCTGCCCTCGGCGGCCCGCAAGATGTCGAATGGGCTGTTGCAAGCGGCCAAATCTACATCCTGCAATCGCGACCGATCACCACGCTTGTGCCACCGCGCTCCGATGAGGATCGCCAGATCTGGAGCAATCTGAACACCGGCGAAATCATGCCGGATGTTGTCACGCCCATGACCTGGTCGTTTATTCAACCGATGGTCGAGCGGATTTTCGACACATTGCTCGGCCGCTTCGGCTTCCGCCTGGCCGGGCATCCCCTGGCGGGTCTGATTGCCGGAAGAGCCTATTTCAACCTGAACACGTTCGTCGGCATTATGAAGTCCTTGCCGGGCTTCCGCGACCTTGACCCGATCGAGATGTGGGGCGGTAAACCCGGGTCAGGTCCCCATGTGCCGCCCGAAGACGTGCCAGGATTCGACTTCCGCTGGAGCCGATTAGTCGGCGGGTTGCCGTCGTTTGTTCTTTGGTTCTTGTCCCATTCAACCTATCGCGGTCTCCTCTTCGCCAACTCCATGCGCCGCAAAGTGAAGCTCATGGAGGCGGTCGATCCAACCTCCCTCACGGAATCCGAGCTTGCGCTTCGCCTTCGCGCTTTACTTGCAAGGGCCGAAGAAGAAATCGGCGATGCCATCGCTTTTGCCGGCGGCGGGGCGATGTATCAAACCTCGCTGATGACACTCTGTCGTCAGTGGCTGGGAGAAGAGAACGGATCGCTTGCCCACAGCCTGTTGGCCGGCCAGGGCAATATGGAGTCGGCGGAAGCGGGTCTGGCGCAGTGGAGCCTGGCGGTGTTGGCTCACGAGCATCCGGAGGTCGAGCGTACGATACTGAACGGTGCTGATTTCCGTACGGTTGCCGAAGCGCTGCGCGGTGTTGGCGGTGGCGTAGAGTTCCTTGCCACATGGTCAGCGTTCATGGATCGCCACGGTCACCACGCCCGTGGCGAAATTGAACTAGCCAATCCGCGCTGGCGCGAGACACCCGACGCCATCCTGGCTACGGTCCGTGGCTATATGCGGGCCATCGGAAAAGTGGATCCGCTGACTAATCATCGCGAAAGCGGGGCCGAACGACGGCGCCTGGTCGCCGAGTGTAACCGCCGTCTGCGAAATCCGGTCAAACGACTGCTCTTCAATTTTGTCGTCGGCAACGCTCAGCGCGGCTGTCTCGTTCGCGAGAACGTGAAGAGCGAAGCGGTGCGCTGGATCGCTTGGGGCAGGGTATTGATTTACGAGCTCGGCGAGCGCTTTCGTCGCCGCGGCATCCTCGAACAAGCTCAGGACGTTTTTTTCCTCGCTTCCGAGGAGCTGGAAGCAGTGTGCCAGGGAAAAACAGACTTCGACGTCCGCACTACCGTTGCCAAACGCAAGGCCGAGTACGAGCGAAACCTGGACCTTCGGCCGCCGCAGGTGGTCGTGGGGAGGTTCGACCCGGATCACTTTACGCCGGATGACTTCGACGCCAATGCCAGCGTTTTCACGGGCGTGGCCGTCAGTCCCGGCATGGCGACCGGACCTGCCCGCGTCATCCTTCGCTCGGACGAAGACGTGCACGTTCTGCCGGGCGAGATCCTGGTCGCGCCTTTCACGGACCCGGGATGGACCCCTTACTTCCTTCGCGCCGCGGGTATTGTGATGGACCAGGGCGGCTTGCTCAGCCACGGCAGCATCATCGCGCGCGAATACGGTATACCGGCCGTGGTCAACGTGGGACCGGCAACGAAAATCATCCGCACCGGACAGGTCGTCCGTGTAGACGGACGGCAAGGACGCGTAACAATTGTCAGTGATAGACCCTCTTTGGCGGAGACAATGACGCCATGAATTGTCAGAGCCACTTGTATCGCGGAGCCGACACGAAACTCGTCGCCCGCCGCTGGTTTTTGCAAGAATGCGGCGTCGGCTTGGGTGCAATCGCGCTGCTGGACTTGTTGCGACAAGGCGGCTACGCCGCGCCGGCGCCGCTACCCGATCCCCTGGCGCCAAAGGCACCGCATTTCGCGCCGAAGGCGAAGCGAGTGATCTTCCTGTTCATGGCCGGCGCGCCCAGCCAGATGGAGTTGTTCGACAACAAGCCGGGGCTCGCTCGTCTGGACGGAACCCTGCCACCGCCGGACTTGATCAAGAACTATCGGGCGGCATTTATCAACCCTAGCTCGAAGCTGCTCGGGCCGCGTTTCAAGTTCGCCAAGCATGGCAAATGCGGAGCAGAAGTCTCGGAGTTATTGCCTCACCTGGCTACGGTCGTCGACGACATCGCCATTGTGCGTTCGATGGTCACGGATGCGTTTAACCACGCACCCGGGCAGATTCTGATGAGCACCGGTTCGCAGCAATTCGGACGGCCCAGCTTTGGATCGTGGGCAACCTACGGGTTGGGTAGCGAATCTCGCGATTTGCCCGGTTTCGTCGTCTTTAGTTCGGGCAGTAAGGGACCGAGCGGCGGAAATTCGAACTGGGGAAGTGGCTTTTTGCCAACCGCTTACCAGGGCGTGCAATTCCGCAATGCGGGCGACCCGGTGCTCTATCTCTCCAACCCGGCCGGTATCGATGAACAGGTCCAACGCGACTCGCTCGACACGCTCGGGCGACTCAACCGAATGCGACTCGATGCCGTGGGCGATCCGGAAATCGCCACGCGCATCAACTCCTACGAAATGGCGTTCCGCATGCAGGCTCGCGCTCCGGAGGTCATGGACATCGCGCGCGAGCCACAGTCGATTCTCGACCTGTACGGGGCCCAGCCGGGCAAACCGTCCTTTGCCAACAACTGTCTGCTGGCGCGACGCTTGGTCGAGCGCGGCGTTCGCTTTGTCCAATTGTTCCACGAGGCGTGGGATCAACACGGCAACTTGAAAGCCGATCTGAAGAAGAACTGCCTCGCCACCGATAAGGCGTGCGCTGCGCTCGTCAAAGATCTGAAACAGCGCGGCTTACTCGACGACACGCTCGTTATCTGGGGCGGCGAATTCGGCCGAACGCCGATGGTCCAGGGCGGCAACGACGGTCGCGATCACCACCCGAACGCATTTTCCATGTGGTTTGCGGGCGGCGGTGTCAAGCCAGGCCTGACCTTGGGCAAGACCGACGATCTCGGCTTCGATGTGGCCGAAGATCGGGTTCACGTGCACGACCTGCACGCGACCCTGCTGCATTTGCTCGGCTTCGATCACACGCGTTTGACGTTCAAATTCCAGGGACGACTTTTCCGGCTGACGGACGTCTTCGGCAACGTGGTGCAAAAGCTGCTCGCCTGAGCCGCTGCCTGGCGGATGGTGGTAAAATGAGGCTACCTGTCCACCGTGAGGGCCGCCGCGTGACGCCGCTGGAGATCGTTTACGAAGACAACCACTGCATCGCGGTGGCGAAGCCGTCCGGCGTACCTAGCACCCACTTCGACGGCCGCAGCGAAACGATTGATCGAGCGGTAAAGGCCTACCTCAAAGAAAAGTACAAGAAGCCCGGAAACGTTTTCCTCGGCGTCGTCCACCGCATTGACAAGCCTGTGTCAGGCGTGCTGCTCTTCGCCCGGACCAGTAAAGCCGCTGCAAGGCTGTGCGAGCAATTCCGTGAGGGAACGGTCGAAAAGACCTACTGGGCCGTGGTCGAAGGCGAATTACGTTCGGACGCCGGCTCACTGGAGGATTGGCTGTGCAAGGATGAAGAAGCCCATCGGGTTCACGTCGTGTCGCCGCATACTTCCGATGCCAAGCAAGCGCTTTTGCACTTCCAGAAGCGCGCCGCACACGGCGGGCTGACCTGGCTGGAGTTACGCCCTCAGACTGGTCGGCGGCACCAGTTGCGCGTGCAACTGGCTCACCACGGGCATCCGATTTACGGCGACGCGAAGTATGGTGCGATCCACACCTTCGGCAACGCGATCGGACTGCACGCACGTTCGCTGACATTCTTGCACCCCGTTCGCTACGAGCCGGTCACGATAACGGCTGACGTGCCACGACTCTGGCGCGGTCGATTCGCGTACCTGTTTCGCGAGGCGGGTCAATGAATGATCCCGTTCTGACAGCCATGCGCGACGCGATCCAGGTCGACCCTGGCGGACGCGGGCTGGCCAAGGATCCGCACGATAACCTGTTCACTGAGTGCGCCGGGGATTTTGAGTCAGCGTGTCGCAGTATTGCGGACGAACCGCACCCGTCGCTTGCTATCGTCACCGGCTTTTACATCCCCCAAGCAGGAGGAGAGACGGACGGTCCGCTTGGAACCTTGTTTCTGCTCCGAGCTCTGGTGCCGGCCGGCGTCCGTTGCTTCGTCTTTACTGATGTTCACAGCAAGAAAGCATTGGATGCCGGCTTTTCGGCATGTGGCTTGTCTGCAAAGGACTGCCTGCGAACGCTTCCGCCGGTCGCGCATCCATGGTGGGCCTGGCTGGCCTGCGATTGGAAGGATTTCAAAACAGGGTTTCAGCCAACGCACTTGCTGGCGATCGAGCGCGTCGGCCCGAGCCGTTCGAACGGGCGTTGTCTGAACATGCGCGCGGTCGACGTCACGGATCTCAACAATCCGGCTCATCACCTGTTCGACGACGCGGCCGTGTCCGATCCTCCGGTACGCACGATCGGCATCGGCGACGGCGGTAACGAGATCGGCATGGGAAAGATCCCTTGGCACGTGATTCGTCGCAATATCCCCAATGGAGAAGCGATCGCCTGCCGGGTGCCGACCAGCCAGCTCATCGTCGCCGGGGTCAGCAATTGGGGCGCCTACGCGCTGGCGGCCGGAGTACGATACTTGCGTGGCGTGCAGCACGACGCCGCTCTGTTCGATCCTGCGCGCGAACGCGAGCTACTGGAGCTGATGGTGAGCCAAGGCGGTCTGGTCGATGGACCGTCCGGCAAACGCCAGGCAACCGTGGACGGCCTGTCATTCGACGAGTATGCGAAGCCGTTGGTCCGACTCAATGAGATTTTGAGAGGCTGACGATGCATAATCTCAAATACGCTAGCGGAGCCGAGGTAAGACGATTGGCCCGTGAAGGGCAGCTCGACGGTCCGACGCCGGGGTTGGCGATGGGATTCGTCCAGGCAAACCTCGTCGTTGTACCGCGAGCCCTTGCGTTCGATTTCTTGTTGTTCTGCCAGCGCAATCCCAAGCCTTGCCCATTGCTCGACGTGACTGAGCCGGGCTCAGGCGAGCCTGGCCTGGTGGCACCGGGAGCGGACATTCGCACCGACGTGCCGCGCTATCGGGTCTGGCGGGACGGCAAATTGGAAGAGGAACCTATCGACTTGACGCACTGGTGGCGAGCGGATCTGGTTGGGTTCTTGATTGGCTGCTCGTTCACCTTTGAAAACGCACTGTTCGAAGCTGGCGTGCCGGTGCGGCACATTGAACAGGGCGTCAACGTGCCGATGTACCGGACGAATATTCCATGTCGGCCGGCGGGCGCCTTCCGCGGACCGCTGGTGGTGTCGATGCGGCCGATGACGCCGGCGCAAGCGATCACGGCGACGCGCGTTTGCTCTCGCTTCGGAAGGGCACACGGCACGCCGGTTCATCTCGGTGACCCCTCAGCCATCGGCATTAATAACTTGAGCCGTCCGGACTACGGCGATCCGGTCGAGGTCCGCCCCGGTGAAATTCCAGTTTTCTGGGCCTGCGGCGTGACGCCACAAGCGGTAGCGGCCGAAGCGAAACCGCCGCTGCTACTCACGCACAAGCCGGGGTGCATGTTCGTCACCGACCTGCGAGATGCGGAACTGGAAGGCGATTGATCGCAACAAGGGGCAACGCGTCAAAGAACTCGGAAGCAAGTAGCTAGAGAGAAGGTATCAGCCACGCATTTCTGATCATCTGGCCCGGCTGATAGCTGACGTCTGAAAGCTGTTAGCTGACGAAACAAAAATGTTATTCGGGCATAATAGCATTAGTCTAATAGCTAGCTATCATCTAGCGGCCCTAGGCCTTGATTGTCTGACCGGCGCCGGCTCACATTCCCCTTGTTCTTTCCAGGTGTCCGTGCCATTATCCCTCGCCCCGGTCTGTGAGGCGGTGCGCTCGGACCGGATGCTGATTAAGTTGCGGAGAAGGGACAGGGCAGGGTGGCGAACATCGTTCGGGGATTTCTGGTCGTCTGCGTTGTGCTGCTCGTTGTGGTGCTGCCGATTGTCGGATATCGCGCCGTCTACGCTCATGCCAAGCGCCTGCGTGTCGTGGTTCCCGGACGAATCTACCGCAGCGGCGAAATGACCGCGGAGGGCTTTGCGGACGCATTTGCGCGAATTGGCATCCGTACGGTCATCAACGTTCAGGACGACTTTCCCGACCCCGATCTCAATGAGACATACTTCAACCGGCATACCGTGCACGAGAGCGAATGGTGTGCTCGCCACGGAGTCCGTTACGTGGCGCTGGCGCCCGATCTAATTTCCCGTCGTGCCGTTGCCCGCGAACACCCGCACGTCATCGATCAATTCTTGAGCCTATTGGACGACGAAAGCAATTATCCGATTCTCATCCACTGCAAAGCCGGCTTGCACCGCACCGGGGTGTTGTGCGCGGTCTACCGGATGGAATACCAGGGTTGGTCGAACGATGAGGCCTACGCGGAGCTGAAGGCACACGGGTTTGGCGACTGGGTCTGCACGTCGGCCAACGACTATGTCGAACAATACGTGTTGGCCTATCGCCCGCGACCGAGCGGTCTGGCAGCGGCAAAGTGAGCCGGCGGCACCACCCGCCGTGCCCGGTTGGGGACCGAGCATGCTGAAGCTGATCGACCGGCAAATGATTCGCGGCTATTTCAAGTCGTACACCGTTTGTCTGTCCAGTCTGCTGAGCCTTTATGTGGTCGTCGACCTGTTTACCAACCTCGACGATTTTACTCATCGCGGTCAGAAGCTGTCTGAGACGATTCAGCACATTGTGACGTATTACGGTTACAAAATTCCCAGCATCTTCGACAAGCTATGTGAAGTTATCGCACTCCTGGCCGGCATGTTTACCGTGGCCTGGATGCAGCGCAACAACGAACAGATCCCGCTGCTTTCGGCTGGCGTGTCGACGCGCCGTATCGTGGCGCCGGTGCTCGGTTGTGCGTGCGTAATGTTGAGCTTGGCGGGTCTAAACCAGGAGTTGCTGATCCCGCGCGTCGCGGACCACTTGTCGCAGGAAAGAGACGATCCGTCCGGCGCCCGCGAGGTGACAGCTCGCTCGCACTACGAGCCGAACAATATCCACATCGAGGCCGACAAGGCGCTACGAAAGGGCCGCAAGGTCAAGGATTTTCGTGTCACGATACCCGAGACACTCGCGGGTCAGCTCCTGCATCTGACGGCTCGAGAAGCTTACTATGTTCCGGAACAGAAAGCATGGGTGATGGTCGGCACGCGGCCGGCGGACGCCGAAGTGGACAAGATCGACGTGTTGGAGAAGCTGGACACCGGACGCTATCTACTGCACGTCCGCGAGGTCGACTTCGATGCCTTGACCCGCAATCCCAACTGGTTCCTGCTGTCGTCCACGCGTCAGCTATTTGACGAGCTGCAGAAACCGGAATCCACGCGTCTATCGGCGATGGCTGTCCTATTTCACATGCGTCTCACCCGGCCGATACTCGGCATCCTGCTCGTTTTCCTCGGCCTGTCGGTGATCTTGCGGGATCAAAACCGCAACACCATCATCAGCTCCGGCATGTGCTTAGTGCTCTGCGGTCTATTCTTTGGTGTTCAATACAGTTGCAAGTTGCTCGGGGACAACGATTATCTGCCGCCAGCGTTGGCAGCGTGGGCGCCGGTGCTTTGCTTCGGACCGCTGGCGGTTGCCATGTTCGATGCGGTGCATACATAGCCGCGTCCACTTAGTAGTAAACGCGCGTTTGTTTGGCCGTGAAATTATGCCGGGTCGCGACCGCAGCGATCATGCTCGCAATCTTGGCACCGCCACGCGCCGAAGGCTCGATCGGCGATAGTGACGAATAATCATCCGCTCGATCGCAAACCAACCTGAGGTCGATAACAGCCGCACCGGCGCGAAATGCCTCGAGCAAGATCGCATCGTTGAACAAAGATAGGGCGGCCTTTTCCGGGTCCGGCAGCTCCGGAATGGCATCGTAGATTGTGCACACCGTCACAGGCTTGTCCGTAGCTAGTAAAGCCTGCATCATGGCGTGATAGTCTTGCGCAAAACTATTCTGCATCGCGCGCAAATGCTGCAATGCCGCACCGACGCTTGTTACCGACTGGCCAAGAACGTTGGCCTCGCCAAGTGCATTGTTGCCACCGGCGCTTACGAATAGCAGCGACGCATCGGCAGGGAGCTTCGCGAGTTGACTCGAAACATTTTGCGTGATGCTCCCGTCCACTGCCAACAGAGTCGCTTTCCATCCCGCAGGCAGTCGCTCGCGCACCTGCTGGATTACCGGCGGTTCGCCCGGCACATAGGATGCGTTGTCGAAGATTGAATCGCCCAACAGAACAACATGGCCCATGGCGTCGCCTCCTGGTCTGACAACGTTCTCGCAAGCGGACGTCGGACCCCGCTCTGACACAGAAGGTTCGCCATCGCTGGAGAACGCCCACAGCTTACGGTGCGTTCTGCGCCGCGGTCAAGTAATGGAGGGCCATCCTTGTCCTCCTCAGGAGCTTGCAATGGCTCCGGAAAATTGGAAGGGTGAAGGCGCGATGCGCGAGCTGAGCGAGATGCGCAAGGCGGGCAGTCGCTGATCTTGACCGCGAAACGACCAATCCGATAGGCTCTTCGCGTTGTCGGTATCAAGGCCTCAAGGATGAAACCATGTCACTTCGAGCGACCGCTATCGCGCTGCTGTTGATGGTTGTTCCCGGCTCCATGCAAATTCTGGCCGATGAGCCGGAGAACGCACCGAAACCGCGCTCGGTCTTGCCAGGCGGCACCAGCGACGAAGCAGTGGTCGAAGAGTTGCTGAACATCCTCGCATCGACCGAGTCAGAGGATACGGTTCAAGTAGTCATGCGCGTGCTCAGTCGCATGAAGAGCGTTGACCGCCGGGTCATGCCCGCGGTCATCCGGGCCTGCGAAAGAACCGGCGCATTGAAGGGCATCGCTCGCGGCGAAAACGGGAGTGCCAGCACGCTGCAGGTGTTGGAAGCGTTATTCGATCGGGTCCTGGAATCACCGGCGAATCGGTCTGGCACCGGGACGGCGGTGAACGGCCAGCCTGTCGCAGTAACATCGCCGTCTGCTCCACCAGCGCGTGGCTTTATTTCCGGCCCACTCCCGCCACCGACCGTCCCTAGTTCGGGTCTGACACTCCCGGCTGCTTTTGTCCCGGTCCCAATGGTGACTGTTGATCCCTACAGCGGGCCCCGGGGCCTCGACCTTCCTCCTCCACCCGCCGTCGGAAAAGCCGCCCGGGAAGAGGACCCGACCCTTGAGGAGGTCGTTCGCCGGGCTCAATCTGGCGAAGCGGACAGCGTGATCATCGACAACATTCGCACGAGCGGCATGGTTTACCATCTGACAGCCGAACAACTCGATTATTTGAAACAGAATGGCGTGCACCAATGCGTCATCAACGAGATGCAGGCGACGGCTTATCGCACGCCGCGGCGTGTTTTTTTGCCGGCACCGAGGCTAACGCTGCCGGTGCCGAATCCCAACTAAGCGGGCGCGCGAAGAGACGATCGCTCAATGTCGGAAATGGCGCACCCCGGTGGAGACCATCGCCAGGCCATGTTCGTCGCAAGCGGCAATTGAATCTGCGTCGCGCATCGAGCCTCCCGGCTGTACGATTGCGGTGATGCCGGCCTTGGCGGCCGCGTCGACGTTGTCGCGGAACGGGAAGAAGGCATCGGAGGCGAGTACCGATCCGCGCGAACGCTCGCCCGCTTTGCGAACGGCGATCTCGACGGAATCGACACGGCTCATCTGGCCGGCGCCGACACCCGCAACCCGGCCGGTCGACGCGAGCACGATCGCGTTACTCTTGACGTGTTTGCATACCTTCCAGGCGAAGCGCAGGTCCGCCATCTCCGCATCTGTCGGGGACCGTTGGGTGACCACCTTTGCCAGGGCAAAGTCATCGCCGCTGACGTCGCGGCTTTGCACCAGCAAACCACCGTCCACGCGTCGCAGATCGAATCCGGCGCGCACGCCGTCCAGTGGGCCGGTCGTCAGCAGTCGCACATTTCGCTTCCAGCTCGGGCGGGTCGTCAGGACCAGGAATGCGGCCGCGCTGAAACTCGGCGCGATGACGCATTCGACGAAGCGATTCGGCTCCGTTACTTGCAGGGCAGTTGCCTCGTCGACTTCACGATTGAAACCGAGCACGCCGCCATAGGCACTCAACGGATCGCCTTCGTAGGCCTTGGCGAATGCCTCTTCGAGCGTCGCACCGATGCCGGCGCCACAGGGATTGTTGTGCTTGATAACGACCGCGGCGGGCTCACTGAATTCGCGCACCAGGTTCAAGGCGCTCTCCAGATCGAGCAAATTGTTGAAGGAGAGTTCCTTACCATGCAGCACTTGAGCGGCTGCCAGGCTAGAGGCTGGCGGGGCGGCCTCGGTGTAGAAGGCCGCTTTTTGATGCGGGTTCTCGCCATAACGGAGCGGGCGGCGATGTGGAAAATCGAGGTGAAAAACCTCGGGTAACTCGTATGCATCGTGGCGGGAGGCGAAGTAGGCGCTGATCGCGCGGTCGTACGCTGCGGTGCGCGCGAAGGCCGCGGCGGCAAGCCGTTCGCGCGTCGCCAGAGTCAGCGAGCCTTCGTACACGCGTAATTCGTCGAGCAAACCAGCGTATTGGCTCGGATCGGTGACAACGGCCACGCCTTCGTAATTCTTGGCCGCCGAGCGTACCATCGACGGGCCGCCGATATCGATATTCTCGATCACAACTTCGTGGGTGACACCCGGCCGGGCTGCAGTTGCTTCGAAAGGGTAGAGATTGACAACCACCAGATCGATCGGCTGGATGCCATGCTCGGCGATTGTCTTCATGTGAGCGGCGTCGTCGCGGCGTGCGAGCAAACCGCCGTGAACCATCGGATGCAACGTCTTGACGCGGCCATCGAGCAACTCCGGGAAACCGGTGAGATTGGCGACGTCGCGCACGGCCAGGCCGGCTTCGGCCAGCGCCTTGCGTGTTCCGCCGGTGGAGACCAGCTCGACGCCGTACATGCTTAGACCCTGAGCCAGCTCGATGAGACCGAACTTGTCGCTGACGCTCAACAGCGCACGGCGGATTGGACGGAGATCCATACGGCAGTTCTCCTCGGGGGTGGGCAAGAGGGGGCAGGCCAGTCGCCCTACGCGGCTCCCGAGGTTGGTATACGAACCGCGTCAAGCCAGCCGAGGCTCGATTCGGGTATCAACCGCAGAACCCACGCCAAAATGAGCGTGCCACCGCTTGATTAGAGCAGTGGCACGCGAGGAGAGATTTCAGCTACATCGATCGCCGATCTCCGCCTATTTGTCGCCGGCCGATGAGCCGGCCTCGTTCTTCACCGGCACGGTGCCGCCAGCTGTCGGCAGCAAGAGCTGCATGTTTTTGTCTCCCATGTTGGTCCAGAATGTACCCGGACCGCTGTGGAAGAGTCGGAGCACCAACTTCGGATTGAGCTGGTCGGCCAGCGTGTAGCGCAGATAGGCGTTGCCGTCGTTTTGGAAGACGTCCATCTTCATCTTGTACAAGCTACTCTTGGCCGTCTCCTTCATCTTGGTCACTTCCGCTTCCGCCCCGCCCAGGGTCTTTTTGCGCTCGGCGTCGAGCTGAGCAGTCTGAGCGGCGTAGGTGGACTTGAGCTTTTCAATCTCGGCCTCGGTAAGTGACGTCAAGTTCTCGACGTTGCGCTCGATCAAAGCGACCAGGGCGGCAGTCTCGGCCTGGACTTTGATTTCACTCTGTTGCACCATGCTTTTCTCGCGTTGGACGGCCGCTTCGCTGGAGGCCATCTCTTGTTTGGCCTTGTTGGTATCGCGCATCTCATTCGCCAGTTGCCGATCGCGCTTCTGTTGCAGGAACAAATCGGAAATCACGATGTTGCGGATGAACGCGGAGCGAACGGCCACGTTCTTCTCGGCACAGACGCGCGTCAGTTCCTCCTGGAAGTCGGTTTGGAACGCTTCGCGTTTCTCGCCGTCGAGGAAGTCCTGGGCGCCGTAGTTGGCGCCGCGGTACTGGCTGATGTTGCTGGCTTGGACGGAGATTACATTCTTCTCCACGCCTGACCTGCTGCCGAACTCGGACACCAAGGCTGGAATGTCGCGCGGCAATACTTCCCATTCGATGGTGCACTCGATGCTGATGGTGTTGCCGTCTCGGCCGGGGAAGGTAATCGCATTGCCGTGATCCTGGCGATACGACGTCTGGTAGATGCCGACCTCCGACAGCTTGATTTCGTATTCCTTGGGGTTGACGTAGTACAACCCCGGCTGAAGGACGTCACGCAGAATGCCTTTCTCGCCCGGTCTGTCCGCGAATCGTTTCGTGTTGTCCGAGCCGAGCAAGCGTCGCTGCACACCGACAAACCCCGGCTTGATCTCGACGGCCGGCGCTAGCTCAACCTGCTGCGCGTACGGATTGATGCGATACGCACCGGGCAACAGGACGTGCCTGCGAATGCCGCGTTCGTCCTCAGAGTCGGCCAGGATCTGGCCGGGTGGCAGCATCTTGCCGCCCAGTGCCGTTACGACGCCGAGCTTACCTGGCGGAATCACCGTGACATCGTGGAGTTCGGTCGCGTAAATCACGGGCATGACGAAGTGCCAGCCCTCGCCAAGAACTTCACGCAGCACGCCTTTCTGACCTGGCTCGGCGACCACCTGGTCCGGCGGCAGTTCACTGCCGTTCTTCGAGACGACAACCAGGATCCTTTGCGGGGGAACATACTTGAAGAAGGCGTTCCACGTCACGAGCATGAAGACGATTGCCCCGAGGACCGGCAACGCGAACGCGAGTGCCCATCGTCTCCAGGCCAGGCCGCGTCGGCGGTAGGGTAAATCGTCGTCCATATACTGCGCTGTATGGGTCATGATTCTGTCCTTTTATCGCTTGTTTGTACGTGTTCGTTTTGATGTTCGCTGCGAAGACACGCCCTATTCGCCACGTCGCGAATCCGTTATCTCTTGCCGACCGCCGGCGCAGCCGCCGTAGTTGCAGGCGCCGGAACCGTTGCCATCTTGGTCGGCTGCGTCAGATAAGTGGCGAACAACTTGGCGAATTCGCTCGAGTCCGACGCGAAGATCTCACCCAGCGCGGGCCCGAGCTTGCGTAGCACTTCGTATTGAGCGTAGAAATCAGGGCTCGGGAAACCCGACACTGCTTTCCGCAAACCGGAGACTTCGGCTTCGTTTTGCAACATGATCACATCGGCCTCGGCCTTGCCCGTGGCGAGCACCGCCTTGGCCTGTTCCGTGGCGGCGTCCAATCGTAGGCGTGCGTTTTCCAGCTCTTGCTTCAGCCGAGCCTCCTCGGTTGTCTTTCGCTGCTTGGACTTGGCCTCGGCTTGAACGAGCTTCGAAGAAGCAGCGACTTTCTCCTCTTCCTGCTGCTTCAACGCTTCCTTGGCCTTCAGCTTTTGTTGCTCCTGGTACTGGCCAATCGCAGCCGTGTTTTTGTCGACGGTGATGCGCGCTTGCTCGCGTTCGGCGATGATCGCGGCCAATTCGCGCGGCACGTCCATGCGATCGATGCTCACCGACTCGACGTTCAGGCCGAACTCTTGACATCGCGGCTGAATCTTCTTGAGCACCTCCTGCTGCAGCTTTTCGCGAGGCACCTCAGCCTTCGCCGGGCTGTCGACGGGCCGGGAGACGAAGTCGCGGGCGTCGAACTTGCTTCCCTCAATGCGGACATAGCCGCGGACCAGGGGCAGGATGATCTTCTGCAGGATCTCGTTCCTCTCCTGCTCTTTGGTTGTCGCCAGTCCCTGGTGCAGCTCACCTTCGTCGCTGATCGTCACGAGCAGCTCCGGCGCTTGCTCCGGGACCACGCGGTAGGTGACGATGATGTGTGGCTTGAGACTAAAGCCATCCCGTGAGGGGAATTCGATGTCGGTCAGCTCGACCCGGCTATTGCCGACGTTCACCGGCGCGATCTGCTTCACGTACGGGTTCACGTAATGCGTGCCGTTCGTGAGCGGTTTCTCCTGCACGCCCCGATAGCCCTCGGGGACGACGTACGCGCTCGATTTTTTGTCCTGCGCCAGCGTGTGCGGGTCCTTGCCGACGCGGAGGGTGACGACGCCGACTTCTGACAGGTGAATCTCAGTCGCCGGCACTTCCTCTGTCGTGTAGGCGTACGGGTTGATGCGGTAGTTCCCGGGCTGAAGCACGTCGGGAACGATGCCGCGCTCGCCTTCACCTGCAAGGAATTCGCCGCGCTCGCGGCGGTCGGCAGGAATCTCCTGTCCGAATCGACGCGTTAGTACCAGGCATTTGCCGGCCGGCACGCGCACCATCGGATGAATCTCGTACGCCCAGACGCACGGGTTCAAGAAATAACGCCCTTCCTGAAACTCCTCTTTGAGGATTCCCTTGTAGCTGTCGTCTGGAGCAAGGATTTCCCCCTCCGGCAAATCTTTCCCCCACAAATGCACCTTCACGAGGAAGTTTCCGGGAGGAACCTCCACGCGGCAGACAACCCAATTCCAAGCCAACCAACCGACCAGCGCCGCGCCGGCGAGCGCGACCAGCTTGACCAGCGGCCCGGGTTTGAGCAAAGCGTCCACGCGAATTCTCCTCTCGAAAAAGTGGCCCTAACGGACCTGCAGAACGGCAGCCTCTTATCTTACGGTGCGCGCCGAACGGCCGCACCCATACCCGACCGGCAGACAACCCGCCGGCTTTGCCGTTTGCTCTCAGATGTCAGTTGCTCTTCAAAGTACTACGCCCTGGCTGGGACGTTATTAGCAAAATCGGAAGCGGACAAGCGGGCTCGCATTGATCAGTCATGTATCCCCTATTCACGGACTATTGCGCTGCTTGATGTTACGTCGACTCTGTACGCCTGAACATCGAGGTCTTGTCGATTCATCGTCAGATTTCTCGTGAAGCCAATATGATCAACTATAGGTCGACGTGCTCAAATCACGGGAGCGATATTCCTGATCCTCGTACCGAAGCGGGGTCGGTCCGTTCCAGCCCGATCAAAGGAGGCTCGACATCCCATGCGCTTCGCAAAGATCGTATTCCTGATGGCGGGAAGTGCGGGAACGCTCCTGGTTGCACCTGCTTTCTTTCTGGAGCGTTGGGCGGGCGAGATCGACCCGCCTGCGGTGAATCAGGCGGTCTATTTCTACGGTTTCATCGCCGTGGTTCTCGTATTCCAGTTCTTTTACTTGCTGATTGCCACTAACCCGATCCGCTATCGACTTGTGATGCTATTGGGGTGTCTCGGCAAGGGAAGCTTCGCAATTACGGCAATCGCTTTGTACATGGCACAGCGCGCCGCGCCACTGTGGCTTGGACTGGCCGCGTTCGACGCCACGTGGATCGTCCTGTTCCTGATAGCGTTCTTTCGGTTGAGCAGCGGCTCGAGTCCTGCGACGCCGCTGTCAAGCGACAAGGTAAACCTCCGCGAGAAGCTCAGCCATATCAACGACCATTGGAATCCACGAATCGCCGGCGAGTTGAACGGGCAGCAGGTCAAGTTGGTCAAGTTCCAGGGCGAGTTTGTTTGGCACCACCACGACATCGAGGATGAACTGTTTCTTGTCGTTGATGGCCGCTTCCGAATGGAATTTCGCGACCGGCACGTGTGGCTGGAAACCGGCGAATTCCTTATCGTTCCGCACGGAGTCGAACATCGTCCCGTGGCCGAGCAAGAGGTGTCCGTTCTGCTGTTCGAGCCAGCTTCGACGTTGAATACGGGCAACGTTCGCAATGAGCGCACCGTCGCCGATTTGCAAAGAGTCTGATTCGCATGGCTGCCAAAAAGCCCAGCAAGGAACTGCTCGACCTACTCGCCGAGCATGACCCGAGCGTCGTCGAACTGTACCTCGCGCTGCGCTCGCTGATTGTCGAAACAGCCCCGAGCGCGAAGGAGACGGTCTATCAAGCCAGCTATACCATTTCGGATATCTTCTCATTTACGGACCGGTGGCAAGATTCATTTTGCTTCGTGACGATCCATAGCAAGCATGCAAACCTCGGCTTCTCACAGGGTGCGCGACTGAAAGATCCGTATCGAAAGCTAGAAGGCAAGGGGAATCAAATGCGCCACATCAAGGTGAAGTCGCTTGAGGATCTCCAGAATGAAGACCTTCGTCATTTTCTGAATGCTGCAATCACACTGGCTCAAGAAGAGATACAGTGAGCTCGTTCATATCAATCCGCCGTTGGCACGAATGTTTTGTCCTGTGACCCAACGCGCGTCATCACTTACCAACCAGGCCACGACACCGGCGATGTCTTGAGGTTGGCCGAGCCGGCCGAACGCCGAGCTTTTGGCAGCGCGCTGAATGTCCTCGTCCGACTTATTAGTCATAAACAGCTCTGTCTCAGTAGGACCCGGTGACACGACGTTGACAGTGATGCCGCGAATGCCGACCTCTCGCGCCAGAACGTGCGACATTTGCTCAACTGCTCCCTTGGTCGCAACATAAGTGCCGTAGGTCGGAAGCATCATCGCAGTCGTCGAGGATGAGAAATTGACGATCCGACCGTTGTCCGCCAGACGCTTCGCAGCCTGCTGGCACGCCAGGAACGTGCCCTTCACATTGATCGCGAACAGACGATCGAAGTCTGCTTCGCTTGTGTCTGCCAGGAGCTTGTACAGAATCACCCCGGCGTTGTTCACGAGTATGTCGACGTGACCAAATTTGTCCATGGTGGCATCAAATAGTCTACCCACATCGGCTGACTTGCTTACGTCGGCAGCCAGGGCGATCGCCCGGCCGCCGTTTTTCTCGATCTCCTGAACTGCTTCCCGCGCCTGCTGCTCGCGCCCGACGTAGTTAATGACAACGGCGGCACCATCGCGACTCAGGCGGTTGGCGATTGCACGACCAATGCCTCGGCTTGAACCCGTAATGATCGCGACCTTACCCTGCAGAGTCATGCTCGTGGCCTCCGTCGAGTGACTTTTGAACGCCGGCACGGCCGTTCAATAAAGCAAGTCGCGCGCCGAAGGCGATGAGGATCGCAGCAATTCCGATCGCCGCTGCCGACCACTTGATGATCGTAGCGACGCTCGCCAAGTAGACCAGCATGGCAGGAAGAGACGGATAGACGGCCAGCAAACCTAATATTGACAAGTTTTCGACGATATCGCCGCAGGCAGCCAATAACGGGAGAACGCAAAGATCGTTCCACCGGCTATTCACGGTGGCGACGGGTGGTCGGAGAGCCAGGCGAAGGAGACCGGCCAGAAGGAGCCCGTAACAAGCGGCAAATGCCAGATCCGCCAAGAGAAACAGCGCGTACCGCTGCCGACCCTCAACGCCATAGTTGCTGAAAAGCGAATCGACGTCGCGCGGGCCATACCCCAACTGAATATCGAGGGGCGGCACGCCGTTGCCCGCCTTTTGCAAGTACGGTACTGCGGCAGGATGGAAATTGAAGACGCCCATTAATAACAACGTCGGGACGGCCAACACTGCGACCGTGCGCCACCGGCCGAGCCGATCGGTAAAGCGTCTAAGTTGCGTTATCATGATGTGCACTGTTGAGCCATACTCACTCTTCGTAATGCCATGTCAGGCCGCCGTCGATGAAATAGGTCGATCCAGTGACGTAGTCCGCATCCGCCGAGGCGAGAAACGCAGCCAATCCGGCCACGTCCTCAGGTGTGCCCAAACGACCGAGTGGAATCTGTTTGAGCAGCGCCTCCAGGCGCGGCCTGTCTTCCAAGAGAGCGTTGTTG
>Ga0326727_10007222_pt1 | contig 29593 bp, 21 predicted proteins | sample MB2enrmetagenome_FD_207643 | JGI IMG/M metagenome (GOLD analysis project Ga0326727, IMG submission 207643) | Lab enriched peat soil microbial communities from McLean, Ithaca, NY, United States - MB29MY | ecosystem: Environmental > Terrestrial > Soil > Wetlands > Peat | place: USA: New York... | reverse complement strand
CGAAGCTGCTGCTTCGCCCTAATTCAGGGCGGCGCGGCAGCGCCGCCCTACCATTCAGGGTGTGGCATGTTCCGCCAGGGATATGAAATATCCGGGTTAGGACGGAGCCGCGCATCGGCGCGCGCGCTGGGCGCGGCGGTGGCGGCGGTCCTGTCGGTGTTGACGTGGCAGAACCAAAGCCGCTTTGCGGACATGTCCAGCTTGTGGCGGGACAATCTGGCCCGCAATCTTGCTTCCTTTCAGGCCTTGATTTTTGTGGGCGCGGAAGAGGAGGGCCGGGGCAATTACGAGCAGGCGGGCGCGTTGTTCCGCCGGGCGCTGGCGCTGCGCCCGGAATCGCCCGAGGCCAATTTAAACCTGGGAATTGTGCTTGACGACCAGGGCCGCGCGGAAGAGGCGCAGGCCCGGGCGGAAAAGGCGCTGAGGATCCGGCCCGGCGATCCGGACGCGCATCTCCTGCTGGCCCGGTTGCTGGAGAAGCAGGGGGCGCTCGAAGCGGCGGCCGGCCATTTGCGGGAAGCCCTGCGCTCGGCGCCGGACAATGTTCCGGCCCATCAAAACCTGGGGAATCTGCTGGTGAAACAAGGCCGGCTTGACGAAGCGGTCCAGCAATTTGGCGCGGCGCTCCGATGGAAATCCGATGATCCCGCGCTCTTTGTGGCGCTGGGCAACGCGCAGGGCAGAAGGGGGGATTGGGACGCCGCCCTGGCCTGTTTCCAGAAGGCGCTGAACCTGGATCCCAGCAGCGCCGACGCCCGGAACGGCCTGGCCGCCGTCCGCCAAATGCAGGCCGCCACCAACGCCGCTCCCCGGCCTTAGGCGCGGCTATTTTTCAGGAGCTGTTCGTAAACGTCGTGGCGGCCGATCCAGAACCAAACCAAGCCTTCCTTTCTTTCTTTGGCCAGCGCGCGATGGCGCAGGCCGATGCGAACGGACCAAAGGACACCGGTTTTCTTGAGCCGAAGCGAGGGATGACGGGGGTCTGATTTCAGCAACAGGAATTTTGCGTCAGCCAATTCGCGAAGCTCCGGCTTCAGCCGGCGGTAATGAAACCAATAATCCGGTGTGGCAAAGTGGCTCAAAGGGGGGTGCAGCGGCCCGCTTCAAAATGCTCATCGGCCTGCCGGGCAAGGTGATCGAGCTTGCCATTGGCAATGTCAGTCTCGATCTGCCTATCCCACGAGTCCGCCATGAATTCCTCGAACCATTGGTTAAAGGCAGCCAAGTCCGGCTTCGACAACCGCGTCACTTCCGACTCCAATTCCTGAATGCTCATGGGGGGAGTTTAATTCCGCCCACGCACGAAAACAAGCCCGCGATTTGCACGCATTGCAGCGCAAGGAGCGAAAAATTAGAATGGGCAATTCCTTGACTTCGTGGCGCGGCCAACTTATTTACCCCGGCCAGCAATCAATTGGCCGGCGCCACCACGCATGAATTTATTTCGCCGCAGAAAGATCAGCGACCTCCAGGCGGAGGTGCTGGAGGACCACAGCCTGCGCCGCGCCCTGGGTCCGCTGAACCTGACGACCCTGGGAATCGGCGCGGTGATCGGGGCCGGCATCTTTGTCCTCACGGGGCAGGCGGCGGCCAATTACGCCGGGCCGGCCATTGTTTTCTCGTTCATTCTGGCCGGGATCGCCTGCGGGCTTGCCGGACTCTGCTACGCGGAGTTTTCCTCCATGATACCCATCTCAGGGTCGGCCTATACTTACAGCTATGCCACGCTGGGCGAGTTGGTGGCCTGGATCATCGGATGGGACTTGATCCTCGAATACCTGTTTGCCGCCGCCACCGTGGCGGTGGGGTGGTCCGGCTATGTCGTGTCGTTTCTCAAGGATGTCGGAATCCAGATCCCCCCGGCGTTCACCGCCGCGCCGTATGTCCACAACGCGCCCCCCGATGCGGGCTGGAATATCTGGCGGGTCTTCGCCGAGGGCTGGACCGGCACCGGCGCGGTCCTGAACGTTCCGGCCATGTGCATTGTGGCCGTCATCACGGTGCTGCTGGTCATCGGCATCAAGGAATCGGCCGCCTTCAACAACATCATCGTCGCTGTCAAGCTCACCGTCATCCTGGCCTTTATCGCCGTGGGCGTTGGCTACATCAGCCCCGCCAACTGGCATCCTTTCATTCCTCCGGTGCTGGTCAACCCCCCCGGCATGAGCGCCGGCAGCCACTTCGGCTGGTCCGGTGTGCTGCGCGGGGCGGGCGTCATCTTCTTCGCTTACATTGGATTCGACGCGGTCTCGACGGCGGCCCAGGAGGCGAAGAACCCGCAACGCGACATGCCCATAGGAATTCTGGCTTCGCTGGGCATCTGCACCATTCTTTACATCATCGTCGCCCTGGTCCTGACCGGCATCATCAAATACACGCATCTGCTTGTTTCCGACCCGATGGCGGTGGCGATTGATTCTCTTGGCCCCAAGGTCGCCTGGCTGCGGCCCATCATCAAAGTGGGCGCCATTGCGGGGCTTTCCTCGGTCATCCTGGTCATGATGATGGGCCAGCCGCGCATCTTTTACAGCATGTCCAAAGATGGTCTGCTGCCGGCGAAATTCAGCGCCGTTCATCCCAAGTTTCGGACCCCCTGGCTGGCGACCGTCCTGACCGGCTTCCTGGCCATGATGGTGGCGGGGCTGTTCCCCATCGGATTGTTGGGCGAACTGGTATCCATCGGCACGTTGCTGGCTTTTGCCATCGTTTGCGCCGGCATTTTTGTGCTGCGTTTCACGCACCCTGAACTGAAACGGCCCTTCCGCACGCCGCTTTTTTGGCTGGTCTCGCCCCTGGGTGTCGGCGCGTGCGTCTTCCTGATGTGCGGCCTGCCGCGCGACACCTGGGCGCGGTTGATTGTCTGGATGGCCATTGGGTTTATGATTTATTTCGGCTACAGCCGGCGCCACTCCAAGGTGCAGCAGGAGGCGCGTTCGGGCGCGCAGAGTTGAATTTGCTTTGAAAATGGAATCCAGGCGTTAAACTGCGGTTGTATGTTCGAAAACATCAAAGCGCAGTTGTCCGCCGCCGGGGAAAAACTGGCCCATGTGCGGAGGTTTCTTTGACGTGCCGGGCGCGGAGAAGCGGCTGGGCGAACTGGACGGGCTGATGGCCCTGGACACCTTCTGGAACAATCGCGACAAAGCCCAGGGGTTGATTGACGAGGCCAACGGCCTGCGGCGAAAAATCGAACCGCTCCTCAAGGCCGAACATCAAATGGAGGATTTCCGCGTGATGGTCGAATTGGCCGAAGGCGAGCCGGAATCCGAGCAAGCCGGGCATCAGGCCGATTTGGAGCGCGATCTGGCGAAGTTCGGCCGGGAACTGGACAGCCTGGAGTTGAAGGTTTTTCTGGCCGGCCCGCACGACCGCAACAATTGCATCCTGAGCATCAACTCCGGGGCGGGCGGCACGGAGGCGTGCGACTGGGCGGACATGCTGTTGCGCATGTATCAGCGCTGGTGCGAGGGGCGGGGCTGGGAAATTGATTTGACGGATGTGCTGCCCGGTGAATCGGCCGGCATCAAGAGCGCGACCCTGCTGGTGCAGGGCGAATGCGCCTACGGCTTTTGCAAGGCCGAGCGCGGCGTCCACCGACTGGTGCGCATTTCACCCTACGACTCCAACAAGCGGCGGCACACCAGTTTTGCCAGCGTGGACGTGATCGCGGAAATAGAGGAGACCACATCGGACCTGGTGCTGCCGCCGGCGGAGTTGCAGGTGGACACCTATCGGTCGGGCGGCAAAGGGGGCCAGAACGTCAACAAGGTGGAAACGGCGGTGCGCATCACCCATCTGCCCACCGGGTTGATCGCGGCCTCCCAAAGCCAGCGTTCCCAGCACCAGAACCGCGCCACCGCCCTGCGCATGCTCATTTCCAAAATCTACGCCAAACGGCTGGATGAGCAGAAAGCGGAGATGGAACGGTTCTACGGCGAAAAGGGCGCCATCGGCTGGGGCCACCAGATCCGCAGCTACGTCTTCCAGCCCTACCGCATGGTCAAGGACTTGCGCACCGGCGAGGAAACCAGCAATGTCCAGGCCGTGATGGACGGCGCTTTGGACCCCTTCGTCAACGCCTGGCTGCGCGCCGGTTCCCCGGCCAAGCGCATGGCGGGGGTGAAGGAGGACGGGGAGTGAGCTCATGGAGCAATGGAGTGTTGGGGCATTGGAGTGATGAAAATGATGAATAATCCGGAGCCTATCACTCCATTACTCCGTTTCCCCCGTTCCCGATGAACATTCTTGACACGATTGTCGCCCATAAAAGGCGCCAGGCCGCCCGCCTTCCGGCGCGCCCCATCACGGCTTCCGGCCTGAAAGACGCCCTGGAAAAGCGCGGCGGCCGGCGCGACTTTTTGGCCGCGCTTCAATCCCCCGGGCCAGGCGCGATGGCCCTCATCGCCGAAGTCAAAAAGGCCTCGCCCTCCGCCGGCGTCATCTGTGCGGACTTCGATCCGGCGCGAATTGCGCGGACCTACGAGGCCGCCGGGGCCAACTGCCTTTCGGTCCTGACGGATGAGAAGTTTTTCCAGGGTTCGCTGGAGGACTTGCGGCGGGTTCGCGCCGCCGTGGAATTGCCGCTCCTGTGCAAGGACTTCATCCTGGACGCCCGGCAAATTCCGGAAGCGATTGCCGCGGGCGCGGACGCCATCCTGTTGATCGCGCGCATCCTGACGGCGGCCGAGTTGGAGCAGTTGCACGCGCTGGCCTGCGCCGCCGGACTGGCCGCGCTGGTGGAAGTCCATGACGGGGCGGAGATGGACCGCGCCCTGGCCCTGGGGGCGAAGCTGATCGGCGTCAATAACCGCAATCTCGACACCTTCACCGTGGATCTGAGCCTGACCGGGCGGCTGGCGGCCCGAATCCCTGCCGGGGCGCGGAAGGGCAGGGTGTTGGTGGCGGAGAGCGGCATTCGCCACCGGGCCGATGTCGAGCGCCTGCGCCGCGCCGGAGCGGGCGCCATCCTGGTTGGCGAATCGCTGATGAGAAACCCCGCCGGCATCGCCGCCAAAATTTCCGAGCTGCTGGGCGCTGAACCGTAGAAAAGACCTTCCTGGCGCGAAATCGCCCGAAACAACGAAACTTTTCACAGTCTCATTGTTTAACTTGAGGAAGTCTGTTATCATTATCGCCGCTTGAGAACGAAGGTGGAAAAAATTTTCGCCCGCGCCAAAGCTCTGCTGCCCTGCATCGCTTTGGGCCTCGCCGCGGCGCAAACCGGTTGGGCGCAGGCGACCGGCATCGTCATCACCGATTACAGCTCCCTCAATAACGCGGTCAGCCAGGGCGGCACGAGCACTTTTTCCACCAACGTCACAGTCAATTTGTTCGGCGCCTCGGAGGTTTTGCGGGTTTCGACCAATGTCGTTCTGGATGGCAGCACCAATAGCTATGGCACCACCGCGACCATCAGCCGCTCCAGTGGCACCGGCCCCATGTTCTACATTGAAAAGGGCGGATCGCTCACGCTCATTAACCTGACCCTTTCCGGCGGGCTCAACACCAATGGCGGCGCCATTTTCAACGACACCAATGGGACGCTGATTATCAGCAATTGTGTGTTCTCGGGGAATACCTCCACCAACCTGACGGGCGCCGCCGGGGCGAACGGCACCACCCAGGGCAACAACAACGGGGGCAACGGCGGCAACGGGTTGAGCGCGGCAGGCGGAGCCATTGTCAGCCACGGCGTGCTGGAAGTCTTTTACAGCATCTTCAACAACAACACCGTCTCCGCGGGCAGCGGCGGCAACGGCGGCAACGGCATCAAGAGTTTTGCTTTCGGCGGCAACGGCGGCAACGGCGGCAGCGGCGGCAGCGCCCAGGGCGGCGCGATTGTCTGCACAGGCCCCGTCAATATTTTTGTCGCGACGGATTTTACAGACAACACTTGCGCGGCTGGCAACGGCGGGACTCCCGGATCCCCGGCCTCGGGCGCATTTTCCGGGAATCCCGGTTCGGGTGGAACTGGCGGCAGCAGCGTTGGTGGCGCGATCATGGCCTCCGGTCCAGTTTGGATGACCAATTGCCTGTTCGCCGGCAACGCGGCTGTCGGCGGCAACACCACCAGTCTGAGCCAAGCCGGCGGCGCGGCCTCCGGCGGCGGCCTGGACCTCTCCCATTCCACGAATGCCGCATATATTGAGAACACCACTTTCTATCAGAACTCCTGCCGGGGCGGCGACGGCGGCGGCAATTCCAACCTGAAACTCGAGCCGGCCGGCAATGGCGGTTCCGCCGTCGGCGGCGGGCTGGCCAGCGCGGCGGCCCTGACGATTTTGACCAACTGCACCCTGGCGACCAACAGCTTGACGGGCGGCGCCGCGGGAACCAGCACCACCAGCCAGTCCAACGGCGTGGCGGGGCTGGCACAGGGCTTTGATCTGGCCAGGACCGCCGGCACATTGAAAATGGCCAACTCCCTGCTTTTTGGCGGCAGCAACTCTCTGGCCACCAACACCACCGCCACCACCCTGACCACGTATGTGACCAACACCCAGCCCAACGATTCCGGCGGCGTCACCGACCTGGGTTACAACTTGAGTTCGGACACCAGTGTGGCGCTTCTTCCCGCCCTGGGCAGCATCGAAAATGAGTATCCCATTATGGACACCGGTCTGAGCGCGCCGGGCGGCACGGTGGTGGGATTGTTCGGAGGCTCTACTGCTTCCACCCTGGCCGTTCTGCCCGGCAGTCCGGCCATCGGCGTCATCCCGGGCATTCCGGGCCTGAACTTTCCGGCTTACGACCAGGTTTTCCAGGCTCGCTCCACTCCCACAACCATCGGGGCGTATGAATACAACGCGCTGGATTTAGCCAGCGCCTCGACCGCCACAAATTTCATATCCCAACCCCCTTTGGACGCCACCAACCTGAGCGGCGAGACGATTGTGTTCCAGGTGGTTACCAACGCCAGCAATGGCGTTCCGGCGGGTTTCCAGTGGCAGTTCCATGGAACGAATTTAATGGACAGCAAGCGCATTTCCGGGGTTGGGAGCAACATTCTGACCATCGTCTCCGTTTCAACCAATGATGCGGGCGTCTATTCAGTCCTGGTTGGCTCCACCACCCTGGTGAGCAACGGCATCAGCACCAACTCCGCGACTTTGACCGTGTACACGCCCGCGACCATTGAAGTCCAGCCTCCCAAGACCGTCACACCGGTGCCGGGGGAGCCGCTGAACATAAGCGTGACGGCCATCGGCGGCGCGCCTTTGACCTTCCAATGGTACCTCGATCAGACAAACGCCTTGAGCGACACCAGCGCGGGAATCACCGGTTCGGCGTCCCCCGACCTGACCATCTACCCGCTGACGCCGGCCAACGCCGGAAGTTATTTTGTGGTGGTTACCAACCAATACCGCGCGGTCACCAGTTCCCTGGTGACATTGTCCATCCCGCCGCCGACTCTGACCATCCGGCCAACCCTGTTGAACGTGACCAATCCAACCTTCAACGTGCAAGGGACCGCGACGGGTGAATTCGGCGTGAACGTGCAATACCGGGTCAACGGAGGACCCTGGACCAGCGCCACCAATGCGGCGCCGCAGACCAACTGGTCCGCCGCCGTGACCTTGCGGGGCGGAACGAACACTTTCAGCGCCTACAGCGCGGATCCCTTCGGCCAAACGTCCAAGACCAACACGGCCGCCATTTTTTACTTGACCAACAGCGCTCTGACGTTGAAGACCAACGGCAATGGGAAAATCACCCCTGGTTTCACCGGCGCCGGCTCCAACCTGGAGGTGGGCGTGAATTATACCGTCACCGCCAAGCCCGGTCCCGGCTGTTTGTTTTCCAGTTGGACGGGGCCGACTAACACCACGAGCAACCCGCTGACGATCCTTCTGGAATCGAACACGACCTTGACGGCCAATTTCGTCAGCAATTTTTTCATCCCCGCCGCCGGAACTTATAACGGCCTTTTCTCCCCCGCCGGCGGGGCTACCGAAGCCACCGCCGGAATGATCAGCGGCCTGACCCTCCACACGAACGGCGTTTTCAGCGGCCAACTGTTGATTGCGGGAACCAATTATCCCCTCGCCGGCAGCTTCGACGTCTCCGGCCACGCCTCCAACAGCTTCGGGGCAGCGTCCGGCCCCGGAGGGCCGTTGGTGGTGGACCTGACCCTGGAGAATGCCCCGACCAATCAAATTGTCGGCACCGTTTCCAGCAATTCGTGGACCGCTAATCTGACAGCCGAGTTGGCCGCCGCCGCAAAATCTTCGGCGGAGTACACCCTGCTGTTTTTCCCGCCCGCCGCCGCCGCCGCGAATTCGCCGCCCGGCGCTGGCTACGCCCTGGTCACCAACCATGCGGGCATGATCACCCTCGCCGGAGCGCTGGCGGACGGAACCACTTTTAACCAGACCGTTGCCCCTTCGGCCACCGGCGATCTCCCGGTCTATGCCAGCCTCTACAAGAACACCGGCCTGCTCTTCGGCTGGATCAATCTGCAAAGTCTGGGCTTTGCCCCGCCCACCAACGCTCTGTCTTGGATCGCGCCGTCCGGCGCGGCGAGCCTTTACCCGGGCGGGTTCGCCAACACGCTCCCCGTGCAAGGCGCGCTTTGGACCAACCCGCTTCCCAACACGCCGGCCATTTCTTTCGCCAATGAAGTGCTCGTCGTCTCCAACTCCGCTCTTTCCCTCACCTTCAACGTCGCCATCACCACCAACAATGCCCTGGCCAAACTGGGTGGTGTGCCGTCCAATTCGCTGACCGGTTCCATCAATCCCAAAACCGGCCTTCTCAGCGTCACTTTCGGCAATGGCAACGGCAAGGCGACCAACTCCGGGACCGGGGCTGTGCTGCAAACTTCCGGCAGCGCCGCGGGATTCTTTGTTGCCGCGACTGGCGCCGGATGGATCAGCCTTCAGCCGGCCCTAGCCCCGGTCATCCTGCAGCAGCCGGCCGGCCAGAGCCTCGCGCCCAACACCCCCGTTGACCTTTCCGTCCAGGCCATCGGTTCGCCTCCATTGAGTTATCAGTGGAAGAGGGATGGGACCAATCTGGCCAACGGCGGAAATATTTCCGGCGCTGCCGCCAGCCAGCTTTCCATCTCCAGGCCGAGTTCCGCGGACCTCGGAAGTTATTCCGTGGTGGTTTCCAACCAATACGGCCCGGTCACCAGTTCCATTGTCACCTTGACCGTCCCGCCGCCGGCTCTGACCATCGGGCCAACCCTGGCCACTGTGATGACTCCAACCAACACCCTTGCGGGAACTGCGGCGGGTGAATTCGGAGTGACCAATGTCCAATATCAGCTCAACGGCGGAGCCTGGACATCCGCCTTGACCACAAACCAATGGACGAACTGGTCCGCCACCGCAGCCTGGCAGATCGGAACGAACATTTTCAGGGCTTTCAGCGTGGATCCTGTCGGCCAAACCTCGCCCATTTCCAGCGCCGCCGTCTTCTACGCGGTCAACAGCCCGCTCACCTTGCAGACCAGCGGTTCCGGGACGATTAGCCGCTCTTTTCCCAATAACAATCTGGCGCTTGACGCCAACTACACCGTCACCGCCGTGCCCAATCCCGGCTGGCTGTTTTCCATCTGGACGGGCGCGACGAACACGATAATCAATCCGCTGACCTTTCTCATGGTCTCGAACATGACGTTGCAGGCCAACTTCGTCACCAATATATTCCTCTCTTTCGCTGGAACTTACAATGGCTTGTTCTCCGCCACCGGCGGCGTCGCCGAAGAAACCGCCGGGATGCTCTATAATCTGGTTCTGACAACCAACGGCACTTACAGCGCCAAGCTGTACATCGCGGGAACCAATTATACCTTCGGGAGCAGCTTCCAGGCTTCCGGCCAATCCTCGGTCGGCATCGGGCTTGCCAGCGCTCCCGGCGGGCCGTTGTGGGTTGACTTGACACTGACGAATGCCCCGGCGGATGAAATTGTGGGCACGGTTTCCAACACCCTTTGGACCGCCAATCTGACGGCCGAGTTGGCCGGCAACAACCTGCCATCGGCGGAGTACACCATCCTGTTTTCGCCCTTCAATGACTTGGCGAACACGCCGCCCGGCGCGGGCTACGCCCTGGTCACCAACCATGCGGGCACGGTCACCCTCACCGGCGCGCTGGCGGACGGAACCAGCTACAATAGCCAGGTCGTGCCCGCTTCGGCGGCCGGCGATGTCCCGGTCTATGCCAGCCTCTACGGAAACACCGGCCTGCTTTTGGGTTGGATCAATCTCACCAATTTGCAGGCGGCCCCGCCCGCCAATCTCCTCACCTGGATCAGAAAGCCGTCCGGCGCGACGGCTCTCTACACCAACGGGTTCACCAACACCTTGTCCCTGCAAGGCGCGCTTTGGACCAACCCGCCCCCCAACACCCCGGCCATTTCTTTTCCCAAGGGAGACCTGTGGATCTCCAACGCCGCGTTTAACCTCGATTTCAAGGTGGCCGTCCTCGGCGACAACTCTTTGGCCAAGCTCGGCGGCGATCCGTCCAATTCGCTGGCCGGTTCCATCGTTGCCAAGACCGGCCAGTTGCAGGTGACCTTCGGCAATGGCAACGGCACGGCCGCCACCCAGGGACTGGGCGCCGTCCTGCAACCTTCCAACAGCGCCGCGGGATTCTTCCTCACCGCCACCAACGCCGGCGCGCTCCTCCTGCAGCCGCCGGCGCCATAGACCCTAACTCCAAAGTGGAGCGATCCTTTAGCCTTGGCAACGGCGGACTGTGGTTCATGGAGGCGGCTTGTTGGAGGGGAGTTGATCGAGAGCCTGGCGGGCGGGCTGGCTGTTTGGGTCAAGATGAAGGACTTCCTCAAACTCGGTTTTGGCCTCCGCCGTCCGGCCCTGGCGGGACAACTCCCTGGCCAAAGCAAGGTGTCCGTCCGCATAGTCCGGCTGAATCTGGATGGCTTTGCGAAATTGTTCCAGGGCGGCGGCAGGACGGTTCATCCGGGACAACAGATTGCCCAGGCAGGAGTAGAGGACGGGTTGATCAGGCTCCAGGCTCCGGGCGCGTTCGCATTCCTCCAGGGCCGGCTCCAATTTTCCCTGGCTGGAGTGGATGTTGCTCAGTTCATACCACGCGGCCGTTTTTCTGGGATTCAGAGCCACGGTCTGGCGAAAGGACGAGGCCGCCTCCTCCAGCAGCCCCTCTCTTTCCAGCATCCGGCCTTCCTCGAAATAACCCAGGAAATAGTGCGGCAACAGCGCCTCCACTTCCTTCCAGGAAGCGACCGCGTTGGGCCAGTCTCCGATGATTTCCAGAAAATCACCGTAATCCAAGCGCAATTGGAAGTCGTCCGGATCCCGCCGGATGGCCTCGAGATAAACCGAGCGCGCGCGGCCCGCGGCGGCGGCGTCCATCTGGCGGCGCAAAATGGTCAATTCGTTATCGAGGCTCTCCAACTCCGCGGCATTGCCGGATTGGCCGCTCAAGGGAGGCTGCAGCCGGCGGCGGACGATTTCGCTGACGATCACAGCCCGGTTCCAATCCGTCAAGGCCAGCCGTGAATCGGAGGCGGCTGGAGAAAGCCAGGGACGGGTCGCGCCCGGCCCGGCGGAGGCGGGCAGGAGCGGCGCGATTTCTTCCGCCCACGCCAGGCCGAGACGGTAGTTGCCGGCGAAGTTGAAATGGACATGCTCGAAGAATGTTTCGCCGCCGCACAGGTGCGCCGGGCTGTAGGCGGCCAGCGCGGCGGCGGCGTCAAACAAAAGGACGCCGGCGCCGCCCGATTCGCCCGCGGCCTGGCGGATCATCTCGTTGATGCGCGAATCGGCGCGGAAAGGAAGAGCGTCGCAGTCGCAGGCCTTTTGGAAATGTCCTTGCGCGGCGCCGGTGTTGTTTAGGTGGAGCAGGCACTCGGCCCAGCCAAATTGGCAGTCGGCGGAGAGGGGCTGGAGTTGGGCGGCCTGCTCGAATTTCCGGGCCCCTTCCTCCAACCGGCCTTGCTGGCGGGCCTTCCCGGCGTCGGACATGAGTTGTTCCCAGGCGGCGCGGTCCGCCGGGCGAAGGCTGCTGGAGGGTATCGAGGCGAAGGGCGAACAGTCCGTGAGATTGACGGCCACGGTGTTGAGAATCACCCGGACGCCCGCGTCCCGGCCCGCCCGGAGGATGTCGCGCAGGTTCTGTTGGAAATGGCGATAGACCCTTTCTTTGCGGGGGTCGTCCGGCGGAAGTTCATGGCCGAGGAACATGTCCATCCCGCCCCAGGAAGCGTTCCGGGAGGATTTGGATTGGAGACGGCGGACGCCGGCCATGAGCCACTGGCCGGCGCGGGTTTCCTGGAAGGCCAGGCTGAGGCGGATGGCCCACAAGGGCGGCGCCTGCGCCCCGAACACGCTGGCGGCGCCGAAAGGCCCGACCATTTCGTTGTTGCCCATATAGAGGATCCAGAAATCGCCCTGGCGCCGGGCGCACTCGCGGGCGATGGGCAGGATGGCATGAGAGTTGATGGCGGTGATGGAGACATTGACCACCTCGAATTTTTCTCCGGGAAACTGATCGGACAACAAGACCTGCAAATATCGGCCCGCCCCATAAGCAGGATTGGGATCTCCCAGCGCGGCGGATTCTCCGAGGATGAAGATCCGGCAGGTGTGCGGCGGTTTCTCCGCCTCCATCCGCAGCGCGCCGGGCAGGCGGGCCAGTTGCGGCGGAAAAAAGCGGAGGACAAAATTGTCGTTATTAATCAAATAGTCCTGATGGTTGATCCGGGCCTTTTTGAAGAAGGCGGTGTCATAACCGCAGCCGGTGGCGCGCAAGACGCCTTCCAGCACGCCAAAGGCCAGCGCCGGCGCCAGCAGCATGGCCAACAGAGCAAAGACCAGGCGGCGGCGCGGCGGCAGGGAAGAAACGGCCGGACAGGGCGGGGCGGCGCCGCCGCCGCCTTCAGGCTGGTTTGCCGCCTTGGAATTGGGACGCCGTATTTTCAACACTAAAGTCTAAGAAATCCCCCCGCTGGTTGTCAATATCCACGGCCGGGGAAGCGGATGGCGGCGCGGTTCACTTGGAATCTCCGTAGCCTCGCTTCGCCACGTTTGCGCGGTCATGTTCGACTCTTCAAAAGGCGCCTAGAACAACCGGTCCAACGAGGATTTCTGCCGGACTTCACTCCAATAACTGTCCGCGCCAGACGGCCGGCGCAGGCGGAGCGGGTCTTTGCCCAGCATCCGAAGGACCAGCCCCAGCGGCGTGACCACGATGAAAAAAAGGAGCGTCAGCGCGGCGCGCCCCGCCATCCGGCTGAGGCCAAACCCTAACTTCGCCGAAAAGCAATAGTACCGCCGAAACCATCGCGGGCGCAGCGCCGCGGCCACGGCCAGCGCGGCCAACAAACACAAAACCAACCCCCAGGCCGGCACGGGCAGGACGCCCCGCCAGCGCAGCGCGCCGCTGAGAAGCGCCAGACCCAGCGCGCTCATCCACGCCGCCTTGCGCCATTCCTTCGGCTCCTCTTTTAGTTTCAGCTTCATGCTCAGTCCGCTGGCGGCGCCAGCCGTGGACCGGATGGGGGCGCCGGCTGTTCGGCGCGGTCCAGCAAAAAGTTCCCCATCATCAGGTAATCCATTTCCGTGCGGACGAAACACCGGTAGGCGTCCTCCGGCGAACAGACGATCGGCTCGCCCCGCACATTGAACGAAGTATTGACCAGCACCCCGCACTGCGTGGCGGCCTCAAAGCGCAGCAACAGCTCGTAGAGCAGGGGATTGTCCTGGCGCGCCACCGTCTGGATTCGCGCCGAGTAGTCCACATGCGTCACCGCCGGCAGCGTGGAACGCGGTTGCTTTAGCAGATCCAATCCCTTCACGCCCGCCGGCGCGGGCAGGCGCCAGCGCGGCAGAATCGGCGCCACCAGCAGCATGTAGGGCGACTCCTCAGTCAAGTCAAAGTAATCCGCGGCCCGTTCGCGCCGCACGATGGGCGCGAAGGGCCGGAAGGACTCGCGAAATTTCACTTTCAGGTTTATGACCGATTGCATCCGCGGCGACCGGGCGTCGCCCAGGATCGAGCGGTTGCCCAGGGCGCGCGGTCCGAATTCCATCCGCCCCTGGAACCAGCCGATCACTTTCCCCTCTTGCAGCAATTTGACCGCGGCCTCCAGCAACTCGGCCGGGCGCAGTTGTTGGAATTTGGCCCCGTGGCCGCGCAAGGCCGCTTCGATTTCCTCGTCGGAGTATTCGGGTCCCAGGAGCGCGCCGCGCATTGCGTCCGCCTTGGCCGGAACGGAGCCGGCCGGGTTTGGCTGCCTGTGCCAGGCGGCCAGGGCGGCTCCCAGCGCGCCCCCGGCGTCGCCGGCGGCCGGCTGGATCCAGATGCGGTCGAAAATGCGCTCGCGCAGGAGGCGTCCGTTGGCCACGCAATTGAGAGCCAGGCCGCCCGCCAGACAGAGATTCTTTTCCCCTGTCAATTCCCGCGCGTGGCGGGCCAGCCGCGCCATGACTTCCTCCGTCACCGCCTGAATCGAGCGCGCGGCGTCCATATGGCGTTGCTCGATGGCCCCCTCCGGCCGGCGGGGCGGCCCGCCGAACAACCGGTGAAAGCGGCCATTGGTCATGGTCGTGCCGCGCAGAAAATCGAAGCAGTCCAAATTCATCCAAAAGGAACCGTCGGGCTTCAGCTCCAACAATTCCCGCCGGATCACTTCCGCGTAGATGGGTTCGCCGTAGGGGGCCAGGCCCATCAGTTTATACTCGCCGGAATTGATGCGAAATCCGCAGTAATCCGTGAAGGCCGAATAGAGCATGCCCAGCGAATGCGGAAAGCGCAGTTCCTTGAGCAGCTCAATGGTGTCTCCCCGCCCGCGGCCAATCGTCGTTGTCGCCCATTCCCCCACGGCGTCAACGGTCAAAATGGCCGCCTCGGTGAACGGCGACGGATAGAAGGCGCTGGCGGCGTGCGCCTGGTGGTGCGCCGTGAACAGGATCGGACACTCCGGGCGCAGGCCCGGCATCTCCTCACGGATGGTTCGGCGCAGATCCAACTTCCCCCCCAGCCAATTGGAAACCACTTCCGGGAAAGTCCGCCATCCGCCCGGCGCCACCGCCAGATACGTTTCCAGCAGACGGGTGAATTTCAACACCGGCTTGTCATAAAAGACGACGCTGTCCAGTTCCGCCGCCTCCAGCCCGCCGTGACGCAGGCAAAACGCGATGGCCTGCCGCGGAAATTCCGGCTCGTTCTTGATCCGGGTAAACCGTTCCTCCTGCGCCGCGGCGACGATCCGCCCGTCGCGCAGCAACGCGGCGGCGGCGTCGTGGTAGAAGGCGGAGATTCCCAAAATGTGTCGCGGCGGCGGCATCGCTCACAGGAATGGATAGAGCGCCCAACTGATCCCTGCTGTGGCTGTAAAGATGAGAAAAACGCCCAGCGCCAGCAACATGACAATCAGCGGGATCAGCCACCACTTCTTCTCCTGCCTGCAGAAACCAACAAACTCTTTGAACAAGGACCACATGCTTGCGCCGGGTGCGTTGCCTTATTTCTTCTTGTCCTTCCCCGCTTTGATCTCCGCCCGCAGCCAGACGATCAGAGCCGGGCCGAAGCAAATCGCCAACCCCAGCGGCACGAGCCACAATCCCCAATAAGCCAGATTAGTATCCGTCATCATATCATCTCAACTTCGCCCCTCCTCCGCGCCCTGTAAAGGAGGATTTTATTCGCGATTTAACCCGGGGCGCATTTCCCTGAGCTGGTTTCAGGGTTGCAGGATTTCCAGCGGGAGGGCGGCGATAAGCTGGGCGGGCAAACGCGGGTCCAGGGTGCCCGGGACCATCTGTTCCCGTCCCAGATGCCCGTCCACAAAGACCGCGTTGGCCCGTTGTTGATGGCGGAACTGGCCGTTGGGCTGGTCCGGCTCGTTGTCAATATAATACCATTCCTCAAACATCGGATTCCCGGGCGAGGCCGGCGCTTCAAACGTGTTGACCTGCGCCGAGTCCGCCAGGAAGGCCAGGCGGGCCGGCGCGGCCAGCTTCCTCAGATTCAGGGGAGGCCCGTAGATGGAGGAGTTGTACCCGTAATCGCAGGTCGGCGCCGAAGCTTTTAACTTGAACTGCGGCGAGGAATAGTCGAACGCCGGGCAAAAATCCACCCCGGCCCCCAGCCAGGGATATAGCGGGCTGGCCGTCGCATCGAAAGAGCGCGTCTCCTCCGGCCCCTGCCCCAGCAAACCAAACCAATAATAAGTGCCATCGCTGGTGGTGGCGCCGGCGTAGGGGAAGGCGTTCCCGTTGTTGTCATCCCAATACATCTGCGCCGCCATGACGAACTGGCGCAGATTGCTCCCGCACCCCGCCGCCCGCGCCCGCTGTTTGCCGCCGCTCAACACCGGCAACAAAATGGACGCCAGGATGCCAATGACCGCGACGGTCACCAGAAGTTCGATCAGGCTGAAGCCGGGCGCGAATGGGGCGGCGGGCCGGTTCTGTTCACGCCGCGCCAGGGCGCGCTCCGCCTCCGCCGCCCGGCCCAGGCATTCGGGGCAGAGACAGTCCCATTCCGCCTGGAGGCCGGCCAGCGGGGGAAATTCCCCGCACCAGCAGCCGCCGGCGGCGCGGCAGGAAAACCGCGCCCCGCAACGCGGGCAGATTTTGTGTTCCGTCATAATTCCTAGTCCGCTCTCACGGCGTTGACGCGGTAAAACTGATGCTGCCGGGGCGAATTGGTGTCCTGCAAAATCAAATCGCCGCCCGTCCCAGCCGCCGGAGGGGCCGCCGGCGCCCAAGTTTGAAGGTCGGCGCTGCTTTGGAGGATGTAATTCCAATTGGTCCGGCTGGCAAATTGCACCCGCTCAACTCCATTCATCAGCGCAGGCCGCAAGCAGGTGACCGGGGGCGGCGGAACCTCCAGGGCCACGTTGCCGATCGTGCCGTGAGCCAGCAGCGAACCGCCCGACTCGGCGTCCGAGTAACTTTCCACCGCAAAGGCATCCAGATGATAATCGCCGAAGAACACGCCGGGGGCGCTAAGAACCACCACCACGGGCGCCATAACCACCACTCCATTGGTGGTGATTGTCAGCACGCACATTTGATCGGCCGCCGTGTAGTTCATGACGACCCGCATCACCGTGTTGGTCGGCAATTCCGCCACGCCGAACGAGCTGTCGCCGTTCCAATAAAAATCGTTCCGGCTGTCCACAAACGTCGGCCAGACGGTATTGGTGGCCGGGTACGGTTGGACATCGTCCCATTGGAAAAAATCGAATTCCGCCAAATCCGGCTGGGTGGGATAGCCGCCGCGAATAAAATTCGTGCCGGCCGCCTCGGAATAATTCAGCAGGCCGGCGGCCAGTTCGAAGTTGGACGGCGCGGCCGGGTTGACGCCAATGGCGCAATCTTTGAGCACCAGGTCAAACGACATGGAAAAATCGTCGTTCGTTCCCAGGATCGTCCCGAGCGGATGATAGAAATAACTGTTGGGCTGCGAGGAATCCCAGGTCACATCCAGCGCCTGGTTCGCCGCATCCCATCGGAACAGATTGGTGTCGCCAAAAACTTGCCAGCCGTTTTTCAACGGATCGGTGGAAAAATTTTCCGTGATGGTGCCCGCCCGCGGGGCGGAAACAAGGGACAGGCCGGCCGCGGCCAGCGCGAAGAATGTTTTCATTTTCATAACTGATCTTTAGTTCCTGTCGGGGGAACGGTTTGGAGACCAGTGCCGGAGCCTGAAAACAAAAAACCTTCAAGCTCCGGCAAAACGGGGAATGAAGGCATTCGCGATCCGCTGAAAAACAGTTCCAGCGGCCTGGCCTCATCCTTCTCTTGGACGGAGAAGCGGCCCCGCGAGAGCGGGACCCGACGAGCGTAGAACCAGGCTGATGTCCTGACTTTCGGGTTTCTGGCCTCACTTCCTCCTTCCCGGCTCCGCTTGGCGGAACCAGTGGACTTGGAAGCTTGTAACCCGTCACAGTGGCGCAACCGCCCTCGAATTTCACGAGGTTCCCAGCGCTGGCTACGGTGGGATGGCAAAACCATCCCTGAACTATCAAAGAACAGCGCATTCCTAACCCATCGCCCGCCCCGCGCGCAAGTACTTTCCGAAAAATCTCCCAAATGCTCGCCAGCCCCCGTAGCGGCTTTCGGAAAAAAGCCGCCAACCACCGGTCTTTCCTGCTTCCGGGGAGACGGGAAGGAAACAAGAATATGCGATTATGCGGGATCCCTTTTTTGACCTCTTTTTCGTCCGCGCCGCCCTCGGAAATCAATTTGAACAGAAACAAACGAAGAAGAACTCTTCCCGCCCTTTGTTGCCTGTTGAAAATGTCATTCCCCAAGGACCCCTCGGCCTGCGCGGGCCGGCTCCGCCAGCGCCGGCGTCACGGGATGCCATCATGGGGCCGGCCTTCCAATGGGACGGTTTCACTCCTCCGGTCTCCGACGTTTGAAACATCCCACCCATGTTGGTTGGAGCGGAATGGAGGGATGAACCTCACTCAGGCTTTTTCCGGTTTCTCGCGGTTTGGACCCATTCCGCAACCAAAGCTGGCAAACTTTGAACGACTTCCCGGCCAAAGAGAACCTCGTCAACATAACCCATGTGGAGCATGTCAATTATACGGCAAAGGTACGATTTTCCGCAATCCCACCAAGTGAACCGGTCATCCAAAACGAGGTAATGCTTGACGTCGATGCCTTCCGAGCGGCGCAATTCTTCCAACTCCATTCCGTCGAGCAAGGTTTCGTAAACTCCGTCTGCCACGCGGCTGCCGAAGGTTGTGGTGTAATAGTATTCTTTGATTTCCCAAACTGCCACCGGGTTTATGGCCGAAGGGAAGGCGCCGTCCACGCGCCGGGCAAGTGTTCGGAGCGGCATTCCGTCTGCCGTGACGCTGGTAAGCCTGCGCGGATCCAGCTCGCAATCGAACTCTGCGCGGTTTGCGTCAACAATCATGCTCACCATGCCTGTCAAGAACGCGGGCTTTCTCTTTTTGCCCTTTTGCTTGTTCATCGGAACGGGCGTCTTGGATTTCAGCAAGGCGCGAAGCTCCCGGAAAAGCTGCCCCGCCTGGCGCGCATCCATCAGAAGCGGACGCGCCGTTTGGTTGATCGCCTGCGCCCGGAAGGTAAAATACTCATTCAGTTTCAGCCCAAGCTCAGTGAAAATCCCTCCCGGACCAAAAATATGCATCGCGGAGAGTTGAAGCTCCGCAAGCGCGTTTTTTATCTGATCCTGCGAAGGGACAAGGATGCCGCGGGTTGGCCTGTCTGTGTAGCCGATTTGTTGGCTGATCGTGCGAACATTGGCCCAAAAATGTTTGGGCAATCCTTCAAAGCGGCTGTCCGGCTTCACGAAATATCCCTTTCGAATCGGTGAACGAAATCAGCCAGGGAAATTCCCAATGCTTTGCAAATGTGTCTCAACTCGACCAGATCCACCCTCCGTTCGCCGGATTCGTATTTGCTGACGAACGACTGAGGCATTTTAAGCCGTTTGGCCACCTCCGCCTGGGTCAGGCCAGATTCCGAGCGCACGGATCGCAATAGCGCCGCCAGTTTCTCGCTTTCTGGGCTGCGCAAGCTCTTGTCCATTTCGAGCAGATTAAACAGATCACGGCCAAAATCCCAAATCGGGATACTGTGCTTGCCTTCCTGTCTGAATTGGCGTTGAATGCTGAAGAAGCGTGCAACTGGCATTTTTTAACTCGTATGACCAGCAGAGCATTCAAGCTCCGGCTGGCCAATTGTTGAAGTGGATCGGCAACAAGCAGCGATTTGCCGCCGAAATTGTGTCCTTTTTCCCTCAGCGATTCGGCTGTTATTACGAACCGTTTCTCGGCAGTGGGGCTGTTCTGGCAACGCTCGCTCCCATCAAAGCCGTTGCGTCTGACAACTTCCATCTGCTCATTGAAATCTGGCAAACCCTCGTCTCCGACCCTGATCTTCTGAAAGTTTGGTATGCCGAACGGTGGCAGGAAATGGCAGTGAGCGGGAAGGAGGAAGCCTATGAGCGAATCAAGGCGCGCTATAACGCCAGGCCCAACGGCGCTGACCTGTTGTTCTTGTGCCGTGCCTGCTATGGCGGCGTGGTGAGATTTCGAAAGGCCGATGGCTTCATGTCAACTCCGTGCGGCGTTCATGATCCCATCTCCCCCGTCTCATTCAACAAACGGGTTGATGATTGGCATCGGCGGGTCCAGCACACGCGAATCCGTCAGGCAGATTATCGCGAAGTCATGGGCGAGGCGGTCGCTGGAGATTTGGTGTATTGCGATCCCCCTTATGCCTTTAGCCAGACGATTCTTTACGGGGCGCAGGCGTTCAGCCTGAAGAATTTGTTTGACACAATCGCGGGCTGCAAAAACCGTGGTGTTTTTGTGGCGCTGAGCATTGACGGAACGAAGCGTTCCGGAGATTTGTTCTGTGACCTTAAGGTTCCAGACGGTTTGTTTAGCCGCGAGGTCATGGTTCACTGCGGCCGCTCCATGCTGCGGCGGTTTCAGTTGTCAGGGCAGACTTTGGAGACGGAAGAGGTTTCGGATCGGCTGCTCCTGACGTATTGACCCGGGCACCTCTGGCAGGGGTCCCGCATAATCGCATATATTGTTTTCTGCTCGCAGGGCGGCGGGGATTTGCCAAACAAGCGGCGGCACCCCGCTTAACTTTTTGGCAGCCAACTCAAGGTCATCTTCGATTTCTTGCGGGTCTATTTCTATTATTATCTTGCGGACCAGGATGAGGAGGCAATGACTCCGCGCTTATTCGTTGGGGTCCTGCAAGGTCGCCAGGCTGGATTCGACGGCTTTTTTGATCTGGGTGGCGCGGGCCACGGCGGTCGCGGTCGTTTCGCCGCGGAAAGTGGTCATGGTGGTCTTGAGGGCGGCGATGACGTCTCCATTGCGGTCGCGCAACGGCTGCGTCACCTCCACGGAATCCGTCTGCTTGAGATAGAAGGTCAGGCCTTTGGCGATGACATCCTCTTCCGTCTGGCCGCCGGGCGATCCGAGGTCGTGGCCCTTGCCGTCGGCCACCACCACCGGGGTGGGGGAGTTCCTCAGCGAATAGACTTTCAAGCCGAGCAGACGGGGATTCTTCTTTATCACGTCCGCAATGACGGTCTGGATCAACGGCACGCGGGCGGTGTACTGAATCCGCGTGTCGGCAAAGCGAGCCACCGTGTCGCCCGCAGTCCAAAAGCCGGCCATGCCGGCGGGAAAAGTGGTGTCGTTGATGCGCGGCAGTTCGGCGTCGTTGGTGGGCGCCCCGGCCAGAATCGGAGGGATCATCTGCTTTCCGTTCAAAAAACCGCGGATGCTGTTGCCGAGGCATTCCACCCGCAATTCCTGCCAAGTGTCCGGCGGAATGGGGACCAGCACGCCCATGCCCTCGCCATCATGGCGGATGCCGTCCACCACGCGGTACCAGAGCAGGCTGCCCGGGACGCTTTGGCTCCCCCGGGTGCTGGCGCGGATGACGTAGTAATTGCTGGCATCCTGGACGCGAAAAGCGATGCCGGCTTCGGGGGCCGTGGCGCCGCTGACGATCTTGAGGCGGGTTGTCAAGGTGAAATCCGCGAAGGTTTCATTGGTGAAGAGCAGGATTGGCGAATGGCCGGGGGCGGCGTCCGGCGAAGACGCGGCCAACACGGTGTGGACGGCGGTGGCCGCCAAGGAGTTGGGGAAGTTGGTCAGGAGGGGTGTCATGGCCGGGGGCGCCGTTTCCTCCACGACCTGCCAATGGCCCGGCTGGCCCGGTCCTGAAACCAGGCTGAGGAAGCCCGGGGGAATCGAGCCTTCGCGGAATTGGCCGAAATCAAACTTGATTTCCGCGCCGGACGCCCCAAGGGCCGCCCCGCCCGCGAGGGAGAAGAGGATGAATTTGCGGATACAGGCCGGGCGGCTCATTCAATACACCATGTCGGCCACGGTGCGGTTGGCCGGGATGAAGGGGATGACATGCTCGGTGTAGGGGCAAACCACGTCCAGCAGGAAGGGTTGGTCGGAATCGAGCATCCGCTGGATGGCGGGGCGGAGGTCTTTTTTGTACAGGACGCGCTCCGCCGGAACGTTGAAGCCTCCGGCCATGGCCACGTAATCGGGGTAAATCTGGCGGCGGCGGCCGGGATCGCCCAGGTAGGTGTGGCCGCGGTTGCCGTGGTAAAAGCTGTCCTCCCATTGCATGACCATGCCCAGGTGCTGGTTATTGAGGATCATGACCTTGGCGGCGATTTGTTCAATATGGGCGGTGGCCAATTCCTGCACGTTCATGAGAAACGAGCCGTCGCCGTCAATGTCAATGACCTGCTGGCGCGGGAAGGCCACCTTGGCGCCCAGCGCCGCGGGATAGCCAAAACCCATCGCCCCCAGCCCCGCGCTGGTGAGGAACTGGCGCGGACGGGTGAATTTGTAGTACTGGCCGGCCCACATTTGATGCTGGCCCACGCCGGTGGTGATGATGGCTTCGCCCCGGGTCAATTCGTACAGTTCCTGAATCGCCAATTGCGGAAGGATGACTTCGCTTTCCCGGCCCTGCAAATGGTCGCGCATGTGCTCGGACTGGACCACCTCGGCGGTCAGGCCGTAGTGGAATGGGGCGCGCTTCTTCCAGTCGGCGATTTGGGCGTGCCAGGCGGAAAAGTTCTTCTGGATGGGGCGGCGGCGAATCATCTCGTTCAGCCGCCCCAGGGCGTACTTGATGTCGCTTTCCACGGCGAGCTGGACCTTGCGGTTTTTCTGGTGCTCGGCTTGGTCAATGTCAATGTGGACAATGGTTCCGGTCTTGCAGAACTCGTCCACCTTGCCCGTGACGCGGTCGTCGAAGCGGACGCCAAAGGCCAGGAGCAAATCGGCTCCCGGGTGGAGGTTGACCATTGGCTGGTCGGGACTTTTGCGCGGCTGGAATTCGCCGTTGACAGCCCAATTGGCGAAGGCGGCGCCGTGCATGCCCAGCCAGCGCAGGGACAATTCGTGCGTCTCGGGAAACGCGCCGCAACCCATGATGGTGGTGGTGACGGGAATTTGCGTCGCTTCGGCAAACTGCCGCAGTTCGGCCGAGGCGTTGCCGGTGATGATGCCGCCGCCGCAATAGAGCACCGGACGCTCCGCTTTTTCAATCAAGCCGATGATTTCGTTGAGGGCCAGGTCGTCGGCCCGTTTGTCGGGATCGTAACCGCGGAGATGGATTTCGGCGGGCCAAACCGGCTGGGTTTTGGCCTGCTGTATGTTCTTGGGGAAATCAATCACCACCGGGCCGGGCCGGCCGGTGCCGGCGATGTAGAAGGCCTCCTTGACGATGCGCGGGATGTCCTGGATATCGGTGATGAGGTAGCTGTGTTTGACGATGGGCAGCGTCATGCCGAAAAAGTCGGTTTCCTGGAATGCGCCTTTGCCGATCATGGCCTGGGGCACCTGGCCGGTGATGGCCACCAGCGGCACGGAGTCCATGTAAGCGTCGGCGATGCCGGTGACCAGGTTGGTGGCGCCCGGCCCGCTGGTGGCCATGCAGACGCCGGGCCGGCCGGTGGCGCGACCGTAGCCGCCGGCGGCGAAGGCCCCGCCCTGCTCATGGCGGGGCAGGACGGTGCGGATGGCGGAGCGGGTGAGGGATTGATGGATTTCCATGCTGGCCCCGCCGGGATAGGCGAAAATACATTCCACCCCTTCGCGTTCCAAGGCCCGGACCAGGATGTCGCTGCCCGGCATCGCCGGGCCGAGTTCCGGCCGGGGCGGGGTCTTTTTTGGCGTTGTTCGTCTGGCGTTGGCGATTTTTGTGCTCATAATCTTTATGTGGCTGGCGGTCGCGGCCGATAACCAAAAAAACCCACGACCGTTGCCAGCCGTGGGTTGTTGTCGGAATTCTCTTCAGGCGCGACAAGTCCCGGCGGCGTGGCCGTCCGTAACGGCGACCACGACAGAACCCACCTGGACCGGCAGCGCATTGATTAACATAATGGGCAGAATAATGGGAGGGGCAGGGGAGGTCAAGCGCGGATTTTGCCAATTTTGCGGATTTCCACAGGACCACGGCCAAGTTCGGAATTGCCCGCGGCAGATATGGAAAAGAGAATCATTTGGTGAAATGTCATTCTGAAGGGACCCATTCCAAACTGAAACAAAAAAGGGGCGGCCCTTTTTGAGGGCCGCCCCGAAACCGGATGAAATACCGTTTTGCCGATAAAGCCTCAGCGCGCGCCCGGCTTGACAAAGCGGCGGATCGCGCCCATTCCAGCCAGAGCCATCCCCAGCAAGCAGGCGGAAGAAGCGGCATCGGGCGCGGCAGCCGGTGACCCGGTAACATCGCCCTCCAACCGCACGCCTTCAAGATAATTGTCGGTATCTCCTCCGACGATACTAAGCGTATTCACCCCGGCAACAAAATCGCTGTTGGGGGCCGAGAAAGCAGTCAAACTCCCCCAATCTTCGTCACCCAACGAGGCCAAAAGATTTCCATTCAAGTAGAGCGACCCTTGGTCGTCAATTGCCCAACTCCCCGAAAGGGACACAGAAGACAGGGTATAACCTGAAAGGTTAAAAGACAGTGAATAGGTTCCGTTGTTGTAAGCTGTGCTGTTAGGATTGGCTGCAATCCAAGAGGAATTCGCATCGTTTGCAACCCATCCACCATACCAATCAGCATCGCTCGAGGTAACAATGCTTGCAACACCCGTCCCCCCATTCGCCCCCCATTCGGTGGTATTGTAATCCCAACCTGCATTGACCCCAGTTGATACATTGATGGCCGGCGATGCCATGCTGGGCAGGTCAACGGCGATCAAGGCGGATGCCGCGATCATTGCCGCGACCACACCAGACCTTGCTCGAGGCGTCGTGAGGGATGACGCTTTTAGTGTCAATAAACCAATTTTGCTCGTTTTCATCATAATCTTATGTGTTGTCTGCTTTTGCGACTTTCATTACGTCTGACTTCTGTTGCTCTCCCACCCTATTCTCCCGACGCCCATCCGGGAAAATCGGGTGGATTTAAGCAGCTTGGATGCCAGGCGCGGCCATCGCTATGCAGACCGAACCCGACAGCCGCCTAAGTCTTTGTTGCATAATGACTTGCAACGTGAAGTATTCGTTATTCTTATCCATTGCAGCTAATCTCTGATCGGCGTGAAGTGTAAGCCAATCCGACACTTACTACTCAATCGTCTGGTGAAAATAGTCGCAACATGTTGATTGTAAACACGTTATGGTTAAGATTTGGAAGTGTCGGAAAGTCTTACACTTTTGCGCATTTTGTTGAAGTTCGGCAGTGCTAAATCGGCAATCCCGCTGGAAACTCGTGAAAATGAGCGTGGGGAGGATTGGCTTGTCACCAGAGGGGTCGTTATCGGGCGTGCCGGGGTGGCGCAACTGTGAAATAGTTATGGGCGACCTCCGCTGTGGGGCGTATAAGTGTACGATGGTGAAGTACGAAAGAATCAGGCGGCGCCTGACAGACATTCCATCGCAAACAGTTTATAGTCATTATTAGATTCTGACTTTGAAAATCTCATAAAAATGTCTCTCAGGTTTTGGGCGGCGCGGCAGCGCCGCCCTACCGAAAATTTCAAATATCTTTGGCTAGAATTTCTGGCGGAAACTTGCGCCTGGCAACGCGTGTGGACAAGATGCGAAAATCCGGACTGGAAACCAGAGAGCCAGGGTGCCGCTGCAACTTGGAACAGAATTGAGCGTTGAAAAGAGACAAAACCATGAAGACTCCAAAAGCACTTTTGCCTTCCTCAACCCGCCGGGCGCCCCGGCAAGCCAGCGCCTTCACCCTCATTGAACTGCTGGTGGTGATCATCATCATTGCCATTCTGGCGGCCTTGTTGCTGCCGGTGCTGGCCAGCGCCAAGTTGACCGCCCAACAGACCTCCTGCCTCAATAATCTCAAAGAACTGGGTTTGGCCGTGAGGATGTACGACGACGACAACAAGGGCTATCCTGTGCGCGGCGGCGACGGTCAGCAGTGGCCGGCCGCGCTGCTGTATTACTACAACAATACCAACATATTGGCGTGTCCATCGGAAGTGGCCCTGTATCACAGCCTGCTGGGAAATCAGGCCGAAGGCAGCGGCAACTACCCGGGCGCCGCGGCGGATAACGCGCCCAACAGTTATATCATGAACGGATGGAATGACGTCTTTCCGCTGGATTGGAGCAATGGCGGCCTGATGGGCAACGAGGTTGGCTGGTTGACTGACAACATGATGCAGTACCCGTCTTTAACCATCATTGTGGGTGAGAGGAGGCATTCGGATCAAAATGACTTCTGGATGGATATTTTGGAAAACGAAAACGGCGGCCTCAACAACCTGATTTACTCCGTCCAGCACGCGCGCCACGGCAACAGCAAACCGACCTTGGTAGGGGGGTCCAACTATCTGTTCACCGACGGTTCGGTGCGTTACCTCAAATTTGGCCTCGACGTCAATCCGGTGTGCATGTGGGCGGTCAGCATGGACTCCCGCAACGAGTACGCGCTGCCCATATCGGCGCTCACCCCGCCGGGGTTCCAGGCTGACTGAGGAAAGGAGGGGGCTTTTCCCGCGCGCAAAGTGTCCGTTTCGCCTTCTCCCCGGTCACCCCGGGCCGGTTGTTGAATTCGGATGTCCTTGTTTCAGGAAATCCTCGTAAGCCAGCGCCAGGCCGGTTTCCAAGTCAATTCTGGGTTTCCAGCCCAGGGCAAAAATGCGGGAGCTGTCCAGCAATTTGCGCGGGGTGCCGTCGGGTTTGGAGTTGTCCCAGACGATTTCCCCTTGAAAACCGGTGACGCGTTTGACCCGTTGCGCCAATTCCAAAATGCTCAAGTCGCTGCCAAAGCCAATGTTGATGAATTGTTCGTCGCTGTAGTGGCGCATGAGAAAAACACAGGCGGCGGCCAGATCGTCGGCGTGGAGGAACTCGCGCAAGGGCGCGCCCGTCCCCCAGCAGGAGACGGAAGCCGCGCCGGAAACCCTGGCTTGGTGGAATTTGCGGATCAACGCCGGCAGCACATGGGAAGAGCGCAAATCGTAATGATCGTTGGTTCCGTACAGGTTGGTGGGCATGACGCTGATGAAATCGCAGCCGTACTGGCGGCGGCAGGCCTGGCACAGTTTGATCCCGGCAATTTTGGCGATGGCATACCATTGGTTGGTCGGCTCCAGCGGGCCGGTCAGCAGATATTCCTCCTTGAGCGGCTGCGGGGCCAGCTTGGGATAAATGCAGGAACTGCCCAGGAAGAGCAGTTTCCTGACACCGGCCAGCCGGGCGTTTTCAATGAGGTTGTTTTGAATCCGCAGATTGTCCAGAAGAAATTCGGCGGGCTGATCCTGGTTGGCGAGAATCCCGCCCACTTTGGCGGCGGCGAGGAAGACATATTCCGGTTTCTCGTTCGCGAAGAATTTTTGGACGGCGGCGGCATCGAGCAAATCCAACTCGCGCCGGGTCTTGCCCAGCAGGCGTGTAAAGCCCTGGCGTTCCAACTCGCGCCACAAGGCGCTCCCGGCCAGCCCGCGGTGGCCGGCGATAAATATGCGCGCATCCTGGTTCATGGGCCAAGCATCTCCGTGTGTAATGCGTCGGTCTCGGCTGGCAGGGCGCGCACTCCGTGCGCGCCGCGGCGGGCAGAGGACTGCCCGCCCTGCCTTTTCCCCCTCCGTCACTGACGCATTACCTCCGTGTTGCCTTTTTCGGCAGCCTCCAAGAGTGCCGCGCCGGGCGGAAATAATCCACGAAAAAGCAACCGCGGTTTTTCCTGAAAAAAACCGGAAAGGAGGGCTGGACATCGGCGGGCTGGTGTGGTAATCGTTTCATTCCGTTGCAAAAGAACGGATGACAAGGGCGGGCCGCCGGCCCGCCGCAACAAAGCGCAAATACAAATGAAATCCAGACACATCTTTTTTTTGTTGACCGGGCTGCTGTCGTTCGGGGCCGCGGCCCAGGTTGGACCGCCGGCGCCCAATACGCCCGCCGCCGCCCCGGCGGTCCCGGGAATTACGCTCCCCGCGATGGCGGCGCCGGCAACCAACGCGCCGGCGGAACCGCCGGACAAGGGGCAGTTCAGCCATGCGCTGGGCGTTTATTATGCCCAGGGTGTGACCAATGACATGGCGCAGCGCAAATCCGGTCTGGATCCGCATGCGGACCTGGACTTGGGCAAGTTTTTTGAGGCGTTCTCCAATGTGGTTGTCGGGGCTCCCATGAGCACGAATATGGACGAACTGAAGAAGATCCTGGCCCAGGAGGATGCGTATCAGAAACAGCGGATTGAGGAGGATGTCAAGAAGCTGACGGCCACGGGGCCGGAGAACAAGGTCAAGGGCGAGAAATTCATGGACGACATCGCCAAGCAACCGGGGATGACCAAGCTGGCCAGCGGCGTGGTGTATAAGGTGATTAAAGACGGCGACGGGGAGAAACCGGCCAGCACCGATGCGGCGACGGTGTCTTTTCAAGCCAAAAAGATTGATGGGACGGAGGTCTGGAAGATTGAACACCAGGGGATTCCTGTGACCCATCAATTGATCCCTCCGGGCCTCACGGAAGCGATGACCATGATGAAGGCAGGCTCGCATTGGACGGTCTATCTTCCCTATACCCAGGCTTATGGCGAGAAGCCGGCTATTGCCGATCCAAAACACGGCTACAAGGTCGGCCCGGAGTCCGCGTTGATTTTTGACGTGGAAGTGGAGGCGGTCCAGAAAAGGCCGCCCCTCCCGCCAACCCGGATGCCGCAGGGGCTGACGCCGGGAGCGCCGGCGGCGGCGGCGCCTGGCGCCACGGCCTCCCCGGTGGTCACCTCCGGCATCGTGCGCGTGCCTTCCGCCGAGGAAATGGAGAAGGGGGACAAACCCCGGGTCATGACAGACGCGGAAATTGAGGCATTGAAGAAGGGCCAAACCAACGCTCCCAGTCCGAAGTGAGCGGTCGGTAACCGCCGCTATTTCGGCGGCGCGGCGGGCGGCGCGTTGGTGACCGCCGGCGCGACATTGGTGACCGCCGGCGCGGCGTTGGCGGCAGGCGGCGCGTCCAAAAGGCCGGGCATTTCCACGGCGGCGGGTTTCGGCTCGGCGGGAGGCTCCGCGCCGGTTTTCGCGGCGGGATTCTCCTCCTTTTTGTCAACGAGAAGTTGGGAGCGATCGCGGATCAAGGGGTCCACCAGGCTGGAGTCCACCACGTAAACCCACGCGCCGAGGGATTTTTCCCGGGCCAGCTTGTCCTGCAGCTCCTTGGTTTTGTCCTGGAATTCCTTGTCCAGTTTTTGTTTGTCCTCGGGCTTTTCATCCGGGCCGGCGGCGCGCTGGGCCGGGAGGCTGGCGGCGGCGGCGACGGTCAAGTAATAATTATTCTCGGGCGTCTTGCCGCCGATCTTCAACTCGTAGGTGAAATGGTCGAAGGTGGCCAGGTTCACCACCAGCGCCTTGTCCAGCCCGGTCGCGGCGGGGGCGGTGTTGGAGGCGACATCCACGAACCTGGGGTAGCTGACCGCGCCGGCCAGGGAGGAAACCTTGTTGGAATCGAGGGTCTCGCCGGCGTTGGTCTCGGCCAGGACCCACGGGTCGTTCTCGGTGAGGCGGGAGAGTTTCCAGGAATTGGTGGCGTTGGTGGAGACGAGGGAGACGGATTGGAGTTTGTCAATTTTGAAGAAGTCGCGGTCGAGCCAGGATTCGGGGTTGACCTCGATGGAGTTCAAGGGATCGGACA
>Ga0326727_10007220_pt1 | contig 29595 bp, 32 predicted proteins | sample MB2enrmetagenome_FD_207643 | JGI IMG/M metagenome (GOLD analysis project Ga0326727, IMG submission 207643) | Lab enriched peat soil microbial communities from McLean, Ithaca, NY, United States - MB29MY | ecosystem: Environmental > Terrestrial > Soil > Wetlands > Peat | place: USA: New York... | reverse complement strand
TTGCAATTCGGACCTTACGCGGGTAGATTGTCTCTTAGCCATTTCACACTCCTTTTATGATTTGGTCAGGCCATCGCTGGCCCTATGCAGGCTGGCGGTGGCCGAACTGCGCGCCAAGATACACGCGCACGCCCCCCTTGTCAAGCATTATTTTTATAAATAACAGATGAGACTTTGCATAACAACAAATTGTTGAACATCTGGCACAACAGGCTGTTTAGCGGTTCGTTGAACATCTGGCACAACAGGCTGTTTAGCGGTTCGTTGAACTACGCGACATCCGGCCCCGGACCCGGCGCACCCAGAGGTTGTTTCAAGTCCGGCGCGGTACCCGATCGCATTCAGCCCTCACGTCAGGGCCGACACCTTCCTTTACCGGCGTAACCGTTACGTCTGCGGCTGGCGGAAGTTGCGGCTGTGTCCGCATTCGACCGACCGCCACGCGCATATGCTCGGTGATTTCAGCTAAAATCTGTTGCTCAGTGGGGCTGCCCTTAGCCTTCGACACGATGCGGTCAATACTTTCCAGGCACTCGCGGATTTCCTTCAGGGCGACGACCGCCCCGCGCAAATCCTCTCCATCCCGCATCGCCTCGAATACTTCCCACAAGCGCTTCTGCACATTTTCAATGCCGCTCACCAGTCGGTCTTCGAGGCTTTCTCCGGCGCGCTCCGCGCTACGCACAAGTGCCTCAGCAATGTGTGACTTATGCCTCTGGAGTGCGTCGGGTGAGCACTGGAATAACGCGGCAATTCGCGGTATAGCGCCACCACTGGCCAACCCCCGGTCTATCTTCTCGCGGTCCTCGGCGCTGCAAATGCTACATTTTCGGGGCATCGGTTTCGCTCCTTTGGTGCGGTAGAGGGGTGATTGCGTCCGCTGGACGTACCCTCCGCAACAATCTTGCGGCCCCGGCAATGGCGGATGGAGGGCAGAATTTAACGCTGAGGCGGTTCAATGAAGGTACGATCCTCATTGCCCGGACCTTCACTCTGACATCGTGGGGCAAAGCGGACAGGTTGAGGACGCGCCACCAGGGGCCACGCTCTTTTACGATAACGCCCTGCTTCTCCAACTCCGCGAGGTCTATCGGCTTTGCGAGTGCTACCAGTTGCGAGATTAGCTTTTCGCGGGACAGTTCAGACTCTTCGGTCTTCACATCTTCAATCTTGCCCATTGCGACTCTCCGTTCCAGAAAATATCTATAATTAATTTGTCATTCGCCGGTGGATGGCATCGGTAGCAAATGACGACACCGTAGACGGACCGCCAGAAGGTGCGCGAGCCGCAGGCGTGGCAAGGCTTACCCGGTGGTGGGTTCCGCCTGGGTGTAGACAGGGCCGCCAGCACCTCTACCTTGTGCGCCCGTAGCCGGTCCTTCATCTCCGGGGGCACCTTGGACGCCGGGCGGATAACTAGGTTCTCCCCTTGAGGGAAAACTTCGACACCAAGCGCTTTCAGTTCATCCAAAATAGCCAGCATCACACCACCTCCGCGTCTTCCGCTTCGGGATTCTCGGGTGGGCTATGGGGTGGCAGCAATGGCGGTCTACTGCTTTCACAATCGCTGGGAACAAGAAACGAATTTTGCTCCAAAGCGGGAACGAGATTTCCCGCTGTGTTTTCGCGGCTCTCAAGGGGTTTTTGCGTTTCTTGTTCCCTTGTTCCCGCTATATACTGGGAACAAGAAAACAAGAATCCATATCGGTAGGGTGAACCGCGCTTTCCCTCGCCTTCGCGGGACACGTTGCCTTGCTCGACCAACTGCCGTAGCGCCCTCCGTACGACTCGGGTTTTACCTTCCACGGCTTCCGTGATCTCCGGCTCGGTCTTTCCATCGGTCGCGCTTTCAAGGAATTTCAAAATCTCTTCCGAAACGGCCAGCGCGTCGGCATCCGACCGCTCGGCTCCAAGTGATAGATTCCGACGCTCGGGGTCAAACGTCAGGACGGTTTCCGTTAAGTCCTCACCATATCGCTGGCGGCTTTGGAGTGTTCGATACTTTTCTGTCCGCCTCATCACCAGGGCAGTATCAACCGCCGCGAAGAGCGCCGTAGAGCCGAGAATTCCATCTGTTGGTTCGGCGCGTTCACCCTTACCGAGATGGTGGACGAGGAGGACGTGCGCCCCGCTCTCGCGGGCGAGAATCAGAATCGGTTCGAGCGCCGCCGTTACTTGGGCGTAGTCATTGCCATCCTTGACGCGGGTGAACCTGAGAAGGGGGTCAATGATAAGCAGGACAGGCTTCTGTGCCTTCATCTCTGCCGTGATTGCGGGGACGGCATCGGCTGGCGCATGGGCCGCGTGAATCAAGATTTCCTCTTCGCCGCTCGCGCCCATTGCCCTGAAGTGGCCCCGGACCTCGGAGCGTTTTTCCTCCAATGCCAGATAGATCACCGCGCCCTGAAGCGTGGGCCGATTAAGGAACGATTCACCGCGGGCCACGGCCAGTGCCAGGCAACGGGCCAGCGTGCTTTTGCCGGTTTTGGGTTTCGCCGCAAGCAATCCAAGTCCGCCCGCAGGGAGAACACCTTCTAAGAGCCATGACACCTGCTCCTCAGGCTCCCGCATCAAATCGCCAAGCCGCGTGAGGGTAAACCCACTCATGGGCTTAGACGCTCCCCATTTCGCAACATCCGCCGGCGTCAATTCCGGGGTTTCTCGAATCAGGTCCAGTAATTGCTCTTTTGCGCTGCCCTTCTCGACCCACGCGGTTAGGTCTTTGGCTTGGGGCAGGGCTTCAATCAGCCGCACGCATTCAGCAACCCCGACCAGTGACCGGGCCACATCACGCGCATGGGCCACGCCGGGGGCGTCTGCATCGGCGATCACGACCACCCGCTTGCCCTTGAGAAAAGCAGAATACTCCGGTCGCCACTTCCCCGCGCCGTGAGGGTTACAGGTTGCCACCAGCCCCAGGGTGCGGGCCGTCTCGCAATCTTTTTCCCCCTCACAGACAAGAACGGACCGTGCCGTGATGACTTCGGGGAGCCGATACGGTACCCGGCTTACTCCGTCAAGGTTCCAGGTCCAGCCGCCTCGACTGTCAGGACGCCGCTGCCTGAAATCTTTTGGCTCATAGCGTACAACTTCAAAAAGCACGCTCCCTTTTTCGTCAAGGTATGCGTAAACAGCAGCGATGCGCCGTTTTGATTGTGCCGCATCCTGGAAAAGGTCTGTCATTTTCAACCCCAAAGCACTGAGGATGTCCTGAGATTTACAACCCACGTGGCAACAGATCAGGATTTTGCCGCCGTTCTCGCTTATGCTGAGAGAGGGATCGTGGTCTTCGTGGGCTGGGCATCGCGCCTGCCACCCGTCGCGCGCGGGGCGCACACTTTCCAGGTGGGAGAGAAATTCTTTGGTAGTCATTAGAACCCTCGCTGTAAGACGCGCTCAACTTCTGCCCGTGGGATCATCCGCGACGATCCGAAACGAATGGTCTTGATCTTCCCTTGCTGTACGGCTCGGTGGATGGTCCTGTAGCACTTCCCGATGCGCCGCGCTAATTCTGCTATGGTGTTAAACTCTTTCTCCCTTGCGAAAACATCCCTCTTTACAACCTTACTGTCTCTCATTGTCACCTCGCGTCGAAAAAAGTTCTTGACATCGTCCATTGTCCACTCTATGCTTACGATGTGCTCGAACACATAGAGATAACGATATCGAGCATAATTCTAACAAGGTGTAATCAGATGTCAACTGATAATCTAAAGTCTGGCAATGAGCCTGTGAGACTATCGGCACTCACGGCTCGGCGATTCTTGGAGAGTCTGGCGAGGCTCGACCGAAAGACACGGACTCGAAAGCAGGTCGACGCCTTTCATCGGGCATTCCGTGAGATTTTGGGCGGGATGACGGGCCTTGACTTCAGTGACCTCTACACTCAAATCATAATCGAAGAAGAAATTCTCCTAAAGGAACACAGGGGAATTGTTTCGGGGCCGGACGAGTACAGGCAGGACCCCAGCGCCTTCGTGTGGGATAGACTTCAGCCATTCATTCGCGAGGTCTGGAAAGAGCAGGACACCTTCATAAAAGAGTGTGCCTTTCTTCGGCTCGCTGGTGTTTACATGGTCGAGAAGGGGAAGCGAGACCATCTGCGGGGTCGGCCAGCGTTGTTGCCTGACAAGTTCTTGCTCGTTCTACTCTATGCCCTGAAAAATGTCCACTCGCTGCACTACTGCCAAAACCCGGACTGCAAGAGGCCCTATTTTATAGCGGCGCGGGCATCCCAGGTTTATTGCAGTGAGGCGTGCGCCAAGCCGGCACAGCGGAAAGCGAAGAAGGAGTGGTGGGATAAGCACGGCGAAGAGGCACGCCGCAAGCGGCGAGAGAAGCAGGAGAGGGGGAAACATGCCAAAGCAAAGAAAGCGTGACGGGGTTTTCTGGCGGAAGGATAGAAGGCAGTATTGGGTGTCCTACGTGGATGCGGACGGCGAGCGCGTCCGAGAACCCGCGCCTGACGTGAGGGACACAGAGACGGGAGAAATACGGGCCGCAAGCCACGAAGAAGCCCAAACCTACCGCGAGGACAAACGACGCCAGGTCCGCGAACAGCGCAACTTGAAACCCGGTGAAGTCTTGGTGTGTCAGGATACCTTCGCGGACGTGGCAGACAAGTACCTTGCCTACCAAGAGCCGCGTCTCTCGGGCCGGAATTCCTACAGTCGGGAAGCGGGCATCGTGGGCGATCTCAAGGCATTCTTCACCGGTAAGCTCACGGATGTCACCCCCGCCCAGGTTTCTGACTATGTAACGATGCGGCTCGGCAAGGTGGGCAATTCGAGTGTGCGGAAGGAACTGGTAGCCTTGAAACACCTCTTCCGTCTGGCGTGTGGCGAATGGAAGATGCTGCCGAGATTCTCGAACCCGTGCCTTGACGTGACGGCTCCCAGGGTGCATGACGAACGGACACAGCACCTCAGCCCCGATCACTTCCGCCGCGTGCTGGCAGCCGCCCCGGAGAAAATGAGGCCGATCTTCGCCTTGCTCACCGCCACAGGAATGCGCCGTTCGGAATTACTCGGCTGCCGATGGAAGTATGTGGACGGCACCCGCATCCTGCTTCCCACGTCCAAGAATGACGAACCCAAGGAAGTGCATCTCAACGTGTTCGCCCAACAAGTGCTCGCGTCCATCCCCCAAGGTGGCCCGGATGACTTGCTCTTCCCGGATGTCACCCCGGAAGCCGTGAGCATGGCCTTTCACCGCGTCTGTGAAATCCTCAGCATCTCCGATATGCGCCTTCACGATCTGAGGCACACTTTTGCGACGTGGCTTCGCCAGCAGGGGGTTGAACTGGACGTGATTGCCAGTCAGTTAGGGCATCGGGACTTGCGAATGACGAAGCGATATGCGCGGATTGCCGCCGCCCAGGTGAAGCAGGCCGTGAGTGGACTTGATTCGGTACTTCTGTCCGCCCCGGAACCGGAAACAGGCATCGTTAGTCACCCAATCGTCACCGGAACGGAAGAAGCGGAGGAAGCAAATCCGGCAAGTTCTTTAGAATCTTGGCGTCCCCGGCGGGATTCGAACCCGCGTTACCGCCGTGAAAGGGCGATGTCCTAGGCCGGGCTAGACGACGGGGACGGGATCATCAAAAGAAAGTCAGAAGGCAGAAATCAGAAAGCAAAAAGCAAGACCCACGAGCGCCACTCGGACTGTCGGCTTACAACATGCTATCAGTGGCGCTCTGATACTGTCAATTATTCTTCCGTGCTGCTCGCCGCAAAAAGCAGGTCGGACTGCCTGGGCGCGGAGGCTGATGTCTCTGGGCCGGAGATTTTTTCCAGTTCCGGGTAGAACTCCCGCAAGGTTTCGGGCACACGCACGGGCTGGTTCCTGAGCAGCCTGATTAGCTGGAGCGCGTTGGCGATGGCTTTGCCCTGGAAATGGTTATTGGTGATGACAAAGGTGACTTCAGTGTGCTGGGCGATATTCTGAATGCGCGCCGCCCAAGGTTCCAGCTCAGCTTGGCTGTAAAGGTAGTTGTAACGTTCCTCCGGGTGCTCGCTGGAAGTGAACCAGTGCTCGTAATTGCGCCCATGCAGCCGGACGTATCCCACCGGGGCCGTAGCGCGCGCGCTGGGGGCAATGGACTGCCCGATCACCGGCTGGTCGATATTGCAGAAGCCCACTCCCAGCCCGGCGAGCCATTCAAAGACCTCCGGCTTGTTCCATGAGTTGTGCCGTACTTCGAGCACCAGTGGGTATTCCATGAACTGCATGATGAGCCCGCTCAAGTACTCATGGTTTTCGGGTATGTTTCTGAACGACCAGGGAAACTGCAACAGCAACGCGCCCAACCGTCCCGCGCTCAACAAGGGCGCCAAACCCTGCTTGAAGGTCTTTTCGTCCTGGAGGTTGGCGTTGCGTTCGTGCGTGAAGCGCTTCCATAGCTTGGCGCTAAACTTGAAGTTGGGGTTAAAGGCGATTCTTGCTGCCCAGGCTTTCACGACCTGCGCGCGCGGGGGAGAATAAAAGGTAGTGTTGATCTCGATGGTGTCAAAGAATTGAGCAAGGTAAGCGGCCTCGTGGAAATCTCGCGGCTTGTGGCGGGGGTAAACGACTCCCTCCCAGTCGGTGTACGACCAACCGGCAGGTCCAACCAAGATGGCGGGGTTTGAGGGAGTTCCGTTCATATTCGCCTTTTATTCGCCTTAAAATTACCTCCAACGCGACGTTTTGTCAAGGGTTTTTCGGGAGCCGTTTTCGCGAGCCGCGCCTCAGGCGAACGCGGCACGGATGATCTCCAAGTCCACGTCTGCGAATTGGCGCGCGACCCAATCGGCGTGCTGGAGTTCGGCCTGAGGACGGCTGTGAGCAAGGGCCAGGCATTTCATGCCGGCGGCTTGTGCGGCCGCAACGCCGAGGGGGGCGTCCTCGATGGCCAGGCATTCGCCGGCTTCGAGCAGTGGTTCGTGCAGTTGGGGAAGTTCCTGGAGGCGGCTGAGGGCTTTGAGATATATCTCGGGGTCAGGCTTCGAGCGCTCGCAGTCATCTGCCGTCGCCAGCACCGCGAATTTTTCTCGTAGGCCCAGCTTCTGAAGAAGATGTTCGATTTCCGCTCGCAGGCTGCCGCTGGCGATGGACAGCGGGAAGCGCCGGGCGGCGCTGAGGACAAACTCCACCGCGCCGGGAATGGGCGGCAGGCCGTCGCGGATGATCTTCTCATAGGCGCGCGACTTCCAGGCCAGGAGTTCATCGCGCCGGGCGACGCTGAGGGAGCGCCCGTGGCTGCGCCAGAGGTGCTCGATGACGCCGCGGTCGTCGAGAGCTAGATAATCCTGGTAATATTCTTCTTCGGAGAGGGGCCAGCCCTCTCGAGCCGCCATTTCTTGTATGAGCTTCATGATGAGCGGTTCGCTGTCAACGAGGATGCCGTCAAAATCGAAAATGATGGCGCGTAGCAAGAATGTTCGTCCCCCTAATACTGCCTCGGCCGACGGTCGTCATGATACACTTGATGAGAAGAAGGCGGCAAGCGACGGGTCGACAAGGTGGTGTCCCAATTGGTACTGTAGGGCCGCCCGGTGGGCCGGGCTTGGCCGGGGCAAGCCCCGGCCCTACGCCGCGTATTAGGACGCTACCGTCGACCATTCTGGGTGCAAGTTCCAATGGCAGTGACGGTGGCCAGGCGGCTTGCATCCATTAAGCTGGGGCCGCGTAGCAAGGTAGGCTGAAACAATGGGTCATGAATTAAGCATTCCGATTGCGTTTGTGGCGGGGGTGGTATCTTTTCTCTCGCCTTGCGTACTCCCGCTTGTGCCGGGCTATATTTCAATGCTTTCCGGCGCCACAATTGAGGAATTGAAATCTGCGACGAGCCCTGCGCTGATGAGCCGTATTTTGCGCAACTCGGTTTCCTTTGTGGTGGGTTTCTCCCTCGTGTTTGTGACCCTCGGCGCTTCGGCGACGGCGGTGGGGAAATTCCTACTGGCGCAGCGAGCAACCTTCAACCTTGTTGCAGGCATTATCGTTATCGTGTTCGGACTGCATCTGACCGGTTTGGTGAAGATCCCGCTGCTTTATCGTCAGGCCCGGCTCGATACCGGCGTGCCGCGCCGCGGGCTGGTGGGCGCTTTTCTGCTGGGGTTCGCGTTTGCATTCGGTTGGACGCCGTGTATTGGTCCCATTCTAACCGCCATCCTGGCGCTGGCTGCGCAGCGGCACACGGTGTTTCAGGGGATGTTCCTGCTGGCCGTTTATTCGGCGGGCTTGGCGATTCCTTTCCTTCTGACGAGCGTCGGTTTGGGCCAGTTCTTGAAGATTTACGGAGGCTTCCGGAAACACCTGCAAACGGTCGAAGTGGGTTCAGGTGTGCTCCTGATTGCTCTTGGCGTCTTGATGGCGACCAACAAGTTCACAGTGATTTCGAGATACTTTTCGTTTCTGAACCGCTTCACGCTGTAAGAAAGCTATCAGCCTTCAGCTCCCAGCTTTCAGCGATAGGTTTTGAGGGCTGATGGCTGACCGCTGACGGCTTATTTTGGAGAGAATTTGCACCCCATACTGTTCAGCGCGGGTTCGTTCCATTTCCCCACTTACGGGGCATTGATGGTGCTGGCTATTATGGCGGCGATCTGCGTTATCCTCCGGCTAGGGCGGCGGGAAGGATTGGACTCAGGCCAGTTGCTCGACTTTAGCACGTGGGTGCTGCTCGTGGCGCTGCTGGGCGCGAAGGTGCTGATGGTGGTTTCCGATTGGGGTTACTACCGGCAGAATCCGGGAGAGATCTTCAGTCGCAGCACCTTTCTGGCGGGTGGGGTTTTCTACGGCGGCTTTATCGCTGCCGTCCTCTTTGCGGCTTGGTATATTCGGCTTCACCACCTTCCTTTCTGGAAGGTCATGGACGTTTACGCTCCAGCCATTTCCCTGGGACTTGGTGTGGGCCGCATCGGTTGTTTTGCCGCCGGATGTGATTACGGCAAGCCCACCACCTCCGCCTGGGGCGTGGTATTCACAGACCCTTTCAGCCACGAGGTATCCGGAGTGCCGCTGGGGATCCCCTTGTACCCCACTCAACCTATCATGTCGTTGACCTCGCTTTCGATCTTTGCAATTCTTATGTGGAGATACTCAAGAAAATCCCGCGACGGCGAGATTTTCGTGCTCTATCTTGCTCTTTATGCCGTGGCCCGATTTTTCATCGAATTCCTGCGAGGCGACGAGGACCGCGGGTTCGTCTTTCATCATCTCCTGTCTACGTCACAGTTTATTGCGATTCTGGCTTTGGCGACGGCAGTGTGGATGGCTCTGATCCTGCGCCGCAAGCCTGCCAGGCAGCGGGCACCGGGTGTTGAGACCTCTGAGAGTAAAGGGCACGGGAATCGCGGGGATAAGAAAGTGCGTGATGAGGCGGACCCCTCGGCAAGGGTCAAAGGAGCGTCAGCGCCTCACGCGCCGGAAAGGGCTCGGGATTAAGGGAGAAGATATGGATTTGAATGAACCTGAAAGAGCTGCGGACGGCGGGAAGACCGGGCAACCGGAAGCCGGCGGCAAGGTGACCAGATTTGCGAGCAGAGGCAAGGTGCTGATCGGTGCGGTGTTGGCGGTAATCCTGGTGTCGGGTCTCTATCTAGTCAACCGGTACTGGATCGCCCCCGCCCTGCAGACACAGGCCATGACCAGCGGGGATCATCCCGTTGCGCCGGTGATTTCACTGACGGACGTCGAGGGGAAAAAGCTGGAGTTGGCTGAGTACAAGGGCAAAGTGGTGGTGCTGGATTTCTGGGCTACCTGGTGCGGGCCGTGCCGGATAGAGATTCCGGGACTCGTGGAAATGCAAAACAAATACACCAACCGGGGCTTTTCGGTTATCGGCATCTCTCTCGACGACGAGCCTGGACCCGTAGTGCAATTCTACAGGGAGTTCAAGATGAACTACCCCGTGGCGGTCGGCAATCAACGTATAGGGGAACTCTTCGGGGGGATTATTGGGCTTCCGACAACATTTGTGATCGGCCGCGACGGTCGCATTTACGCCAAGCACACCGGCGCCACGGATGTCTCAGTGATCGAAGACGAAGTCCAGCAATTGTTGGCCATGAGTCCAACCGCCGAAAAGGCGGACTTCAAGCCAGGGCTGGCGGCGGGCACTTCAACCAAGATCGAACTTGGCGATCCCGCCGCCATCGATTCGGAAATTCCCGGCTTGAACCTCACCAAGCTGACCGCCGCGCAGAAGGAAGCTTTGAAGAAGGCGCTCACCGAGCTGCATTGTCCGTGCGGTTGCAATTTTACGCTGCTGAAATGCCGCCAAGTGGACCGCGCTTGCACTATCAGCTTGAAGATGGCCAAGGAGCAGATGGAGAAGATTCTGAAATCGGGGGTGTGAGCGACGTTGATCGGGTGATCGTGAGATCGGGTAATCGGGTGACTAACACGGTTGGTCTTCCGATCACCCGATCTCCCGATCCCCCGATTCCAGGGGACGATGATCAAGAGGCCAAAACTAAATATGAAAACTTTTTTTCTCACTTGTATTTTCGTTTGCCTGGCCGCGCAGGTGGCTTCGGCCCAGGCGCCAGGGCAGGTGGTAAAGGCGAAGGTTACGATGGCGTCGCCAGAGGCGCGTCCCGATTCCATCGTCAGGGCGGCGGTTGAAGTGGAGGTCCTCCCCAGCTACCACATCAATGACCATCACCCTACCCTCGATTATCTGATTCCCACGGAAGTCAAACTGGAGCCGAGCAAGCAAGTGACGGTGAAGGACATTACTTACCCGAAGGGTGAGCTGAAGAAGTTTGCTTTCTCGGATGCTCTCCTTTCCGTTTACGAAGGGACGGTTCGGGTTGACGTATCGCTCCAACTCGAGCACAAAGTGCTGCCCGGGAACTATGAGGTAAAGGGGCAGCTTGCGTATCAGGCCTGCAACGATCACGCCTGCCTGCCGCCGGCGAGCGCGCCGCTATTATTCTCCTTCAAAGTAGTGCGCCGTGGGGCTTCAGTAAGGCGCTCGGAATAGAATGCTGTCAGGCAAAACGAGCCCGGATGAACCAGGGCGGGCCAGCCCGCCGGACTCGTCGCGCGGGGCAGCGATTTACCGTAGAAAGTGTGGTTAGCCGTCGGAGGTTAGCACCGATGTGGAAGTTCCTAAAATTCTTGAGAAATACGAGGGAAGTTCTCACCACGGCGGGGGCGGTGCTCGCCGCAGCGATCGTCGCGGTTGAGACCTACCAGGCGCTGAAAAAGAAGATCGGCGCTGCGCATTGACGATTGCCGATTGTCGATTGCCGATTGTGGTCGAAAAAGTTGGCGCGGCAATTTCCTCTCCCGCCAATCAGTAATCAGCAATCGACAATCGCAAATCGGCAATCTCACAAGCCCCCACGCAGATGAGCTGCTGCGCGCTCAAGGCGCTCCACCACGCGGCTTTGCCCCAAAGCCAACATGACCTCAAACAGGCTCGGGGCCACCGCTTGGCCCGTGAGCGCCACACGAGTCCCATTAATCAATAGTCCCGCCTTGACGCCTTTCTCCTCTGCCAACGCGCGCAGGCAAGCTTCCGTTCCCGCGAGGTCGAAGGGTTTGGCGTGAGCAAGTCGCGCACCGAGCTCCTCGAGCAGTTCCGGTAATTCTGCGCCCTTCCAAAACTTCTTCTGCGCCTCGGGGTCGTATTCGAACTCTTCACTGAAAAAGGCGCGGCCGGATTGGGAAAAATCTTTGATGCTCCGCGCGCGAGTCTGGAGCAGGCGGGTAGAAACTTCGAAGCGCTGCTTTTCCTCCTTGCTGAAGGCATCCTGCCAAAGCCCGGCAGACCTTAATTCCTCTTCAGCCAGCGCCAGAAGGCGCTCCGCAGGGAGATGCCGGAGGTACTCGCTGTTCATCCAGGCGAGCTTTTCCGGGTCGAAGACAGCATTCGATTTGGAAACGGTCGTGAACTCGAACTCCCGCACCATCTCTTCACGGGCGACGATCTCCTTCTGAGCGGGCGGCGTCCAGCCTAGAAGGGCGAGGAAATTCACCAAGGCTTCCGGCAGGATCCCCATTTCGCGATAAGCGCCCACGGAAGTCGCGCCGTGGCGCTTGCTCAGCCGTTGCTTGTCCGGTCCGAGGATCAAGGGCAAATGCGCAAACCGCGGTTCCGGCGCTCCCAGCGCGCGGTACATCAAGATCTGCTTGGGTGTGTTGGAAAGGTGATCGGCGCCGCGCACCACGTGGGAAATGCGCATGTCGATGTCGTCAGCCACCACGCCCAGGTGGTAAGTGGGATGGCCGTCCGAGCGGAGCAGAACGAAATCTTCAATCTCACGGTTTTCCACTTCCAGGTGGCCGAAGACCTGGTCGTCAAAACTGGTTTGACCCGTGGCCGGGACACGAAAGCGCAGCGCGAAGGGATGGCCTGCGCTTCGCCGCTGTTGCCGCTCACGCTCGGAAAGATTGCGGCAAACCCCGTCATATTTCCAGGGCCTCTTCTGCGCTTCCGCCTTCGCGCGCTTGGCCTGTAGTTCTTCCGGCAGGCAGAAACACGGATAGGCGTGATCGCGCTTTTCCAGTTCACTTGCCATTTCGCGGTAGCGCTCCAGACGCTGGGATTGGTGGAACGGCCCTTCATCCCAGTTGAGTCCCAGCCATTCCATGCTCTCGAGAATAGCTGCGGTGAGTTCAGGCTTCGAACGGTCGGCGTCCGTGTCTTCAATGCGTAGAAGGAACACGCCGCCGTGATGGCGGGCGAAGAGCCAGTTATAGAGAGCGGTGCGCGCTCCTCCCACGTGCAGATATCCCGTGGGAGAGGGTGCAAAACGGACTCGAATGTTGGACATAACGGCATGCTACGTCATCAGCGAGGAGAAGGGAAGCCCGAGTTGAGCTTTGAGTTCACCGGTCGGCAATCGTCGAAGGAGCTTAGGGTTCTGCTTACTGCCTACTGCCTACTGCCTACTGCCTACTGCTTTCTGCCCACTGGTTCCAGTTTTGGTTGCGGCTTTGCCGCGCGGGGCGGGCGCCTTGGCGGCCAGCGGCAAGTTTCGAGAGAGCCCGGTATTTCCTGTCCTTCTGCCCGCTCTCCGCCAAGGTCTCAGCGTCGCAGTGGGGTGGGACGAATCGCGTCGCCGGCAGGCATTATCGTTTACCCTTTCTATCGGCAAGGTGCCTCAAAACTTGAATTCATTGTCTTATTTTATCAGCGCCAGGAATTGCCCCCTATGAACAGCACCCAGGCCCGGCCCGCACCAATTCGCACCCTTAGTTTCTTAACGAGGCTCTCTGCGTCCTCCGTCCCTCCCAAGCTTTTGACCCATAACCCTGCCATGGGCGGGATTTTCCCTCACCCTTCTGGGTAGGAACGACGATTCGTTCGCCAATCTTTGTTTATGGCCGCGAAAAATCCTGCTTGGCCAAGGGATTTTTATGCGGCCTACAAAATCTATTTATTTGCCCCCTTATATTTAATCTCGTAAGGTTATCTTGCTAGCCATTATGGGCATGACGATTACTTTACTTTGGGGCCAGCTTGTTCAGTTCCTCAAGAAAAGGAGTACCTGCAAATGAAGCGTATTGACGCCGTGATCAGACCTTCTCAGCTCGAGCAGGTGAAGGAGCGCCTCCACGCTTTGGGAATTACTGGTCTCACTATCTTTGAAGCCCGAGGGTTCGGGCGCCAGAAGGGTCACACTGAGACGTACCGTGGCACAGAGTACTCGCTCGATTTTCTCCCCAAGTTGTTTCTCAGCCTTGTTGTCGTCGAAGAACTCTTGGAACCTGCTCTTGGAGCAATCATCGAGAGTGCTCGAACAGGCGCGATTGGTGACGGAAAGATCTTCGTGACCTCCCTTGACGAGGTAGTCCGTATACGGACAGGCGAGCGAGGCCCAGCCGCAATCTGATTTCTTCTAATTTCAATTGTTTGTAAACCACGGCGCGGACACGCCGCTGCCGTAACAAGGAGAGGAGCTTACGATGCCCTACGGTTTTATCAGACGCCAGAGACAATGGGTGCCAAAGACAGTCATTGCCTTCATCTTCGCGCAGATTCTGAGTGGGTCGATGAGCGTCGCGCTCGCGCAGCAGGCGCAGCCTGACCCGGCCGGAATTGCGACTGGTGACAAATCCGCAGTTTCTGATGCGGCGGGTAATCCTCTTGTCGTTCCTGAACCGACCGACAAGACGGCGCCGGATTACAAGCAAAACAAGAAGGCTTTCGACGACTGCCAGGCGCAGGCCAGCAAGGAGCCGATCGCGCTCAGGCTTGCCGATAGTGTGGGCCACATGCGGATCGCCACGAACTTCTCGTGGACACTGCTTACCGGATACTTGGTGCTTTTCATGCAAGCCGGCTTTGCCTTGCTCACCTGCGGGTTGGTGCGAAAAAAGAACGCAGCTCATCTCATGATGTTGAACTTCGCGGCGTACGTCTTTGCATTTCTCGCCTACTATGTCTGCGGTTATGCCTTCCAATACGGCGCGGTTGCGCTCAATGCGGCTCCTACAAATCTTGGCGGCACTCCGACCCTTAATCACTTCCTAATCGGCAGTGGCCTATGGGGCATCTTAGGCGGCAAAGGCTTTTTTCTAAGCGGTCCTGCCTACGATTCCGGAAGCCTTTGCTTGACGCTCTTTGAAGTCGTGTTTATGGAGACGGCCGGTTACATTATAGTCGGCGCGATTTGTGAGCGGATAACCTTCTGGGCATTCCTTCTCTGTGAGATTTTCATTGGCGGTATTCTGTACCCCACCTTCGGCTGTTGGGTTTGGGGCGGCGGGTGGCTATCGCAGTTGGGCACGACCATGCGCCTCGGCCACGGTTACGTTGACTTTGCCGGTTCGACGGTCGTTCACGGCGTGGGCGGCTTCTGCGCCATGGCACTTGCCGTAATCCTTGGTCCGCGGGTTGGCAAGTATGGGCCAGACGGCAAACCCCGAGCCTTTCCGGCACACAACCTCGTCTATGTTGTGACGGGGACTTTCATTCTTCTCTTCGGATGGATGGGCTTTAATCCTGGTTCCACGCTTGGTGCGAGCGACCTACGCATCTCTGTGATCGCTGTGAACACCAATCTGTCAGCGGTCGCCGGTGCCGCGTCGGCAATGTTTCTATGGTACTTCCTATTCGGTAAGCCGGACATTACGATGGCTTGCAACGGGATGCTGGCTGGGCTCGTGGCAATCACTGCTCCTTGTGCCTTCGTGTCGCCAAACTCGGCCGTCATCATCGGCATTCTGGCTGGCCTTCTCGTAGACGCGGGTGTCCTCTTCAATGAGCGCGTTATCAAGGTCGACGATCCCTGCGGAGCCATCTCAGTTCACGGGTACTGCGGCTGGTTCGGCGCGGTCTGTGTCGGCATCTTCGCCGACGGTACCTATGGTGCCGGTTGGAATGGAGTGGGCACGGCGTCGTATCTGGGCAAGGCCGGCCAGGGCGTGACCGGCCTCCTCTATGGAGACTACAGGCAATTCTTGACGCAAGTTGGCGGAGCTACGCTCATGGCGACCTATGCCTTCGGGTTCACCTACGTCGTTTTCAAGATTGTCAGCGCTATCCGAACAATGCGTGTCTCCAAAGAGGTAGAGCTTGAAGGTCTGGACGTGCCGGAGTTCGGCATGGTGGCGTATCCTCAAGACACCGTCGCCACGGCCTAGTCCTGACCGAGACTGCGGTCTACGCTTGCAGGTGGGCTTTACTTCAGGTGTAATAGACTGCATGGACGCAAAGGGGCAAGCCGCCGTTGAAATTCTGAAAAGGTTGCGCAAGGAGGGTTTTCAAGCCTTCCTGGTGGGCGGCTGTGTGCGCGACCTGGTGATGGGCTTTGTTCCGAAGGACTATGACATCTCCACAGACGCCACCCCGCAGCAGGTGGTGCGGCTTTTCCCTGAAAGCCTTACCGTGGGGGCTCAATTCGGGGTGGTGATTGTGCCGCGCGAAGAAGGCAACGTGGAGGTGGCGACTTTCCGCAGTGATGGACGCTACACCGACGGGCGGCATCCGAATGAAGTCCAGTACGCAAGAACTCCGCAGCAAGACGTCTTGCGGCGCGACTTCACCATTAACGGCCTCCTTTACGATCCGCTGAAGGAGCAGGTGCTCGATTACGTGGGCGGGCAGGCCGATATCCGCGCGCGCCGGCTCCGCACCATCGGCGGCCCTTACCAGCGCTTCAGCGAAGACCGCCTACGGATGCTGCGCGCGGTGCGCTTTACGGCGCGTCTCGAATTCACGCTGGATGCCGCGGTGGAGGAAGCCATACGAAAACAGGCGGCGGAGATCCGCCAGGTGAGCGACGAGCGCGTGCGTGACGAGATCCTGAAGATCCTCACCGAGGGGCAGGCCCGCGCGGGTTTCGAGCTCCTCGATGCGACAGGTTTGCTTCAGGAGGTGCTGCCGGAGATCAAGCGCCTGCAAGGGGTGGCCCAACCTGCGGAGTTCCATCCCGAGGGGGATGTGTGGGTCCATACGATGATGATGCTGGAAGGCCTGCGCTCGCCCACGCCGGCGCTGGCTTTGGGAGTGCTTCTCCACGACGTTGGCAAGCCGCCCACATTTTCCGTCCGCGAGCGTATCCGGTTCGATAACCACGTGGAGGTAGGAGCAAAGATGGCGGAGGAGATCTCGAGCCGCCTGCGCCTTTCCTCGCGCGAGACGGAACAAGTGGTCGAACTGGTGAGGCACCATCTCCGCTTCAAGGATTTTCCACGCATGCGGCGCTCCACCCAGCTTCGTTTCCTGCGCTTGCCGGGGTTTGCGGAACACCTCGAGTTGCACCGGCTGGACTGCCTGGCGAGCCACGGAGATCTGAGCACTTATGAAATGGCCAAGCGTCTGCTGGAGGAGACACCGGCAGAGGAAATCCGGCCGGCCCCCCTCCTGCGGGGCGACGACCTGATTGCCCGAGGGTACTCGCCGGGGCCGATTTTCAAGGAAATCCTTCAGGTGGTTGAAGATGCGCAATTGGACGGCAAGATACACACCCCCGCCCAGGCGCTAAGCCTGGTCGTCGAGCGGTTTCCCCTACCTGCCTCTCACTAGTGCGCCGCAAAAGTAAAGAGGTAAACCACACCTCCCAGGACAGCGAGCGCCGCTATAAAAGCGCCAATTTTCATTAACAGCAACTTCCGATCCTGGGGCTCCGCTCTTACCTCATTAATCATCTCGAACATGCCGACCTCCAAAACGCGTCTCGGCACTGCCGCTGCGTTGAGGCGAAGTCGTCGGGGTTACACAAGGCCGCACTGATCGGTCTCCGGGGGGGATCTGCAAGGTCGTCAGGTGTGAACGCGTGGTCTCTGCACCGCGTCCCGAACTGACCGACACTGCGGCGCGACCGAATCACTAATCGTGAGTAGATTCTAGCACAAGTCCGAACCTTTTTCCTGGCTCGCAAAGAATATTCTCGCAGAGAATATTTGCGATCATCGCCCGGCCCAGAAGGGCTGGAATTGCCGATTTTCCCGCCGCGGCGGGATAGCTGATTGCTGCAAACCACTTGACGTGAGGCTGGAAACCTGCAAGCGTTAACTATTGAACACGAGCTAGACTTTTCCTTGCCCGCAAGCATCGAAAGGCTTGAGGGCTTTTGGGAGGATTCGAGAAATGAACATGAGGCTGACTATGAAAATGACCTATTTGCTCGGCATTTTGGCTGTGACGCTTGTGGCGTTGCCTGGGGTGGCGCCCGCACAAGACCTGGTGAAGGAGGCCCTAAACGGATTTCCGACCCAGACGATTCGACTGGAATTCTCGACCCCGGCGAAGCTGCGGAGCCTCCCCAATTACGCAAGTCTCCGCCAACGCTACATAGGACCGAGACTGCGCAAGCTTGTGGGCGAGCTTGGGCAACTGGGCATCCGTGAAGAAGATATCTCAGGTCTGGTTCTGGGCTGGCAGCCGGGCAGCACAGAAATGGGATTGTACGGCTTTGCCACCGGCAGCTTTAGCGCCCAAACGTTAACGGGAAACGCTGAGCAGCGGAACATGCCGGCCACGCCGATAGCAGGGAAGCAAGCTTACTGCCTCGAGGCGGGGTTGGCGGGGACGTGCGTCGTGGTGCTCCAGGATTCCCTCGGAGCGTTTGGCTCCCTGACCGCGCTCACTTCCATGCTGGAAGCGCGCGAGGGCCAAGTTCCCAGCCTCAGTTCTGACAACCGCATCCCGGGTCTCGTGGCCGGCGCGAACAAGGAGGCGCCGATCTGGGGCGTGGCCGTGGGTGCAGCGGTGGCGGATTGGTTCCGAGGTTGGATGCCCAACCAGGGGAACCTAAAATTGGACTGGGGGAAAGTCTTTGGAGATGTCAACTCCCTTACCTACAGTGTGGCAGCCGGTGACAACGTCACCTTGGGCTTGAAGATGGACTGCAATTCTTCGCAGTCTGCCGCGAGCTTGCGGCAAGTCCTGGAGGGATTGAAGATGGTTCAAAAAATCGCCTGGGACGCCCAAAATCCCGGCAAGCCGAATCCCTACCAGGCGATGAATGTGGGAATGGATGGCAACCAGGTTTCTCTGGATCTCACCACAGGGTATGCGGAGCTGGAGCTCGCTAGCGGAGCTGCGGGGGCGACGAATTAGGCCGGCTGGCGCAGACCCCTGTTCTTTGGGATCTGCGATTTCCCGAATTGGGTGCGCGGTTCCCGGCACTCGAAGGTCAGGCCTCTAGCCTTGAAGTCGGAACAACAGCCCTCTCCTTTGGGAGCAAGAACCAGCCCTCTCCCCTGGGGAGGGGGTGGCCCGCGTTCCCGACGCACTTCATCGGGGCGCGGGCCGGGTGAGGGGTTACTTCCGTCGCCAAGCAAAGTTGTTGTGCCGGGCTAACTCTTCGCAAGACTGTTATACTCTCTCCGTGCGCCTCCCAATCCCACGCCCCTGCCAATCGCGGCGCAACCAAGCCAAAGCTGAAAAAACAGCATGGTACTTGTCGCGCGGAGGAAAGCTCGGCGCGAAATTTCGCCGCCAGTGCGGCATCGAAAGCCGGGCTGTCGATTTCTACTGCTTTGAACACCAACTCGTGGTGGAGCTTCACGGCGGTGTTCATGCTCAGCCGGGTTGACAGGATTATTTGAGAACGCTCGGGATGAGCTTGCTGCGAATTCCGAAGGGGTTGGTGTTCGAAGATCCAGAGGAGTTGGTTCGCAACGGTCGGGAGGTTGTCGAGGTGAGGATGGGTCAGATGACGCCGAGATGATCCTGCGACCCCTCACCGGCCCGCACCGGCCGGTGAAAGCGCCGGTTGCGGTCCACCCTCTCCCCTTGGGAGAGGTATGACTGGTGATGGTTGGAGTGGGTTGGATGTGGTTGATTTCATTGGGCCGGAAGTTTTGCTACATCGAGGGTTAATGTCATAAAGTGCGCGGGGAATGCACAAATTTAGTGCAAGAGGAACGAAGAATCAACGAGTTGCGGGAGGCGAGTACGACATCGAGTACGACATGGGGCTAGATGGCTGGCGTGATGGAGTGTAAATAGCTATAAATCTTTAAGATCGACTACGACATCGCGGCTACGTAGCCTGGCTATATGAGGCTACAGGACAAATTGACAGCGACATCTCCTGACACTTTAGCGGGGATGCCAAATCTAGGATCGAAGCCGTATCTGCTTGCTCGTGTGGAACTTGACAGGGTGCGCGAATCGGCATGGGTTTGCTGGGCTCAGGTGTTTTCGCCTGTCTTGTGACATGAACCCTCGATGTTTTGTGACACTAACCCTCGCTCCTCACAAGAGGGCCGAGCTTCTATTCATTGGCGGGATCAAGTGACGACGCCTAAGGGAGGACTTCATGCGCAGCCCCAATTGTCTTTACAGAAAGCCCTGGGAAAGGCCGGTAATAGGTTTCTTTCGCAGGTGGGTGCGCAAACCACTCCCCAGCGTGCTGTTGGTCGGCGCATGTGTGCTGGCGGCGGGAATTTCAACACGGGCGCAAGCGCAAGTCCAGGGGCTCTTCCGGATAACGGACGGCTCCTTCGCGAATCATGTCGAGTACCACAGGATTGACTTGGCGCCCGGGAAGGAAATGGTTCTGGCGGACATCGGGGGTCCGGGCAAGATCACATACTTTTATTACACCGACGACAGTTTCGGGCACACAGCAGAAGGAACCGGCTTCATGTATCCTGGCCTGGTTCTGGAAGTGTTTTGGGATGATGCGGCGGAACCGAGTATCCGAGTGCCGCTCTGGGCCTTCTTTGGCGCTTTTGACCGGAAGACGATTGACTATCAATCGCTCCCCCTGCAAATCAACCATTACTGCTACGCAAGCTATCTGCCCATGCCTTTCTCCAGGCGCGGCCGCTTCGTGCTGGCCAATGACGGAGACGAAGTGTATTCACGTTCCGTGGCCTACGGTGTCGATTATGAAAGTGACGCAGCCTTTGCCACCGAGAAGAGTCGCCTCCATGTTGCCTGGAGCCGCTCCAATCCCACTCGCGCGGGCATGCACCAGTTGCTCGAAACCACCGGTAAGGGCCATTACATCGGCAACTTCCTGCAAGTAAATACCAAGTACGAAGGCTGGTGGGGAGAAGGCGACACCATCTTTCATGTGGACGGAAAGTTGTTAACCCACACGCCGGGAACCGAGGACGAATACGGGTCGTGCTGGGGGTTCGAGCATACCTACTCATATGCGTACAGCGGGTACATCCAGATGGATGAAGGTAGGAACCGGATGTACCGATGGTACATCGCCAATCCTGTCCGGTTTCAGAAATCCCTCAAAGTGGAAATCCAAGACCAGCGCGCAGAAGGCGGCGCACAAGTGCCCAGCCGCGATGATTACACCAGCGTGGCGTTCTGGTACCAAGAGGGGGCGTATCCGGCGCCTCGTCTCCCTCCCTACGCGGAACGCGTCGCGCCGAGCCAGGGCGCCACATATCCGAGATTGAAATAGGTTCCGTCAGGAGCCGGCGTATTCCGCTCCTGGTTCAGGACGGGGTAGATTCTCTCTTTAATTTCAAGAGTTTTTTCTTTGTAGAAGGGTACGGGAAACCTCTTTCTTTTTGAAGGTCAGGAAGCGCAGAGTCTCGTTTTCCAGAGACTCTGCGGCTTTTCCTTGATCTTGCCTTCGACACCAAATTTCGCCAGCTCGGGTATAGGCCGCTCCGCCATCCGGTAAAAGACGGGATCACTTTCAATTCCGATGTTATCGTATCCCACTGCCAACGCGGCGGCGACGGTTGATCCGCCACCCATGAACGGGTCCAGCACAGTTCCGACTCCAAGCGGAAGTGATGCGCGGACCATCTGGCGCATGAAGGCTTGCGGTTTCAACGAAGAGTGAGGAGCAATGGCTCGTTCGGCGGATCGCGTGGGCGCTGAGCGAATGATATCCTCGAAGGGTCTTCCCGATGAAACCCGCCGTAGCCCACCCGTTTTCCATTTGCGTAGATTGTCCTGAACTCGGCCTTCACACGGCTTGCGGAATAGACCCCACGGTTCTCAGCCCGAGCGCGGCATCACCGTGACCTCAGCAAACTCCCCGTGGGCGTTCTTCGGACGGTCTCCCCCCCCGCAGGGTCTTGACGAGGCCGATGATCTCGCCACGGTTGTGTATTCCTTCAGTCCGTAGGGCGGGTCGGTAACGATGGCGTGAATGGAGTCCTTTTCCCTCTTCTCCATCCAGGAGAGGCAATCGCCGAGATACAAAGTGTAACGCGCCGCTGCTTGCCTCGAATCTGCATTAAAGGGATGTTATCACGAATTCGCTTGGCTAATGTTTTTCCGCGTGCCACTATGGGCGTATCGTTCAAAAACTTCCTGCCAGAGGGAGGGTTGAGGCATGGCTGATTTCTACCAAACGGGTGTCTTGGCCACTCTGCATCGGCTGGGTGGCCGTCTTCTGGAGTCAATGGAAAAGGACCTTTGTGAATTCAGACGTGTTCAGCCGATCGCGCTGGTTTTGCCAGCCCTCTACTCAGAATTCACAGGGTCCGCCATGTCGGGTATCCTCGAGGAGATTTCCCGAGTTCCGTATCTTAGTCAGGTCGTCGTCACGTTGGGCAAGGCGGAGGCGCACGAGTTTGCCGAGGCCCGACGTCGGGTGGCCGGCGTGCATCCAGATGTGCGCGTGATCTGGAACAACGGCCCGCGCATTCAGAAAATCTACCGGGATCTGGAGGCGGGGGGCCTCGCGGTGGGCAGCGACGGCAAGGGACGCTCCTGCTGGCTGGCCTATGGGTATGTGCTGGCGGGTGGCCGCTCAAAGATCATCGCCCTGCACGACTGTGACATCGTCAATTACTCGCGGGAAATGCTGGCGCGTCTCTGTTATCCCGTCGCCGACATTCGAATCGACTTCGCCTTCTCCAAGGGCTATTACGCGCGGGTGAGCGACCGGATGTATGGCCGTGCCACGCGTTTGCTGGTTACTCCGCTGGTGCGGTCGCTCGAAAGGGTGGTCGGGTTCCACCCCTTTCTGGTTTACCTGGACAGCTTCCGCTATCCCCTGGCCGGCGAGATGTGCATGTACGCCGACATGGCGCGGATCAACCGGATTCCGGGTGATTGGGGACTGGAAATCGGGATGCTGTCCGAGGTCTATCGCAATTTCGCCCTGAAGCGTCTCTGCCAGGTGGATATTGCCGACAACTACGAGCACAAGCATCAGAGCCTCGCCGGCGATCCGCAACAGGGCCTGCTGCGCATGACCGTGGATATTACGAAGACGCTGTTTCGAACCCTGGCGGCCGAGGGGGTACTGCTTTCGGAAGGGCTCTTCCGGGCGCTTCGGGCGCAGTACATCCGCACCGCGGAAGACACGATTGTGAATTACCACGCCGACGCCGTGCTCAATGGCTTGGCCTTCGACCGGCACACCGAGGAAGAGGCTGTACATGCCTTTGCGCACGGCCTGCGCCTGGCGGCCGAGAGTTATCTGGCGGACCCGCTCGGGGCCCCGCTGATCCCGAACTGGAACCGCGTGGTGGCGGCGGTGCCGGATATCTTTGCCCGTTTGGGCGAGGCCGTTGATGCCGACAACGCTTAGGGAAGGTGCTTGTGCCGGAAGATATCCTGACCGATCAGTTAAAAGAACAAGTACGAGCCGCGGGCTCGGCGGACATCGTCGTCGGCATCCCCAGTTACAACAACGCGCGGACCATCAGCCACGTGGTGCAGGCGGCCTATGCGGGCTTGCTGAAATATTTCCCCGATCGCCGCGCCTTGATCGTCAACTCCGATGGCGGCTCGAAGGACGGCACCCGCGAGGCGGTGCTGGGGACGACCATAAACACCCGCGCGCTGCTGCTCGTGAAGCACCCTCTCTACCCGGTGCACCGCCTGGCCACACCGTACCAAGGCCTTCCCGGCAAGGGGAGCGCCTTCCGCACGATTTTCCGCGTGGTCGAGCTACTCCAGGCGCGTGCCTGCGCGGTGGTGGACGCCGACCTGCGCAGCATCACTCCCGAATGGATCGACCTGCTGCTGCGCCCAGTGCTGGACCTCGAATACGACTACGTCGCCCCGTACTATAAGCGCCACAAGTACGACGGGACCATTACCAACAGCATCGTCTATCCGCTTACGCGGGCCCTCTATGGCGGGCGTGTGCGGCAACCCATCGGTGGGGAATTCGGCATGTCAGGCCGCCTGGCGCGCCACTTCCTCACGCGCGACGTCTGGCACACGGACGTGGCCCGCTACGGCATCGACATCTGGATGACCACCACCGCCCTCGCCGAGGACTTCAAGGTCTGCCAGTCCTACCTGGGCGCCAAGATTCATGATGCCAAGGACCCGGGTTCGGACCTGAGCGCCATGCTGGTCCAGGTGGTCGGCTCAGTTTTCAGCTTGATGGAAACCTACGCCGGCGTTTGGTCGGGGCTGGACGGCTCGCGCCCCACTCCCATTCTTGGGTTCCCCTTCGAGGTGGGCCTCGAACCCGTGCCCATCAACGTGGCCCGTATGGTGGCCACCTTCCGCCAGGCGGTGCGCGATCTCGCTCCGGTCTATGAGCGGGCGATGTTGCCGGCGCAGTTACACGAGTTGCAGGTGTGTGCGGCGCTGCCCGATGAGCGGTTCGCGCTGCCGGACGAACTCTGGGTGACGATCATTTACAGCTTCGCGCTGGCCTATCACCGGCGCGTACTTGACCGCGAGCATCTGGTGAAATCGGTCACGCCTCTCTATCTCGGCTGGGTTGCTTCCTTTGCGCGCCAGACGGAACACCAAGACGCGTCCCAGGTGGAGGAGAGGATCGAAAGGCTCTGCCTCGTTTACGAGCATTTGAAGCCCATACTGATCAGTCAGTGGCCACTCGGGGCTTCAGAAAAGAGGTGAGAATCATGAAATCATTTTGGGATCAGGCGATCCTCGCTCCCTTGCGCGAACTGGGCCAGCAGGCATTGACCAGCCTCTCGAGCTTGCTGGGGATGCTGGCTCTTGTCCTCCTGGGATTGCTGGTGGGTTGGCTCGCCAAGGAGGTGGTCTATCGCGTGCTGCGTATCCTCCGCTTCGACCATCTCTGTCGCCGGCTCGGCGTGGGCCAGGAGATCGAGCGCATGGGCTTTGTGCATTCCTGCTCCTACCTGGCAGGCCAGGTCGTGCAGGGAATCGTCATCCTCACGGCGCTGCTGGCGGGTCTGAACGCTCTCGGCACACCCATGACCAGGAACCTGGTGGAGCGGTTCTTCCTTTACCTCCCGCATTTCCTGGCGGGGCTCGTGATCCTGCTGGTCGGCACCCTGATCAGTCGCTTCCTGGGGCGAAGCGTCCTGATCGCCGCAGTCAACGCGGGTATGCATGCTGCACGGCTGCTGGCCGGCTTGACACGCTTTTTCATTATGGTCCTGACGGTCGTGGCTGCTCTCGACGAACTTGGGATAAGCCGTACCACGATCATTGTGACCTTCGCCATCCTTTTTGGCGGGGTCGTGACGGCGGGCGCCATTGCCTTCGGCTTGGGCGCACGTGACCTGGCGCGCGAACTGTTGCAGTCGCAGTTCCGCCCGCAGGCCAAGCCCGAGGCTGAGGACCAGATGCGCCACCTGTAGGAGGCTGCCTTGGCTTGTCGTCGGGCGCCGGCGAATCAGGTGTTCTTTACTGACCTCGACGGCACGCTGCTGGACCATCGGACCTACGCCTGGACTGCTGCCCGCCCGGCGCTCGGGGCGCTGGCCCGGCGGCGGCAGCCGTTCGTGATTGTTACCAGCAAGACCCGCGCTGAAGTTCTGCCTCTCCTCTGTAAGCTCAAGCGGCGAGAACCGTTCGTAGTGGAGAACGGCGGTGCCATCTACGTGCCCGTGGGGTACTTCCCTTTTCGGATTGCCGATGCTGACGGGGCCGGTCGAGGCTGGCAGCGGGTGGCTTTGGGAACACCGTACCAGATGCTGGTTGCCGCCTTGCGCAGTGCCGCCCGGCGCGCCCGGGTATCGGTGCGGGGATTTAGCCAGATGCCCGCGCGCGAGGTGGCGGAGCGGACGGGGCTGGAGTTGACCGCAGCGCGTCGCGCGCGCCGGCGCGAGTTCGATGAAGCGTTCATCATATTGGACGGCGACAGGCGCGCATGGCCTCGCCTGCGCGCCGAGATCCGTCGGCTGGGCTTGCGTACTACCCGGGGCAGCCGCTTCTTTCACATCATGGGCGCCAACGACAAGGGAGTTGCGGTGCGGCGGCTGAGTGCGTGGTTTGAGCGCCTTGGCGGTTCGCGGGTGCGTGCGGTTGGATTAGGTGACAGCCCCAATGACATTCCCATGCTGCGAGCCGTCACCGTGCCGGTTCTCGTGGCCCGGCCCGGTGGCCGCTATGATTCGGAGACTTCAGCGGCTGTGCCTGGTGCTCGGCGCGCTGGCGGCGTCGGTCCGCAAGGCTGGAACCGTGCCGTGCTGCGCCTGCTGCGGGGATAAGGGCTGGCAGGGCTGCGTCAAGCTGCGGTGTGTCACGGTACTAGCGCTGGCGCGCTTTGCGTTCCGCCGCGTCGGGCGGCGGAAGCGCGATGGTCTCGACGCTTCCATCTGTATAGTGGGCGATCGCGGCGGCGCTATCGGGAGCAAACTTCAAGCTGCTGACGCCGCTGGAATTCAATCCCGTGCTTTCTTCGAGCTCGCTGAAGGAAAAGTAGTGGAGCACCTTCTGCGTGGCGGGAAATTTTCCCTTGACAAGCGCCCTCCTATATGTTACACATTGTAACGCTACAATGTTTAACACATCCAAACAACGGCCACGGGCGCTAGGCGAGCTCGAGCAACTCCTTATGGAATTCATCTGGTCGCGGGGTCCCTCCACAGCGGAGGCCTGCCGCGAAGCCTTGGTCCCCGTGCGCTCGCTCAAGGATTCCACCATCCGCACGGTGCTGCGGCGGCTGGAAGAGAAGGGTTTTCTCATGCACCAAGTGGAAGGCCGAACTTTTCTCTACCAAGCCACGCAACCGCAGAGGCATTTCGCGGCGCGCGCCGTCCAACACATCATCGACCGCTTTTGCGGCGGCTCGGTGGAACAGCTCCTGGTGGGGATGGTTGAGAACAAGGTGCTGAAGCAGAAAGATCTGGAACAACTGGCCCGCCGCGTCGCCTGGCGGCGAGGAGAAAAGGGATGATCCTGTCCACCTCCCATCTGTGCGCGCAACTGCTTCGCCACCTCGCCGAGCCTGCCCTTCGCGCGCTGGCGCTGGCCGCGCTGGTGGGTCTGGCACTGGCTGTGGGGCGCGTGAAGGACGCCGAGCTCCGCCTGGCCGTTTGGACGGCGCTGCTTTACGTGGCGCTGGCCATGCCGTTCCTTGCCTGGGTCGCGCCGGCGGTCCGGCTGCCGATGCCCGCTCTCCCGGAGGCGCGATCCGTTCCCCCGCCCGCGCCCGCCGGCATAAGAATCCTCGCCCCGGGCTCGCCGGTACGGATCATCGCCGGGGCAACGCCGTCCGCCCGGCTTCACTCCGCAGAGCCCTCCGCAAGCCGCTGGACTTTTTCCTGGCCGCTCGTCGCCGCCGCCCTTTACCTGTTGATCGCTGGCGTCATGCTGGCGCAGCTCGCAGTGGGCTTTTTTATCAGCCGGCGCGTAAAGCTCTCCGGCCGTCCGGTGGGCGACCGGCGGGTGCTGGCAGCGCTGCTCGAGCAATCCACACGCTGGAGGGTGGCAACGGCGCCTGAACTCGCCGAATCCCCGGCCGTGGCCGTGCCCGTGACGCTGGGCGTATGGCATCCGATCATTCTGCTTCCCACCGCGTGGCGCGCCTGGAGTGATGAGAAGATTCAGGCCGTGCTCGCCCACGAGTTGTCGCACGTGGTGAGGAAAGACGCGCTAACCCGGGCGCTTGCGGCCATTCACCGCGGCGTTTTCTGGTTCAGCCCGCTGGGCTGGTGGCTGGAGCGGCACCTCGCCGCCCTGGCCGAGCAGGCCAGCGACGATGCGGCGCTGCACACGGTGGCCGATCGCACTCTTTACGCTGAGGTCTTACTTGGTTTCTATCAGGATTTACAGGGCGCGGCAGGACGCGTCCGATGGGAGGGTGTGGCGATGGCCAATAGAAAACAGGCTCAACGGAGGGTGGACAGGATTCTGGACTCCAGCCGGCGGCTTTCAGCCGGGCTCAGAAAACCCGCTTGGCTGGCGCTCGCGCTGTTGGCTGCGCCTGTGATCTATCTGCTGGCGGCGGTCCGGCCCGTCGCGGCGAACAAGCTCCACGCGGAGGACGCTCGGGCGCTGGCAGCGCCACTGGCAAGTCCCACCGCGAAACCTGTATTGGCGGGAATGCAAGCTCCGTCAGCAGTTCCAGCAACTCCAGCGGTATCGGCAACTCCGGCTCCGCCCAAACCCGCTCCGGCCCCGGCCCAGGCTCCAAAAGCGCCCACGCCACCGCGGCCACCGGTGAGCCGCATGGACGCCGGGGACTCAGGCGGGGACGTGGCTATCACCTACGGCGTCGGAAAGCTCTCCGCGAGCGGGACGTACCGTGACTCCGACTTGGACCACCTGAACTCGCTGCGCCGGCAGAGCAATGCAGACTTCATCTGGTTCCGGCGCAACGGTAAAGCCTACATCATTCGCGACGCAGCAACCGTCCAGGAGGCCAAGGTAATTTGGGCGTCACAGGAAGCCCTCTTTCTTGAGCAGCAGGAGGAGTTGGGCCGTCTACAGGAGGCGCTGGCCGCCCAGCAAGTGGAGCTCGGCAGGAAGATGGAACAGGTTCGCGTAGAGGTTCCGGACTTGAAAGCGGACATTCAGAAACTGCAGGCACAACTTGACCAGCTCTTCAAGCAGGGGGGCACGCAGGAAGAATTAGAGAGCCTACAGGGTGCCCTTGGGAATCTGCAGGGGAAGCTTGTTGAAATCCAGATCAAGGCCGCAGAGCGACAAGGGGCGATCGGCGCCAAGCAAGGCGAGCTGGGTGCGCTGCAGGGGAAGCTCGGCGAACACCAAAAAGAACTGGGTGAACAACAAGCACGCCTGGCGGAAGATGCCTCGCGAAAGATGAAAGTGTTGCTGGATAACGCGCTCGCCAAGGGCCTTGCGCAACCGGAGTAGCACTCCCGGCGAAGAACACTATGAACCGCCAAGACGGTAAGGCACCAAGAGAGCCCATCCCCAAGCGATTGCCCCATTGATCCATTGAATCATTGATTCACTAAAAAAACGCCGGCTGGCGCAGACCCCAACGAACAGGGCTGTGCGCCAGCCAGCGTAGACAGCTTTGGAAGCGTCGGGCATAATTAGGTTGCCCCCGCCGGGACGGGCGATCGAGAGGATGGTAATTCGTTTCTTGGGAGCTTCGGCATGAAGAATCCCAATCAGCACAAAGAAGTTGAAGTCGTCGAATATAGCAATAGCAGAGACGGCATTTACAACGTGGCGTCCTACGACGCGATCCGCTACCAAGGCCCAGCCAACGCTTACAGGCAGCGAATCATGGAAAATGCCTATAGTCGCCTGGTGGGGTCACTTGAAGGCAAACGAATTTTGGACGTCGGCCGCGGGACCGGCAGAGGATTACTACGTTTTGCGCGCCAGGCGAAATCGGCCGTTGGCTGTGACGCTTCGCGCGACATGCTGAACTTCGCGGCGGGCAAGATCGCCGATCGAACCAACTGTACTTTTGTTGCCGCTTACGCCCAACAGCTCCCTTTCGAGGATGACGAGTTTGATGTGGTGATCTCTCTCGACTTTCTCCATCTGTTCACCCTGGCAACTCAGCGCGAAATGATCACGGAAATGAAGCGGGTGACAAAACCGGGCGGAACTATTGTCCTGGAGTTTGATAACGCCCTGCATGGACTTGTGGTTGGGCTTTACAAGAGGTGGTTCGGGTACGAGCGGGGTTCGCTGCCTTGGGAAATCCGTCACGTCCTGTGGAACAACTGCAAGGTTGTTCGGGTGTATGGAGCGGTCTTCCCCGTCATCTGGCGGTTCTTGCGGCGCTTTCCCGAGCCGTCCGTAGCTCTAGAGAAGATCGCCTATACCCCACCCTTCAACCGGCTATCGCATCGCATTTACTACAAGTTGGTTAAAGAGGGTAAGTAGCTGTGATAAGGACCCACGACGCCAATAAGTAGCCAGGGAACTTCGAGCGTCCTCACACCACTTCCGGTAGGCTGGCGCATCTATAATGTCGTCGGCTTTGTCAAGCACATATCCTTAGACCCCAATTCGCTGATAAGGTTGTCCAATGCAGTAGACACCAGCTTCGGAGCGCGGGAGGTTGGCGCCGACGGACCATGCCGAGCGTAGCCGCCTTGCGCTTC
>Ga0326727_10007219_pt1 | contig 29599 bp, 24 predicted proteins | sample MB2enrmetagenome_FD_207643 | JGI IMG/M metagenome (GOLD analysis project Ga0326727, IMG submission 207643) | Lab enriched peat soil microbial communities from McLean, Ithaca, NY, United States - MB29MY | ecosystem: Environmental > Terrestrial > Soil > Wetlands > Peat | place: USA: New York... | reverse complement strand
CCGTAATCTACTGAATGGATTCGGTGGAAGGAGAATCACGCTTTGAGCACTTCACCTATTAAAGTAATTATTGAGCGCATTAACGAATTAGCACAGAAACAGAAGTCCTCTGGCCTAGAAGAATGGGAACGCGCGGAACAAGAAGCCTTGCGCCAAGAATATTTATCGTTTATTCGCGGACAAGTCCATGACGCATTAAACAAAGTTATGACTGAGAATCCTCCCCTACAGTGAATTGAGTTGCTGCAAAGAGGATCATGATTTCAACTCTTCAGCGATTTTTGAAGTTTGTCAAGCCAATGGCTCGATGCAGGAGTTGCAGGACCGTGCCCCGGTAAAATCCAACGTAAAGGACGCTCAACCACAGTTTGAGCAGATTCTTTCAATTTAGCGGCGTTCCAGGTGAAATAACTTGGGGCTAAGCGAATCTCTCCCCCCTGAAAAAGGTCTCCGACAATCGCAATACCATTTCGGTATAGGGTAATATGGCCTGGGGTATGGCCGGGCGTATGGATTATCTCCCAATCTTCAAAGAGCTCCCCATCAACCAAAGGATGAAGTTCGGTTGGGGAAATCAACTTTCCGTAAGGCAATCGGATGGCCATTGGCAACCAGCGTTTGATGCCGGGACGGTCTTTTTGACCGAGGACATAGGGAATCTCCAGAGGATGCGCATATATGGGGCAATTTGTAAGTTTTTGCATTGCCGCTACGCTGCCGACATGATCCACGTCAAAGTGGGTAAGCACAATGCCTTTGAGAGCAGAAGGGTCTATTCCGATAGCGCTCAGATAGTTACAAATTCTATGTTCTTGACCGGGTAATCCAGTGTCGACCAAAAATAAGCGAGAACCTGTCACCAGATAAACATGAGCTCCCTTTACCTCTTGGATCAAATGTATACCATCAGTAACTAACATCAGGATATTTCCTCCATCCAGCGGCAAAAGTGTTGTCTGTTCTTTCCTATTCTAGATAAAACAGACAGCATTTTTACTTTCTTCTCTTAATTTATTTTTGTTCGACAATAAACTTAAAATACCTCTATATTATTAAACCCTAATAATGATAAGTTGCTTCTCCATGTATTTGTTTTGACCATTAGGCAAATAATAATTAATGATGGTTCCTGTCATTTAGATTAAGGAGGAGGATACTTTTGCCGGAACGCATTATGAAATACGGAGGAGTCAAATTTCGAAATCTTGTCCCCCCAGTAAAAATAAATCGGTTTGTCAATCGTTTACCTCGTAATAAACGAGACTCACTCTTTGAAATTGCGAGTGAACTACAAAGAGCTGAATTTATTGACGTTTTGGATGATCGAGCCCACAGCACCCTGGACAAGGATACGCTTGATGATCAAATGACTAATACGGGAAGTTTTACCCACGACCTTGAAGGGGTTAAACGACACACGCCAGACACGCTAACTCTTCCGAAGTAATGAGCAGCATGATCGCCAAAATTGGCAGGTTAATCTATTAACCTACGAAATGAACGAAAACGAAACGCGTATAGTATACCTTAACGGTAGACTATACGCGTTTGTTTGTTTACAAGTCAGAAGTATCGTTCCTTTTGACCAGCCAAATCTTCTTGACAAGTTATCCTTTCAGAACTCACGCGCTCTTCTTCAGCCCATTACCTTTAGAGAATACTGACAGATCCCTCATACATCATGCCACTCAAAGCGTCAATAGTCAAAGTCACACCATCCGTTAACTGGAGAATGGATTCCGGAGCACCGACGATCGCCGGAATCCCAAATTGTAAGGCAGCAATCGCAGCGTGGGATGTTAAACCACCCTCTACAACAACTATCGCCCCAGCTCGGGCAATAAGCGGTACGAAGCTGGCATCGGTTGCCTGCGTGATCAGAATATCCCCATCATTAAACGTATCCTTCTCCGGAATTTGAACTTTTCGAGCCAGCCCGGAATAGGATTTTCGGCCAATTCCCATCCCTTTGGCCAAAATATTTCCCATAATTTGGACTTTGATCATATTTGTAGAACCGACTTTACCGATTGGAACACCAGCTGTGATTACCACCACATCTCCGGAATGGATAAAGTTATGATTTAAGGAGGTATTTACGGCAACCAACAACATTTGATCCGTTCCCGAGCTTTCCGGGACAAGCAGAGGCTGAACACCCCATTGCAGGGATAATTTCCTTGCCGTATCAGCAAAAGGGGAGGCCGCAATGATTAAGGCTATGGGCCGATACTTGGAGATCATCCGCGAGGTCAAACCCGAATGGGTAGGGGTAATAATGGCAGCCGCCGCGAGGTCGTTAGCAATCGTATAGCTGGCAAAGCAAATCGCCTCAGCTACGTTAAGCTGAGGATGGCGGTTAGCCTGATTAACCAAAGAGGTCTGTTCCGTTCGCTTGGCTATTTTGTCCATCATCCGGACAGCTTCGATGGGAAAGAGACCCGCCGCTGTTTCACCTGATAACATAATGGCATCTGTTCCGTCCAAAATTGCGTTGGCAACATCACTTGCTTCCGCCCGGGTTGGACGAGGTTGGCGAATCATCGAATCCAACATCTGAGTTGCGACAATAACCGGTTTGCCTAATAGATTGCACTTGCGAATCATGTCTTTCTGACTGATCGGAACTTCTTCAACCGGAATCTCCACGCCAAGATCTCCGCGTGCCACCATTAGTCCATCGGCCACTTCCAAAATAGCATCTAAGTTATTCAACCCTTCTTGGCTTTCAATCTTAGCGATAATGTGGACATCTGCTCCCATATCTTCAACGACTCTACGCACGTCCAGAACATCGGAGGCCTTGCGAGTAAAGGAAGCGGCGATAAAGTCAATCCCTTGAGAAATACCAAAACGAATATCACTGATGTCTTTTTCCGTGACAGCGGGCAAGTCAATGATGGCACTTGGGACATTAACCCCTTTTTGTGACTTAAGAACTCCACCGTTACGAATAATGGTTCGAATAATTTCGCCATCTATAGAGGTTACTTCTAAATCAATTTGACCGTCATCAATGAGAATATGGGTACCCGGGTTAACTTGCTTACATAAGTTAGTATAAGTGATTCCGACCCGTTGCTGATCTCCCAGACCAAGGTCTGTGTCCAGAATATATTCCGAGCCGTTTTTAAGAATAATCCCCTCATCGGGAACCATACCGGTGCGAACTTCAGGGCCTTTGGTGTCAAGGAGAATACCCAGATGCTTGCCAAGCTTAGCAGCTTCCTCTTTTAGAACAGCAATTCTGCGACCATGTTCCTCATGGGTTCCGTGTGAAAAATTCAGGCGTGCTACATCCATACCTGCAGCCAGAAGAGCTTGAACCTTTTCCTGGGACTCACTTGCCGGGCCAATAGTACAGACAATTTTAGTCCTTCTCATGGTACATCCCCTCTCCTAACTTACAAACCTTTCGCTACAATAAGTTTCACCAAATCCAGAATCCGGTTGGAATAGCCCCATTCATTATCATACCAAGCCAAGACTTTAACCATGCGCTCTCCAATCATCATGGTCGACAAGCCATCAACAATCGAACTGGCCGGGTTGCCGTTAAAGTCATGGGATACCAGAGGTAATTCCGTATATTCGAGATAGTCTTTCAATTTACCCTCGGCAGCTTGGCGCAAGGTGGCGTTTACTTCATCCTTGGTTGTTGGTTTGGTTAAATTAGCCACAAAATCAACCAAGGATACATTCGGTGTCGGAACCCGCACAGCTAGCCCATTCATTTTGCCTTCCAATTCCGGTATAACAAGCGTAACCGCTTTAGCCGCACCCGTAGTCGTCGGAATCATTGATTGATAGGCGGCCCTGGATCTGCGCCAATCGGAATGCTCGAGGTCCAAAATACGTTGGTCATTGGTGACTGAGTGAGTCGTTGTCATCATCCCTTGTTCAATCCCAAAGGCATCCAACAAAACCTTAGCTACAGGAGCAAGGCAATTTGTTGTACAAGAAGCGTTGGAAATAACGTGGTGTTTTGACGGATCATATTTATCGTCGTTGACCCCCATAACAATGGTAATATCTTCATTTTTAGCCGGAGCGGAGATGACAACTTTTTTAGCTCCTGCTGTCAGATGTTGTGCTGCGGCGTCACGCTTCGTAAACCGTCCGGTTGACTCGATAACCAAGTCTACCCCTAGTTTACTCCATGGCAAATCCAGTGGGTTCTTTTCGGCAAGTATTTCAATACGTTTGCCATCAATAATCATTGTGGAACCATCAATCTTCAACGAATTGGGGAGGATTCCATGAACTGAATCATACTTGAACAAATGAGCTAATAAATCGGGACTTCCTAAATCATTGACGGCAACCACTTCAAAGGGAAGGGCTTGATTTATAGCGGCACGCAGGGTAAGTCGACCAATTCTACCAAAACCGTTAATTGCTACTTTTAAACTCATCTGGTTAACCTCCTCTTAATAATCCGGCAATCATTGCCGAATCGGCATTATAAAAATGCCCAACATAATCATTGTTCTGTGCAAATAAACAAATTCCTGCTTTGAGAATATTTAGTTACACAAAATTTTATGGTTAGTCGATTTATTATACCCGAAAAAGAAGAAAAACTTGCAAAGCATTGCTTTGCAAGTTTTAAGTGAATCTATTTTAGCGTTCTACAATCAGGGCGATACCTTGTCCGCCACCGATACATAGGGTGGCTAAGCCACGATGAGCATTTCTGCGTTTCATTTCATGAAGCAAAGTTACCAGAATACGTGTTCCCGAAGCACCAACGGGGTGACCCAGAGCGATTGACCCGCCGTTGACATTCGTCTTCTCCGGATCGAGTTTCAACTCTTTCCCAACACTTAAAGTCTGGGAAGCAAAGGCTTCGTTAGCTTCCACAAGATCGATATCTTCAATTTTCAAGCCGGCCTTGGCTAAGGCTTTACGACTTGCCGGGATGGGGCCTGTTCCCATAATCCGTGGATCTACACCGGCCGAAGCCCATGAGGTAATGGTAGCCAGAGGAGTTAAACCCAACTCAGCAGCTTTCTCTTTGGTCATGACAACCACAGCAGCAGCTCCGTCATTAATTCCCGAGGCATTGGCAGCGGTTACAGTTCCATCCTTTTTAAAAGCGGGCTTTAGTTTGGTAAAGGCTTCATAGCTTGCGCCAAAGCGTGGGAATTCGTCCTGAGAAACCACCACGGGATCTCCTTTGCGCTGCGGAATGGACACAGGAACGATTTCCTCTTCAAACTTTCCGGCTTTGATGGCTGCTTCGGCACGATTTTGGCTGGACACTGAATACTTATCTTGTTCCTCACGAGAGAAACCAAACTGCTCGGCAATGTTTTCAGCCGTCATGCCCATATGAATGTTGTCAAAGGCATCCGTTAAACCATCGTTAATCATGGTATCAACCAGAACGCCATTGCCCATTCTATAGCCGGTACGCGCTTTGGGAAGGGCATAAGGGGCCAGAGACATGCTCTCCATCCCACCCGCTACGATAATGTCGGCATCTCCTGCCAAAATTGCCTGAGCAGCACAAACGACGGATTTAATTCCGGACCCGCACACTTTATTCAGCGTCCAGGATGGAACTTCTTGGGGAATGCCCGCTTTGATAGCCGCCTGACGAGCGGTATTCTGTCCTAAGCCGGCCTGGATGACGTTACCTAAAATAACCTCATCAACCTGATCCGGGGTAATTCCTGCTCTCAGCATAGCTTCTTTGATGACAATTGCACCCAACTCGACAGCCGGTATTTGCCCTAACGTACCGCAAAAGGAACCAACAGGGGTACGCACTGCACTCACAATAACAACTTCTCTCATTGATAAACACAACTCCTTCAGGTTATTTAGTCTGTGACTCAAATGACTATTAACAGAATATCCTTCCGCTAAAGTCTTCTAAATTGACATGCCTTATTTAGTGAAGCGCCTTTGAGAGGCGCTTCACTAAATGTTATTTCTATATTAAATTGATAGCGTTGAGGGTATATCATTTAGATACAACAATCGCTCAGTCTTTGAGAATATTACTTGCGATAACAACACGTTGCATTTCGCTGGTTCCTTCATAGATCTCGGTGATTTTAGCATCACGCATCATGCGCTCAACAGGATATTCACGAGTGTAACCGTATCCGCCGTGGATTTGAACAGCTTGAGTGGTTACCCACATTGCAGTCTCGGAAGCGAAGAGTTTAGCCATTGCAGCAGCTTTAGAAACAGGTTTGTGGGCAGAAGCCAGATAAGCAGCTTGGTAAACGAGCAGGCGAGCGGCTTCAATTTGGGTCGCCATATCAGCCAGTTTAAATTGGGTGATCTGGAATTCAGCAAGAGTTTTGCCAAATTGCGATCTTTCTTTGGAATATTTGAGAGCTTGCTCATAAGCACCTTGGGCAATTCCCAGAGCTTGGGAAGCAATGCCGATCCGACCATAATCAAGCGTAATCATGGCAATCTTGAAGCCTTGTCCCTCTTCACCGAGTAAGTTTTCAGCGGGAACACGGACATCTTCAAAAACTAATTCATAGGTTGCTGAAGAGCGGATACCCATCTTTTTCTCTTTTTTACCGAATGAAAATCCCGGCATGCCTTTTTCAACGATAAAAGCGGCAATCCCTCGGTTTCCTTTGCTCTTATCCATTTGAGCGGTGACAACATAGGTGTCAGCATAGTAACCATTCGTAATAAAGATTTTTGTGCCATTTAAGATGTAATCATTTCCGTCACGAACAGCTCTTGTACGTGTCCCTGAGGAATCGGAACCAGCCATGGGCTCAGTCAAACCGAAAGCGCCAAGTTTTTCACCGGTAGCCAAAGGAGTAAGATATTTTTTCTTTTGTTCTTCATTACCGAATTTAGCAATCGGGTTCGCACATAAACTGGAATGTGCTGAAATAGTAACACCGACCGAAGCGTCGACCCGAGACAATTCTTCTACTGTGATAGCATAGGAGATGTAGTCCGCTCCGACACCGCCGTATTCCTCAGGGAAGGTAACCCCAGCAAGACCGAGTTCGCCGGCTTTTTTCCAGATCTCCATCGAAAATTCTTCTTTTTCGTCGCGCTCTTCCGCCCCCGGGCCACATTCCTTAACAGCAAAGTCCCGAACCATTTTACGCATCATTTTGTGGTCTTCAGTTAATTCAAATATCATTTCAAAATCCATCCTTTCAAATTTCAGCTCTCTGATATGCTCTATCTAGACCTTGTCACCGCTTTTTCCGCTTTGAAAACGAATTAAGTTTTACAGTTTACGGGAATAGATATTATCGCCCTTCAAAAACAGGTTTACGTTTTTCCACAAACGCAGTACAACCTTCTGTTTGGTCCTGCGTACTGAAAGTCAGACCGAAAACCTCAGCTTCGTAGGCCTGCGCGCTGTCTATGTCCATATTACTACCGCGCTGGATAGCACTTTTAGTTAACTGAACAGCCGCCGGTGCCCTACCCGCAATTCTCTTGGCCAGTTTTTGGGCTTCTTCCATCAGCACGTCTAAAGCATAGACATGATTCACTAACCCAATGCGATAAGCTTCTTGGACATCAATGATATCACCGGTAAAGAGCAACTCGCTGGCTAAACCTGTGCCGACTAAACGAGGCAACCGCTGGGTTCCTCCAAATCCGGCCGTTAGTCCAAGGGTCACTTCCGGTTGACCAAACTTCGCATTTTCACTGGCTATACGAATATCACAAGCCATGGCTAATTCGCACCCACCGCCTAGGGCAAATCCATTGATTGCCGCGATCACAGGTTGGGGTAATAGTTCAAGCTTGCGGAAGGTGGCATGGCCCAATTGAGCAAAACGCCGGCCTTCCAAAGGGTTAAGATCCTTCATCTGTGAAATATCTGCCCCAGCAATAAAGGCCTTCTCTCCGCTTCCGGTGAGAATTACTACTTTAACACTGGAATCCCTCCCCAGCTCGTCGAGCGCGGTGGACAGTTCCGATAATGTGTCACTATTCAAGGCATTTAAGGCTTTTGGACGATTGATCGTAAGAACGGCGACAGCACCGTTCCGTTCCAATATAAGATTGGCATACTCCACGCTGTCTCCTCCTTAATTCAACGAATCTTGCTCATCATATCTCTCTTTTTTCGAAAAGAGAAGGTAACTTTTATTAGCTTGTCCCAAAGTTGTCTAAACGATAAAATTAGGTATCGTATCTATAAAAACCGCGACCGGATTTACGTCCAAGCCAACCGGCTTTGACATATTTACGAAGTAACGGGCACGGACGATATGCTTCGCCTAGATTTTCATGAAGGGTTTCCATGATCGATAAGACGGTATCCAGTCCGATTAAGTCGGCTAACGCCAGCGGACCCATAGGATGATTCATACCTAACTTCATTACACTATCAATTGATTCGACAGAGGCAATCCCTCTATAGAGCGTACGTACGGCTTCATTGAGCATCGGAATTAAGATCCGGTTAGCGACAAATCCCGGCGCATCATTGACTTCTACCGGTGTTTTACCGAGGCTGATACTTAAAGTCTCGATGGCATTATAAACTTCATCACTGGTTGCCAAACCACGGATAACCTCAACGAGCTTCATCACAGGAACGGGATTCATGAAATGCATTCCAATCACGCGGTCCGGTCGTTTAGTGAAGGCTGCGACCTCAGTGATTGGTAAAGAAGAGGTGTTAGTCGCGAGAATCGTGTGTTCCGGGCAAATAACGTCAAGTTGGGAAAAAATCTTGCCCTTGATCGCCATATCTTCAACTGCAGCTTCAATAACCAAGTCGGTGGCTGCAGCATCTTGTAAGGAGGTTGATTTAGTAATACGTCCTAAGATAAGATCTTTTTCCTCCTGCTTTAGCTTACCTTTTTCAACACTACGACTGAGGTTCTTGTCAATGATGCCTAAACCCCGATTTACAAACTCATCTTTAATGTCATTTAAAATAACAGAGTAGCCTGCTTGAGCTGCAACTTGAGCGATCCCCCCACCCATTTGTCCTGCTCCAATGACCATGATTGTTTTCACGCTGAATCCTCCTTAATTTGTTTTACAAATTTACAAGTATAATCAGTAAATTTCGTAATCTGTTGAACTTATCTTGCAATTCTCATGCCAATAACTATTCATTAGATTCAAAATTTTCAGCCTTCGCTTATGTCAAGGGTTATGGCCTTCTTGTCCCTTTGGAATCCGGATAATACCACCCGTCCACACTGTATATGTTAGTTGACACTTCTAGACAATATGGTCGCAATTCGCTTCGATGTTCAGTATAATAAATACGTGTAAACTTTTGAGCACATGTATTCATTAGTTTACACATCTGTGGTGTACAACTTCTTTTTACTATCATAACAACAAAGATACCCAAGAATTTTGTCTAATCTTATAAGATTTAATGTAATTGATGCTTGATTAGCTTCTTGTATAAACCTGCCCTAGATAAACCCAAGCTTCTAGCTGCTTGAACTTTATTTCCGTTAGCAGTATCAAGGGCAAAGATGAGAGCCTCTTTTTCCACTCCATTGAGAATTGTTTCTAATGAGCCTCCGGCAAAAGGACGTGTTTCACGGCCATCTAAAATTTGCAAATAATTCGGCAAGTGTTTAAGCTGAATTTCTGAACCGTCAAGCAGATTGTAAGCTCGCTCAATAATATTTTCAAGTTCGCGTATATTACCTGGCCAGCGATGTTTCATAAGGACATTTTGCGCCTCTGCCGTTATTCCCGTCACTGATCGCGCAAACTGAAGATTGAACTTCTTTAAGAGAGTTTCGATCAAAGCTTCAAGATCATCCATTCTTTCCCGCAAAGGAGGGATCGTCAAGGTCACCACGTTTAAGCGATAATAAAGATCCTCGCGGAATTGTTTGTCACGAATCATAGCTTCGAGATCTCGGTTGGTAGCAGCAATCAAACGCACGTCAACTTTCCGAGGCTTGCTGCCCCCTAAGCGTTCAATTTCTCTGTCCTGGATAACCCGCAGCAGCTTGGCTTGCATGGCCATTTCCATATCTCCAATTTCGTCAAGGAACAGGGTTCCCTTATCGGCAAGTTCAAATTTACCGAGCTTCCCTCCTTTGCGGGCCCCGGTAAACGCTCCTTCTTCATAACCGAACAACTCAGATTCGAGTAAATTTTCCGGTACCGCCGCACAATTTACTTTAATAAAGGAACCTTGCCTGCGAAGGCTTTCCGTGTGAAGCAATTGCGCAAATAATTCTTTTCCGGTTCCACTTTCTCCCCTTAATAGTACGTTAGAACCTGATTTGGCTACCCGAAGAGCGGTCTGAACCAATGAGTTCATGAGAGAGTTTTTTCCTTTTAAGATCTCCCGTACCGAAGAATTCTTTTCTAACATGGTTTTTTTATAGTAGTCCAACTCTGAACGCAATGAATCGACTTTCTTGGTTAAGGCATATAGCTCGTTGACATCTTTAAAAACAACTTTTCCGAAAGCTCCCACAATTTCCTCATCTAAGATAATAGGGATTCTGCTGGCGATGATTTCATGGCCGTTTAAATCATGAATGTAGCCATGGACAGGTTTTCCTGTTTCCAGAACTTCTGTAAATTTAGGGTTATCATAGATTTCGTTAATCGGTTTACCGATCATGTCTTCCGGGGTTTGCTGGAAGAAACTGGCGAATGCCTGATTCGTCATTGTAATAATTCTTTCCTTATTAACTACTATCAGTCCATCATAGGCCGTATCGATGACGACCTCTAGGATACGTTGGAGTTGCTTAGTCTTCTCGTGCTCTACAACTAAATTATCAAGAAGATTCTGGAGAATCGTGATATCCTGGAATACCGCCACAGCTCCGACCAAATTACCATGAACATAGATTGGGGTTCGACTGGTTAATAAGATGGTATTATTAAATGTTAACTTCTGCCCTAATTCAGCAATTCCGTTTTCAAAAACTCGAAGCAACCCGGAGCCCGGAAAATAAGTGGTAATAGACTGTCCAATTAAATCCAGATCCGAGATTTTCAATATATTATAAACGGCACGATTAGCAAAGATAATTCGCCCTTGTGGGTTAACAGCTATAATTGCGTTATTGGTATTATCTAGAATTTCATCCAGGGTAATCGAGATGGTTTGTCCCTCCATTAACATTGGGCAGACCTCCGCAAATTAAATATCATTTGTTTATTATTCGACAAAAAAATAGCGACTCCTTCTTGAAGCGCCAATTGTTATGCCTTCCAGACAAGGCAAAGGACATATTCACCTAAACTTTACGCCTGTTTCAATTAAACTTAAATACTAAAGAGGAGTACGCTTAACACGCTCCTCTTTAGTACAGCTCTTATCGAACCTTGCCATAGCGTACTCCTCTTGGTTACGGGGTTATACGGGGTAAGGGTTTTTGAATATTTCGTTCTTTCTGCATATCAAACTCTGAATAATGGGGGTCTCTTACGGTAGCCGGGTCCTTTGGCCGTGAAACTTTTTTGTGGGCGCCCATAGCCATCCTTCCTTTCAGATCAGAATATAGCGAACCAACCTGAAAATAGTTTCCCCGGCTCTGAAAATTATATTCCACTATTTCTGTCAATCAGCTAAAGTTGCAGCGAAGGAGTTTTACATTCATTGCTATTCGTTTAAATCCACTCTCTTTCCAGTTACAAGATAAACGATCTCTTCCGCAATATTTGTACAATAGTCCCCCATGCGTTCCAGAAAGCGACAGGCAAACAGTATGTAATTAGCCTGAGTTACCGTCTTGGGGTCCGCCATCATTATGGCCCGCAGTTCTCCAAAAACCTGAGAATAGATTTGGTCAATCTCATCGTCCATCATGGCCATGTCTGCCGCAGCCTTACAATCTTCCTGAACATAAGCTTTAAGTCCAAGGTGGATCATTTCCTGCACCAAGGCACTCATACGCGGGAAATCGACTAAAGGTTTAATCAATGGTTCTTGCCCTATTCTAATAGTTAACTTTGCCAAATCGACTGACAAGTCGCCCATTCTTTCTAAGTAAATAGAAATTTTAAAACCTGCCACCAGCTTGCGTAAATCAAGCGCAAAGGGTTGCTGGGTAGCTATCAAAAGAATACAATTTTCCTCAATGATCGCTTGCAGGTCATTGATGGCTAGATCACCCACTACGATGGTATTGGCCAATTCCATATCTTGGTTAATCAGGGAGTTGATGGCAAGTTCAATCCGTTGGTCAACCATCTTCCCTAGGTCTAAAATATTTAAACGCAATTCCTCTAAATCATTATCAAATTTCTGGCGCGTAGACACCTCTAGCCCTCCTCTCATTCCACTGAAATCACAATCCACTTAGGGCTTCACCTTCATAACTTAACAGTTCGGAGAGTTTTCTATACACGCCAAAAACTCCAAGTCATAAAAACAATAGCTTAGCCGAAGCGACCGGAGATATAATCCTCAGTTTTTTTCCGAGCAGGTCGGGTAAATAGAATACTCGTTACATCTTCTTCAATCAAATCACCGCTTAAGAAGAAAGCAGTTCGGTCTGAAACTCGTGACGCTTGGTGCATATTATGCGTAACCATAATTATTGTATATTTATTTTTCAATTCAGCAATCAGCTCTTCAATCTTCATGGTCGAAATGGGATCGAGGGCCGAGGTCGGTTCATCCATTAACAAAATCTCTGGTTCCACAGCTAATACCCGAGCTATACAGAGCCGTTGTTGCTGCCCACCGGACAGTCCCAGCGCTGATTTATGTAAGCGGTCTTTGACTTCATTCCACAAAGCTGCCCCTTGCAAACTTGTCTCTACGATTTCTTTTAGTCTTTTCTTGTCTGTTTCACCGTGGATCCGAGGACCATAAGCTACATTTTCGAAAACGGACTTCGGAAAAGGATTCGGGTTCTGGAAAACCATGCCCACCTTTTTTCTCAGTAAAACAACATCCGTGTCAGCGGCATAGATATCCTGTCCGTCAATCCTTATTTGGCCTAAGATCTTCACATTAGGTGTCAAGTCTTGCATTCGGTTGAGCGTTCTCAGAAAGGTGGATTTACCGCAACCTGAGGGACCGATGAGGGCTGTCACGCTTTTCTCCGTCATTGCCAAACTTATATTGTTCAAAGCCTGATGTTCACCGTAAAAAAGGTCGAGATTACTGACCACGATCTTATCCATCTCAATTTCTCCTTATAACGAACTTAATTGATGCTAATCCTTACTTTTTCCTAAGAGTCGGAAATGCAGCCAGCGGCCGGGTAATGTTAACAAAAGATTAAAAACTATGACCATTATTATGAGCAGCGCTGCTGTCCCGTCGGCAATTTGATCAGCATTTGTCCCTGGTAACGGATTTGACTTAGCTGCAAATAGATGTACCGCTAAAGTCTCTCCGGCAGCAAAAGGATTAATGTCAAATAATTTACGCGAAACATTCATCCCCGCTGTAAAGATCAAAATAGCAGTCTCCCCTAAAGCCCGGCCTGCGACAAGGGTCACACCGGTAATCAGCCCCGGTAAAGCGGTCGGCAAAATGACTTTACGTAAGGTTTGCCACATCGTAGCCCCCAAGGCTAAACTGGCCTCTCGGTAACTTCTGGGCACCGTCCGCAGAGACTCTTCCGTTACGCGCACTAAGATAGGCAGATTAAGTAACCCCAGAGTTGCGGACCCGCCTAAGATCGTGAAGCCTAAACCCATCTTATTCACAAAAACGATCATGCCAAAGAGACCAAATACTATGGACGGAACCGTGGCAAGGCTTTCTGTACTCAAGCGAATTATGTCGGTGAATCTGTTTTTGGGTGCGTATTCCGCCAAATAAATTCCAGCGCCTAGACCCACGGGCAGAGAAAAAACTAACGAAAGAACCAGGAGATAGAAAGAGTTAAATAATTGTCCGCTTACGCCGTCCGGACCATAAAAAAAGCCAGGTTTCAGATAGGGTATACCCCGCCCTAAAATCAGACCTAAAAAGGCTACTAACAGGCCTATAATGGCGATAGACGCCAGCCAAAGCAAAAGACTGGCAAAGAGATCAGTATGACGAGCTTTCAACGGACCGCCCCCCTTCTCACTGCTGTTCGAACAAGAATAATCAGGATAAGGGCAATAATCAGGAGAATAAATGACATTAGAAACAAGGCATTATTCCAGATTGAGCCAAAAGGAGTGTTTCCCATTTCCATAACTATGTCACTGGTTAAGGTTGACGTCGGACTGACTAAGGAACTCGGGAAACGGGGCGCATTACCGATAACCATCTGTACCGCCATTGTCTCTCCGATAGCCCTAGCCATCGCTAAAATGATGGAGGTTAAGATTCCCGGTGAAGCAGCAGGTACAAGGACCTTGTAGATTGTCTGCCAGCGGGTTGCCCCTAAGGCAAGGGAAGCTTCTTTATAGGTTCCCGGCAAGGAGCGTAAAGCATCCTCAGACAAACTAATGACCGTTGGCAAAATCATAATCGCTAAGATCATCGCTGCTGCCAAGATACCATAGCCTGTCGATGAACTGGTGGTGTTCCGTATTAAGCCGACGATAACCGTAAGCCCAACATATCCATAAACCACAGAGGGAATCCCCGCAAAAAGATCGGTAGCGGGACGCATGAATGAACGTACCCAAGGTGGGGCAATTTCTGCTAAAAAAACAGCCCCGGCCAAGCCCAGTGGCCCTCCAAGGAGTATTGCTATTAAGGTCGTTCCGATTGAACCGGCTATAAAGGTGAGAGCGCCGTACTGTCCATTATCAGGACTCCATTTGCTGCTTGTAAAAAACTCGATCACACTGACCTGTCGAAACGTAGATAAACCCTGCATACCTACAAACCAGATAATACATAAGATAATCAAAGAGACCAAAACGGCACTGCTAATAAATAAGTAACGCGCCACTCTGTCATTGAAATGCACCCAAGACTTACTGTGAGGCAACCTGCTACACCTCCAGACCTTTCTTCATACTTCAAATAATTCTAGTCTGCTACTGTTTCATAACTCTAAGCCTATTCAACAAATTAGCCTGATGACATTTTAACTCATCCATGTTAATTTAAAGTTAAGGGTTTGTAAGGTTACGGTTAAATTTCGATTGATTATGGCGGCGCGCAGAGGCCGAGGAATCTGACTGGTATAGAATAGGAGCAAGGAATAATAACCTTGCTCCTATTCTATACCTTTGTATTAAAGATGATGGACTGTCTTATTACGTGTTATTGTTTTACCTTACTCATCGGAATAAATCCGCTCTTCTCTACATTCTTATCTTGGAATTCTTTGCTTGCCATATAGTCTAAGAAGAGTTTTACCGTACCTGTCGCTTCCCCTTTGGTATACATGTGTTCAAAGGAATAGATAGGATACTGCCCACTGGATACAGCATCCGCGCTGTATGCTACACCATTGAACTTGAGAGCCTTGACGGTATCTTTCAGATAGGCTGCGTCAATATAACCGATCGCTCCGGGAGTTTGACCCACACCGGTAAGCAAATTACCAGTAGAATCTTGAGCGGCTGCTGCCTCAGACATCTTTTGACCATCCATGACGATTTTTTCAATATTCATACGGGTGCCGGAAGATGCTGCACGACCGATAATTGAAATTTTCTCGTCTTGACCGCCAACATCTTTCCAGTTGGTTACTTTCCCGGTAAATATGTCCGATGCTTGAGCTTTGGTCAAGCTATCCACAGTAACATCTTTGTTGGCAATAATTATGAACGGAGCAACACATACTTGGTGATCAACCAAACCGGCACTTTTCATTTCATCCGGTGCTACGACATCAGAGTTCCCGATCTCAATCGACCCGCTGGCCACATTGTTCAGACCTGTCATAGAACCGCCACCGCTTAAGTTAACTTGCACACCGGGATTTTTGGCCATGAAATCATCGGCAGCTAACTTAACGAGCGGTTGGAGTGCTGTCGAGCCTGCAGCAGAAATAGTTTTCTTGTCAATAGTTGCTGTAGCATTAGGAGTTGGAGCCGGAGTCGTCGGTGCTGCAGATTGACCACAACCAACCAGAACCATTAGAGCAATCAAGGTCGTACTTACAAGAGCGATTTTTGATTTCGTTTTAAACAATGTTTTTTCCTCCTTAAATTTCCTTTTTAGTACAAGTAGATTATACTGAAAGTTTGTAAAATCTTGATGAAAATAATGTAAAGTCCAGGTTAAATTTTAATCTCGGCGAGCAAAAAGGTAACCCACTCCTCTTACTGAATCAAGGACTGGCCCTAAAGCCTTTAGCTTATTGCGCAAATGGCTGATATGGACATCAAGCGTTCTGCTGTCCGTGCTGGAAAGGTAACCCCAGACCTTCTGAATTAGGTATTCACGGCTAAATACTTGGTAAGGGTTGGCTACGAAGAGTATCAACAATTCGAATTCTTTCACCGTAAGATTTAACGGCTTTGCAGCTATTGTAGCAAGGTAACTTTCTTGGACTATCTCTAAGCTCCCCCACCTCAATGGACCGTTTGATAGCTCATTTTTCCGTTGTCCCTCTCTTAATCGAGCTTTAATTCTGGCAGACAATTCTCGGGGACTGAAAGGCTTAGTTATGTAGTCGTCAGCTCCCAGCTCAAGCCCGATTACTTTATCCGCTACATCGTTGCGAGCACTTAAAATTATGATTGGAATCGTTGCAGTGTCCTTTTGGGACCGTACTATTTTACACACATCATAGCCATCAATCAGAGGCAGCGTTAGATCTAGGATTATAAGGTCTGGTTTTTCTCTCCTAGCAAGATCTAACCCTTGCTCGCCATCGGAGGCGACCAAAACAGCAAATCCTTCTTTTTCTAGGTTAAACCGAACTAGTTCTTGAATCCGAACGTCGTCCTCAATAAGTAAGATTTTGATCACACCAAAACTCCCCCTAAATAAAGGCCCTCCTTTGCTAATTTTGATTTTATCTGACTATCTATATCTTAATAGCCTTATGTAAAGTCTGGATGAACGGAATGTAAACTTACTGTTAAAGTTTCCCCAACTGAGCAGAAAATTCATAATTCTCTGCGCTATAACTGAGCAAATGTCGGTTAACCGATTTTTTGCTCAATCTTCGAATTCACCGATAATTGAAGCATATTCTCTACAGCTCGTTCAGTAGAGTGACCCGGAATAGCTGCGGACGCTTTTACTTGCATTTTCTCTAGTTCCTTAGGATTATTCAAAAAACGGCTTAAGAGACTCTCTAACTCTTCTTCCGTATCTGCAATATGTCCCGCACCGAGCCGTTGAACAAAATTTGCATTTTCTTCTTCCTGACCGGGGATCGGATTGTAGATAACGAGTGGCAAGCCCATCGTCAGCGCCTCGGAAACTGTTAAACCTCCAGCCTTGGTAATTATCAAATCTGAAACAGCCATGAGCTCCTCTACATTATGTACGTACTCTAACCGAACCAGGGGATTACGGGACTGTTCGCTCACCTCAGCTAAAGAACGATACAGTTTCTTATTTTTTCCGCAAACAATAATCGACTGGACAGGGACCGGCGAATCCGCAAGTTTACGGCAGATCCTTTTTGTGCTTTCCAAACCGCCATACGCCCCCATCACCAGAAAAATAGGCAGGTCTGGATTTAAAGCCAACTTGGAAATAATATGCTCGCGATCCATCTCCGCTTCGAATTTTGGGCTGACTGGAATTCCTGTCACAAGGACACATTGAGCTTTGATTCCCCGGGACACTAAACTCTCCTTGACTTCTTCACAAGCTACCATGTAGCGATCAACGCCCGGATGCACCCAATGACTATGAACAGCATAATCCGTGATTATGGTAATTACCGGAACTTGAAGAATTTGTTCCCGTCTTAATTGGGCTAGGATCGAAGAAACTGTGGGATATGTGCATACAATGAGATCCGGCTCGAATGTCTGAATGTATTTCAAAAAATCACTGCGGCCCAATTGGTTCAGAAAACGTTGAATCATCGACTCCGGCCGGAGCTTAGCCGTTTTATAATAGAATTTACCCCAGAGATTGGGGGTATGTTTAATCATTTCAATATAAACGTTTTTAGCCATAGTGTTGAATCGCTTACTTAAGAAATCACCAAAATCCAAATGAATAATATTGGCAAAAGGCTCCTTGCTTCGTATACCTTCAATAACAGCTTCTGCGGCCCGAAAATGTCCGTTTCCGAAGGCTGCAGAGAATACGAGAATCCTTAATTGTTTCAACACGGGACCTCCCTCTCCTATCCTTCTCCCTATATTTCTATCTTAACAGATCGACAGGCAGCAACTAATCTGAAATCAAGCTAACCGAAATGCTAAACTATCCAGTCGATTATGAACAAAATCCAAAAAACCTGCTGAGGTAGCAATTGTTAAGGGGATCAATGTTTTTGACGCCTTGGCATAGCTTTCTTCAGAACACCCTGCGTCCAGAGAAACCAAAGGATATAAAAGGCCGGAAATGCCGGCATTATAATCAATCCATTGGGCTGGGTGAGTAAAGGGTAAATACAATCCATTGGCTGCAGGAAACTTACTCCAATTTTGAGTCGCCCAGGTTTCAAACTCTCGGTGACCGTCGAAAAGAATACCTAATGAATGGTGTGGTACACACATGTCTTGAACCAGGTGGAGCGCTGCTCCCAAAAAGAACATTCCTTTATTAACGTTTTTGGGAAAAAAACCGAAAGCCTTATTGAAATAATACTGGCACTCTGCCGTGGCACCCGGCCAGCCAATGATTCCTTGCTTGTCGGGATGGCTGTAAAAATGATTGACATTTTTCCAACCGCGGTCAGCCCAGTATAAACCTTTGGTTAGAGTTGAATGATGGGCATCGAATAATCTGAGTACATCCTCTTTGCCATCATTCTTCAAAGTGAGATAGGCCTGTTTTAGGCAATGAACATGGGTTACGCCTGGGGTGTCAAGGAAATATTGCAAGGGTCCCGCTGATGCAAGAAGCAACTTTGTCATCTTACTAAGTGTCTGACTAATTATCCTCTCATACATATCCGAGTCAACACCTCTCCTTATATACTTGAGATAATTTTAAAGCATCACTGTAAAGATGGTATTATTCTCAGGTTAAGAAACCGCTTAGTTCTGTAAATTTTGAGTTATTTAATAAATGATTGGATATGTTAGGGATTTATACAATTCCCATATATTCCATTTATTGACTTAATTTACAGATTAAATATTTTTATTGTCTTTAAAGCCTTAAAGCGGACAAAAATAACATTAACTTAACAATAAGTTAATCAGTTTTTTACAATAAGATATTATTATTAAGAATAAGTGTCCGACAAACTAGCTTTAAACTTAACTGCTGGGGTTTGATCAGAAAAGGAGTTTGCATATGTTACAGTCGGTAGATATAAGCCAACAAAAGCTATACCGTCTACTTAGGGATAAGAAAACGATCTGGGTGTTATATCTGGATATCGTAAAGTTTCATGAGTTGGAATTTCGTTACGGCCACAAAATTTGCAACCAAATTCTCGCTGAGATTGAAGCTGAACTTTATCTTACACTTAAGCAACAACGCGGGATCTATCTGTTTTCTCATATAGAAGGCAGAGGCGGAGATGACTTTGTTATATATTTTGTTCCCGGAGAAAACATCCATTGGGATATCTCCGAAGTCATTGAGCAATGGGTTCTTCCTTTAGAAGAACGGCTGAACAAAAGACTTCGTATATACATTAACGAAAAAATAAGCTTGCGCTCCGGAGTTGCCCGGTGTATCAACGAAGTTGGACGAAGTGCCGATTATTTACTCTATGCGGCTGTCAAAGAGGCTTTCCTCTTAAACAAATCTGAACCGGATCCTCATTTTTTTGCCCGCCGCGCCGAGATTACTCGCCTGATCGAAGAAACCGACACGTACTTAAAAGCCGCTTTTCAACCGATCATTGAGACTCGAAGCGGTGAGGTGTTTGGTTTTGAAGCGTTAGCGCGTATCCCTAACTCCAGTTGCTTCAGCAATATTGCCGATCTCTTTCCCTTTGCCGAAAAGATAGGGCAGCTCTATCCAATTGAGACCCTTTGCCGACGTCAAGCAATTACTTCCTTCCCAACGATTGCCCGAAACAAAGAAATGCTCTTCCTGAACATTAACCCCCAGGTCCTCATCGACCCCGAGTTTGCCTCTGGCCATACTCGGAAACTACTTGTTGAAAAAGGATTATCCCCATCGAACGTTGTACTGGAAATTACCGAACGGAGTGCCATCGAAGATTTTTCCTCGTACCGTGACGCTTTAGATCATTATCGTAATCAGGGTTACTTAATTGCTTTGGATGACGTAGGAGCCGGTTACTCCTCTTTACAGTCCGTAGCTGAGCTGCATCCGGACTTTCTGAAAATTGACCGATCTTTAATTCAAGGAGTGAATGCCGATCCGATTAAATGGGCCTTGCTGGAAACCTTCGTCTCCTTTTCTAAGCGTATAGGGTGCCGCATCATCGCCGAAGGTGTGGAAACGGCAGAGGAAATGCGCACTGTGGTCCAATTAGGAGTGGATTACGTTCAAGGATTCTTTGTTGCCAAACCCACCTTTGAGCGCAGCAGCATTAATCCCGCCGTTATGGAAATTCTCGATCCGGTACGACGGCTTAAATCGATTGATCAGAACCCTATTCTTTCCATAATTGAGCCCCTACCCTTGTTCGATACCAACGCCCTTGTCAATTCGGTCGAAGTTTACTTCCGTGACCACCCCCACCAATGGCTGGTGGGGATAACTGAAAGTTCCCGTTTAGTCGGTGTCATCCAACGTGACCGGCTTTTTTCCGCTCTGGGTACCCGTTATGGCATCCCCCTGTATCTGGAACGTACTGTTCCCATTTTAATGGACAAAAATCCCCTCATCGTAGAAGACACCACGCCCTTGGAAGTGGTGTCTAGTTTAGCTATGCAGCGCTCGGATGCTCAGTTGTATGATGGCATTATTGTGGCTAACCAACACCAGCCGATCGGCATGGTTTCAGTAGCCAATCTAATCAAAGCTTTGTCCGAGAAACAGATCAAGCTTGCTCGAGGAGCTAATCCGCTGACTGGACTGCCGGGCAACCTACGCATTGACCAAGAGATCCGACAACATTTGGATCGAGGTTTGACCTTTGGCCTTATCTATGTTGATCTTAACCGCTTCAAATACTTCAACGACTTGTATGGTTTCCAGCAAGGAGACTTAGTCATCAAGATGTTAAGCGAGATATTGATCAATGAGTCATGTAAGACTGCCGAGGAAACCTTTGTCGGCCACATCGGCGGCGACGATTTTATTATAATTTCTTCACCCTTGGATCTCGAAAAATTAGCAATCGACATTCTCGCCCAATTCGAACAAAGTTGTGGGCAGTTACCCGATACAGCAAATCTTAGCGTGGCTCTGGCTGGTCTCCTTGTGAACACTACCGACCAAAGTTGGACACCTTCACGCGTTTCCGAGCGGGCTGCTCAAATTAAGAAAGAAGTTAAGGCAATCGGCGGCAACGCTTTCTTGTTACGATAGAAGGGGGAATTTTAATTGAAGCGGAAATTTAATTGGAAATGGACTTGGAAATGGTTCTACAATTGGAAAACGTTCTATAAGATAAATGCTTTAGTCCTGGTTATGGTCGTCTTTATGTTCGGCTTAAGTTTTATGGGTTATTACTATTATCGACAAGCCAAAGTAGCCATGAACGATGTTTATACCAATTCCCTGATTTCAGTAAAACTAATCAATGAAGCCAACGCCAATGTCCGGATGATCCGCAGTGTCAATGTCGAGCTTCTCTTGGCTCCCCTTGACAATTCTAAGAAGCAGAACTTACTTATTCAGACAACCGTACTAAAAGGTTTGATCAATGAATCTCTCGATAGCTACACCCCTCTTGCCAAAGAGCCCTTTGAAGTAGCCAAACTGGCCAGCGTGAGAGACGCACTGCAAAAGTACAGCGACGAATGGCAGAAAGTAGTTTCCCTCATGGATAGTAATGACAAGGCAGGGGCCTATACCTACTTCTCTAATAACGTTACTAAAAACTTAGATGATATCAATACCCTGCTTCCTCAACTCGTAGAGTATAGCGCCCAGAACGCCAAAAGTACCATTGTCCGCGAAAATCTCACGTTCGCCCGTGCCGAGAAAGTTCTGTTCACTTTTCCACTTGCCGCCGCAATCCTGGCAATTATGATTGGGGCACTGGTAGCCCGAGCCATCTCCAAACCTCTCCAAATCATGCTGGCACATGTCCAAGAGCTGGCCGCCGGAAATCTTAGGGTGACCGAGATCAGCACTGATTCCAAGGATGAGGCCGGACAATTAGCCCAGGCTTTTAATCAGATGACAGCTAGTCTATCCACTCTGGTCAGAAGAGTCTCCCAGTCGTCCCAAGAGGTGACTGCCTCTGCCCTCCAACTCCAAACTATTACTGAACAAGATTCGAAAGCCACCAACCAAATCGCTGCGGCCGTCGCTGAAGTGGCAGATGGTACAGGAAAACAAGCAGGTGCTGTCAACGAGACCGTGGCAGCTATAGAACAAATCAACGCCAACATTCAAATTGTCGCCGAGGCCAGCCAGCAGGTTACTTCCCTCACTACCCAAACAGCCCTTACTACCGAAAATGGACAAACATCTCTTAACCAAGCCGTTGAACAAATGGCGAACATCAGTCAAGGTACTCAAGTTGTTAAAAAGGCCATCACCTTACTGGCGGATAGCTCTGAGCAAATAGCCGATATTGCGCACCTAATAACCGGAATAGCCGAACAAACCAACCTACTGGCTTTAAACGCCGCAATTGAGGCTGCTCGGGCCGGCGAACACGGACGTGGCTTCTCCGTAGTGGCTGATGAAGTTCGTAAGTTAGCCGAAAAAGCCAAAGCAGCAACAGGGCAGATCACTGCTTTGGTAGTAGTCAATAGGGATAATCTTTCTCATGCTATTGTTGCTATGGACGCTGAAGAGGTTCACGTCAACGCAGGAATTGAAGTGGTGAATACAGTAGGTTACGATCTGAGTGAAATTTTAACTATGGTCAATGAAGTTTCTGAACAAGTGAGCGGAATCTCTTCTTCCATACAACAAATGGCGGGTGGCAGCCAGCAAATTGTCTCTGCCGTTCAAGCGATTGGAGCAGTCAGTCAGGTTACAGCCGATCAGGCAACCAGTGCCTCGGCAGGTATCGCCATATTTACTGCTTCTATTAATCAGATTAACTTGTCCTGCCAAAATCTATCGGAATTGGCCCAGAACTTACAAACTGGGATCAGTACTTTTAGAATCTAAGTTTACTTATTCCAATCGGTTATCAAATCAAGTGACCTCCGATTTTCGTTGGATTAAGAGTTTTGAGCAGTATTCAATCATTTCCCGCCGACGAACAATCCCTATAAAAATCTGTTGATCGTCCACAACAGGGATGAAATTTTGAGCCACCGCCCTTGATATTAAATCTTCCATTTGAGCATCAATCGTTACCGGCAAATTCAGAACATGTTGTTCAACTTCACTAAGGAGAATATCCTGCGTATTTTGAAAGGTTAAGCCCGGTGTATTCTTAAGCTTCCAAAGCAAATCTCCTTCAGTAATCGTCCCCACATATTCTCCCTCGCCATTAATGAGCGGGACTGCGGAATAACTGTGATACTCCATTCTCTCCAGAGCTTGCCGCATCGTGGCATTTTCTTTAAGATAGACGATGTCCTTTTTAGGAATAAGAAAAAAAGCTATATTCATCACTATTACGCTCCATCTTGCAAGATTATTCACATACTGATCAATGTGCGAAACCACCATTGACCGTTTAACCTGGCACAAAGTTTATCAATCCCCATGTGATTCCTTTTGCTTCTTCGGGATTATAAGCCGGGAATAGTATTTTGTGCCACCCAGAACTTTCAGCAAATTTGCTTATATTAATTTTCCGTTCTCCTGGTACCCAACTCAGGCAACACTTCATAGCCATAGTAACGCTGCAATTATATTGTAGCATTATTATCAAAACAGTCATACAGAGCTTCTATGTAAACTTCAAATTCCATGAACCTACCGATTTACAAAACGGCATTTAAAAAACCATTTTTGCAAGTTAAGAATTCGGAGTTGTTGTCATTATAAACTCAACTTATTACCGTTTTGTGACCTTTGTTTGAGGAATCTGTTAAGATATAGTACTAATACACAATATTATGATTCTTGACGTTCCGGTAAAGCATGTGGGTCAATTCAATGTAAGATAACTCTTTCAAAGTTGAGAGGAGCATAAAACGTGAAAAAAATTACAGTATTTGCTTTCTTAGCAATTCTCATGTCCTCTTTTCTAATAGGATGCGGATCTGCAGCTTCTTCGTCATCGAATACCTCTGCAGAGGTCAGAGACCCCAGTACGATCACAATGGCTTGGCTGCCTAACAGTGCGGTAGATGAATGTAAGGAGACCAGGTTAGCAATCGACACGGTTATTGAAAAAGCCACAGGCAAAAAAGTGGAAGATAATTTGACCACGGATTATACTATTGCTGTTAAGGACCTGGCAAGCGGCAAAGCTCAGCTAGCCCTCCTGGGAGGACAATCTTATGTTGAGGCTCACGGTAAGAACAATAAGGTTGTTCCCCTGGTGGTGAACAGTGGGGCATCGGGAACCTTGGTGGACGCCTTGTATTACAGCCGGATGCTCGTTAAGCAAGGCAATGAAGATCAATACAAATCCGGCTCAGGCTTTGCCCTTGATAACATAGCAGGGAAAAGGATGTCTTTCGTTTCAACTAGTTCGACATCCGGGTTTATAGTACCTTCAGCAGAAATTATTTCCTATTTTTCAAAACAAGACAAATGGAAGAGTCTGAAGTCAGACGATCTGTTACAAGGGGACAGCGGCAAATTTTTCAGTCAAGTAATTTTTGGAGGTTCTCACCAGCTTTCTTTAGTCAATTTGTTAACAGATAAGGCCGATATCGCAGCAGTCAATAACGTCGATGTGGCAAGCGATGTAGAACTTTCATTGGGAAAAGACAACTATCCCGGTGCAGTTTACACTGTAAAAAAGGACGCAGAAGATCCGTTCACCAAACTGGCAGGTGCGCAATACGTGGTCATCAAATCAATCCCGGTTATGAATGGACCCATCGCCGTTAATACGGCTGCCTTAAGCCAGAAAACGATCGCAGCCATCACTAAAGCATTTACTTCCGATTCAACTACCAAAAATCTAAGTATTTTCATACCAAAGGATTCAAAAACTAAGGGATTATTCTTTGCTCCGCAGCATTTTCTCACCATAGATGATGCATGGTATCAACCTATCAGAGATCTGAGCAAATAAGAAACCTTCAGAGATGCCTCATTATTGGCTGGATGGAGAAGATGAATATGTTCAGAAAACTATTAAATATTTCAAGTGTTCGAGCCAAAACCATGCTTACAATTTTACCAATAATAGTCTTGACCCTATTGGTCATGTCCGTCGTTAGTTACATTTATTCGGAATCATTGCTTATTAATGAGATCCAAAATAAAATGAGTGCTAAATTACAGGGAACTATAATGGATATTGAGAAACAATTAACCGATAATAGTACTTTGGTTAAAGGCATTGCCAGTGCCGTGGACTATACCGATAGTAATAACCTAAGCCAAGATCAGTACAATAATTTACTTAAGAAAACTGTCGCCTCCAGTAACGTAACCTTTGGAGCGGGCGTGTTTTATGAGACTTACGCCTACAACAAAGACATTAAGTGCTTTGGCCCCTATGCCTATAAGGATAATGGCAGAGTAATCAATACCGATGAATATAGTAAAGAAATATTTGACTACCTGGACCAGAATTGGTATAAAACCGGAAAAAATTCCAAAGAAAAACTTGTTTGGACAGATCCATACTACGATGAAGTAACTCAGGTTGCAATGCTCACTGCCGTCGTACCGTTGCATGATAATCAAGGGAATTTTGTGGGTGTAGTATCAGGGAACCTCGACTTCAGTACCCTGCAGAAATTAATTAGTGACCTACATATGAATATAAAGGCTGACGTCTATCTTTTGAATAAAGAGGGTCAGTATCTCGCTAGTCCGGAGAAAAATAAAATAATGCAAGGCAAAATTACGGAAGATCCTAACAAAAGCTTGAGCGATGTAGCGAAAACTATGTTTAGTGGTAAAGAAGGGACATTTAAATACTTCCGAAATGAGGCAAGACGGGTGTATTATGCACCCGTTCCAGGATTCGGCTGGACGCTTGCTATTGATGTTTCTGAGGCTGATTTATTAGCCCCATTAAAAGATTTATTATATAGGATGATTATTATATTCGTAATAGCAATCCTTGTGGCTAGTACAGCACTTTTTTTCTACAGTCGCTATATAATTCTGAATATTAAAAAGGTTAACCACTTTGCAATGGCCATCGTACGAGGTGATCTGAGCCAAAGTATTGAGGTTCGGTCTAAAGATGAGTTCGGTCAGATGACCGAGAACCTTAACACAATGAGGGAGAATTTTGAGGCTCAATATGAAGAAATTGCAATCAGCAGAGAGGAACTTAGTCATAGCGAAGAAAAATATAGAGTGCTCGTTGAAAATTCAAAAGATCTTATCTATAGATTGGATACTAAGGGAAAATTTGTATCAGTCAACAAAGCTTTTGAAAAAACAACAGGCTTAAAAAAGGATGAAATCATTGGCTATGATATGTCCATTCTTATCAAAGATAGTGATATATATAATAAATCAAAGGAAATGCTCGAACAAGTCATTAAGACCGGTGAACATAAGTATTCAAATTTTGAATACTTAAAACTAACTGGCGAGAAGATAATTTATGATGTCTCACTAATGTCGATTAGAAATATGAATAATCAAATTGTCGGAATTACAGGTACAAATCATGATATCACGGAAATTTTGAAGAATGAAGAAAAGATAAAGCAGCTTGCTTACTATGATACCTTAACTGGTTTGCCTAATCGTATTTTATTCTGTGAAGGAGTATCTTTAGCAATTAATCAAGCTAAAGGTGAGGGGGAATTACTTGCGGTTATGTACTTGGATTTAGATAATTTTAAAAGAATTAATGATACTAAAGGTCATCATGTAGGCGATATGGTTCTTAACAAAGTATCTGAAACATTAAAGAATATTATCAGTGAGCCTAACATAGTAACCAGAATGGGTGGGGATGAATTTACTGTATTGTTAAAAAACTTGACTTCTTTAAAAGAAGTCAATGATATTGCTGCAAGAATATTGTCCGCTATAGAGCAACCGTGTATAATAAATGGATCAAAATACAATTTAAGCACTTGCATAGGAATATCTCTTTATCCTGAAGATGGACTATCCGTGGAGGAACTTCTAAAAAACTCAGATATCGCAATGTATAAGGCAAAGGCCACCGGTAAAAATAATTTTCAGTTTTTTAATAGCAGGATGATGGACGAGATACTAGACAGAGTAGAACTTGAACTGCACTTAAGAAATGCCCTAAGTAATAATGAAATGTATATTGAATTTCAACCTCAGATTGACGGACTGAACGGAACAATCAGAGGAGCTGAAGCATTAATGAGATGGAAAAATCCTAAATATGGAGTTATATCACCTGTGAAATTCATACCTATTCTCGAAGAAAACACACAGATAGTAAAATTTGGTGATTGGATATTGCGACAGTCCTGCCTTATTAATAAGGAAATTCAAAAGAAAGGCCTAAAGGTCATTACCATAGCTGTCAATATATCATCTGTACAATTAAAACGAAAGAATTTTGTAAATAGGGTTTTGGAAATTTTAAATGAAACAGGGCTTGAACCTAAATATCTTGAGTTAGAGATCACAGAAAGTGTATTAATTGAAGGTTTTGACGAGGTATTAGGAAATCTGGTCAAATTGAAAGAATTTGGCATCAAGATCTCTCTGGATGATTTTGGAACAGGCTTCTCCTCACTTAACTATTTGAGACAGCTTCCAATTGATACTCTTAAAATAGACAGATCTTTTCTGAGCGAAATGTCTGAAACTAGCAATGATCGAGCGATCATTGCTACAATCATTTCATTGGCACATAAGCTTGATATGAAAGTGGTGGCAGAAGGGGTTGAAACACAGGCGCACAATGAATATCTAATCAATAATCATTGTGATTACTTGCAGGGCTTTTATCATTCCAAACCATTAAGTATCAATGACTTAGAAAAAATGTTGGTGCCACTGTAAATCCATTCGTTCGCATAATCGCCCAAGGACCACCAGCACCAAATACATTACCAAATACACGATTTGGCAATGTATTTTCTACCTGCCATATTTTAAACGATAAAAAATTGCTTAGCATAATTCCAAGGGACGGAGCGAAGTACTCGAACATTGGGAGATTTCTTGGTTAAATAGGTAAAGAAGAATATAACAATCTTCGCAAATAATTTTGCCTCTGAAGTTAAAAATTTTTCCCATAATGAGGATCTCTCCACATCGTTGACAATTCACTTTAAATGTCATTTAATATCATCTCTCCAAACTCTTCTCTAACTTGCTCAGTCAATCCATATTTTAAGACAATCCTTGTTTTCAATAATCCTATCGGCAATCTTTGATCCAATGTCATGAAAGTAATTTTCGATGTCTCTCCAACTAGAACAATTGCGGTCTCCAAATAATTTACCACTCTTCATTACACGACAATGGATTGGAATCACATTAATTCGGTTTATATCAAAGTCCGCAATTGATCGTTCAAATTCATTTCCCAGGTTAGTACTACTCCAATACTGAGGCCCATTTTCAGGTCTTAACTCAAAGACGCGCCTCACAAATTCATACGTAATATTACCGAAAGTAATTAGAATTTTGGGTTGACATTCGCGGACAATTTTTCTAAAGATCAAGATTTCTTTGTTTCTTTCTTCTGCCCCGCAATTTTTGCTATTAGAAACTATGCCGATATCACTCGCTACATTTTTAATGTAAATATTTTCAGTATCAATTCTTCTATGAAGCTTACGATATACTTTGTCCTGAATTTCCTCTAATATGGGGGTCCAAATATAGCGACGAGCGGCATCATATTTGGGATTAGCTAAGAGCCAAATGGGAGAAGACATAACTCCGGATTTATTCTTTGTTCCGTCAACTAATAACTGTGAATATTCATCGAGTACTAAACTAGGCAAACGAATCCCACCTTTCAAGGCTTGTTATGCTATAATCTATATAGCAAATAACGTGCCAACTCTAAAACCAGCTCATCAGGCTTTCCAATTTCTAGCTTTTAATTCACAGAATAGTTTTTTCCAACTTGAAATAACTCCTTAAGGCCTTTGAGCACTCGCTTTCTTACTTTGTGAGCGAAAATAAATAGCTTGCGATAACAAAATTTTCAATAAAATTGAGCAAGCTATACATCACCATTATTCTCTTGGTTATCAAATTATTGAAGCATTTTTTTACATATGTATCTATTCTGCAAAGATATGTATCATATAACCCAATTATTAGATTCCACAATTATACGGAGGTAGATTTTGCTGAAAAATACAAAAGGGCATTCCTATTCAAAAGGTAACAGTCTGACTAATCAAATTGTGCTGATCATTGCCGCAATCATGCTCGTACCTTTACTTGCCATGATGTATGATATCTTTTTCGCATCTCGAACTAATGAAGTTGTCTTCTTAGACAAAGAGCGCAGACTAGAGGCCTTGGTTAAAAGCACAG